>Ga0049107_10000309_pt1 | contig 13878 bp, 11 predicted proteins | sample WorMetilPIANOSA1_FD_61187 | JGI IMG/M metagenome (GOLD analysis project Ga0049107, IMG submission 61187) | Marine gutless worms symbiont microbial communities from Max Planck institute for Marine Microbiology, Germany - Olavius ilvae PIANOSA.1 | ecosystem: Host-associated > Annelida > Digestive...
AATACTTTCAAATTGTAGCATCAGTGTTGGTGCATATTTTGTCATATCTAAGACAGAGTCACACACTGGTGGGAAACTGCATATTTATCATACATAACCTGTATCTAAAGCTACACATGAAAGTGATCTTGTGTGAATTTCATTACAATATCTGCTGTAATAAAACTTCAATGGTAGGACTACTATATGACAGTTTAGCCATCAGAGTAATAGATAATGAAAACGGTAAATGATAAAATGATATAAGCAAAATGAAAAGAGTCTGAAGGAGGCTGGTCGGCTTGTGACACAAACTGAAATAAGCAATCAGTGTTTTTAAAGAGGAATGTATCGGTGACAGAGTGAGGTGACAACAGCTACATAGTTAATCCCATTCTGCACTTGTTAATCAGGAAGTGGTTGCAGATAGCACACTAATTAATGATGTGTTGTTGAGACAATGGTATGGAAGGCAGACGCAGGACACTAAAATGAAATGGCGCAACAGAAAAGTTAGAAGTTATTACTAAGTCAAAAATATGATTCTTACTATAAGTTGGAAATTTACATGCAGAAATAAGAATGGAAAAGAGAGAATCTGAGATAACGAAAAGACGAAAATAACCTGTATCCTAAAAACAGTGTCGCCCAAATACAAATGGTCTTCACTGTCAAAACTTAACAGAACTTATCATAAATTATCAGAATTAATTATACATAGTCACTTTAACTACAATCTTATTGGCGTGAATGTTGCAAATTTTGACAGTGGAAAGGGGAGGGGAGGGAAACACGTGTTGATTCAGTCTTCCACAGCAGTCGGCCCAGTGCTGAACACGACCATTGCTTGTCAGAAAAATTTTAGCATTGTAACCCTCGTCTTGTCTCGAGACTTTTAACAGAATTTTGTCCTCATTAGTAAAAACTATCGTTAATTCTCACGTCAACAAAAAACGTTAACATTACATCATTACTGCCACAGGAGTTTCAGTAATCTGGCCTACTGAATATTGCTATACTGAAAACTTCAGTTTACCAGGATTAATTTTAAAATATTTGAATCTCAAAATCTACTCCATAAATTTTGTTGAGAATTGCTAAATTTATTCCAAAGAAGTGCTAGTTAACGATATTAATGAGATAATGAAATCTGATAACTTCAGTTGTAGTTGTAGTTATGACAACTTGTAATTAGGCATCACTTTTTGGAGGGGGACAATGGGTAATTTTAAACACCTCCAGAAAAGCAGAACAAGTTTAGCAAGGCTAAATAGGAGTATGCTAAATATTAATAACAGATTTTTTGGAGGCGGTAAGTTTAAGAACAATAAAAGATGAACCCAAGGAAGTAACATCAGCAGGAACAGTAACAGATAAGAAAGCAGGTGTCACTGCCAATAACAGTAAAAGAAAATTATGGTAACTTCAAAACTCAGCGTAAAATCACAAACACATTTAAACAGATGACTCTCCTAGCCCTGTGACAAAGGTGCAAAAGGAAATCGTATTCAAATTCAACTGCATTGATGTTGGTCGAAACAATTACTCATCTCACCAAATCTGAATACTGTATTTCGCTTGCACACATAAGGGCGTTCACCTTTGTTTTGTCTCGAGTCCTTGCAAAATCATATTTGCACTTTTAGAGCTATGACAGTCGCCCTTACAGTGAGTTTTAAACTGGTAAGTTTTTAACATTTATTTGAATAATTATCCTCCCTCTTGTTAGTTTGCTTTTCATTCTGCTTCAATAATTTTATGCAAAAGTCCATCACATGTCAAAACATGATCAATCCATTGATGTTTCCCTTGCAAAATAGAGTTCAGTTATTGCCTGTCTTCGTTTACTCTCCTGAGAACTTCTGCATTAGTAACCTTATCAATCATTCTTCTCCATATCCACACTTCAAATGCTTCTAATCTTCTTTTGTCTATCCGAGTCAATGTCCACGTCTCTGCTGCATATAATGCTACACTCCAGACCAAGCATTTCATTATTCTCTTGTTCAGTACCAGATTCATTTTACCAGTAAACAATTTCTTTTTCTCCATATAATTCTTTCTTCATCATCTCAATTCTGCTCCGAATTTCCTTTGTGCAATATCCTTCCTCTGATATTAAGCTATCTGAATTGGCTCAATAGTTCCATTTGTTGTCGATCAACATAAATTTTCAATTTATTATTTCTCTTTCGGCTTATGCACATCATCTTCGTCTTTTTCACACTAATCTTCATAACAAACTCTCTGGTAACCTTATTCAGGTTATCCATTACTTGTTGTAACCCTTTCTGACTGTTAGCCAACACTTCCTTGTCGTCTGCATATCTGATGGTGTTAATTATACAACCACGTACTGAAATTCAAGTTTCTCTAGTATCGGTTGCTTCTCTAATCATTGCTTCATCATAGATTAAATACAACAATGGGAATAGTGAACATCCTTGCCTTACTCCTCTGCCTTTGGGTAGTACATGCAGTGGACAAACCGTCTCCAATTCTAACATAAGTTACCCATTTATTGTATAAGTTCCAAGTCAATTTCCAATCTACTCCTGTGTTTTGCAGTATCGTCATTAGTTTGGTCTACATGATCAAAAGCTTTTTCATATACAACATAGCAAACAGACTTTATTGTTGTATTCCAGGTTCCTTTCATACAATACACGCAACGCCATGACTACCTAAAACCAAACTGACCCTTCCCAAGGTATGACTCTGCAGTTGCATGCGACACTAAACTAATGGTTCTGAAATAAACACAATCTTGATCTTCACACTTTTTCTCTATTGTGATTATCACTGAATCCAAAAGGTCATCTGGCCATTCACCACTAATGTATATTTCATTGCAAATATCATACAGCTCGTTTTTGCCTTTTGCGCCTAGTGCTTTTAACAGTTCAGCTGGTATCTTTCCTCAATTAGGCACCATTCTTTACCTTTTAATGCACTGCAATGTTGTCACAAACAGCTGATAACTATTTCAGCAACAGAAATCATTGCAACTTTGTCTGCCATCTTTAAGGCATGTTGCACACTGACGTCACCTTCTACATCATTACTGAACCAGCGTTGTCAGACAAGCATTATGTCATTCACATTCTATGTGCCTGCACACTGAACAAGCTGTGCGGGAGGCCGCCAAAATATGCCCTTGCCCCGTGCAAGTTGACTTTTGACCTTTTGAACTTGAAAGTGTTGTCCGAGTTACGTGTGACGTGGCCTACCTCTGTGCCAATTTTAGACTTCCTAGGCTTCTCTGTTCTCGACTTAGGCCCGATGTACGCGACAGACAGACGTCAGACATCTGACAGACGTCAAACGTGCATCATCGCTTAATGCCCCCTACCCCAGGGGCAGGGACATAACAACTTGCATGACAACATGCGGGCTAGACAGTGTAAATGATACAATCTACAATTCTACATGCAGGTCATATCAGCAACATGTGCTTAACTGTTGTGTTAGCAACTACGTTAACACAGCATGTGTTAGGTGGCTATAAGCCAAACTTATTCCACCCGAACTGCAGCAGCAGCAACAACAGATGTAATATATATAATCTCAAAAAAGTATCCTATAAGCATGTTACAAATACAAACTCTCATCAGGCGGCTCTTAATGTGTTCAAGCCACTCTTTCTTCCATAAATCAGTTGTGGATTTGTTATGAAACATAATTTCCAACAAATGGCTGTGAATCTACAACATACAAGCATTTGTTCTACAGTGCTAATATTCAGTGCTTTAAAGTCTGACTTGCATATACTACATTAAAGTGTTCATTTTTTATTACGCAGTTTAACTTAACTGATGCTTAATGCTGAATGTCACATTAGGCTGCATGTTTACTATCTTCACCTTCATCATCTAGTCTTCGTTGTCTTCCAGTTGAAGTGCGACATCATGAAGATGATGACCATGCAGCTAGGTATTGTGCTGGTAGTTGACCAATTAGGTAAGATTTGAAGCATTCCGCAGTGATAAAGTGACGGAAGTTCCAGTCACGAATCGTGCGAGGGAAGAACGAGTTTGCATTGACATTGGTGTTACAACTATGTTGGAGGAAGCATGAGTTGTGACCACGTGTAGCAGACTGTGACAAGGTTAGTCAGGATGAGAGGTCAATATCCGTAAACTGCTTGTAGATTTTGAACATCATTGTTAGGCGGCTGTGCTTGCTGCAGCAAAATCCAAATTGCTTTGACAACTGACATTCTGGTACTGTCTCACCCAGTAGTAGTAGTTTACTATCATTAAACCTCAGAAGAGTCAATAATCAACAGCTAGCAAAACATGTTACGAGTTTCCATGGCAAGTGTAACTGAGTATAACAAGAGGTCACCAGGCTGCACAGTGCTTAGGCACAAAATATGACTAATTGATAGCTGGGTGGTAAACCAGTCATGCAATCTTCAAAGTTAGTGGAACTGTTGTTCCTGCTGTGTTCCACTTTCCAAGAACTTGAGCATATCTTTTTACTTCTCCATACACATACCACGCAATGATCACACAGTCTAAAAACACCTAAACACTCAATTTATCTACAAAATAGTCACTGATTTCTCAATGTGATTTCTGCGGATTTAACCAGGACACACCTTTCACACGTCGTTGTAGTTAAGACATAAAACTAAGCGTTTAGATGCACAAAATAACTCATAATAGTCATGGTTATGACATGAAAACGACAAAGATGCAGAATACAAAGCATCCTGTTTAATGACAAAGCACACATTTTCAGTGTTAAACTACATGTGTTATGGTTAAAAAAATGCAGATTTCGATATATATATATAATACCCCGAAAACAAAATGTAAAACCACATTGTTATGTCTAAAACACACATGCCTATACGACACAATATTGTACAGTAAGTTTGAACACCATTTCCATGTAAAACCGTAAATATTGGTGTACAATTACCACACATTTTCGATAGTTTTAACTGTAGACCATCATAGGTGATATACAAAGCATCTGCTGTGACAAAATAGACTCTATTGGGTGTCAGTTTTAAAGAAACATGTAGGTGAGTCAGTTTTTGTTTCACAACAATCTAAAAATGCGACCTAAAAGCAGACTGTTATGTAACACACATACGGTCTTTAGTGTAACATTGTACAATAGGTTTCGGTGTAGTTTCGACGTCAGGGGACCAAAAAACTAGAATGATGGGACTACCAGATGGTCAAATAAGTTTTAAGATAGGTATAGTCATTTAGACAAAATACCGGTGTATGACAGACAAACAGACAGACGGATATAAATAATGCATCAATATCGCGCCATAATGCCACAGCAACATCATTTTTTGTGACATTTTGTGACAGTGTTAAGGAAACCGAACAGTCAGACAGACGGAAAAATTACCGTAACAAAATAGCATGATAACTTCTTGCCTATATTATTTTGTGTAGACTTTTGGTCCGATTTTTCGGTCAATGACATAATTGAAGATTGTAAACATGTTTATGAGGATTAGCAAAGTGAAACTGATATCATCTGTCTTCCTGACTCACGGAGTAATATGGCAAGCGATATAATTTTGTCATGGCGATATTGTGGCTCGATTTTTCGGTTGACAAAACCGAATAGAGTCGGACAGATAGAAAAAAAACTGTAACAATCTGACATGATAAAATGGTACCAACATTATTTTTTTGGTGCTCAATTTTAGGACAGACAAATGGACAGAATAAAACCGTAACAATATCGCACGATATGACCATGGGCCCATGGCGACATTACTTGTTTCATGGCCTGCTTTTCTATTCGATTTTTCGGTCGACATTTTACAGTCGAACTGTTAAAGATTATGATTACAGAAAACCGGAGACAGAGAGATACAAATACCGTAAAAATATCGTTCGTTTATGCCATACCAACATTATTTTTGGTGCTGAATTTTCGTTCCCATTTTCGTTAAGACATCTGTTCTAATTGAATATGATTTTAGTTAGCTTAAGTCTAATGCATGTGCCGACAAATATTGGGGTTGATTTGTCAGTCGTAATTGTGGATAGACAGAGATGGACAAATAAACGGTCAGAGACAGAGGTCGATATAAATGCCATAGGAATATGGAACGCTTATACATATGGCTCTTGGCATGTTGTTAATATGAGACTAGTGGGCCCAGAAGTTTCCATCCATGACTAATGCTCCTCCCTTCTCCCCCAACCTACTGGAATGTTGGAAAAGATGAAAACCAGTTGGTGCCGGTCGGCTGTGACGCATGTCGGGCGGTGGCGCCTGCCACGATGCATGTCTCAGCGGCGCATTTGCTCGAACCGGAAAATGTGGCATGTTGATTTATGTATGACATGTGCAAGACAAGTGCAGCTTCTATAAATTGCCGATGGCGCATGAATGACGTTCTTGCGACGAGGCTTAATAAAAAAAAACTAGAACGTTCGACATCAAAGACAGTGTGCACTGTCTGCCACGTCGTCTGCCGACGTGGCCGCCTGCCAAGCAGCGCAGCTAATGGCCTGGAAGAGTCGGGATTGATGGATGATTGACGCTTGACATGTGCAAAGCAAGTGCAGCCGAATAGTCGTTTGCAGATAAAAAAAAACACCACGACAGTAGTTCCCTGAAGCAGATGACTGGCGTCTATCTGACCAGGAAGCGTCGACATGGATATGGTATAGTACAGTTTAACGTCCCACTCGACACAGTATAGGTCATTTCGGAGACGGGGGGCCCTGAGCAGTGATGTGCACCTCCCATTCAGTAATGAAGGGCCGGCGACATAACAACCCCTTAACCCGCGTTGCTTTTGTTTACAACGGCCCAAAAGGGATGGAACTAGCTCCTAACCCACGCTATAGTGGAGGTAGCAAAAGCTCTAGGAGGCTTGACATGGGCACACCTTGAGTGGGATATGTCATCTAATCGAGTGCCACTCTAGTTATGTTTGTCTTGAAAAACGCAAAAGTGGAGTGAGCAGGCTATAAGAGTTAACATTGATTTACGTACTAAATATTTAACAAGACCAAATTTTTTGAACTAACTTTTCAGCTGTGCTTGTCAATAAACACAAAAGGACGGACAATCAGACAGACAGAAATGACATATTAATATTGTGTGATAGTAAAGCATAAATTAACTGTTTGGTTTGTCCCTCAAAAGTTAACATATAGTTATGGATAAATACACAAATTATAATAGAATTATGCCTGAAGAGCTGTTGTTTAGTAAAACGCTTAACTGAACTTCAGAGGCTCGTCAGTAGTCCGATATATCTCAGGGAAGGCCTATACTGTGCCTGCCAACACCATCGCAGATCTTGTGTATTGTATGCACTACACATTACACTACTTTTATTCCTGATTTTTTTCGGACAGACAGACAGACAAATAAACCATATAAATATCGCTTTCAGTCCGATTTTTAGTGAAGGTATTTGTTCTAATTTCATGTGATTTTGCACCTAAGTAGGAATCGAACGGTAGTTGAATCGCAGTCTCAGTTATTTATAGGACGCTTATAGGGCTGATGATGATTGAGCAATATGGACCTGAAGGACGTAAATGTAGTCGTGACGAATTTCAGTCCGACTACTGCTCTCCGCCACTGACGAGAAAGTTCGCTGACGAACGGATTATTTTTCATAAGTTATGTGCCAGCTTGTAGCCAGACTAGTGATTTTCCTGTGTCAGGGATACGTCACAGCAGGTCGCTTTCCTCGCACACCTGACCACTGAGTTCAGCGCTTTGGCTCGGTTCGTCCAAACTTCCAGAGCTTTCGCAGACTCCGCCTCCTTTCTAGAACTTGCCGATGCATGACGCAACAACGGTGTTTTGCCTGACTGCCGCGTCGTCTGCCGCGCCGGCTGTCGGGCGTCTGCCGCGGACCATGCTTACAGGACTAGTGATGAGTTCAGCATTATAGCCCACCTGCACTGCCAAGCAGAGATTTGCTGAGTTCAGCGTTCTTGCCTCAGTTGGCCCAGACTTTCCAGAAGTTTCACAGACTCCACCCACATTGTAGAACTTGCTGACGATGGTTAAAAAACCTAGGCAACTGGAAAGTTCCAACGGATGAAAGCGATACGCCTAGTTGGGCGCTGGCGTGGCGCGTGCCGTTGCCGCGTGTAGGGCGGGCGCCTGCTGCGGCACTAGTGCGGCGCGGCGAGTGACGAGGCGCGCACCTGTCCGCCTGGATGTGCCGAGTGAACAGCTGACGATTGATATGCAACAGATGCAGTACAAATTGGAGAATTGGAGCTACGAAGCAATGCCAGTGATGCCAAGTGATGAATACGAATTGTACGTTTCCGGCGCCGACTCACCCAGGTTAACCTGGATTTAAGGGTCATTAAACGAGTTTGTTGTTTTTTTGTTGTTGTTTTTGTTTTTTTTCAGTCTTATTTCAGATTAAGTTTAAACTTTTCTTTCATCGTCAGCTTTATTGCATGAAGAAGTACGTCTTCATCTCTGTACATGACATTTTATAAGCAAAAGAGAGTCAGTATAACACTGGCCAGTGAGCTAAACGTTGCCAGTAATGTCTGACACTAGCATAGTTAACGACGACGTCAATAAGAAATGCCGTTACTGCCTAAGAATACTGAGAAAGTAATTTAATCCATCTGCTTGGCACCATGCAGTCGTGTACCGGTAGTCACAGTGACACAATGACTTCATGGCTGATAATGATGCCAGGCACAGAGCACCAATGCTCAAGACTGGTTTGTGTGACATGGTCAGTATGCCAAAGCAGAGGAGGTAATTTGTTCACATCAGATATCTTGTTCACACGACAGTTACTCTTTCCACCTGACACTAGTAAATAATTGGTTAATGCAATGCGACAGTTGTTCAGTCCACATGCACGGCTGTTACTGTCTCAACGACACAATTGAAATGGTTTAAAAACGATTTCATAAATTTTGAATTTTTCTCTTCCATATTATTCATGTTGTGTGTTTTTTGTTTCTGTTCAGATTTCGTTTTTTTTATATTTCAGTTCTATTTTCATTTAAGAGACTGAACTTTTTGGATATTTTCATCTTTGTGTCCACACACGCACACATTCATTTTAACGGCCATTTTTCCAGGTGAACCCGAGTTGGCTGGTTGCCCTTTAATTCTACTTCACCATTTATTCCTGAACTTCCGACTTCGTGTCCGTTAATTACATAGGCGCAGTGTGCGCTTACTTGCTGCTGGAAAAACTGCATGGAACTGTATTTTTGTGCATACTGACCATTAAAAATTACAGGAAACACTGTTTATGTTAGTGTTCAAATTTACCACTATTTATTGTACCAATAACAAAGCTATAATGCCAACAATCAAAAACTTCACATCAATGACTTACTTCCAGTTCTCTCTGCGCAGCACGTTCTGTATCATACATAGTAACAGGCATCACAATTGACAACCATGGTTTGAGGTGCCCAATGATACGATAAACATCGGATATAACATCGTTATGAAACCTGTGCAGGTCTTCCTTGCAAATCTGTCCCCCGTTGGTCAAAACTGCCATAAGTTTCTGCCTGTTTGATATGATTGCTACTATGACACGCACAGCGTTCAGTACACACTGATGCTGATAAGGAGCTGTGAACTTCTTGCACACTTCATCCAGGAGATCGGTAGCAATACTGAACTGATTGTGGAGATCACGTTCCCACACCTTCAGCAGCTCGAGATCATTACTACACACAAAACATTAGTTTATACTGTGTAGTGAATTAGTTTTGTGGCTCAAAAATGCATTAACAGAGTTTGCACTATATGCACACATAAAATGAACTCTTGCCAAACTGAGGAAAGAAATAAAATACTTACATAATGTAATGCTGATCAGTGACTGAGTGAGTCATTGAGTAGGGTTTCATGTCCCCTTAAACACATTATAGGTCACTTTGGAGCCGAGTCTTTCCAGTCAATCATTTGCACTGGTACTGACAACCTAACCAGATCAACTAAGAGATAGAACACAAACAAACACAAAATAATGCAACATAAAATGTGACCCTGGTGTATAGCACTAAACACACTCAAAACAAAAATTAGGCTAAGAGAGAGGACAGACAATTCTTGGTTTAGTCGCCTTTTATAACATTTGGTCAGGAAATGGAGCAGGTCTATTCTATCAACCTAAAGCTGATCAATCTAGAATGTATATGCACTGTTCTAATGCAGAACCTCAACAACAAATCAGTATTTTCTGATAAAAAGTAAAAAAAAAATAAAGTGATAATGTTCACTGTGACTAATAATAACATTGCTTCTTCATTTCTGCCACAGCAGCAGTCGAATTATACTGTTAAGACTTGTAATAACTTTTTATAATACCTGTGCATAATTATAACTGACAACACTTACAGTAAAGTGACATCTTCTTCAGCATAGCTTGAAATCAACTCTGATAATGAATGAAGCAGTCTCAAGAATTCATTGAACTTCTATAATTACCACAATACAGGCAATATCATTAGCAATGCACATTATATGTCAGTATAACAAATAATGCGATAAATGCAAGGTTATCTACTGCAAAACAGATCACCTGTCAGCATTTGTGTAGGTCAAACAACATAAACATACATAGTGGGTGGACGCTGTAGAAAGTTATCCCTCACCTAGTGTGGTCACCATGCAAAATTTGGTTGCTCTATATAATAGCATATGTCAGGGGTGCCAAAAGTTGCAGGGCCACGTTCGACCGTAAAAACATGCCTCTTCCCTAAATTAGTTACGGTGCTAAAATAAAATTTAGCCACTCTCTGTCAAACAGTATGGGCATAGGTAGCGCCCTCCATATGTGACCGTTGTGACGGTGCTGGGGCCCCAACCCTTCCGGTAAAGGAGCATGCCTGTCCTTGAAAACACGCCCCTCCCATGGGCATGAGCATTACCATGCTGAATTTGGTCATTCATGGTTAAATGGTGTGGTCGTAGTAGGGGTCTCCAAAATATGGAGTGCTGGGGTTTGGGATCACGGCTGGTTCCCTAAAGAAGTCCCTTCCCCCAGATGGGTTATTACGAGGAATTTGTCACTTGTATTGGCATATGTAGCGGGTCCATAAAAACTGGGAGTACAGGGCCACTGCCCTTGGGATGGGGGTGTGGCTGACCCCTAACAATATGCCCCTCACAGATAGGTCAGCATGCCAATTTTTTTCGTTGTTGGTCAAATATCAAATAACATAAGGATACATACAGAGATCTGCCTGCAAAAATTGTATCCCTCGTGGCCAACCTTTCAACGTCATTCAAGGTCACTGAAAGTGACATGGTTCGATTAGGTACCTGTACTACTATTAGTGATCCATAGTAACTATGCGTCTAGCTCATAATGTTTCTGAGATATCTGCCAATTTTGGTCGAAAAATGCAAATTTTTCCTACTCAGTGTTTAACGGCCCCATTGTAGGTCTTATCATCAGAATTTTTTTACACAGTTCAGGCTCAAAAAAACTGTCTGTGGAAAAAGTCTGACGACATATACAACCATTCTGACACAACAGTAGCATTGGGCAAACAGATGAACAGACAGAAATCCCATATCAATATTGCACATATTGCCAATGCACAATAATACAAAAGCTCAGCTGATGCTGACATACCCGCGCAACGGCTTGGTCGGTTTGCATTCCACATAAATAATAAAATTTAAAAAAAATAAATAAATAAAAATTGTAACCGACGGGATTTGAACCCGAGGCCTCTTACGCACAAAACAAGCTCTGTGCCATTAAGCCAAGTGAATACTTAGTTTAAAAGTCCTATGTACCTTATAAAATATACATTTGTGAACATTGTATATCACAGTTACACAATACTATTTATTGCTGTCAGTATTAAGAATATCGTCGACATGAGTGGTAACAAACAATTCGTTAAAACACGTGCATTCATGTCATTCATTACACATAATCATTCTACGCCAACATATCGCTAGTACCCTCTGGCGAGCGTATCGGCGACTCTGTCGCCACCATTGCTTTATCCTGCCTCCGCCGTAGCGCCTTATCGTACGAAGGCAGGAAAATTTCCACCCTCTTTTGCAAAATTTTCAACGACGACCCCCAGTTTTTTGCACGTTTTCGGTAGAGCCCTCAGTGGTCTATAATTGAGTGTTGTAGAATTTAAAAGTGTTACACCGTTTTTATAGATATTCGACTTGTAAGTATACAGTGACCTTGAAACCCGGGTTAGGGGTCACTCAAGGTCATCGAAAATTATACCATTCAATCCGGTGCCCATGACTTCCTATTAACGTTCCATAGTAACCATCGGCCTAACTCGCACCGTTTCCGAGATAAATATCCGTTGAAAATTGCCAATTTTTCCCAACCCCCATGTATTTAACACCCCCGATGAAGGGGTTCCCCTTGGAATTTGGTATCGGCGCAAGGGGTCACAAAAGCTTAAATGATGGGGCTACCAGATGGTCGAAAAAGTTTTAAGGTAGGTTTAGTCATTTTGATACAATACCGGCTGTGACAGACAGACATCCAGTCACGTTGCTGTAGCAAAGACCCCGTTTACTACATCGCGCGGGTAAAAATTTATGTTAACATGATTCTATTAAATTTTTCACATTTCAGTAATGTAACTGCTTAAAGAATATGTGCTTATATAACAATACTGAACAGTAATATAGCATGGCACTTTGACGTCATTCTCAGTCTTTTACTTAACCTTTAATACCTGTTCAGTAGATGGATATTCAGTGTGAACAAAGAAGAAAGCATTGGCCAAGCAAGCATCAGACGGAACAGCCATAGACATGAACACTTCCTCCAGATGCTCCAGGCTCATGATGGTCAGAAGTGTTCGAGGAAGCAAATAATCCGCAGAGAACAAAGGTTTCAGATCACACAAGAGCTGCTGCACTGGCCTACAGCAAACACAGAATTTGCAAAAAACACATCTCAAAGTATACTTTCAATCCTCAACACAAAGTTTCCTATACTAATATCTAACTACTTTATTTCTACTTTGATAACAGTGCCATGATATTTGTTTCATGAAAATGACATGTAAAATAAAACGAAACTGTTATCGAATTCTTTAACTACCGAGACACAGGTTTTGGTTTGCTTTGTTGCATAGTCTCGGTCAAGTGCAACACACTTTTCCCACCACTGTTCAAGCACCTTTACATCGTTCACGAATAACTTTTCATCCAGCTGTGAAACACGTATGGCCTAAATGACATTTTCATCACTCCGAAAAGCCTGTCCACGGAAGGAAGCCTTTAAAAATCTGAATACACGCAAGTTACATGGAGATAGTTCTATAGAATATGGTGGGTGACTTAGCCGTTCAAAGCTGCAGTCGCGAACAGCGGCCATGGCAACAGTGGATGTGTGAGCTGGTAATTTGTCGTGATAAAGCAACACTCCTTGGTGCAACTTTCCTTGGCACATTTCCGTGATAACTACACGAAGTTTCCGAATTAATTCAGCATAGCAGACGACTGTGATTGTCTTGCCTTCGTCAAAATAGTCAATCACAAGAACACTCCCAGTGTCCAGAAATACAGATGCCATAAAACTGCCGACTGGGGCTGTCTTGTGGAATATGACTGGTTGTGCTTAATATGCATGCCTCTACTGCATGCTCTGTGGTTTGATGCCAGGATCGAAGTGGTGAGCCCAAGTCTCATCCACATTCATGTTGTGTACAGAAACTTCGCTGCTGAGCTGAAGATTTTTGCCAGCACTTTGCAGACGGGTTGCTCGTTTTCAAGCATTAACATTCGGGGCACAAAAACAGTGCACTTCATCTTGCTGCCCAAAACTTGTACAACAAGAAGCTCAGCTGATGCTGACAACAGGCTCGACGCGTTTAGCGGTCAGTCGAGGTCAACAAACATGGTACCATTCCACATGCTACATATAGTTTCCTATTGTGCAATAGTAAC
>Ga0049107_10000310_pt1 | contig 13815 bp, 6 predicted proteins | sample WorMetilPIANOSA1_FD_61187 | JGI IMG/M metagenome (GOLD analysis project Ga0049107, IMG submission 61187) | Marine gutless worms symbiont microbial communities from Max Planck institute for Marine Microbiology, Germany - Olavius ilvae PIANOSA.1 | ecosystem: Host-associated > Annelida > Digestive...
CTTCTGGAGCAACCACGGGTTTCCACTGAATTTGGCAAACGATCCTTCAGTCACCTTTCACCTAAAACGTGGAACAGTTTACCCCTCGAATTAAGACTTGCCCCTACCTTTGACACTTTCTGACGCCGCCTTAAGACTTACCTATTTGGCTAAACAGTTTACCCCTCTAACCATCCTCTCCACCTAGCGACTGCTCTGATGCTGACATTGTGCGCCTTACAAATGCTTGTATTATTATTATTATTATTATTAATGTACAACCCACATACCTAAACAGCAGTTCACGGTGATTTGATGCTGAGGAGCCGTCACGGTCAAACACACAATAGAGATTGAAATGATCTCCAGTCTGGTAGACAATATATGTCACCGGATGACCACCTGAGGGTGACAGAGGTTCCCCACGTGTTTCAGACAGATATTCTGCCAAGTATAAGTCTGCCATGTCTTGAACTGTTGGTTCTTCTGATGGTGCTGAACATAGATCGCAACACAAAATGCATTTAGCAAAACAAACAAATCAATCAATCAATCAATCATTTTATTTTAGGTAAAAACCCATAAAACACAACAGACAGAACTGTGACTGACAGAATATACAGAGAAAAAAGTACAGTACAGGAAAAAATACTACTTGATAAATATCAGAATGATATTTGATTTATTGCTGTCACTTTCATACTTGAAACAGATAACACAGCACCACCTGATGTAAATTAATTATAAGTTTTTATTAAATTTAAATTAGTTACTCATGATCATCATACTACTTTCATCCTTTTTTGTTGTTTTTAATGTCAATTTTGCATTACTATCTTTCTGTGTACTATGTTCAGATCATTGAGATATAACGAATAGTGTTTATCTGGTTGATGTGACTTGCTTCTATAGAGCTATGAGCTCCACATAAAGGTTGCTGAAAGAATAGCAAACATGGTTAAATACCCTACACAACTGCATCATCCAGTTAGTGTTAGTTATTGTAAATAAGCAGAAATATTGTTGTTCGACATCATGTGCTTGTGAGAATATATGAATCAAAATTACAATTTCTGCATGAAGCAGCTGACTGGCAAACACGGTGATTACAGCATTTGCAAACTGACATGCAACTGTCTCTAAGATGTGATTTCATCATCTACAACTGATGGCATCTGACATTCTGAGCTGCTACTGGTATAGAAAGTCCATCGATACTGCACTGCACATATGAATGATGTGGCAGCATGAAATAAATTTGTCAACATACATGAGCATTGAGCATCTAAATCCTTATTGTGGATCTGTTGGGTTGGTCACTGTTTCAGACAAACTAAAATGACAAAAAAAAACTAAAAGAACCAACTTAAAAAGCTAACAAGTAAAGCCGAAAAAATGGTTTGTTGCCATCGACCAGATCTAACCTAACCGACGTAACATGTGACAAGCACATTGCAGCTGACACACTCAACAACAAGAGTAACAGTCAGTGGTTAAACTGTAAAGAAAGATGTGGGGGAACGCTCCCCTCCCCTTCCCTCCTTCCCTCCACTCCTCTCCTTCCCCTTTACTCCCTGCCCCTCCCCTGCCAAGAAGCGGCCCCCTGATAACCAGCTAGGGGTCTATGGGAGCACTGTAAGCTCCCCCAGTGGGATCCAGGGTAAAGCAATTGGTGTATTTTGAGCTAGAAAATCGCACCTAGCAGCGAGTCCTATCGATGGATTTTACAAATGCCGTAAGAAAATAACAAGAAGTGTCGGAACAGCGTTCTGGCATTCAAAGAAGTAGCGGAATGTCGTTCCTTCACGTTCTGGCTCAATTTAAGCACTGGTAACAGTGACTCAAACCTCGTCGAGTATTAACTGGTCCGCCACGCATGCCGAGAACCAGCTGCAGAGTAGCTCCATTGTGAATCTGATACTCATGAAGTGTTCGGTCATCTTCTAGCTCGACTGACTGCCATATCAGATGCTGCTGAGACATTGGAATACCTGCATGTACCAACAGTGCAATTCATTAATTTACACAAATAAATCAATTCTATAAAAAGACACTTTTTAATGCCTATAAGGTTGGACTTCTTGAACAATGGATCAATTTTAGGTGGACACCCTTTGTGTCACAGCAGTAAATGTCACTGAATGCAGGAAATTGAATACGAGGTGCAACGAGCTAGTTTCAATAGTCAATCGATTCCAATCACTACAGTGAATCTTCTTCATGTGCTATGCATGTTACACGTACCCAGTGTAACGTAAAGAAAAGTTTTGTGCCAGTTATATCGATAATTCTGGCAGTTTCAAAATAATCAGTCACTGTGGACCCATTACTGCATGTATCTACGGTAGCTTTGTCGTAGTTTTATATGTATCTTTTTGATATGGGCCTAGTTGCCTGATACAAATAAATGGATGGATGGATTACAACACAATCTTCTAATTTGTCCACCACACAAGAAGTAACTTGCTATGTAATGGCACGAGTCACCATTAATGAGACTGGTGGGTATTACCAGTATGTAAAAGGGCAAGAAGTTATCTCCAAAAGCACCAAACTTGCCACTTTTTAGCTAACAGACAGCACATATATACCTCAGCAAGTAACATTACTGTAGTAACAGAATATAGCAATAGTAAGACAGTAATAGACATCAAGGACATACCAGCCAAAATGTAGAAAGAAATATTACAAAGCTTGACTTACAGCAACACAAACCTACCGATGGTACAGTAAAACTCAAACAACTGTACACAATGTTTCATAATTATCAGACCGCCTAGGTTATTAGCTTATGAATCAGTAGAAATTAATGACATTTTGCAAAAACGTATATGAGACTATGAGACATCAAGAACTATAAAAATTTCCGCACAACTTTAGGACAAAAAGCATCAAACCGTGCAAAGCAATGCTTGACAAAAATACAAAAATTAACTTGATCAAAAAGACTAATAACATACACTGTAATGTAAATGAACACTACCGTAAATGCAGGCGGATTTGTAATTTATTTGTCGAACAAATACTTGTGTTCTGCAACCAATGATCTAAACTAGTGACTAAAAGTTTGTGCTGAAAATGTCCATCTTTCACTTTTGCACACACACGATTGATTAATGCATTGCATATTTAATGCGGCAATCAGGCAGTAGTGCACTTAAAGCAAATGACCGACACTTTGAACACAAACTTAGCCGCTAGCCCTCAGCACTAGGCGGTAACATGCCTTCCCTCTAAGGTAAGGTAAGGTACCGGTAATGTAAAGTTAGATGATAGTGTAGATGGTCGATCTTTTGTGGGTGTCCCACTCCTCTGTATATTATGATTTAATGAATAATTTTCAAACATATGGGCATTTCATGTTGATTATCATAGCCATTAATTTTGTCTCTTTGACTGAGTTGATTTTTGTCAAGCAGTTATTTGCACGTTTTGATGCTAGTCATCTTAAAAGTGTTGTGGGAACTGGAAAATGTTCACAGTCTTTGATGTATCGTAGTCTGATATATGTTTCTGCAAAATTTTGTCAGTTTCTACCAATTTATTAACAAGTTTTATGACAATAAACTAGGGGGTCCAGTAATTATGAAACACCGTGTATATAGAGTTAACAGAAAGATAACCACCTTCTATTTTCTGGATACGGAATTTTATGTTATAAATGCTGTCATATGGAGAAACAAGCAGCTGTAGTGATGCTCCAGTCAGCGTCTTGATCCATATTTCCATTACATAGAAATGCTGTCTATACATTATGACAGCTATAAAGGCACCAGATCCTCAACACAGCAAGCAATGTACCTCTTGCACTCATCTCTAACCTGCCATCACTGCAACAAACATAAAGCACAATAGTCATTATTTTTATCAGCTCTCAGATGAATCACATAATTTGCCCTATAGAAAAGTCATGTCAGTGCAGGGTTCCTGCCTTTCAGTCCTGCTTATACTACTCGGCAAGTCAAAAAAACAGGATACCCTACTCTTCCCTACAACTTCGCCAAATGCTGACCAGTTTTCGAAATTCTTTCACTGCCAGACTCAGCAGTAAACCAGTAATGAAACAGTTATTAAAGATCCCACCACACCTCAAACATATCACTGTTTACCTTGTGAAGGTAAATGTCTGGAAACTAGCGACAATCTGAAACAAATGTCTCATTTATCAATAAATGTTAACTTAATTTATTACAGTTAACAATGTTTTGACTAATTTATGTCACAGTGAATACTCACAATGTCCTCATGTGAATCATATGCAATTGTGCTGTGAAATCATAGATAATATCCTGGTTTTGCCAATATTATGTCATCTAGTTTTAAAGTAGTTAGAAGTGTCAGCTATTGTATTTTAAAGGAAGAGAGGTTGGTTGTTTTCTGTAATATATAAACATCTTATCAACAGTGTATACCAACAGATAATACCGTACATTTATTATGCGGCCCTCCTCCCTAGGAGGGGGCCGCATATTGTGTCGCACTCTGTCTGTCTGTCTGTCTGTCCGTCTGTCTGTCCGTCCGTCCCGTTATGATCATTACCGAGCGTCACGTCGCGCCACCTAGCGAATTACAATGACACGCGCGGACGGCCGCATAACGTACGGCCATCTCGGCCGCACAAGCTTGTTTATGTTAATTTTTAATAACCAATTTCGAGTTCAATCTCGCAGTTCATTTATTCCACTTTGCAGTGAACAACAATCGCTGGCCTGCAAAATATGATGGATTAATTTTGCATCATCAGCAAATAGATATATTACTGCAAGAATCTCACAACAATCTATGAGATCATTTATTAAAATCAAAAACAATAATGGACTAATACACTGCCCTGGGGTATACGAGTTACATTTCCCCAGTCTGAGTAACTACAATTTACCTTTACTCTATATTACCTGGCCTGTAAGAAATTGGTAATTCAGTACATTATAAGTGTACGGATACTTACAATCTAAGTTTCGATATCAGCCTGATGTGAGGCCTTTTCAAAGTCAGTATAGGCATGGTATGGTATAGCAGAGTTTAACGTCCCACTCGACACAGTATAGGTCATTCTGGAGATGGGTCAGTATATGCCTACACTACATCAATCTGGCCAGCGTTCTCCAAGTGGCCAATCCATTTGTCCATCATCTATAACAGCTGTAGCGATGTAGATCTGCTCTTCATAAAACTATACCGTTTATGACTAAGTAAGTTATTATCTAACAGATACCTCATTACATGATCTTGTAGCGTTCATACAGTTGACCTTTACATGGATAAAAGTGATCAAAGTGGGCGGGCCAGATACACATGTGGCCCATGGTCAAACAGTGGGCGGGCCTCCCGGCCCAATAGCTTCCGCTGCCTATGGGGCAAAATTTCCTTGGTATTTTACTTTTATGGGAGCAAAAGTTCAAAGAAGCGAAAGGTCCACGGGAACGGGTTGGTATAATTTCTGGAACGGAACAGCGTAACAGAACGACTGCGTCTCTTTCCGGATTTTACAAGAATATGATAAATTACGGAACGGAATGGCGGAATGCACTGTGATGAGCCGGAACAGAACCCTAATCCTAACCCTATGCCTAACCTTACCCTAACCCGATGCCTAACCCAAACCGTAACCCCATGCCTAACACTAACCCTAATCCTACCGTAACCCTAAAATAACCGTAATTTATGCGATACAACTGCCTAACGTGTTCCGGAAATTGATCGTAATATTCCGCCGTTCCGTGGATTATTCTTTTTTTTAAATATTTAACGGAATGATTTTCTTCTATCACCGATGACCTATTCCATCAACTGGCCAATCACAGTGCGTTCCGCCGTTCCGTTCCGGAAAGTATATCTTCCCACGGGAACGAAAGTGAAGTCTGGAAGCGAAAAGTCCTATATTCTATAAAACAATGCATGATGCATACACTGACAACCGCAGTTATTACACAAAAACAATAAAGCAAGTGTTAGAAGGAGCATGAAATATAATAGGTAATCGATTACGCATTAAATCCACAGTTTCTTCCATCATTCCTCAACTAAATAACAGCCGAACCCGGATGTACATTTTCGTAGCCATGCACAACAAATCACGTGGCAACGCAATGTAAACAAGCCAAGATTTTACTATTCGCCGATAATGACTAAGTCTGTATGCACCAGTAAGTAAAGTGTAAGAGAGTAGATATTATCATTCGAGTTTTATTCACAACTACATTAGTCTATTTTATCTTGCTAGAATGAGTAAGAGCTTAGCCCAACGCAACAGCGTCAGTGATGTAGCCTGCACGCACCGCATGCTGCTGCAGTGCTGCTGCGAGTCAGCAGCTGGAATTTGTTGCGCTCACACCACAGCATACATACCTTTATCTTTATTTATCTTTATCTTTATCTATTTATTTATGTATGCTGTGCTCACACCAAAGAATAAATACAGAATTATATTAAATTGCTGCTTGTAGTGTTTATATTGGGCTTGACCTTTCCTACTACATTCCCCACTAATCCGTGATCCCTGGCACTCCGCCGGGAGACACCTGGCGGAGACACAAAATTGTGGGTGACGAAAACGAAAAAAATATCGTTACAACGAACCGCAGCTGTCTGACTGACTCGCTGCAGCATCTGTGGCACTTTTGCTCTGGTTACTGGGCGTTTACACGGTCCGATCGTCGGCCCGACCGACGATCGGACCGCGTAAACACTATACATCCGACTGGTCGGACCGACCGGCCAGTCGAACGACCAATCACGCTGCAGCGTAGGCGGTACTATATTGCATACGTCATAGCCTGGAATGGGGGTTTACCTGATACGAGATAGCGGACAGTGACCACCAGTCTCTTTTGGCGTTACCGAATCATGCATCACTGTGTCCATTCTCATAATATCTTCCACTATTTCGTTGATAATCTCGTTGAATTCAGAAGATCCCATGCTAGAAAACTGGAATCCCAGCATATCATAACGAAGTTCATAGACGACGAAATTTGATATTCTGCGATCGCTGCTTCTCTTCAACTGCTGTGACTATGCATCTCTTTGATGCTAGTCATCGTAGTCTCTGCGTTTTCTAACTACTATATGCCTGTTGCAGCTGTCATAGACGAAACTGTCCTCCATTTTTAGCTTTCGAGTTTCGACCATCGACAACAAAATGGTGGCCAATCAGCTGGCAGGCAACACTGATTTGACTGACAGATGTGGCCGGTTCGACTACGTGTCCGACCGGTCGGGGTTTGACCGACCAGCCTGGGTCGGGCCAACGATCGGAACGTGGAAACGCTTCATCGGACTGGTCGTCGTCAGTGATGTGGTCCGAGACCGTCGGTCTTAGGACAAGACCGGTCTGATACCAAAAAAATCGGTCGTGGTCTTGGACGCTCTGGTCTTAATTGGTCTTGCATACTGTGTGGTCTTGGTCTTGCAGGTTTTGTGTTGTGTTGTGAAACACGTCTTCTCACGCTCGTCGTCATAATGATCTTGGAGGACACAGCAGCTTTTCAGTATACTATTTTTAGCTTCTCTTGTGCTTGGACAACCACTACTGTGGAGATCAACAGTGGCGTTCACTTACTTAAAAGTTAAATCCGCAAAGTGCCGTTGTTTACTTCCGGTGGTCTTGGTATTAAGTCTTGTAAGCAGCTGTCTTGGTCTCGACTGTCTTGAGACCTAAGATAGTTACAGAATAGCACTTGCTGCTTTAAATCAAATGTCGGCGACTTTCATATCTTCAACACACCAGGCAAACAGGTTGGTTGGTTGGGGTTTAACGGCACTTTCAGTACAAATAGGCCATATTGTGCCATAGAGGTAAGAAGTATATCACGTAGGGTCGGGGGACAATACAAAAATATCATGCAATTAAACAAATAAAGAATACAATAAACCAAGACAATAAAAACACCCTCCGCCTGGGCTTCATGGAGATGATCCCCTCGCCACGGTTAGACTTCCTCAGAGGAGTCTTTCTAGCCAATCGCTTGGCAAGTAATGACGACTTAACCAGAACACATACAAACAAAAACTAACAATACATAAAAAGGGGCCCTAATAAAAACAATACAGTGTAAAGCATGCTAAGATATACGATAGACAGAGCTAGGCCTGGTTTAGTCGCCTTTTAAGACATCTGGCCAGGAAACAGAGCGGGTCTATTCTTACAACCCCGGAACCCGCATGGGGCAACTAAATAAATAACTCCCTTAATAAAATGCTCAAGTCTGCAAGCAATGCACCATGGTACAACAAATAAAATGGACAACATTTTAAAGGGAAATTATTCACCAACTTTTGTAGGTTTTATTTAAAGAAATCAGACATACATAGTAGCAGTTTCATCATTAGTAGATTTTGAATGTAATGGAAATAAGAATAAAAGACTGCCAGGAAAACAGATTAAGTTAACAGTTATATACAATAACAAACTCAACTCTGTCTGTTAATGATTAAACATTTTAAAAATGACACACTGAATGACTGTTTTTCATCAATTCAGTAAGTGTCATTGATCAAGTTTCACACAAACATCTAAAGTAAAATCATATTGAAATTTTAACGTTATTAACAATTTACATTTTACTGTGTATACTCCCGTGTAAGTTTACTGTCTTGAGGCACTAGTGTCGGAAAGCTGATGAAATCAATGTCATTCCTCTCCTTCAGGAGTCATAGTGGATGAAGAAAAGGTGCGTTTAGGCTAGTTGGCATAAGGAAGGGCATCCTTGTTATACTGTCAAGGGCAACTGGTTAACCCATGTTTACTTCAAATAATAGCTGTTAAAATAGTGTGTGAATGTGTAACAGTTTATTGTTCCACAGTTTTACTGCTGCAAACATCAAGACAATTACATGACAATTACAGCTGGAAAAGGAATATGACCAAAAACTAGACAACAGACTGTTTCAAGTACAGGTCACACAATGTTGAGCACAAAATATAGCTAAACAACAAAGAGCTAAAATTCTCTCTCCGTTTTAACGGCCATTTTCCAGGTTAGCCGGTGTTTACTGAAGCAAAGGATGATGGAGGTGGTGGTAACAACTGGAACTAGAAGTCATGCAAAACTCCAGTCAAATCATCACCACCAACAAACCAACATCCAGTTTCTTTACAGGCCGGATGCCCTTCCTGTCGCCCAACCAACAGTGTCAAAGCACTGAAGGGAAAAACAAAGAGGTAAAATTAATTAATAATTAATGAAAACAATAAAATTAATTGCTTAAAATTTTCAATCAATTGTTACACACTGCACAGACACATTCAACACAATTACATCATAAATCAGGGAAACTGACATTGTGTGTGTCTGAACAAGAAAGTCAGCTGCCACAAACAGACTGCACATAAGTATTCGTCTAGGTCAAATGGTATGAACATATGCACCAGGGTAATAAACCTCTTGCTCCCTCAGGCCTTAAGCCTCTGGGGTCCTGTTAAAAGATTACCCCTCTAGTTTGGTCAAATGCAAACCTGGTTGATCTATCATACCATGCAGACGTATGTAGGTCCCAAAAAATTCCAGCGGTAGTGCCCCTTCCTAGACTAGTTCCCTAGAAACACTCCCTCACATGGGTTGCTGTGCTGTATTTGGTTGTTCTACATCGAAAAGTATGTGCACAGAGAGGGGTTTGCCTAAAATGTTAGACTGCTGTGCCTCACCCACTTTAGTTGAGGCATGGCTGACCCTGTTAAACATGCCTCTCCCTAGATTGATTATCATGCCAATTATGGTTGCTCTAGGTCAAATGATACTGGTACATGAATGATCATAAAACTGGCAGTGTTGGGATCCCACCTCCTTGGTGTGGCCATCACTGACCTTTGGACGGAGAACAGAGGGATGGATAGAAATCCCATATCATTATTGCACATCAGTAGCTGAGCTGCAACAGAATTGGAGATCGGAATCTAACAAACTGAAACTGAATACATTCACACTTATATGTTATATTCAATCAGCTACAAAGTGACACTGGCATCATTATAACAGTTACAGCTGCATATGCACCACATGCTTATTAACCTCTGCTATTATGAGCATTTCAAGTGCTCATAGCTGTAAATGCCCTGTTCTGCAGGCTAAATTATCAGCACATCAGCTGGAAATAAATTCTGGCTGCACTGTCAAACTAACGCTTTATTTCAGTAACCTCAGAAAAGTACACAGAGCTCCCCAAACCACACAGTAGACACTAATACTGACCATAGTCAAATAACCAATTATATGAAAAAATAAAGCCTTTTAATGTCACGCTTTCCCACCTACGAAGGCTAGGACATAAGACTTTTCAGCTTAGGAGCAATTTTGGCTGGATGCCCTTCCTGATGCGACCTGTGACTGCGGCAACCTAAACCACATCCACTGGATGGAAGTCCAATAACTTTACCACTGAGCCACGGCTGCTAGTCTCGGAGTCTCTTCTTTTCCATTTATACAAAGTACTGCACAAACAGAAAGCTGGTAGTGTTGAGCCAACTTTGGTCAGTTCTACACAGCAGAAACACTGCTACAGAAAATGCACTACGATCAAAAACAGTGCTTAGCAAATGAACAGCAACAACCCATAAGACCGACTGACTATGTGTTAAACACAAACTACTCTTAAAACAGTCATCACTACTGACAATGTTCTCAGCCATTACAGCTGTATGCACACCGGTCCGTAACAACAGATCATGTGTCAAGAGATAAAAACCAAGTTCTGTCAGCAATCTAAATCTCTACATTCTTTTCTTGTGTCATATGTACATTTTGTGAGGAAAATGCAAAACAAAACAAGATAACTGACAATGCTTGAAAACAGCATCGGCAACAGTTATTGTCCGCCAGTCAATGAACTGCTGAATGGTACAACTTGCACCAATCTAATGCCGTGGTACATAACCATGGACACGGAACCGGTAGAGACACGTAAACAATGGATGTCCATGGTTGGAATGAACTCGCAGTTCAACAAACAGGAACACGCCGTCATTCTGTTGACATATGCACAGCCAACAGTCATGCTTGAGTTAGTTAGTTGAAATGTATCACACAGGGCCGGGGGAGAACACAAATATCATGCAATAAAACAATGAAAGAAAACAATAAACCAACACAATCACAAGCTCTCTTCGGCCCTGGCTTTATGGAGACAACCCCCTCGCCACGGTCAGGCCTCCTCAGAGGGGTCCTTCTAGCCAATCACTTGGCAAGTAATGACAACTTAACTAGTCATGCTTGAAACACAGACTGACAGTATGACGATAATTATCTTTATTCAAATAAAAAAAAACATGAATATGTTGCTCTGAAACTCGTGAGAAATTGGATCAATGACATCATATACTGGAATTTTTTTAAAGTTAATATGCAGAAACTACAAATAATGAACAGGAAAAGTCACCATGGGTGTCATCATTACTTTTACATGGCTACATAGAAATTTTACCGGCTAATTCGGGGTATTTTATATCTGTGCAAATAAAGCAGAAAAACGCAATACAAGTCACGTAAACTGATCAGCACAGTTGCAAAACCAACAACAGCATTAGTGCACCTGTGACGTCTATACGTTTAGTGTTCTGTACGCAACATGCCCAGCCTAGCTGATCAGTGCAATGGCTTTAATCACAGGATGTATTTTGTGTTTGGTGTATTATTTATTTGTTTCTCAGCAACCACTAGATGGCCTCAACGTTGTATAAAGCATATCACACCTATCAGATAAACAGAATGGTACTGAGTATCACAATGATCTAACAGAAACCTGCAGAAGAAGGGGTGATACAACAATTGGCAGAATAAGAAAGATTAAAGACCAAGAATGTCTACACACATGAATAGGAAATGACTGCAGTGAAGGCCCATTCGTTGTGTAAGTAAAGTTGCCAAGCAGAATGCCATCGATGTCTTCTTCACCTTGCAGGCCCTACACAAAGCATGCGCTAAAAGCGTCATACATCATTTATGATAAGTCAGAAGTATTCACATAATACGACTGATGGCTTTTGTTTGCCAAGCCTATGTTTCGGACACTACTCTGGGTTAGGCTGAGTCCCCCAACAGGTATTCCAAAAAAAACTTTGGGATAGATGGTGCAAGTTTTTTTTTACAAATCAGATGCGCTTCCAGTCACCAAATCAACAGTGACAAAAAGCACTATTTAAATAATAATCCTTATACAAAACCTGGCCAGTCGACTCTCAGTGTGCTGCAGCATACAAAAATGGTCAGATCAAGTCCACTGTCTGCTGCAAGATAATAAATCAAAGGTTGGCAGAAACAGTCTTGAGGACTTTAACGATAGCCTTTCATTCAGAAAATGGTCATTACAGTGGAGAATGATCTCACAGACACATTTCAGATCTCTTGCATGGTGAAGTTCTCAAAGGATGCAATTTGGCTCATCTATTAATATGCAGAGCATAAATCAACTGGCTAATGGACTGCATGAAATCAGAAACCAAACTTGATGTCAGCACTGTGCATGTTGCAAATCCATTTTTTTCAATGATGTTTCCTTTGACCAGATACCTATCACTTATCTAAGATAATTAAAATTGGCTGTTGTGTGTCAATGTATGTATTTTTTCATTGAAAAACAAGATTCCAAAACCTTTCAGATGTTATGCTGCAGCTGGGTTAACAATAAATGTCCACAGTTTTTGTACAGCCAGAAAAACCTTTAAAAACATACACCCTAACACCTTATCAAAAGAACTAAAAAGTTAAAGAGTTCATCTCAGCATGTCATTCTGCCATTGGTGTCACTTTGCACATTTATGAAACCTTGTACAAATCTTTTAATTGACGAATAAAAATATGAAAAGCACTCAAGATAGTGCAAACCTCTGCAGCTGATACCATAAAATTCTTACAACTGACCATATCAGTTACGGAAAACAATGGTAAAAATTCTGCTAAAAAAATTCCTACATTCAGATCACCTCCAGATCAGCACAAAAATCGAATGGTTTGTTGCTAGTGAGACATCTCACCCCTAAAAAATTTCATAAGATTTTGTCAACAACTTCTGGAGTTATCTGCAAAATTTGCAGAACTGCTCATATCCTGCAACAGTAAAAATATTTCCAGATTTGCAGCATGATCATGATCACCACCAAAATACAACCATTTGTTGTTAGTTACACACACTATCCTTCCAAAAATTCGCCAAAATCCGTAGACTTTTTTTCTTACCCTGCTGACAGACAAAGCAAGTAAAGGCAAAAAAACTCCTTGGTGGAGGTAGTAATAATATACCTGGATAAATGTAATCCATTTACAGAAGACAAACAGCAATTTCACACTGTTGGCTGGGTGACAGAAGGTATCCGGCCTGTAAAAAGCTGTAAAGGAGCTTATGTTTTTTGACTTTATTTGGTTTGTTGGTGGCAATGATTTGACTGGAGCTACACATGTCCTATAGCTCCAGTTGTCACTCCAACGAAATTCAGAATGGAGACATACTGGTAAAGTCACTTAGCCAGGTCCACCTGGAAAAATGGCTGTTAAAATAGAGAGAGGGGTACAGAGGGAGAGAAAGAGAGAGATAAGGCAAAGAGCAACTAACCCAGACTGTGAAGTCACGTGGAGCACTGTCAATGCTGCCAGTAGGAGCCAGTGACACCGGGATGTGTTCTATTGACACTTCAGTCACCGCGATGGCCGACGACAACTGCACAACTAAGTATCCCTCACTGCCGTTGAATGCCCAACACTCACCAGGGTGTACACCAGGCTGTCACACGACAACATAACACAGTAGAGGATATCCCTCACTGCCGTTGAATGCCCAACACTCACCAGGGTGTACACCAGGCTGTCAAATGACAACACAACACAGTAGAGGATATCCCTCACTGCC
>Ga0049107_10000311_pt1 | contig 13806 bp, 14 predicted proteins | sample WorMetilPIANOSA1_FD_61187 | JGI IMG/M metagenome (GOLD analysis project Ga0049107, IMG submission 61187) | Marine gutless worms symbiont microbial communities from Max Planck institute for Marine Microbiology, Germany - Olavius ilvae PIANOSA.1 | ecosystem: Host-associated > Annelida > Digestive...
GCTACCAGGACCAGTTCATACAGCCCGGTTCGGCCGAATCCGAATGTGTTTTATATTTAGCCCAGGTTTGTATTTTGTGTGTTTGTATTGCTTTAATTTGTTTGTGTGTCCCCATCCTTTTGTGTTTCCCTGGGCAGTTGAGTCATCTCCCTTATAGGTTTTGGCGCTGGCATAACTAATTTAAATGATCCTCCTAGAGCTTTTGCTACCTCCACTATAGCGTGGGTTAGGAGCTAGTTCCATCCCTTTTGGGCCGTTGTAAACAAAAGCAACACGGGTTAAGGGGGTTATTATGTTGCTGGCTCTCCATTACTGAATGCGAGATGCACATCACTGCTCAGGGCCCCCCGTCTCCGAAATGACCTATACTGTGTCGAGTGGGACGTTAAACTCTTCTATACCATTCCTCACTGCCTATATATATGGCTCAAATTACTTCTCCTTTCCTCATCACACATTAGAGTATTAGACCTTCCAAATTAAAATTTTACCCACACAGCATGTTGTTTAGCAACTTTTTAATAATACTCCAACTATGCTGCACTGTTGCCAAGTTATAGTTACATCCATCAGGAGAAACAGTCAACAGTATTGAGTGAGGCAAAAACTTGCAACCTTTCTATCAGTTTTTGTCACGAATGCAACAAGATAGCAACAGTTTTGCTATTTTGTTGCTTTCGTGACAAAAACTGTCAAAATAGAATGTAGTTTGACAAAATTATTAAGTTAAACAGAAAAGTTTGCAAGTTTTTGTCCCACACAGGTATGACAGTAAAAACAGCATAATACTTTGAGGAAAAATTACACTTAGCCATCACACAGAAACACCCACGAATAATGAAAATGATTACAACAATATTATTCATAACTCTGACATGTAAGATCACGTTATATTCACACTAGAAACCGTTTAAAAAAGCAAGTAGGCAATGAGCCAGCCAAACTAACTGTTTTGACATGTCGCGTAGCACACACGCCATGACGGTGTTAAAGTTGTGCGAGTGAAATGTTCCGCTGGAAGCACGATTCATATGAACACGAACGACATGATGGTACACTTCACCCCAGCTGCCTTTGCTGGTCGATATCCTGCACGCCAGCTCTCGATCGACCAAGCTACAAGGCAGCCTGAAGAAAAAAACAATATGGAGGTAACTATCAGTTGTTTTTACATATGATATGAGCATTCACACGACACAAACCTCTGCCAATCCATATGTAACCCTAGCCCCACAGTGTAAAAATAGAACAGTGGAACTCCCAACTCCCATTGACGGCTTCACATCTGCCTCTCGGCTGCCGTGCTTTTATAGTGTGTACTAACTTCCGTTATGTATTCTGGGTAACAATGCACTCATAATGAGAGCAATGGACGTAGGTTAACCAATAACTACCATACCCATACCACAGCATACCCTTCTAGGCATACGGTATTACCAGTATAACAACGATTACCAGTATCTGCACAAGTGAAATCATTTATGTAGCAAAACAAACTAATATTAAGCATAAACGGACACAAACAACTCACACAGAAACGCAAAATGGAAAAATTTTTGGGTGATGGATCATACACTCCTACAAAAGTCCCAGATATATTCCAGTTAAAAAAACTACTTCCGGTCGTGGATATTGGCCGAAGTTGAACAACTGCATATTAGCTAAACTGTGCCTAGCCCTAATTCTAATGATCCAGATCACCATCAAAACTGATTCAGTTCTTGTCAGTCAGAAACCACACCCCTCCAAAAGTGTCATCAAAATTCGTCAACAGCTAAGTGAGTTATCCCGCCAACAGACAGACAGACAGACAGACAAATGCCAAGTAAAAATGCCCTCCTTGGCAGAGGTAAATACAGTAACTGGCAGTGTGCCATGTCCACCTCTAGTCACTAGATGGCGCAGAAAACGATCACATGTTGGGCCAACCAAGTGCTGCTGCACCACATATATCGATCTTTCTTTTTGATGTGTGCAAGCAGTCATTCTGCTGGAATTTTGCTAGTCCAGGCCGACTAGCTGCCTTGAGAGGCTGTAGTTTTTGTACATTGATATTTGTGTTCAATTATTTTTCTTATTGCATTCTTTTTCTTAATAAATAAACAAACAATTAATTAACAAACACCTAATTATTTTTTTCCAGAAAACTACGACTTTAAATGAACCAACATCATGCTTGTTGACAGGATCATCATTTATTTTCAGCCAGGTATTAGTGCAGTTAATTGCATAACATAAACTACTACAGAACTAACAGCCAACGACAATTGGCCTGTGTTAGCTGACGTATTTGACCACAGTTCTCGCTCAGAGAACCTTTGGCGATTGTGAGAGCGAGATTTTTATGGGCTGGTTTTCCCTTTCTGATGCACACCATCAGTGTCAAAGCATGGCAAAAAAACTACATCATTAACACTTTAAACTTTATTTAAACAATTACTTAACAGATAAAATAATTCACAGATGTCACTTGAACTTCAGCAATAATATACAAAGCATCGAATAAAAATGATATTTAAGTCTGTTATTTACCTAACAAAACATTTACTTTACCTGGTAACAACTGGCAAAGGAAGAAGTTGAATAAGATGAAAGTAAGCACTCTGAACTTCATTATCACTGTCACTTAATCGAATGCATATTAGGTCAAGGCAGCTGAAACCAAACCAAAGCATTATATTATGTCATACAAACTATATAACAGAACAGTAGGCTCTTAACATGTTGACCACAAGGGGCGGGTTAACACGTCGCTTTCCGGGTTAGTGCAGATGCGACGGACGTGTATACACGTCCGTCGCATCTGCACTAACCCGGAAAGGGACGTATTAACACGTCCCTTTCCCGGTTAGTGCAGACACGACGGATGTGTATACACGTCCCTCATACTGCAGCATAGGGTGCCGCTCCAGCTTCTGACTAAAGCTGCCTGTCGCGTCTCAAGGATATAGTACACATGCTGCCACCTGGTGAATGGAAATAAAACAGTCTGCTTAGGCTGCAAATGCACATTGTTTTTTTTTGAAGTTGGGATTTGGGGCTTGGGGTTTAACAAGGGCAGTCACGTCTGACCCAAAATCGCCGACGCGGTCAACGTGTTAATTATGTCCACAAACTGATACAGCAAAGTGCTAGATATTCTGCATACCCATATCACATTAGCTGGTGCATTTACAGGAATCCAAGAGCAGCCAAGGCTCCATGGTGAAGACTTTCACTCAGTGAACCATGGTACAATTCCCGCTGGAACCCGTGAGTAATTGGTAGCGCCAAGAAGGGGATCCTGCCGAAATTGCTCCGGTGCACCAAAGAAGTCCCACTACACCTTATACATGGACATGTCCGAGCCTTCAGAAGAGGGAAGGACATGACGCTGCCTCATTTACAGGAATCAAGGAACTGAGACAATAGCTAATGTACTGCCAATAGCAAGACAAGAAACCTTTGAATAACAGTCGTTGACATGTTTATGCAGTTTTTCACATATGTCTGCAGGCAAGCAGCAGCCAACGTGGTTATCCTCTGATCAGGATCGTATGCTAAACACACAAAATCACGCAGGAAATTTACACTAATCACACAAGGTATGCACAGCAATCGACAGCACTTCATCACATATCTTACATCAAAAACGACGTTCAAGAGTCACATAAATAAACCTTCTATCACCATCATCATCATCATCATCATCATCTCCGGCTTGCACCACTATCAGTGTGTGGCGCCAATGGTGGCCAACAGCCTCCAGAGTGGTTGTTTCTGGGCCAGGTTGACAGCTTCAGTCCATGACAGCTCGTGGGAGTCGAGGTCGTTCTGCACCGTCTTCATCTAGGTCATCCGCGGTCGTCCTGGTGGTCTCTTCCAATACACAGAAGGCGAGGAAGTCAAGATCTGCTTAGCGTCTATATTGTCGTCCATTCGGACGATATGCTGAATAGGGTTAGATGCCGTGCCTGGATAATTTCAGTAAGTACAGGTTGGTTGGTCTGGCATCGAATTTCATCGCTGGAGATGAAGTGACACCATTTGATGCCGAGAAGCATACTCAGACACCACTGATGGAGGGCATTGATCCTGCATGCATCTTCCTTGGTAATCGCTCAGCACTCTGACAGCAGATAGTCCATGCCTGTGGCAAATGAGTCAGGAGATATTACACAACCCTGACGTATGCCAGACATAATCTCGAACCACGTACTTTGGAGACCACTGGCATGAACGCAGCTAACCACCTTGTCGTACAAAGCCCTGATTAGCGTGGCGATCTTCTCTGGTACACCGACTTTTTAGAAGCAGCCAAAGTGTTGGGTGACTAATGGAGTCGAAAGCCGCGCGAAGGTTGACATAAGCCACATATGGTGAGCGTCCGTACGTTTGACGTTGCTGAACAATGTTGCACACTGCACAGTCAGGATGTGGTCGCAAGTAGAGCGTCCCGGCGTGAATCCACTCTGCTGCATGCACCTATGTGATAGCAAAGTGGGCTTTATGCGGGCTGATAGGAGATCTGTAAACACCTTCCCTGGTGCTGAGAGTACTGAGCAGTGCACTCTGCTGCATGCACCTATGTGATAGCAAAGTGGGCTTTATGCGGGCTGATAGGAGATCTGTAAACACCTTCCCTGGTGCTGAGAGTGCTGAGCAGTGTTATTCCTCTGTAGTTATTATAGTTACTACACTCGGACCTCAAGCCTTATACAGAGGGATTATGATCCCTTGGCACCACTCGTCTGGAATAATAATAATAATAATAATACAACGCCAACTTGTAAGGCGCCGTAACATGGCGTGAGTCATTACAAGGGCGCCTTGAATAGCTTCCTCTTCCCACACCTGGAAGAAGAGATCGTTTAGTGCCGATAAAGCCGTATGACCTCCGCAGTGGATGTACTCCAGGTATATGCCACGTGCACTGGGAGCTGTTCCTGCTTTGATCATCCTAGCGGCCCTGTATGTCTCCAAGATAGTGGCGGGACGGGTGTCAATGTCCGCATTCAGAACGGCTGCTTCAGCTTCTGTTACAAGAACATCTGGAGGGTCGTGTAGTGGGCGGTTTAGGAGATTGCAAAAATGCTTTTTCCACCGTGACACTACAGACACCCGGTTGGACAGCAGGCTTCCATCAGCAGCCTTCAGTGGCATTGGCGGCACTGTACTTCTCGGTCTCAGCTGGCAAAATTTAGTGAAAGCATCCTTGATTTCACCACTACACAGACACTGTTCGCCTTCCAGAGCAATCTGCTCAGCCCACTGCTGTTTGTCATGCCTAAGTGCCCGGCGCCGAGGACCAGCGAGGCGTTTGTACTCCTCCACGTCTCCAGCAAGAACAGCCCTTCTCCATTGTTCTACAATGGACAGCGTGGCCTGGGATATCCATGGCTGCTTAGCCTGCCTGCGAGGTCCAAGAACCTCCCGTGCAGCTGTATCTAACGCCGATTTATAGCATGTCCACAGCCTATCTACTGACTGGGATTCAGTGCTAGTGCTGGAAAGTGCATGGGAGACAGTTGCAGCATAACGCTTCCTTACAGCTGGCTTTGACAAGGCCGACATATACGGAATAAAGTGTGCAGCTTGATGTGGTCCAGTCGACTTAAGCTTCAATTTGAGTGTTGCGATCACTGGGTAGTGGTCAGAGTCAATGTCGAAGCTGCGATAGACTGCATTGGCGAGCAACGTTACCTCAGGACAGAAGCACATGATCTATTTCATTCTTCGTGTGCCCGTCGTTGGAGGTCCAAGAATATCTGTGAGTATCTTTCCTCTGGAACCACGAACCTGAGATGCTGAGCTGACAACACTATTAAAAGTTACTTTCACCACACCATTGTATCCTGCAAACTTCATCACAATTAGCTGTGTAAGTGTAAGCTTCACAGTGTCCCTTCAGTGCTTTGACGACATGAATGAAGTTGGATGACAGGAAGAGCATCTGGCACAAAAAACTTCCACTCCAATGATCTCGAAAGGTTCTCCCTTTTGACTTCTCGGTCTGGTCCAGAGTGGCTCTGGAAAAGTCAGTCAATAAAAGAAAAACCAAAAAGTAGTAGAAGCAACAGTGTGAGCTGCCAACATTGTTCTGTTGCTGAAGTAACGCTAGCAGTAGCAGTAGTAGTACTCCCTCGTTGAAGAACATCAATTAGACCACCTGTAATACTGGACTTATTTCTGCAACTCGGCAGTTTTGATCAACTATAATTACCACATAGAAAAACGCTAAAGTATGAAAAATAGTATATGAGAAAGCCACTAACCAGTTGTAATTGTTGCCATCAGCAGGCGAACAAAAACCGGAGCATTCATAATCTGTGAATTTGAGTTGACCTCCATCAGCACCTCGTTAGTCCACTTCAACAATAAACACCTGTCCAACAACAATGCATCACAATAAGTTTGACAATTATTACCTGCCCTACATTATCATGTGGAGCCGGGCAGGAAGTCAAAACAGAGTCAAAATTTTTGTCTGCACACATGGAAGACACTGGATTGAGACAACAGTAGGGGCAATGACTGAAAACTGAATCGATACTCGTTACTCAGCAACTTATTTGCATTTTCGGTTTCAACCCTGAAGTCAGCTTTCATTGCACTCAAGGATTTGTTTTGAATCTCAACTTCTGTCTTCAATGTTACAGCATTGATGACAGAATTATCGTCGACTGCAGACGAGGGGGCTGGTCTGTCATGCTCTGCACTACTTGTTGAAAGTTTTAAACAAATATGCAAAGTATGTATCCAATCCATGGTATAGTACAATATACAATTTGATGCTGCACAGACATGGAGGCGATACGCAGTGGTATTAATATGTAATATGAAATATGTAGTAGAGAAATTTCCTCAAATGGGAGTTTACTGGGCATTCTGTGCCACTACATATCAGCTTTGTTATGTTTAGTTTTCTTCATTATTCTGTTTTGTTCCACGTGGTAGACTAGAGCTAGTTGCCAGTCAGTGTTTTGCACATGTCATACATTTCAACAACAATGACGATGACTTACAGCTAGCACAAAAGTACAACAGAAGGCATCAATCAACCTCGTGTCTTCGGGTGTGCTGAGGCACAGCAGCAAGTCGGCAAGCAACGAAGCAATTGTTTCTAAATTCTTTGCATTCGCTTCACTGACATTAGCTAGTAAGCCGCGGTCAACGAGAGGATTCTGCATCACCAGGCTACTCACCAGCACAAAATTGTTATGTCTGCAATGTGCAAACAAATAAAGTTAAGCATTCACAGACGATGCTCCCTCTTTAATGATAATCCACTTCGCATCCAGGTACGACAACATGCACAGTTAACATACTGTCAGGTAGTGTAAGCACACAACTACAGTGAGGGGCTAAATTGTGCATGCATTCAGAACCTGGGACTTCACCTTACACAAGACTAGCATTGCGGCGACACTCCACTGTGAGAAACCTGAATTCCATCGAAAGTGTACTGACCCTGTGGGTCATCTATTATCGCACTGCATGCTCTCTCCTACAGCATGCTGTGTAATTCATTCAATTCAAGGCCCACTAGCCTGCATATTTTCAAATGTCGTCTTTGTGGCCCGCTGGCCTGTTTGTTTATTCCGAGCACATAATGTTTTTGTAATCTTTGATTAAGTTTGCATTTTTAAAACTGCCTATGACCATTCTCAGATGACCCTGATTCAGAACATATATAGATCTAGGGTCCCTGCCATTTCGTTTGGGCATGACTGACTAACAACCAGACAGGTGGACAGACAGACAGACAGAAACAACTCCTTTATGAGCATAGACTATCTGGGCGATATTTCTGTAGACATATGTAAGTTTGTGTTCCCCTGGCTACGGGTCATGCGACCTGGGGTGAGTACCTTAGTTGGCTAGGCCCCCGGACCGGCCCTTTATTAGGTGGTGAGGTCGGGGACCTGTCACTTTGTGACCGGCCACTGCAGGGCTGGGCAACCTGTCACTTTTGGCCCAGCCACTTCTGAGCGTATAAAAGGCGGCTGCATTCGGCAGCACAAGGATACTGAGAGTGAGGATAAGCAGATTAGCAGATTGGGAATCGGATAGAGATTGATATTCAGATTGGGGCTGTCGTGAGCACTTGTCTCTGGACATGTACTGCGGCTCTTGCACCTATTTGTCGTGGAAGAATGTTAAGTCCGTTTGTTAGTTTGTGAATACATTTTCATAATTAGTCATTTTACATCAACTTTGTTGGCAACCATATTCTAAACTGACCCACACGGTAGCAGATGAGAAGGACGGGCTACCGCCTCCGCAGTCACCATCACTTATTGCTACACATGGAACACATGCCATAAACAACAGCAAACCGTGAGCAGTGTGAGTAGAAGGCATTGATCATAGCATAGTGTGCAGCAGGATAGCAGTCCATAATTGACACGTTCGTCAGCAGCAGATGCTCGCTGAACAGACTGAAGATGCTTGGCGACAATGCCCACATCTGCAGCATCACACACAACACCAACTCACTAATTACAACAACAATACAGGTACAAAAAGAAGGCTTTCAGTATCATGCCATTCCCTCAATCAACAACTGGGTAATCAACAATTCCTTCAGTGCTTCGATGCTACTGGATGGTCAGGAAAGGCATCTGGCCTGTACAATATTTTGAACCAGCAATGCCTAAAGATTGGGTAACCTTTGGGGACATGGCATAACTGCGGTGAACTCTGGAAAAAATATAGGGCAGTTAAACAAAAACCAAAAGTAATACTAGCAGTAGTAGTAGTAGTACGTTGATAGGCGCCCTTGTAGTGACTCACACCATGTTATGGCGCCTTACAAGTTGGCGTTGTATTATTATTATTATTATTAGTAGCAGTAGTAGTACTCCCTCATTGAAGAACATGGATTTGACCACCTGTAATACTGGACTTATTTCTGCAACTCAGCAGTTTTAACCAAGTGCCCTTGCTGGAGCCAGCAAACTTATATAGGTCTCCAATAAATCAAATCTGGGCCAAATCAGCGACAGTCAATCGGCTCAACTATCGAACGACAATGAATAACAATAAAACTTTGTTGAATTCTGGCATCAGCAAAGGATAAGATCCAGCACAAACTGCTCCTTTGCATCAGAAAGAACCGTTAATATTTAGTCTACTCTTAGTCGATAGTTTATTTACCAGCAGAAGCTAAATAAATAGTCAGTTGTACTGATGCAACCTCAATTATCAGAATGGCTAAACCTGTTACAAATCCACAGTTCTGCTACATTAACAGTTCTTCAAACAGACCCCAATGATGTTGTTCTTAGCGTTGCCAATCTCTGCAAGCACACAGATGCAAAATATAACAGTGATCTCGGCTTCAGATGCTGAGAGTGTATTCCACGGCATGATGTAAGTCCCGGCTGCAGTCATCGACGACTGACACCTGGCTTCACTACTGGACTCTTTGAGCAGAGTGTCACATGCAGCAGTGAGCATAGACAGCAAAATTCTACAACACATTCAACAATAACAGCACATAAATGAATGAATGAACCAAATGACGTTTATTGTGTAAATGTAGTGTGGGTGGCTAATCAGATATATACAACAACTAGCAAGCGAATGAGCAAATTAAAGACACGGGTAGTAGATAAACTGGCTCGAGACTTACAAATGGTACAAATACATCCTGCACACTGATGCAATGCACAGAAATGAATTCGTCTCTCTTACTCACACTATTATTACAGCTATTTCCAGGTGAATCCGGGTTAGCTGCATGCCCTATTGGTTTTCCTTCGCCATTTATTCATCGATTGTGCATCCTCCTGGGACAGGCCCAAACTTTTCATAAACTCCTGACAAGAGTCCCAGAAAGTCTTTCTTGGACGACACCCGTCTCTAGTTCCATCAACCTCCATAGTCATACAGCATTACACGCAATCTGCATCATCCTCACATTCAACATGTCCAAACCATCTTAATCAATTACCCAACTGATCAGTTCCATTTCCAACAATTCTCTAATCTCTGTATTTCTATTCCTTTCTTTCAATCTGAAACCATACGTCCATCAGTTTTATCTAACTTCACCTCAAGCTCCTTCATTGGCCATGGCACACTGCCACGTATCAGACTGGTTTACACAACTGGTACGTACTTTACATTTTTGTTTTAGTGAAAATCCTTTCCAGTTAATATGGACAAGTATTCACAGAACTTTTTCCATGCAGCTCTATTTAACTCTTGCTGTCACTGTTAAGTCACGTCCTCCATCTGCATCCATAATATCACTTAAGTAACAAACCTTTTCTAGTAATATACCATGTGGAATAGCTAGACTGCCATCATTAATTCTCCTCATTTGAGACTGGTGCTTTAGAACTTTGCAGACAAATGACGGACTTGCTTTGTATAAACTTCCCTTCATACCACTGCACCACTTATGAACCCATTTCTGGCAAGTTATGGACAAAACTGAAATAGTACCAACTCCAGTCTTACACATACTACAGAGAAGTTTGTCTTTCTCTTTCATTCTACCTACCTTGTCATAGGCAAACATTATTTTTATTTATAGCTACCTGACACCAACCAGCAGCCAGTACATAACTTTTCTTCGTCTACTGATCAGGAAAGATTGTCTCTCTCTCCAACCTGGGACTGAAGACACGTAAACAGGACATGAAACACAGGTTAGCTGACCTGGATCTGACCAATCAGCAATTGGCTCAGCTGAGATCTATCTCCATGCCGTACGTCTGGACTTTTTGGAGGGAAAACAACAATGGCGAAATTGTGTAGTGTGGGTTTGTGCTGCAATAGTTCTGTGAACAGCAAGTGCACATTTTTTACTTTCCAGGACGAACAGAGAACACCAATATAACAACAATCACACACTACATTTGTTTTCCCCACAAAGAGCCTGGATGCAGCGTGACTCGTAGTTACAGAGAAGGGTCTGCGCAATTGTTACTATTTTTATATGCTTCAAATCCCATTTACATATCTTCGGTCCCAGTTCCAACGCCAGTACCCCATATGAACATATCATAAAGTTTTGAAAGTATGTAATACGCAAAATGATTCGAACCTGTATGCTTCTTGCATCAGAGCCACACTTCTCAGTGATACTATAGACTTATAGATAGCAAGTACTGAAGTTTTTATCTGCAACAGGTCACAAAATAAGTTCCGTATTCTCTTGAGGAAAAACCAAAAAGACGAACATATTAAACAGTTTGAGAATAAGCACCATCAGCATCACCATGTGTAAGTTATGGCTATTTACAAAAAATACATAAGCAATTAATCAATTAAACCACTACATTAGGCTACAAAGTTCGGACCAACTAAAATATGACACACTCACAAGTCATCAAATGTAATTCCAAACTGAAACGGCATCAAAATTCAATTCAGCTTATCATAGGAGTAGCAGGAATTCATCCTTATATTGCCTACGACTGGAAATGGCGGGCATAACCAGATACATAAATTACATTTTTTTGGAATCTAAATACGAAAGGCACATCTATACAGTGTTTAGTATCATAAACTAATAATAAATGCTAAGAATACAAGTCTCTGTGCAAAAATCATCACCAAAACTGCATCTTTATTCTTGTGTCCAGCACTCTTAATGGTTGAAGATAGAATCCAATGATAATAGTTGGTTACCTGTTTATCTTGAGAAAAATAGAGGCGAGGCACAACCGACTGTGGTCCCATGATATGCATCAAAAACTCTGTTGTCAACTGTGTGCCAAATACTTCAATAACCTGGACACAGAAGACTCGTATAAGCACAAAAAAAACATGCACACCAGTACTTATTCTGATTGCCTCATGACCAGTTATGGGCATCCTGTTTATCTAAACTACATGAAAATCAGGATGAATTTTAAAAAGATCCATAAAAGGAATCAATCTTGAATTATCTTGAAGTTTCGAATGAACCAACTCTTGTCACAATATACACATGTATACGATAAAAAAACAAATTGCTGCATTTACTGTTACGCTACAATAGCAACAGCTGCTGCTACTGCTACTACTATAACACTAGTACTACTTTTGTTTTTTTTTGTTTAACCAGCCAATTTTCTGAATATTACTCCAGGTTAGGCCAGGTATCTCAAAGAACTACCTTTGGGTATTGCTGATGTCAGAATTTTACATGGATGCCCTTCCAGTCACCCAACCAAAAGTATCAAAGCACCACATTGAAGCAAAGAAAATAAATAATGCAATCAATGACTTATAACAAGGCACGAATAATAATACAAATAACAAATAATCCACTCTAAACCCATCACAGTCGATCGATATTGTTGTGCAACCTTTGTAAGAAGGCTAAGCAGAGATGAATGCAGGTAATGAGAAGACTCGTCACTGATACAGAGCTCAATGCTGGCAGCATCGGACACGTACTGCAACAGAGGGTCTCTGACAGTAGCACAGTCCGTCGCCAGCTTGGTCAACAGCACTTTCAGACATATGTTAGCTAAATGCAACACAAAACGATGGCAAAAAAACTACCAAACACAGCATCTTAGTACCGCAAATACAGTTTCAACTGCCAAAATATACTCACAGTGATCTATCGACTACATACAGCAATTTGTCAAGATCCGTTAAAGATCAATGGATGCTTTTTACCCACGCGACGTAGTAAGCGCGGTATTTGCTATGGCAACGTGGCTGGCTGGGGGCTGGGTGTCTGTCACATACCGGTATTGTATCAAAACGGCTAAACCTCTTTTAAAACTTTTTCAACCATCTGGTAGCCCCATCATTCTAGTTTCTTATGATCCCTGCGCCGATACCCAATTCCAAGGGGAACCCCTTCCACAGAGGCTATATATATACATGGGGGTGGGAAAAATTGGCGATTTTTGACGGAAATCGCCATTTATCTCAGAAACGGTGCGAGATAGGCCAATGGTTACTATGAACAATGACAGGAAGTCGTGGGTGATGGATTCTTTAGTATCATTTTTGATGACCTTGAGTGACCCCCAACCCGGGTTTCAAGGTCACTCACTGTATACTTACAAGTCGAATATCTCTAAAACGGTGCATTTTAGGGACAAAGTTACTAAACAACACTAATAGGAAATCATACACAATCTATCGAACGGTACCACTTTCTATAACCTTGAGTGACCTTTAACCCGGATTTCAAGGTCACGGCATATTTTGAAGTCGAATATCATAAAAAGGCGCGTCTTAAAGACATTTACTATTGCACAAGAGGAAACTATACCCAGCAAATGGAATGGTACTATGTTTGGTGACCTTGATTGACCCCTAAACCCGTCGCGTGGGTTTGTCAGCATCAGATGAGTTTCTTGTTTGAGTTACTCGGCTGAAGGGTACACATTAATAAATAACGTGTTCTGCTCTTGGTATGTTGTTCCAACACACAGGCCAATTATGCCAGCCATACAGTTAGCGTTTCACTGCAAGATTTCTTGAATTAAGGAGCATCATACAAAATATAGTGCATAACGGACTTGTCTGTTTATGAATACATAAATGGTTTATAGCAGGAACTGTTTCAAGGTAATTTTCAGTTACACTGGTTTTATTAGGCTCGACGCTTTAGCGTTGAGCGTAATAGCTACGGCAACGTGGCTGGCTGGCTGGGTGGCTGTCGCACTCCAGTACTGTATCAAAACGGCTAAACCTATCCGAAAAATTTTTCGACCATCTGAAAGCCCCATCACTCTAGTTTCTCGAGACCCCTGCGCCGATACAAAATTCCAAGGGGAACCCCTTCAGCGGGGGCGTTAAATACACGGGGGGTGGGAAAATTGGCGATTTTCGTTCGATTTTCGACGTACATCGCCGTTTATC
>Ga0049107_10000312_pt1 | contig 13779 bp, 6 predicted proteins | sample WorMetilPIANOSA1_FD_61187 | JGI IMG/M metagenome (GOLD analysis project Ga0049107, IMG submission 61187) | Marine gutless worms symbiont microbial communities from Max Planck institute for Marine Microbiology, Germany - Olavius ilvae PIANOSA.1 | ecosystem: Host-associated > Annelida > Digestive...
CCAAATTTCATTGAAATCGAAGAAACTTTTTGTGGACGGACGGACGTACGGACGGACGGACATTTTTCCCCCCTCTAATATTATTAGGTCGACTTTTGGAAGTCGACCTAAAAATTACATTTGCTTTGCTTCTTTTGAACATTTTGGTGAAAGTATTTTGAATAGCTGCATAGTTACAGCATGTGAAAATGGTCCTGTTGCTTGTTATCCACCCTGTATAAGCAACAATGACAAACCGGCAAGATTCGGCAAGTACAGTTTACAGTCTCTAGCTGTGCATGTCTGACAAACTGTCAGTCATACAGCCACTGTGTCTGCATTCAGTGTAAAAAGCCTCATATAAATCAATCCATAAGTAAATCATTAAGTCACATACAGTATAAACACTGTGATATATCTCAACACAGAAACAGCCAGTCCGTATATCACTCAACTACTGTTTAACTGGTCTATTTTCCCACTCAACAGATACGTCTAGTCATCAAAGTTACAGGAGTCTGAGGAAACCTTTAGAGATTGCTTCTAGTGTAAGATTTTTTATAACATGGATGTGTATTGTGCAACATGATAGAGGGAAACGCCCCTACAATCAGGACATGGGTTAGGGAAATATTTTAGGTATGACTTGGCCTGAAATAGGACATCAAATCTCTGTTCAACTTTTGCAATACATCCACCTGGTTCAACAACTGCACCATGACTGTCCTAACTGGCAACTGTGGTCTGTATATAATGCTGCGCCAGCGTGCTGTGCTGTGACACGTGCATTTTTTATCAACAACGCAGATCGGTCTAAATAATAGGACCTAATACAACTACACCGGGACAGAAGCATTTCTGGTAGCAAAATTTTTTTTTGCAGTACATTAAGTAACATATTGCACATTTATTCACCTTTATTACCACGTAAAAAAAACACGAATACTTGGTTCTTTGTCTACGACCAACAGACTATATGCAAACACTGAGTTGGCTACACCATACATTACTCACCACTTTTAATAATTTTGTTTTTGTTTAACTGGTCTGTTTTTTCCAGACATTACTCCACATTAACGCACTCCCCGATAGTGTTAGGGCGTGTCATTCACTCTCCACCATCCGCCACCATCTCAAAACGCATTACTTCGGCTTAGCCTTCCCTAACCCCTAGGGACCACCCCTCCTCAACGCGCCCCGATTCTTTTTTAGACTTTGGCGCTTTATAAATTTTATACTTACTTACTTATTATGCTGGGTCCACAACAGTCTTCTAAAGAAGAACTTTAAAGATTCTTGGTACAAGATTTCACCAGCCGGATGCCATTCCTGTCGCCCAACTGACAGCATCAAAGCACTAAAGAGATATACATCGCACACTGCATAGTCAAAATTGTGCCTATCACTGTCATGTCACAATATCACACTGTATTGTACTTGTATCTATTCTATTTACAAGTCGCAAAACAATCTGTTAAAAACGAGGTGACACTGTTGTCACACTCTGGCGTCATCTGATCGCAGTGTTTCATCCTCATGAAGATGCAAGTAAGGACCGGCGCCAGTATCAGTGTTAACGGTCGGCCGCAGCACTGCCGATGGACTGCCACTACATAATAAACAGCAACAAACCGTCCGACGTCCGTTTATATCCCAGCAAATCAGCACCACACCACTCACAACTCACTTGCACTGTCTCAGTAGAATAGCTGATGCTGAGCATGGAAAATGAAGGATTGGAAATGATGTACCAAACAGCAGTGCCGGAAATTGGATCAGTGCATTTTCCGGCACTGCCGGTTCCAGTCCTGCATTTTCAGTATCCCATCCAAGTGCATTTCATATGAGAAAAAGATCAATGTTTTCCAGCAATCATCAACGTTAGCTTTGTGTGACTAAACATAAACAATCCTTCAGCACATAATTAAATGTACAAAACTGCAGTTTATACACATGTTAACAGCGATATGTAGAAAGTGATATATCTACAACAGCAAAAATCATGAACTGTGCAAAGTAATTTTAAGTGAATGTAGTTCAACAGACCAGAGAAACTTTAGACACTTCTCGTTGTCCTTAACAAGTTCTCTCAGATTTACCATCTGCTCACTGTTCATCACCAGGCTGCAGCACACAAAACAAGCTGTGCAGCCTGTACTGGGGCTGGCACAATATGTCCCCCCTGCGAGTGGTGACTTGAACAGCCAGGTTGGTGATGCAACATGTTGGTGATGCAGGTCATCATACTCCATCCAAATACCAAGTCTGAAGTTCATAACTTGGTATACCAAAGATAGGACAGATTTTCTGTCTGGCATTAATAAGTTTAGTGACCTTGGGCTCTATTTACGAAAGGTCGTAAATGGTGGTCGGTGATAAGATTGTACAATCTGAGTGTGACCAGCCACAGCCATTCATACAAAACAAATCGTATGTTCGATCGTCGTAAATTCGAGCGTAAATTTACGACCTATCTGCAGTTGTCGTACAGCGAATCGTAAATAGACTTTCTTGACCTCTGACCTCTAAATTGGGTCACGGGTGACGCGCGTCATGGGATTCCTTCCTGCCAATTTTCAGCTTCCTATGCACAGGACAGATGGACAGACATCGGCCATCAGTGCATAATGCCCCCCATGGCTAATTGATTTGAAAGCTGAAAGCTAACGTAACACTATTTCAGTAACATCAGATCAACTAAGCACATTTATACTACGTTCTCATCATTTCTGGCTTGTATCTCTAAGACTGCATAACGCCATTTGCAGCCACCAATCTTCAGAGCTGTCGAGTCTGAACTATACTGATTGTGACAGTCAGTGACTAGTTACGAAGGTCGTCCACAACTGTCTTCAGCTACGTGATCTGGGGACGCTCTGGGGAAAAATCAATAACCCACACATCGAACTGACTTGCAGAATCAAACAATCAGACACAATGGCACCCAGTGAATCTCAGTGGTGCCAAAGAATGAATATCTACTGAAATGACTTAGTGGCACCTTTGAGTTAACTGCTGTAACACCTTGCCATGTCGACCATGTCTTGTACGAAATACAAACTCTCCATTGGCTGTCTCGACCCTCGTGTTGCCACCAAGCAACGACGATGAGGCAGCATCACAGGGTGACACTGATTTGACTGTAACACCAAGCTGCTCTACTGATGACTGCAGCTTCAGTCTGCACTCGGCTTGCATCTATCACAACATCACACCAACACAGTGACTGACTGAGTGGGTTTAACATCCTGTCAACACGCTATTGGTCCAGTCAATCACTTGCAGTAGTACCGACAACCTAACCAAACAAGATTAGCTACTGCTGACAAACCGCATGACGGATTTGCGCAATATGCTGTCTGTCTGTATATCTGGTCATCATGATCATCCTGCAGTGAAGGTGCTGTTAACAGTCAGTTTACTGAATTAACCACACAACTACGAATATCTTCTTACGTGAGACAGTCAAAGTGACCCCAGTGAAAAATACACAAAAACTAAAAGATATACAAAAACTCAAAAGATAACTAGGATAAGATACAGCACATATAGCGTCTTGTTTAGTCACCTTTTACTAGCATCCAGCCAGGAAACAGGATTGGGCATATTCTTTGACGGCCTGACCCGGCATACATACTCATATTAATCTTGCATTCTCTCTGCTCTCTGTGAGGTATTACTTTTGTATCTATTTTCTGTACTACACCAAGCTGAGTCCACTGTTTTTGGATGTGTAAGTGCTTACATTCTACGTTAATATCCTTGAATTGCCTTTCAGCTTCTATAATCTGTTTTGTAAAGTAAAAAATATATAATCATTTACTTATGTTGCTGATGTCTATGTCTTTTACTCACAATATTACTGATGGATATCACGACTCATTAATGATTATTTACAGTACAGAAGTGACTGGGAAGCATTAACGTTCATTCAGTGACCGATTTATATGAAATGATTTTTTTTACATGTAGCTGCAATGCACAAATGTCACCTCATCAAGGCTTTCCTTTAAGACCTCTTGTTCTGGTACAATGAGGTCAATCTTTCTCTTGAGTTGTGTCAACTTCAGCTGCACTTGCTGCATTGTTCTGTCACATACAAACATTCAGCATCATCATCACACTTGTCATCCTCACATCTGCTTCCACTCAGCTACATCCTCATCAGCAAACATAGATACATTATGCGGCTAATAGAAAATGCAGAATGGAAAATAACAAAAATCCATTGTGCACAAATAGCTATTTGCCTGGTCCTGTCATTTTACACTAGCCCTGTTATTTGGTCTGTCGTTTGTCAGTCACGCAGTTTTTGCACCCGCACTACATCGCTACAAGCTAATAATATAATGACTGGTACCTGCTCTTCAGTACAGCAACCACTCACAAAGAATTAAAAATATACATCTACTTTTCTGCCTCTCATCAACACAGCACACATATATACACTATAGCTTAGCAGCTATATAGATTTCTCTATATGTGACGTAAGAATAGTCTACAGTTTACTTACTTGCAGCAATCAGCGAATTTTTTGAACATTTCTTTTGTCCTTGGCAGACAGTGCTCTTGCACAAGAACTGTAGACTTCAATGTGTTCTGCTTAGCTTTGTGTCTGCAATTCCATTTATTATTTATTTTATTAATACAAAGTTCGTACAAAAGTACACATAAAAGAAAAAAAGAGAAAAAGCATAAAAACATACATACATTGGTGCAAACATCAATACACATTCAAGAAATTCCAATTTAATATTCGGCTTTTAATGTCTTTTACCTTTATGTGCTTCCTCATTTCACAACTCAAGATATGCCCACATGTAAGATGAACATTTTCTGGAGCATTTACAATACATAGATGTCCTTTCTGACATCAATTACTCATGTAACTCAGTGAAAATTGCACATGCAGCAGCTGTATAAGTCCATCACGTTAACAACACTGATTTTGATAATTTCTGGCTAACAGCATAAGCACACTTTCAAAAATGACATGCCTGTTCCACTTTCCTTCTCCTCCTACTTCCTTTATTTGCTCTTAAATAGTAGCAACAGAAATGATGCAAAGCGTAACATGTTTCCTCGGTAGACTGCTGGTGGCTCTGAAAAGAGCTGGTTTACTTTAGCAGATGTTCAACATGATGTACTTTCACCTTCTTGCACGCACATAACCACTGTCTCGGTTTGTCCATCTATTAACACGCTTGCCCATGTGTCAATGAGGTGCTGTTTCAAGTCGCTGGTATTGTAAGACAGGTGTCCAGTACAAGCATTCTTGCATCAATTCCCAACTTCAATATTCAACCGGGTTTAGGCCACATATCTGGAGAGCTAAAATGTGGTGTTTGCTGTTGAAGGAGCTGGGCTGTCTCACAAGCGACGTCAGGACTGCAACGTTACTGTCGATGCTATTTACAAGCAAATAAAATAAGTAAAATTGAAGGGAAATATAAGTTGAATAGGCACATCATTTCTGAAAGTCTGCTGATACTGCTGCATCACTGACTGTTTTGTACAGATACTTAATTCAATTCAATTTACTGTTTATCTTCTACACTAAAAGTAATATGGGTTGTAAATGTAAATAATGATGCGAGTGTTACATGCAGTAATGTAGGCACAGCAAGGGGTGTAGTGGGTTAATGTTCTATTGCTCTGTATGCATTCCTTTGAGCAGCAGCCTGCTCAAAACTGTTTAGATCAGCACACAATTAATGAAAACTCAAGAAAAATATAAGCAATCCTTTTTTCTGAGCATAGTGCACACGGCCTACGTAGATATCAAAAGAAGAAGACCAGTGATGTACATCTGTACTCATATATAAAGTTGAGTGTTTGTATGTGAATGTGTTACTCTCTTACAGTCCACTCCCACATTTGATACACATTCTATATCAGCATCATCTTCTGTATCAGCATGATCCTGGGAGTGCTTTGGTATATAATTTGTTCCAAATAACCGTTGAGAAATTCCTCTTTGATGCAAGTCTTGGGTCGAACAATCAGAAGTTGTGTCATTCAAGTAAAAGCAAACAAAAAGCGGAAATTAAAACTGAAAATAAGTAACACTTTGGACGCTGACACATGTTGAGAACTTCCTGCGTTCGAAAACAGTCCACCTGGAAGGCTGCATTTTTGGCTAGTGATTGAGTGTACTGACAGACAGCAAGGCATAACACATAGGCTTCATAACTACTCACTTATCAAACTTGTGAATCTGTTCCTCATTGAAAGACAACCGTTTGAGTTTCCGATCACGAGAGAAATCGGACAACGTCTGCTCCAAAGCTTTCACCAACATCTCTGCCTTCTTTGTACTATAATACACAGACATGAAACATTATGCAGACGTTGTTAATTACAACAAATCGAATCACAATCCAACGTCAGCCATCATTATGTAATGTACCCCTGAAAAGCAGCCCAGAATGACGATAAAAGGTTATAGGGAAATTAGGGTGGTGCTTATTTTGGAATAACAGTAAGCAGTAAGTATTGCATGTATTATAGCGAGCTTGTCTTTCAGTGGGTCAGATCTGCTCACTCCATGGTTGTGTGGATTTCTATGGCATTGTTTGAAACTGTGAAGCACGACATGGAATTATGCAACCTGCAGAAAATACTGGGCCCCACGAGGCTGACATTCAATCACGGTGGAACTGTTGGTCACGCATTGGGAAAACAAGCATTTGGGATGAGAAATATACTGCTCCAGCAATTTCCAAGCATTTCTTGGAGACTGTTCAGAGATCACTGGCTAAGCCATTATTAAACCAGCCTCTGTCTGTCCTCTGTCTTAATAGAGTTGATTTTTGAGTGCTTTTTGTTTGTATTTTGCAGAGTCAACTCGGACTGCTCAGTTATGTTGCGTATTTTTTCCGTGTTTTATTATGCGATGCTTTTGTCTGACGTCTGTCTGTCTGTCGCTTACATCGGGCCTAACCGGAGAACAGAGGCCTAGGAAGACTAAAATTGGCACAGAGGTAGCCCACGTCACACGTGACTCGGACACCACTTTCAAGGTTAAAAGGTCAAAGGTTAAGGTCACCAGGCTGCTTTGCTCACCGCCGTGTTGGTGCGTCAGGCAGCTGCAGCGGTGGGCGTGAGAACGTGTTGGCCGTGGGAAACTGCTGCTACGTTGCCGTCTGCTCGGCGGTGGAAGGCACTTCGGCGCCCACGGGGGGAGGAGAGGGGCAGGGGCATACCGTGGCAGCCACCCACCTACAGCTTGTTCTTGACTATTCTGCATTTGGCTGTGACTGACTGTAAACACTCGTCTCAGAAATGACCTGTAATGTGTTGACTGGATCCGTTAAAGTGTACTCACTCCTCTACACAGTATCATTATTACTGTTAACACTTGCACAGTGCACAGCACAAACTGACTGACCAGTTGTGAGTCTGTGGACATCTGCAGTTGTCAAGCGCTGAAGCAGTGCATTCATCAGGCAGGTTCTGCAGTTCGCTCACCTCAGTCTTGACACAGTCAACTTGTTGCTTCAACTAGCAACACGTCACAACTAGTTGATAGAGCTCATCAGACGCACACACCAAACTATGACGACAGCCAACCACTGATCCATATTGGGACAACTGCAACTACTCCTTCCAGATTCTGTTCAACAGGATCACTTTTACAGAGATTACTCCAGGCTAGGCCCGGTCCCCCATATGTTTCCAAAGAACTTTTGGGATTGCCGGACCGAGATCTTTATCATGCATTGGCACGGTGATAGTGTGATCTTGATTTACCATTTATGTCTGTCTGTCCATCTGCAGAATGCTGGTACTGTCAAAATTGGTGTATGAACCAAAAATTCTTATCACCTCGTAGATCCGTCATTTAAGGAAAGATGTGTGTTAGGGTGTCAGTCATGCCTCACAAACCAGGGGGTCAGGGGTGCTGTGCTTCCAAATTTTTAAGAACCCCTACAAGGGCCTACATGTGCCCACATGGTATGACACAGAGTAAGTAACCAAACCAAACCAAGACCACACCCCGGCCCTGGTCAAACATTTTTGTGACATGAATGCTGATGCATGATCTGTTTGCGGTAGCTAACCTCATTTTACAGACTGTAGGCCCTTCCTGTCACCCGACCAATAGTGTCAAAGCTCTGACTGCAGGGATGAAGTCCACTATGCGATATTGTGACATCTTGTAGGCAGTTCCATTTTGGTCCATATCAGTCAAGAATGCAGCCACTGCAATATCACAGATCGGATTTCTAGATGGGCTCTAAGGAAGGCAGGAGTGGAGGAATGGTTCGTGAATGCAGTCATGGCGATGTATGCATGTGCACACAGACAGTTGTTAGAACAACGGAAGGAGATAGCAAAGCATTTAATGTGAAGTTTTACATCAAGGATCTGTACTGAATCCCTAATGTTTGTGACAGTAATGGAAATGATTTCCAGAGAGCTACGAGCAGGTTTGTCTCTGGAATTACTGTATGCAGATGACTTGATCTTGATAGCAGAGAGTGATAAGTCTATGTGAGAAGAGAGTACAATGGAAATCAGGGTTGGAAGCCAACGGTTTCAGATGAATACAGAAAAATGAAGTTATTGTTTGGTTATAGCATGAAAGATAGGATGGAACAGAACTGTACATGTAAGTGGCCCTGTGGTGTATGTAAGAAGGGAGTCAGCAATAATTCGATTTTGTGCCACAGCTGCAAGAAATGGACCCATAAACGATGTAGTGGAGTGAACGAAAGTCTGCTTAAGGCAAGCCAGTCGTTCATCTGCAGATGCTGTAATGCAGATAGGCCAATCACAGATGGGCTTAATACTGATTTGCTTCTGGATATTGGTAATAGGATATCGCTGGTAAAAGTACACAAATTCTGTTATTTAGGAGACATGTTGAATGCAGATGGAGGATGTGATTCAGCAGTAATGGCCAGAGTCAGATCTGCTTGGAAAAACAAGTCAATAAAAAATTCAACCCAAACTTAAGAGTTAATTGCAAACCTTGCTGTAGCATTCTTTGTGTCGTGCCAAGCCATCCATGGAACATGTTGATGGATTGTGGTCTGCAACATTCTTGAGAGCTGCCAGTTCAGTGATCATCGCAAGCATTGTGCTATAGCTACATGACATCAAGTCCATTCTGCAGCCAATCTCAGTGACAAGTGACACAAATCCTTTGAAATCATTGCAGACCCATGCCACTTCACGATCCAACACCAACCTTCAACCAGTGCAACTGTTCATCAGTTTCAGCTAAAATTTTAGCATCTGAAAAAAAAACAAAATGGAAAAATACACAATGTCTCAAAAAACTCCAGACCCCTGTCACTTTCTGGCATAATTTCACCAACATTGCTTTAATGTCAGTAATACTTGACGTGAAGAATCTGCAATTAATATTATATTGCATTACATTACAAAATTTTTTATGTGGCCCAAGTAATAACTTCAAGGACCACCGGGCACAACAAACCAAACAAGCTACAATAGAATAAGAATGTAAGAATGCTATGTTTGTAGCAGGTACCAGCTGTGGCAACCCTCACATGTGCATCAGCTATGAAATACTAGGCCGTTTTGACATCAGACATGTGTGAAAGATGTTCAGGGGCATTGTCGTGCTACTGGACTCAACACAGGGTATTAACACGACCTTCTGCTGGTTAACGGGTGAGGAAAATGTAAGCATCATCTCATCGGTGGAAATTTACTTAGCAGTTGTTTGGCACTGTTCAGTCAGGTGACCGCTCTACCCTGTCAACTAATGTGCGCAGTTTCATGTTTCCTTCAATAAGTTTAAAAAAATTCAGTTTGATTTTCTTCCAGGTTTTAGCCAGAAATTCCTTCATCAATTTCCTAGCACTATAACTTTTTTGATACCTAATACAAATTTTTAATCAGAAAAGGCCTATGATCTTCATTCAGCATCATTTAATTTGTTCACATTTAGCTGTTGTCTGCAATGGTGCTACTGTTTCCATGGAAACTGCCCAGATGGTTCTTGATAAACATCAAACTTTGTCGACAATTAGTTGGTAATTGAATAACGGTTCTCTCAGCCAAAAATCATCAATAAATGTGCTGTTATGACGAGGTTGTTGTGCATTATCATAGAGTCTGGTTTTTTGAGTCAGGGTATATGTGCAGGCTGTTTAACACGTGCTGAAGAACTTACAGGATAAAAATTAATCCGAAAAAAAGAATTAAAATGAACCTATGAACTAGAGAGTCTGAAAACAAAGTATTAGGAGTCCACGAAGGCAGGTATCAGTGGTCTATGGTGGAAAGTATTTGATCACTGCAACTAACGGAAAGAAGGGATGGACAGTCTGATGAAAATGACAATCTGGATTTTGGATAATAAGCTAACAGTGACAAACACTGAGCAGTATAAGCTTTCAGAAATGAATCAAAAATCGAAAAGTTAGTTCCAGATACACTGTGAATGTGATATATGAGATTTATGGATGACTCAAAAGCACGACAGGTGTCACAAAGCAGCAGACACTGACCGGTACATCTTAGCAGCCTTGCTGAGCAGCTGCTGTGCTTGCAATAACTCAGTGATGAGCCGTCGATGACAATGTACAACTGCACAGCAGTTCTTAACAAATAGTGCATCACTATCAAGATTAATGTCTGTACTTGATTCCCGTATGCCAGTCGACACTGTCGCTGTTAAAATCAATACACAAACACATTACACAATCAGATGCTAGCAGACTCCATGTAAATTTCTCACAATGGGCAACTTAATATTCTGGATTGAATGATTGAATAGAGTTTAAAACTATAGTTTACTAAAACCAATGCTTAATATGAACCCAAAATCCAGTAATAAATGAAGCTGAGAATAACCCGAGTTTAAAACCAAGCAACACCATCAGCATAAATATTTGTCATCTGTTACATCATTACTTCTAAATTGAAAAACAGTCATTTTTAAAACAAAAGTAAATACTGCAGTTTAATCAAATCGACCTATCTAAATGCACTGGGTAAATTTGGTTTAAAACTCAGCTGTTCAAATTAACTACGGTGTAAAACTGAAGTTGGCATTTTTCAGTATTAAACTCAGTTTTAGAGGAAATGACTTGTTTTAAAAACCAAACTTCATCGTCACTTTAAGTAAACTCAGTTTCAAACCAAAACTCAAATCTGAAAGCCAGTTTAATCTGAAAGACAAAGAGTCTTGTTGTTTTCATACATCATTCTAGATTCACCACATTTTCCCTTAAGTGCTTGGACACTGGTGGTTGGGCGACAGGAAGGGCATGCGTCCTGTAAAAAGTTGGGTGTTGGTTTGTTGGTTTGACTTGAGCTTTGCATGTCTTATAGCTCCATCATCCTTAGCTCCAATAAAATCCAGAATCTATTCCTCTGTTTTGCAATATTGTCATTAATTTGGTTCAGTCTACATGATAAAAAGCTTTTTTCATAGTCAGGCTAGCGGACTATGTTATCAGTGTAAGTAAGTAAGTAAGTATAAAATTTATAAAGCGCCAAAGTCTAAAAAAGAATCAGGGTGTCTCTTACTGGCGATACTTTTTGTGTTGTCATATTGTATATTCATGTGTGTTAGTTGTTGTGGTTTAGTTCTCATTACTTGCCAAGTGATTGGCTAGAAAGACTGCTCTGATGATCCCTTTATGTGGTACAAAGATTACCTCTACAAAGCCCAGGTTGAAGAGGTTGAACATTTTGATACTAGCTAACCCAGGTCCTCTTGTAAAAAAGGCTGTTAAAATGGTGAGATTCTAGTTTCACCTTCACAAAAATTGTCTTCATTTGTTAACAGCCATCAAATATCCGAATTTAATGTAGATAACTCCTTGTTCAAGGACTCAAGAGCCTAGGATAAGCCTACTTTTCCCGATGCACGGGAGCAATTTGGCCTACCAGGTTACCAACAACTTCACCCAGGTTCACGGGTGCAAGTATGTCACAGCCACAGATTCTCATTATGAACAACTGTCGCTTTTAGTTTCAATTGTCATTTCAGTTGCAGTTTTTCATTTTCAGTTTCATCCTTAGCTTCAATGAAATCCAGAATAGAGACATTCTGGTGCCGGCTAACCCATGTCCACCTGGAAAATGGCCGTTAAAACTGAGAGAGATGGTGGTATGATATGGTATAGTAGAGTTTAACGTCCCACTCGACACAGTATAGGTCATTTTGGAGACGGGGAGAATGGTGTGAATGTATCTAAACTGTGCAACGTAAGGCCAAAGTAACTACTGAACATTGGCAGGAAAACGCACCAAAACTAAATGGTAAGGTACCACTTTCAATGACCTCCACTGACTCCTAACCCAGTTCTACAGGTCATGCTACTTTTTTCTATCAAACATCTTGAACGGCACTGTGTTTGGCCATAGTCACTGTTAAGCACTAATATGAAATCACACTCGAGAAAGTCACAGATAATGCTTCTAATGTCCTTAAGTGACATTTACCCTGCGTTTCAGGGTCTGCCACAAAAACTAACTGCTGGCCACTTATGTATCTTGAGCCATGTTATTATAGCATCTTGTCTATTTTTCAGCTAATGGCTTCAGTTATAACATTTCAGCTGTGCATCAATTACATACGTTGCAAGTCATGGAGATGTCAAAAGTAATAAGATTTCATATTAGTTTTATAGTCGATAATATTCAGTGTTTATCAACCATGAACATGGACAGTAAAGAAAGAAAATGATCCACAACTCACGTGGGAATATGGACGTGTAACCAACTGCCTTGACAAGCTCATGCTAACCTAACTCTGTATCATTCGGCTACTAATGTATTCAACACATCAGTTGGCAAACATGCCGTTTAACTTACGGATTGTTGCCGAGAGAACAGAGTCACCAGACGTCACTGCAGTGGTGCCAATGTCGTCAGTGACACTGAACAGGTAGAACGGATTTGACGGAGATGTGCATGTCAACAACAACTCGGAATCAGCGTAATGTAACTCATGGTTCTCAAACAGGATGAACTGGTCACTGGAACTGATGTTAGTCTGTGAAGTGATGGCATTCTTCAGCTCAGGCAGGCTGTAACAATAACACAACTACTCTGTACAAGGATGACAACAACCGCCAGAGCTGCCGCCACCACACTATTACGCAGTTGCTGGACCACGTCTGTGGAACAGTCTACCCGCTGAACTTCGTCATCCCACCATTTCCCTTGGACAGTTGCGTCGAGCGCTAAAGATGCATTTGTCTTTGAACTGAGTCAAGCGCCTAGTGCCTTTAGCTTTTAGCATGCCCTATAAATATTCTTACTTACTTACTTACGGAATTGTTTAACTGGCATATTTTTCCGAAGATTACTCCAGACTAGGCCGGGTTCCCCATAAGGCTTCCTTTGGGGATTACTGGTTCGAGAACTTTTAGATGCCAGATGCCCATCCTGACACCCAACCAAAATTGTCAAAGCACCGAGAATAAACTACTCGACAACAACAGCAAGCACAAACTTACTTACTGTGTTGTAACACAGGAACAATGTCCTTAATGTCAATGTCCTCAACTCCACAACTTGTCAACTGGTGAGTCTCACACCACATTTCCACCTAACCATACTCATCTCTGCAAGATCTAATGCCATCTCATTTTCACTTTATGCTGGTGAAGTTTCACAGCAAGGCAGCACACGACTGAAACATCTATTGTATACCATCATGCCATTTGCTTACAAATCCAGTGAAGTATAGCAGATAACTGTTTGAAATTTCTCCAACCACTGGACGCAGTATATCACCTAGAAGCAGAACCTATCAACCAATTCTATATTAGTCGTTAATACCGTTTCACCCCCCCCCCCCCCCCC
>Ga0049107_10000313_pt1 | contig 13778 bp, 5 predicted proteins | sample WorMetilPIANOSA1_FD_61187 | JGI IMG/M metagenome (GOLD analysis project Ga0049107, IMG submission 61187) | Marine gutless worms symbiont microbial communities from Max Planck institute for Marine Microbiology, Germany - Olavius ilvae PIANOSA.1 | ecosystem: Host-associated > Annelida > Digestive...
AAAGGTCAAAGGTCAAGGTCACATGCGAGGCGGGGCATATTGTGGCTGCCTCCTGCCTGCAGCTTGTTAAGCATTGCGCCTATTTATTGCCTCAGTCAAGGAGGCCATCTATACCGTGTGCTTTTATTAGTTAGTCTGTCAGCAGAATAACTCAAAAATCTTGCCGACGAATTTTGATGAAGTTTTTTTCTCGGAAGGATGACATGTGTGATTAGCAACAGACAGCTGATTAGATTTGTGGCGATACGGATCACAAAGCGGAAACAGGGATTTACGAGTGGATTTTTTACCTTTTCGGGATAGGGGCAATTGTAAGATTTTTTGCGTCATACTTCATGAATAATAACTACACGGCTTGGTCTGAGGGTCCGCGGCCGCTTGGCGCTGTTCTACATTCATCAAGTGAACCGAGTGAACTCTCGCAATGACGCTTGTGGTCATCATCACAGCACTTGACCTGGGTATTATTATGCCCCGCCCCTAATAGGCGGGGCATTAAGCGATGCTTTTGTCTGACGTCTGTCTGACGTCTGTCGCGTACATCGGGCCTAAGTCGAGAACAGAGAGGCATAGGAAGACTAAAATTGGCACAGAGGTAGTCCACGTCACGCGTGACTCGGACACCACTTTCAAGGTCAACAGGTCAAAGATCAAGGTCACCAGGCCGCTTTGTTGGCTGTTCAAGTCACTACATGATTTATACGGACGACACAATAATCATAACCAGAGCGAACCGCTGCCTATCGATCGATCGGTTGAATAATTCAAACTTTTTTTTCGGCCAATATGTTATTCTACTATTTGTTATGCCCCGCCCCTAATAGGCGGGAGCATTAAGCGATGATGCTGTCTGACGTCTGACGTCTATCTGTCTGTCGCGTCCATCGGGTCTAAGTCGAGAACAAAGAGGCCTAGGAAGACTAAAATTGGCACAGAGGTAGTCCACGTCATACGTGATTCGGACACATATACGTGACATACGGTTGTCACCAATTTCAAGGTCAAAAGGTCAGAGGTCAAGGTCACCAAGTCGCTTTACTCACCGCGGCGTTAAGGCATCAGGCAGCTGCAGCGGTGAGCGTGGGAACGTATTGAGCGTGGCAACCTACTGCTACGTTGCCGTCTGCAGGCGAGGGCGTACGCTCGGCGGCGCGAGGTGCTTCGGCGCCCACAGAGGGAGGAGAGGGGCGGGGGCATATCGTGGCGGCCGCCCGCCTACAGCTTGTTATTTTTACTTTATAGTTAACGCGTATTAATAGACAGCTAATGTTACTGATAACATTAGCTGACAGAGAAGGTAAAGGTAAAAGGTAAAGGTACATACACTTGATATAGCGCCTCTTCGTAGTGAAACACCACCGCAGAAGCGCTCAGGTAAGGCACGTGTTCTCAAGGGATTTCACAGTTTTACCTGCACACCCACACGTTCATCCGCAATCGGAATGAGCCATACCTGCCTTTGCCTTCCCAGCCGCAGCTGGTACTCATTTGCCGACCACGGAGGGATGGAAGGCTGTGTATACCTTGGTGCGAAGTAGCCCCGGCCGAGATTCGAACCCGCAACCTCCCGATTGCAAATCCGCCATTAGCGCACCCAGAGATTAAGAGTTGTCATGCCTTGACCTCGGGAAAGCCGGCAGGAAATCCATATTCCAGCGGTCTCGACCGTAGGTCGCTGTAGCTTTCGCCTCAATTCCGCGGAATGAAGGCTGAAGCTGCAGACGACAGACATATGCCAAAATATACGGCTGTCAGCACTGTTAATGCATTAGCAGCGGCTACAACTAGTGCCCTTGGAACGGCAGTAATTGTCACCCAGGGTCAGTCAGGTCAGGCAGCGGCTGTCGGCAGTATAGCAGCACATTTCAGCAGCGCTGGGCACACTGACAGACCGATGCTGCTTCGGATGCTAGCATCTGGTGCTGGCATCGAGTCAGCGGTCGAGAGAGCCGCCAACTCAGCCATCCATCCCTCAGGGGTCGGTAAATGAGTAGTGATCCATGTAATTAGGTACATGGATTGTATGGTGAAGACCTAGCGTGGTTGACTGGGGCGCAGTATGCCTGCTGGCTGCGACTGTGGGCCCAATAGCCCGTTAGCGCGGGCTCTGGGCTGCCACTGCGTGCGCCGCGGTACTGCAGTCATGTCATTGCCAGTCAGCTGCCACTTCCGAGGTTGTACAGCACCACTGTTCAAGATTGTAAGTGGCGCTATATCAAGTGAGCTAGCTTTACCTTTTTTGCTTTACCTCCCTGCATCTGTCCGTAACAACAGCCATGTTTGTTAACAAATGCCGCAGCGGAATTTCTGACTGTACCGTAGGAAACATAACATAAGTCTACTTACTGGTTAATGCTTGCAGCCGCTGCCAAACCCGACGTACCCCAGTCAGACCACATTAGTCGGCCCATCCAGACTATCCCAGCCTAGTTGTCATGACCCAATTTAACAGCTAGCTCCTTTAACCAACTAGGTCAATATACTAGCAGTCCTGGTCGCAGGGCCTACTGCTACGCAAAACTCGCCGTTTGCTTCCCCAGCGTTGGCCGTAACCATCGCCAGTACTCATTGCGCCTACCCACGGAGGGATGGCCAGGCTGAGTTGACGGTGGTTGGCTACATCAGTCGTGATGGAACTATTTTAACCCCCATTCATAAACAATAATAATCGTCCGATTTCGCACGTCTTTCATAAGCAAGAAGATTATAAAAATAACAGAAACACCCGACATTGAGCGGATTATTTTATTTATTATTTATTATAAAAATCGTACACTGAGTACAATAGAAACACATAAAAGAAAAAGTAAAAAAACGAACACAGAGAAAAATACTGAAAAGAAGTTTAAAAAAGATAAAATAAAAATACACGAACAGTTACAAAGCACACAATAAAACACAAGTTCACCGTTGCAATAAAATCAATAAAAGTATCTGGATCATTAATAATTGTCTCTGATGTAACTATTCTTGTTCCAGAAAACTCGAAAACTCAGCAGTTACAACAGCATGGCTAATTAGTGCAAAGGAAAGTTAGACGGTCGAACGCAAATTTATTATTTATTTATTTATTTGCTCACAAAACGTACATAAAATGGATTGCCATGTACAAAGAGAGCAGGACAACAAGGCACAGATAACCGGCACTAACAGTTGCCTTTAAGCCTAAATCACACAGCAACAGATACAAAGACAATGCAATGCATTTAGCATTTCAAAAACTCTGTAAAATCTACGTTTATTATGGTACGCTTAAAACATGCTAATGACGAAAAATCTACAACAGGGGGTAGAGAGTTCCACACACATTTATAACTCTCTCTGCAAAGCAATTTCTCGCAAGGAAGCGCGGCAACAAATTTGAGGGGTTGTGGTAGCATTAATTCCTGATTATCCGCAATTCGTTTCTGAATTCAACGGCGAAACGATATTACTTTGACTTGGTCTACATTTGACGAAGTTGTCGGATTGTAAACGTGACACAGTTTTTGACCGGTACGGTACATCGAAACAGCTATAATGACAGTGTAGTGTCGTCCTCGAAAACCAATCAGGACAGAACTAGGCCGCGTGTTTTTTTCTCGCCAACATCGGCGGTCGTCACGCAATGAACTGAGCGTGCGACGTGCTGCAGAATATCCGACCAACCAAACACTCCACAGGTTGACGCCAGTGGCGTAGCAAGGCTCTGAGGGGCCCTGGTTCAACAGTAACTTGGGGGCCCTCCCTTTCACTTCCTTCCACTTCCCCATCCCTCCCCTTCCCCTCCCCTTTCCCTCCTGTTCCCCAGCCCAGCCCCTCCCCCTGCCGCGAATCGGCCCCCAAATCCAGCTAGGGGGTCTGGGAGAACGCTGTAAGCTCCCCCAGCGGGGTCTAGGGCGGAGCCCCAGCCGAAATCGAATTTGGTGTATGCCAAAATGCCTTAAGATCCGTCATCGGTGGCAACAATTTAAATGATTTTCCTAAGAGTCTTGCCTAATATTTTTCTGTGGCCCCACTACTCGGGGGCCCCAGGAGCTCGGGGGCCCGGTCCATTGAACCGCCTGAACCCCCGGTTCCTACGCCACTGGTTCACGCGAATATATTTCTCCAGCTCCATACTCAGCTCACTGTCATGGACTACGTAACGTATAAGTAATCAAATTGTTACCGCCGCAAAGGAGGTTATGTTTTCATCGGCGTTTGTTTGTTTGTTTGTTTGTTTGTTTGCAAGATTACGCAAAAACTACTCAACCGATTTTCGCAAAATTCGGTGAAAAGGTGGCACACGGGCCACGGAAGAAACGATTAGATTTTGGTGGTAATCCGGATCACGTTACGTTAGGATTAGGGTTAGGGTTAACGATCCACGTCATGCCCATCAGTTTATTTAGTTAATATTCATTCGAGGCGCAATGTATTATGCAGTATACGTGTGCGCAAATGGAACGCACACAAAGGCTGTGGAGATGAAACGAAAAGGGTCACGTTTGTCTTTCAACATCACATACAAACTAGGACGGTTATGTTATGTTCATTCATTCATTCATTCATTCAATCAATAAGTAAGTAAGTAAGTAAGTAAGTACAGAACTTATATGGCGCCGAAGCAGGCGTGGTATTTGAGGCAGAAGCCAGTGGGGGGAAGTAAGGCAGGTGGTCTCCCCACCCTTCCCTTTCCCCTTTCCCTCTCCTCCCCCTTTCCATTCCCCCTAAGTTTTCAGACAAACCAGTGGGAGGGAAGGTCAGTTCCATTGAGGGGGAGTTCCCCGGCTTCCCCTTACAAGTACCACCCTGCGCCGGTCTATTAAAGAATCAGGGCGCTTTGGATGGTGGGTCGCTAGGGGGTGGGGTAGCCATTCATTACACGAATATTATTATAGCGTCATTAGCCTAACAAGCTTCTAGAACACTGAACATAGTCACTACCAGACGACGCAACAGCAAGTTATGCGCTAGTGGTTGTGTGGAAGCTTGAAAACATACCTCTCTACAAGGTCTCTGTCTCAAGAAAGAGACCTCGCAAAGAGGTACGTCTCCGAGTGACGCTTGAAGGTGGCTACAGTAGCCGAGTCAGCTGACAAAAGATGGAAGCGCGTTCCAGACACGTGCCCAGCCAATCCTTACCGGGTAAGCTGGAGGTCCGTTCAGGGAACCAAAAAAGAAAAAAGCACGCTTGGGGTGAACATTTCACCCCCACCCCCAAACGACCCCCCTTACGTACAGTTTTCGTTTTGTGCATGTGGGGTGGGGTCACCAACGTAATCACCCATGCCAAATTTCATCTCAATCGGTTCAGCAGTTTCGGCTCCCCAAGGGTCGAAATTCACCATTTCCTATAGGCTTGGAGAATGGCTCTTACAACAGTGTTACGCACTAACGTGCTACACTGTGATATGTGCTACAGCCGCGCACCGGAACCATGCTGATTAAGTAAGCAAGCAACAAAAAGGACTCGCGATAGCCGTGTTTGTGATATTGTGTGTTACAATGGCAACGTTTGCGACTTATGAAGCTTAAAAATACGCTGTTACAACTAAATTAAGAAGCCGTAAAACGGTTCCGGACCCGTTTGTGGAACTGGGTAACAAATTTTAGAACCGGTTCCTAGGAACCGGTTCCTACGTCACATCACTAAGGTGCACGGTCTTGGCATCGAGCGCGTTGTCCTCGAATGCAAACCTGTCGCAACGACGTATCTTTTTTACGAGTTTCAAAATTGGCACAGTTCGTGTTGCTGAATTCATTTCCGAACGTCGGAAGTGGTCTTTGGCCGGAAGTACATAGGACACGCATCAATCTTCGCTAATAACGTTGTCGGCGTCCCGCCAGCACATAACACAGTCTAAATATGGCAGTAATCTCTCACGTGCTAAATTTATCTTACGTCTGCTCATTATGAGAAACTTTATTTCACCGTCAAACGGTAAGTAAGTAAGTAAGTAAGTGGATTTATATGCGGCGCACTTTTAGTAAAATGTCACAAGGCGCCAGTTGCTCATAAAATAAAACTTAACTAATTACAAAATAAATAACAAGGAAAAAAGAAGTTGATGACAATCTATGCGCACACAAAAATTTGCTAAGTTCATGCTCACAAATTCAGAACTAGAAAATTTCTTAGAACGATATCCACTCTATTCACTCAGCAGTTTAAAATTGAACTGAAGACAGCAAAAATCTATTGTTTGCATATCATCGCTGATAAATAGTTTCATAACGAAACGGTCAACCGTGAAGTTCAGGGAGCTCAGTTGCGATTTGTTATGCAATTTATAGAAAATATCGCACCCTTCTGTCAGTAGCTATTAAGTAAATGAAAAAGCGCTCAGAGAGACGCAAACACTGCGCGCGCGCTGGCTGTAGTAAGGTTCGGACACTGCCAGCCCGCGCGCCCGCCCGCCCGCCCGCCCGCCCGTTACACCCAGAGACAGGACCGATTACAATACACTGCGCCGCAGCTAGCTAGCGCGCAGTGTAAAGATGCTAATGCAGTTAATGTCGATAGTCTTCTGGTTATATGTTTGCGTTCTATAGATAGCTGTAGTAGTAGTCGCAGTGCTTCAATGCTTTGACAGTGTTGGTTGGATGACAGGAAGGGCATCCGGCCTGTAAAAAGTTGGGTGTTGGTTTGTTGCTGGTGACGATTTGACTGCAGCTTTGCACGTCTTATACTCCTGTTGTCACCACTCACCATCTCCGTCACCCTTAGCTCCAATAAAATCCCGAATGGAGACATTCTCTACCGGCTAACCCAGGTCCACCTGAAAAGTGGCTGTTAAAACGGAGAGAGAGAGACAGGCAGACAGACAGAGACAGAAAGACAGAGACATAGAGAGAGAAAGAAAGAAAGAAAGAAAGAAAGAGAGGGGGCCAGTGGCTTCAGGCTTCTTTGCCTCTCAAGGAGGGAAGTCTCGGAGTTAGACGGGTTGCATCGCTTGCACTTCCAGCTTTTCTAGCATCTGCTGCGAGCACCTTGTCTCTCCAGGCCCTGATCCTCACTGATTGTTCAGCCCTGAATGTCACTTCTTACAGGCATACTTGTTGGATTGGTCAGCCCGGTTTGGCACACCGCCTGATCAACATCCTCCCAAACAGACATTCTGGGATCGCCCCGACGTCGCATCTGACCGCGCCCAAGTTCAGTCCTGCCTTAATAGTCCTCTTCAACTGGCTTCCTTCTTGGCTGCTACCGCGCGTCATAGTGGAGACTGGATGTTTGCTTTGCCGATTGCATCCTGCGGCCTCAAACTTGACGATGAGGCAGTCAGGGTTGCAGTCGGTTTACGTCTTTACGTCTTGGGCTGGACTTGTGTGTCCCGCACCTTTGCCGATGTGGCTCGCCGGTCAACGCTCGCGGTCTGCACAGCCTTGTCTGCAAACAGGCCCCTAGTAGATCGTCCAGACATCACATGCTGAACGATCTCGTTGCTCGAGCTTTCGCAGCTGCTGGGGTCCCAGTTGCCAAAGAGCCAGTTGGCTTGGTACGCCAAGATGGCAAGAGACCAGATGGTCTCACGCTGATTCCATTTGAAGGCGGCAGATCCTTGACGTGGGATGTGACAGTTGTCTGCACCACGGCTGACTCTTACATTGATCTTGCCGTGCAGGGTCCTGGCTGTATGGCGGAGATGGCAGCTTCTCGCAAAGAGGCGAAATGGTATGGTATAGTAGAGTTTAACGTCCCACTCGATACAGTATAGGTCATTTCAGAGACGGAAATAGGCGAAATACGCAACTTTGCGGACTCTCTATGATTTTCAGCCGATGGCGGTCGAGACCCTGGATCCTATCAATGAGTCGGCCACTTCTTTTCTGCATGATTTGGGTCGGCGAATTTCGCTCGTGAGCGGGGAGGACAGAGAGCCTCAGTTTTTTGTTTCAACGCATTTCAGTCGCCATCCAGCGCTTTAACGTGGTGATTTTGCACGACGGTTTTTGTCTTCCGACCACCCGGAATAGTGCTGCTCCAGTCTTTAATTTTCTTCATTAATTTTTTCCTTCCTTGGGAATATATCTACCGAGGTTTAAAAAGATATTTATAATAGCAATATAATTATTAATATAGCGCCATACTGTTGTCATTTCAGAGACGCTGGCGGCAGGTGCTGATTTCAGTGAAAGCCTGAGTGAATAAAAAAAGTTTTAAGTCTAGACTTGAAAACGTAATCGCTGATCAGAACTGTTTGTAGCAGCGAGTTCCAGACAGACGGTGCTGAAAATCGGAAAGCACGCTTGGAAAAGTCTGTCCATGTGAACGGTTGGATCAGCAGCGGGATGGCATGTGAACGCAAAGTTTGGCTGCAGACACGTTCAGTGATTCGGTCGTTGAGGTAAACTGGAGTGGACGTGTTCCGCACTTTGTACGGTAGGATCATAAACCGCCTTGAAGTTCATAGAATAAGGGACACCCGTAGAAGGACATCACCAAAACGGCAGAAAATGGTACACGACGCTCCGATCATATCACTCCGGTGCTGAAGGTCCTCCACTGGCTGCCAGTCCGGCAGCGCATAGTACAGCACAAGATGGCGATGCTGGTGCACAAGCGCTTAAATGAACGTGCGCCGGAATATTTCATCAGAGACTGCTGCTGGGCTGGTAGTCGTCGTTCTGGGACACGTAGTGCTGGTCGTCAGATGCTGGAAGTGGTCAAAATGAACACGTCCTTCGGCGTCCGTTCCTTTGCTGCTGCTGCATCGCGTGTCACTCTGGAACGGTTTGCCCGATGCTGTCCGTAACATGTCATGCTCTGTCTGAGAACGCTCTTGCGAAACTGTTGAAGACTTACCTGATGAACTCTATGTAGGCCGCGGCGCTTTTGACGTTGAATTGGCGCCATACGAAATAAACTTATTATTATTGTTATTAAAAAGAAGTAAGGCAGGGCCCAAATATTTGTATCCCACAGGGGCCACACATGATTACAAATGTGGGGCGCCGCCACGTCTGTACACGCGGCACTGATTTCAGCATAGTCGTTGCCCTGATTTTCCGCACTCTGCTTCGTTTTAGCTCTACGACGGACGACCTTGAGCGATGTGCCCGCTAACAGCGTCCAACGTCGACTTACGGCGCATAACAGCGGCTCCACCGGTATCCATAAAAGCACCCGATGGAGATGGAACTCGAACCGCGGTTTCGGTTCGGTTCGGTTCGGTTCGAATTCGGTGAACATTAGTTGGATCAGGCAGGTTAGCTGCCGTATACAGAAGGCGCATCAATGTCCGCTCTAACTCAAGCAGTATGAGCCTGGGCTGTCGAAGTGGGTTTTAAAAAATCCAGATTTTTAGATTTTTAAAAGCCTAAAAATCTCAAAAAGTCCGAATTTTAGGCTTCTAAAAACCTAAAGAACTCAAGTCAAAAGTCCGAATTTTAGTTTTTTAAAGTTTTATTTTCACTTATGTAACTAATTTAACACAAATGATATTCAAATATGAATTGCGATTTGTGGCGTTCACATGGCCGAATCTTTGCTTGTGGGTCGTAACTTTGTGTCCGAATTTGTAAGTTAAAACCGAAAAAAAACTAAAAAAAACTTTAAAACCTAAAAACCTATATTTTGTATAAAAAAACTAGGTTTTTACCAGCCCTGGTATGAGCATACGTAGGCCTCGAAAACCTTTTGGATTCAAGGAGCTTGCCGGTAGAATTAGGAGCGTGGTGGACCGGTGTAAACTTTCCCCGTCACCCGAGACAAAAATGTCGCTTCGAAGATCATCTCTACGTTTTTGTTTCCTCCAACTTCTTCCCCGAAAATACTATTTGTCATCTTTGGCTCAGCAACATTCTTATAACCGTTCAACAGTAATAAATACGATTGACGTATAAACTTAAGCAATATCGTCTATCCGTTGCATTTTTCGGTCTGGTCGAACAAAATACAGCTAGTGTACAAATTAGCTACGCATCAATCTTGCAGATATGTCATCTAAGAGAATATTTCAATGCATGTATATATATCCACTTCCGCGGAATATAGGTAAGTAGGTAAGTTGTTACTTTGATTATGAAAACTGTCACTATACGCAGCGGTTATGCGTAACACTAACATTAAACATCGTACTTAAATGTCATTGAAAATACACGGTATCAATATAAAAAATGTCCTATTACGGCAATAACTATTTCAGTAGAGCGCATATACATCCGACAAGATGAACAAACTTAGCCTATGTTCATTACTTTCGTTATTTTTTTATTTTGATTTTAATAAAGCAGTCAGTTCAAATTAAAACTATACGGATGGATTGATATATTAGAGTTTAACGTCCCATGTATATGGGACACAATATAGGTCATTTCGGAGACGGGGGGGGCTGAGCAGTGATGTACATCTCCCATTCAGTAATGGAGGGCCAGTGACATAATAACCCCCTTAACCCGCGTTCCTTTTGTTTAAAACGGCCCAAAAGGGATGGAGCTATATAACCCACGCTATAGTGGAGGCAGCTAAAGCTCTAGGAGGCTCATTTCAATTAGTTACGCTAGCGCCAAAAACTGCAAGGGAAATGACTCAAACAACTAGACGGAAAGTGCACGCTGTGGAGACGCAAATCCGCGCCGCCGTACATACTTAGTTGTCGGCGTAGATAAATATTGGCAATGGTAAAGGCTGTACATCGTGGGTTCGGCAAAAGTCCGAAAAGTTGCAGGGTAGCAGACCCCGTGTCCCAGACCTTGACCTTTTGAACCCAAAATCAACAGGCTTCGACAACTGTCGAGTACGACTACTGTGCCAATTTTCAAGTCATTCTGGTCAGGGGTTTTCGTTTTATCGTACTAACACGTACACCCACACACAAACACGCATCGCGAACAAGTGATCGCTATATCCGCGCCGACGACGTAGTATTTAGGGTGTGGGTTGCGCTGTCAGAGTATACCTGTGTCACGTCCCCTTTCATTCACTAGAGGTCGTGTGATCTCTGTTCGCTAGGTGGCGTGTGAATGTCCCCGATGCACACGTGCTGCGCGTCTCGTTCCTTTTGGCCGGGGCGTTGCAAGCGGAGAGGACGTGTTGAACTTGTGATTGCTTGACTGTGTTAAATTTGTGTTCGTTTATTCTTTTATTTTTTGCGTAGTGTCTTATTTTATAAGAAGATTAATAAAATATAACGATTGGTCATTTCTTTCGTCAGGTTGAGAGTGAACCCCACGTGGCGTCGAGAGGGAGACGCGAGAACTTGTCTGCTTTTATATTTGACCGTCGGTATAGTTCGGAATTGACGTGTTCTGGCCTCTCAATTCAATCATATCGAATTTCTAAGCGGAAACCTATCATTTAACGGATCCTTTCGCCACCCTCCTGCTCAAGTCAAGTCTCCCGTCCACCAGGATTCCTTACCTTACCTTACCTTACCTTACCTTCCTGTGATGACGTTTTATCGCTTAGCGCTAAGGCCTCTAACGGGCCCAATGCGCATCCACGAATTAACCACAAGGTTACAAAATCCCCAAGCGCAGTACTCACCTGGGTCCACACCAATGATGGAGCCGTCCACCCAGGATTCCTGCGCAATTAGATTTCTGTCGCTGCGCAGCCCGGACGGCCGGTGGTCGACCGTCGGTACGAATGTCCTCGCGCTGTGCATCGATTATTCCACGCCTAGCTTCCATTAGAGAGAGGATCGCGTCGAGCCTCGCCGACGTGCCGAGTGGCGGCGCTAGCAGTCCAGGTAGGAAGAGAGCCTGCCTCTCTGCTGCAGAGGCGGTTCCAGCCGCTAAAAAAACTGGCGGCGACGTGGGTGGTCTACCCATCAGTCACGAGACCGTCGTGTCCCCCACAGGCAACCACTCCATCAGCCGGATAACAATTAGCGCACTAAATAGAGCGAGAAATATTCACTGTTAAAATGTAGATTACAGTGGCGGAAACGCGTTGGTCTCGATCAACGCAGTTACTCTACATTGAGCCCGGTTAGTAGTGGGATTGGGGACTGCCTTCGGGCAGGTAAACTGTCCAGTGGTTAAAGTGAGGGGCAGGGAGCTCAGCCCCCTGCTCCGATTTGAGCACCCCCCCTGCAATAGTATGAGCCCCTGATTGAATCTATAGTGTTATTTTATGCCCAAATAACGCCAAATTAGTTTGGTGTGGAAAGGATATTTTGTTTGCTTCAACCTGGCTTCGTCAGGTGAGCCCCCTGCTTCACATGACCACTTTAACCACTGAAACTGTCTCACTGCGTAACCAGCCACCAGGCCAACTCAGCCTTCCATCCCTCTGGGGTCGGTAAATGAGTACCAGCTATACTGGGAAGGCAAAGGCAGGTATGGCTCATTCAGGTTGCGGATGAACGTGTGGGTGTGCAGCAGTGCAGGTAAAACTGTGAGATCCCTTGAGAACACGTGCCATACCTGAGCGCTTCTGAGGTGATGATTCAGGAAGAGGCGCTATGTTAAGTGTATGGACCTTTTCCTTTTACCTTTACTGTCAAACCGACATCTACATGTACAGCAGCCGCTCCGCTCCGACGTGGAATCGCCACTGCTCTGCTGCTGATATGTAGGGAGGAGGGACATTGCCATCTCTCACCGTCTGTGGAGACTGGAGAGTAGTAGCTCCTGGGATTAGACGGCATGCTGCTGCCTGCTGCTGCTTCTGTGGCTGACACGCGTGACGATTGACAGGAAATTAAGATCGCCCAACGCGTTAAGAGTGCGTCGGAAAATTGATGGTCAATTGAGCCGAGCGGCGCGCGGCGCGGACCGGCGAACGGCGGGCGAAGGACGTTCGTACGTAAAAGCAGCGAGTTAATGCAGGAATCGGAGAGCAGAGCGCCGACTCGACGGTCGACGACGCGGCTCTACCGCATCCGCAACCGAACACGTCGCGAAAGCATACTGCTCGGCAGGATTGTGCCGTTATAATGGCATGCTGGGAGTGACACGGCGCGCGTTTCGAATCAACCGTCCCTCACTCGCTTCCGTATAGCAGGTGAACCGTCGTCCGAATCGCGAATCGGTGCTCGATTTAAGCATCCAGCGGAATGACGACGCCCTTCCCCCCCCCTCCACTCCCCCTCCTCCTCCGTCCGGACCACGTGCACACACACACACACACATACGTATTGCTCGGATAATCCCAAATCCGCCGAAGCCGTGCAACGCATCTGGCCGCCGTCGCCCGCTCCGGTCCCGGACTCTACTACCGCTAGAACTCGCTTGCACGCGGCTGCAGGCTTACTGTACGGGGTACGTCGTCACGATTGCAACATTTGCGAGTCAAAACGGCATTATGCGACATACAGCTACCGCCACAGCTGCTGCTGCTGCTGCCTGCTGCCCGAAGCTTATTTTGCACGCACCTTATCATCCGATGGCGTTGGCGGTCTCTAATAATAACCAACATTGGCGAAACTAGAGGGCGAGGCATATAGCTTCATCTGAAAAGAAACTCTTTTAGGTCATTTGAATTATCCGTCTTCTTATCTTTTACTTACTCGATGCATCTTGTTGTTACAAATGAAGACGCATATCATAGGAAGCAGATAAATCAACTTTAATCCACCTCCTCTCCCCTCCCCTGATTATTCCCATCCGTGCGGGCTCCGGGGTTGAAAGAATAGACCCGCTCCGTTTCATGGCCTGATGTAAGCATGGGCGGCGCAACCGGGGGTGTGGGGGGACAATGCCCCCCACTTTTGGGACCAGCGGGGTACAGGGGGTACTGGGGGCGATCCAATGAAAATGATCTTTGCTTCTACAGCAGACAGTCTTTATTCAGTACTGTACAAGTGACTGAATTTCAACTCCCCTGACTCTAGTCGACACCTGCCAAGTTAATGATATCTGAAAAG
>Ga0049107_10000314_pt1 | contig 13762 bp, 9 predicted proteins | sample WorMetilPIANOSA1_FD_61187 | JGI IMG/M metagenome (GOLD analysis project Ga0049107, IMG submission 61187) | Marine gutless worms symbiont microbial communities from Max Planck institute for Marine Microbiology, Germany - Olavius ilvae PIANOSA.1 | ecosystem: Host-associated > Annelida > Digestive...
TCACACCACTTGTTGTTGTATGTAGTTTACATGTGCCAAAAATCATTGAATTTTACCTATGCATTCAAATGTTACCAGCAAAAATGTAAGTGGCTTCACTTTAGCTGGGCCACCCTGTATAATTAACAATTAAGGTACATAGGACGTTGAAACGAAGTACTCACGTGGTTTAATGGGACAGAACTTGCTTTGCGCGTAAGAGGCCTTGGGTTCGAATCCCGTCGGTTACACTTTTTTCAATTTTATTATTTTACTTGGAATGCAAACCGACCGAGCCGTAGCGCGGGTATATGTCAGCATCAGCTGAACTTCTTGTTCTTACATGCTCCAAACGTGTCAGGCGAAACAAATCTGTACTAATATATAAAGCTGAGTGTTATATGTTTGTTACCGATAAACTCGGCTCCCTTACGGTCTCTTCCCACGTATGATGCATTATTCTGAATCAGCGTGATCCCGAAGTGCTTTGGTACGCAACTAATTGTCAACTGTATGTTGAGAAGTTCCTCTTTTTTGACGCAAGTTACGAAGCGAAATTACACAATCAACAGTCGGAAGTTAGTTCAGTTCACGTTCAGCCGTCCTATAAAAGCAGACAAAAGCGGAAATTAAAACAGAAAATGAGTAACGCTTAACTGACTGACACAATAAGTCAGTTTGATTTTGGACGCTCGTACACGTTGAGAACTTCATCCGTTCCAAAACAATCCGTCCGGAAGTCGGCAGTTGCGGCTATATAATACATGTACATCACTGTAAACGTAAAACACTCAATGTGACTAAGAACAGGAAACTCAGCTATCGCTGACAAAACGCGCGACGCGTTTATAGTGTCAGTAAAGATCACCAAACATGGTACCATTCGATATGTTAGGTATGGTTTCATATTAGTGTGCTATAGTAACTTTGTCCGTAAGACGCATCGTTTTTTTGAGATATTCGGCTTCAAAAATGCCGTGACCTTGAAAAACCAGGTTAGGGATCCGTGAAGGTCATTAAAAATGTCATTAAAAATGTCACCATTCCGAAGACAGCCTATGACTTCCTATTGATGCTGTATAGTGACTATGGCTCTATCTCGTGTCGTTTCTGAGATATTCAATGTCGAAAAAAATCGCGACCTTGAAATCCCGGTCAACGGTCAATCATGGTCATTGAAAGTGGTAGCATTCGATAGACTGGATATGGTTTCCTATTAGTGTTCTATAGTAACTTTGTCCCTGTTTATGAAATATTAGACTTCAAATATGCCGTGACCTCGAAAACAGGGTTAGGGTTCTGTCAAGGTCATTGATGATGTCGCCATTCAATAGAGCACATATGACTTCCTATTGACGTTCTATAGTAAATATGGCTCTATCTCGTGTTATTTCTGAAATATTCCATGTCGAAAAATATCATGACCTGGAATTCCGGGCCAGGGGTCACTCAAGGTCATCGATAGTGGTACCATTCGAAAGAATGGGTATGGTTTCCTATTAGTGTTCTATAGTAACTTTGTCCCTAAGATGAACAGTTTTTGAGATATTCGACTTGTAAGTATACATTGACCTTGAAACCGGGTTAGGAGTCATTCAAGGTCATCGAAACCGACACGTATCGATCCGCCACCTACGATTTCCTATTAATGTTTCATAACAACCTTGGGCCTATCTCGATCCGTTTCCGAGATAAACGGCGATTTCAGTCGAAAATCGTTAAAAAAAATTCCCACTCCCGGTGTATTTTGCGCTCCCGCTGAAGGGGTTCCCATTCGAAATGGGTATCGGCGCTTGGAGTCAAAGATGATGGGGATACCAGACCGAACAAGAAGTTTGACGCTATCTTTAGCCGTGTGGATACAATCCACCAACATGACAGGCAGACAGACGGACGGACACCGGGCGATAGCAAAGACCGCTCTTACTCATAGCGTCGCGCGGTAAAAACACTCAACGCACGGCGCCTATATTGAGTATGATATACTTAATTTCATAATCATAACCATAAAACATAAAAAACAATTTGTAACGCGCACAAAGTCAATGGATAAAACATTGAATCGGAGGCGAGAGATTTCAGTGCACAATAGCACAAGAGAGAGCACAAGTACTCAAAATGTACTCAAAGTGAGTATAGTACTGAGTATCTTTTAGGCTACTCACTTCGAGTACATTTTGAGTACTTATGTTGTTTGTACATACTGAAATTGAGTATATCGTACTCAATGTAGGCACCATGCGTTGAGTTTCAGTGTAGTTTGCAATAAGTAAGTGCAGGAAAAGGATAAAACAAAACTGAGAAAGAGAGAGCAGTTTGTACACGTGCTGGTTTGTAGCTTACTACACGCGTATTGTTAACACTGGTCGGCTCATACAGCATAAAACTGGAACCAGAACAGTCTCTAAAGTCCCGCGCGGACGGACTTTAAGTCTTGTTTTTAGATGTTTGTGTTCAGTTTAGCTTGACTTGGCCGTTATGTTACCTGTAAAGTTACAACCATATGACGCTATTACTAAGGAGGTTATGTTTTCATTGGCGTTAGTTAGTGTATTTTTTCTGTTTGTTAGCAGGATTAAGCAAAACTGCCGATGCTGTATTAACAGTAACAATTTTGCGGGATCAGCGGGCTTGGCGGAGGTATGCGCTCTATTAAGTGCCATTCTAGTTTTATTACTGCTATTATTGTTATTATTATTATTATTATTATTATTTATTATTATTATCAGTGAGTCATTGATGTTCAGCAATGACAAAGGACGAACTGGAGTCGGAGTTGAGTCGAAATGACAGAAGATGGCACCACCAGCGTGACGACTACAACGCGATACGTGGTCGCCTAGCAACGCTTGCCAATGACTACGATGAGTTGCGGCAGCAGCGGTGCAGTCCATGTCTATCGTGTCCATGTGATGGAGCGCTTGAACGCATGATTCGAACGGCGCTCGACCGACCTGGCAGAATTGTCAATGTCTGATCGCTTCAGCGCCTCTTCCATTCACTACCTATACGCGTGGAAAAGATGTTGCGTTCCACGGTGCTTTGCAGTTATTCGAATGTTGTCAGTTCCGTTACCGGCTGGGCCATGCTGCAAAATACAGCCACTAGGTTTGATCGCCACATCTTTAAAACGCCTGAGCCACGATTTTTGCGCACTTCGAACGCCGTTTGGTTCTGAATACAACATTTCGCTAAATTTTCGTCAAATGTATGATATTAGCCCAAATTCCACACTCCTGATGGGCTATTTTCAAGCATGTAAGGGTGCCGAGATTATTATAGGTAACAAACATACTAACAGACAGCGTTATTTATTTTCAGTTTTGAATGTCGCATCTTGTCTGCTTTTATAGCACGGTGGAGTAAAGTGACTTCCGGTTTTCGATTCCAAACTTTGGTCAAAGAGTAACCTTTAAACATACGGTTAATGCTAACGAATTAGATACCTGCACTCCCGTGATCATGTCGATTCAGAGTTAAGCCTATGTATTACATGTGGGGGTAGACCGTTAGGATGCGGAGTTTGTAGGTAACAAACACACTCATTAGCTCACTCACTAACGTGATCAGCTATTAGTACAAAGTGGTGCTGTCTGGCGAGAAAAAGAACAACCCAGCTTTCCATTCTCAGAAATTCTGCAGAACGGCTTTCATTCATTACTTTTAGTCAGGTGGCTTCGGATCGTCACTGTTGTTGAAAGTTTTGGAAATATGAAGTAACTTGCATCTGAGTCGTTGTTGCACGAATTACGGGCAAAATAACTAAAGACGATCGGCTGGATTGTTCCGGAATTAACGCTCAAGAGTTAATCATTGCGCCAAATCCGTAGGCCTATACAATCTTTTGTGTTCACAGACAAACGAACAAACGCGACCGATCGCATTACTTCTTCCACAGCTGGGGGTAAAACTGCTGAGGTTGAAGACCTGCGGCTTTGTCCGAAGTCCATGTCTGCCCTGTGTTACTCTAGATATAATATTTTGGCATTTTTGATACCAAATCGGCTACAATGATCACGAAGCATTGTCACACAATTTGCCTGTGTTCCAAAAACATCTCAGTTTAGAAAATTCTGTCGCTTATGCGTTGCGCCGAGCCGACACGGCAGTCGCTCGCTTTATATCTGAACATTTTATGGCAACAGTAGTCCAGTAATTGGGTTAATAAGTTTTTGATAAGAATGTGACATCTATTTGCGTATTTAATAAGGCTACTTGCTTATTATACATTATGTTTTCTGTCTATTTGCATTTGTACCGTACAGAAAGGTTGACATAATACAGTGTACAGTATGAGAATGTAATCGTCCGCGTATAACGTTATTTCAGCCGTTTGACTCGAAGAACAAACTGTCCTTTCACGAGAGTTCGTTGTGTTAATCCGTGCTGTCCCTGTTTCATGTGATTGGTCAACAACATCATTGTAACACTGAGAACGTTTCTTTCACGGAATAAAAATAGCGAGTCATGTCGATGTCATGGGGTGGGACTCTGGGGGCGCGTCGTCCACAGAAAGTGTGCACCTAAAATAAACGAACTTAGTGACACTATTCCAGCTTGCTGGTGCTGACTTGCTTGTGATCAACTTTTAGAATAAATGTTACTGACATTTACAGTATGATCAATTACACTGTCGTGCTGTTACAATACCAAAAATTAACTGGGATAGACTGTGTTAAGTAATCACTCTGGGTTTGATACGATTCCACATGAGACAAAGTGGTACTGCAGGCATTTTTGGTCCCAGCTTCTAGAATCATGGTCCGCACTGCCTCCCATCCCGGAAGTTCTAGATCCGCCCCTACTGTTACAGTTACTAAAAAAGTGCCTAGCATGTAGTGGCAATAATGTGAGAATTCGTGGTATTTCGCCGTCCCGTCGAAAATTTTAGCCGTGTAACTTCTAAAAGTTGCAACGTTTGACGGACTGTAAACATTAATTTGTTCACCAGCTGACTGGCGTTTCCCAGACTATGACCCCTGGAACCGTTCCCCGTAGGTGGCGGGCAGTCGACGCGGAAAACACTCGCTTCCCGATGTTGGGTTTTCGCAGGGGCGTAGATCGTGGGGTTGAGCCCCCTGAAAATATGTAGGAAGGATCATAGTATGTTTTGACCCATAAAATGTCACATCTTCCATTCAAAACTGTTGTCGGATAACTCTGCAAGTTTCACATCACCAAGAATGAAAGACTTGTGTCAAAATGGAAGGTAAAACTAATTTTTCGAAGCGCCTACAGGCTGTCAGCAACCGGGACTGTTGACTGGAAATCATTGACGTAGGATGTTACATGAAACAGTTTGATGGCTTGACCTGACTGACCCTGACCCCCATATTTTACGACATATCTACGTCACTGGGTTTTCGTGCCGAAATTCGGTAGCTCCGTGTCAGAAGGTCTGGATAAGCGTAGCGGAAACGCCGCGGACAAACAATCGAACACACGCGTACTGATTTTACTCGTGTATTCGGTGTAGTACAGAAAACGCGCGACATTGCAATACAGAGTTGTAACAGTGAAAGCGACAAGCTACACCAGGCACACTGATACACGAAGGCGTTACGAGCAACTTGTAAGAATTTAAGCTTCTACAGCTGCTGCAAGTAACGAAGAAGATCAGCGACGTCGAGATGCGCTATTGGAACTCTCCAGTAGTTGAACTCGTCGAATTCCGAGGTCGTGCCGTCGCCGCCGTCACCGTCGTCAGATGGCGAATGAACTTGGGAGGCAAGTATCGTCTCGAGGTCGTCGTGGTCGATGGACGGCAGCGGTTGCCTCCAGAACATGAAGCTGGAAAACTCGTCGGCGGCCGCGACGTCGTTGTTATTGATGATGTTCGAAAGCGCGCCGTTGTCTTTGCTCAGAGGCTTTGTCAGAAGGTCAAGGTCGTGTTCACGCCGTGGCTGCGTCACCGCCGAAAGACCACCGAAGTTATTGCACTGGTGCACGACAAACAGCAATAAAATCTCTTTAACAATTGCAATAAACAAGCAAATCAGTTCCTGCTTAATAGGCCTATAGTTGTAGAGTGGATGACGGCTTAGTTCATATACATATATTATGTCGTTGTCGTCACTTTAACAGTCCAATTAATGGTGTGCTTCATATTCCAGATATCCTCGATAGGCAGCCAATCGGACAACGTTACAGCCGGCAGCGAATGCCTCGATTATAACTATTGTAAACAGGGTTAGCTTTAGTACTGCAAAGCAATTAGGAAGTTATGTCAAAGTATCGTATATGCATGCAATATACAGTTCTTGCCCACCTGAATGAGGTACTTCATAGCTTTGTTTTCCTTGTGACTATGCAGTCAGCTGTTACGCACACGCAATCATACACCTGTAAGGCTATTATGAGAAAAACAGCGCATTATTCTAAGTAACGCTGTACTGAACGACGCGGTAACTTTCGTTTTTATCGCGCGTCAGCATGCAATGCATGCAGAGCGCGATATTGTTTTACCGATTCTGTCCGTCCGTCAGTCCAGTGCCGGTACTGTGTCTAAACGAATGGACATATCGTCACACTTTTACACATCATCATTTTTCTTTTTTTGAGCCGGACCGCCGTCACAACATTCCATGGCGAAACATCTCAGCGGGAGCGTTAAATATACGGGAGCTAGGAAAATTTAGCATATATCCCCTTTTTATCTCTTAAACGGTGCGAGATAGGCCCGTAGTTACTATGGAACACTAATAGGAAGTCATAGGTGGCCGATCTATCCGTGTCGGTTCAAATGACCTTGAGTGACCTTGAAAGTAGGGACGCAAAGGGTCAAACTTTTCTGGAGGATCTCAGTAATTGCGCACTAACCATTTGACCAGAACGACCAATTTGCCTTGTGGGGGAGGGCGTGTTTCTGAGGGTCAGATACGCCCCATTCCAACGGAGCAGAGCCCAGCGCTCCACGAATTCTTGGGACCCCTACTGACGCCGATACGGTTTGGTCTACAGCGACAAAGTGGAAGACGGACATGCATGTTTCTAAAGTTCTAGAGACAGGGCCACGCGCTCTATCCTAAAGGGACGAGGCAGCAGCGTGCCAAAAATTTATCGATACCCTTTACACGCGCGCACGTGGTACGAGGAAAAGTAATCACATTTTACGTGGGATCAAACTATATTAGAAGAAAAAATTTCCAGGGTCGACCACGCTATCTGCCCCGACCAAAAATTTTTGCGACACGAACGTCGACGCGCAATCTCTTTGCGGTAGCTAACCTTTTGTTGATAATTATCGTACTATCGTTTATGATTGTACTATCTTATTTGTCACTGCTAATATTCAGCGATGTCAGTGGACCATGGCGACGGAGCCTCAGATCTCCCAAATTTTTGGCACCCGCACACTTTAACCTAGAACGACAAAATTTGGCATGCGACCCATCTATGGGAGTGCGCGTTTATAGCGGGTTAAGGTCAACCATTACTTAACCCAAACTCAAGAGGCTGGGGCCTCATTGGTCCCAACTTTCTGGTGACTTCCAATAGATGCCCATACCATTTTACCCCAAACGACCAAATTTGGCATAGTAATCCATCGAGAAAAGAGGCCATATATATGTTCCTCCGCAACTTATAAGGGGCCCCGTACCACACCACGGCCCCATACGTAGGCCTATGCATGCGTGGTATGACATAGAGCAACGAAATTATGCAAGGTGACCGAACTAGGTGATGGTAACTTTTTCCATCACGTCCACCGACCCCCAGTGGCGGGGCCTGAGATAGTCCAAAAATTTTGTGACCCCAAATACGTATGCTGATAGCGTTTGATCTAGACGAATGCTGACTCATGGTCTGTTTTCGGTAGCTAATCGTTTCGTCTAATCATAGGCCTATGTTGTAGCATCTTCTGTCCTAGAACGCACGGTTTAGGCACAATTATCGCTGGTGATCAGCCAAGCTCTACATTTGTACCCATCGACTACGTTAGCCGACACTGCGCCTAAAATTTCGCCAGGCCTACGAGCATCAAGCGAAGTATACTAACCGAGCTGATGGTTCTGTCGATGGAATCGTCACAACACCGCGTTGACGTCGATGCCACTGGATTATGCAGCGGCGGCGGCAGCGTGCTCGAGTCAGCGCTGCTGTCAGCTGCGGATGCTGAGTCCTTTGCAGACCGCGCGGCCTCGGCTACAGCTACGTCACTCTCGGCATAAATTATTCACTTACATGTCTACGCCGCGCCGTCAATACTTGCTTCCAGAGGGCGCAATAAAGTCATCGTCTTCCCCGAGCTATGCTCATCAAATTACTACATATTACTGGACCGACACCTACCGGTTTTTGCCACACGCCAGACTTAAACCACGCGTTGCTGTGTACGCGCTGCTGATGTGTCTATAGCCTAACGATCGCCACTAGAGTCAGCTGCATATTTCATCAGACCAACCAACGTCGTCCAACAGCAGATTTCAGACCATCAGAAACCATGTCCGACGGTCATCGTGCCTTAGCGTACAACACACATACAATTGCCCATTTTCACTGATGCTGATAACTGGACACGAACAGTGATTTAGATGCCGTTGTAAGATGCCGAATATATCCAACACAACGCAATTTACATCAGAAGGTCCTGTAACTGGATGAAACAAAAACTTCCATGAAATTTGTTAAATGGGTCGATGTTGTCGTCGTTATAAAGCACTAAACTCAAGGGCTCACCCAGACAAGGAGCTGAGGGAACTGTAGCCCTCTACTTAGCTAGCGGTAACGAACATTCTAAAAATGCATATACTAAAACCGTATAAAATTTCCTTCAGTGTTTCGACACTGTTGGTTGGGTGGCAGGATGAGCATTCGACGTGTAAAAATCATGCGGTAAAAATCATCCACGAAAGTTCCTCTTTGGGAAACCTTCCGCAAATGCGGTCTAACATACAGTGATCTCCGGAAAATGGCCAGAAAAACCGTAAAGGAGCAGCAACAGTAGTAGCAGCAGCAGCATCAGAGTCAGTACAGGCCTATCAGTATAACTCTAAGCACGCCGAAGGCCATTTCGTATGTGTGTTAAACCTACAACTGGTAATTACTTTTGTTAATACTTAACGCCTTTACAAGTCTCTGCATTCGGTTGCCTTCTCTACAGCCGGCCGGTGCGATGGAAAACACAGAACTGAAAACTTACGCACTCGGTAGCCGGTCCGGATACAACGGCTTTTCGGCCGGTCCTGTCGTTTTCACAGTTTGGTCCACCATTTTACCGCGCGATGCTATGCGTAAGCGCGGTCATTGCTGTGGCTGTCCGTCTGTACGTCCGTCCGTCTGTCTGTCCGTCCGTCACGTTTGTGTATTGTATCCAGACGGCTGAAGATATCGTTGAACTTCTTTCTCGGCCTAGTAACCCCATCATTCTAGTTTTTGACCCCTAATGCCGATACCTAATTCCGAGGGGAACCACTTCAGCGGAGGCGCAAAATACACGGGGGTGGGAAAAATTTGCGATTTTCGATGGAAATCACCGTCTATCGCGGAAACGGTACGAGATAGGCCCATGGTTGCTATGGAACGCTAATAGGAAGTCATATGCGCTCTATCGAATGGTGACATTTTCAGTGACCTTGACCCTAACCTGGTTTTCAAGGTCATGGCATTTTCGACAAAGTTATTATAGAACACTAATAGGAAACCATATCCAGTGTATCGAATGGTACCACTTTCAATGACCTTGATTGACCCCTGACCGTGACTGACCCCTGACCTTCAAGGTCGCCATATCTTTCGACATTGAACATCTCAGAAACGACAAGAGATAGAGCCATAGTTACTATAGAACATCAATAGGAAGTCATAGGATCTCTATCGAATGGTGACATCTTTAATGACCTTCACGGACCCCTAATCCAGTTATCAAGGTCATGGCATTTTGAAGTCGAATATCTCAAAAACGGTGCGTTTTAGGGATAGAGTTACTATGAAACACTACTAGGGAACTGTAACCAGTCTATCGAATGGTACCACTTTCGATGACCTTGATTGGCTCTTGACTGAGATTTCTAGGTCGCGATATTTTTCGACATTGAATATCTCAGAAACGACATAAGATAGAGCCATAGTTACTATAGAACATCATTAGGAAGTCATAAGATCTCTATTGAATGGTGACATTTTCACGCACCCTTAACACGGTTTTCAAGGTCACGGCATTTTTGAAGTCGAATATCTCAAAAAAAGGTGTCTTACGGACAAAGTTACTACAGGACACTAATAGGAAACCATACCTAACATATGGAATGGTACCATGTTTGACTGACCTTGACTGACCTCTAAACGCGTCGCGCGGTTTGTCAACGATAGCTGAGTTCCTTGTTCCAATTGCGCGCGTCCTTGATTAAACATCACAAATTTAATATGATTGTCGAATAAACGCGTTAACGAATACGTTAACGTGTTAATGAATTAATCGCGATTAAATAAATTAAGGCCACTAAAAATTTCGACGTCGCGCTACCGCCTAACAGAACCTCCCCACCCCATCGCACTTCTGAGTTTCCGACCTCGTCCGTATCTGCTTGACGCAACTATCTCGTCATCTGAGCCTCGACTAACGTCTTTCCGTCGTCGACGCGCAGTGTCTAGAGTGGATTGAAAGAACTGCCCGGTATATTAGTCTGGGTCAGGTTGTTGGATAGAACATGGCGAACTGGGATCCGAGGGTAGGGGCAATGTCCCCTGAAACAGTGTGTCAGCCTCATTATCGATACCCTACTTACATGTATATAGGCCTGTTGGTGCTCTCTCGTCGAGAAAATAAATGACGTCAGCACGTGCGTGACCCCACAATTCACGCAACAGTTTAGGCAATAAGAAGCGGCAATTTAAATGTTCATTCCATGACAGAAGTGCAGGTAGTAGACGCAGTGACGGTGCTCAGTACCGGACAGTGGGCCTAAAGACAGACTTAACACTGTCGATACGTCTGTTTTTCTACTATTTACTGTAGTTTACACTAGGCTTGCCCTGTATTCGTTTTCTGTTCAGTATAATCAATGCAACTGCACCGAATTAGGCATAGAACACGTTGGAAGCGGCCATCAGTCGTTCGACGACGACGTCTACTTCCAACATAAACAACACCAACAAAGTATGCGCTTAACTGCGATTAACGCGCTATTAAAATAGTTAAGCGCGCAATTAACACGGCTAAAAAGTAATCGTTCGAAAACCCTAATATTTGATTAACGGACTAGTTAAATTCAGTTAATTACCTAGCATTCATCAGTATCCATATACGAATATTATACGCTTTACGGAAGTTTTAAATGCTGTACACAATTCAGACATAGAAACACAGCCTTTACATTAGGCTTATACGCTAAATCTCAAGCCTACATCATAATTTTAAAAAAAGCCATAAAACTTAAGAAAATATTTTACAAATTTCCATAAACTTTGTTGAATTTTTATGTCGCACGACACAGTCAGTCACATAACACAACAACACTACAAGCTCATGATACTTTGATACACTTTGCACCAACTCCAAGACACAAAAACTCAAAACCAGCTGTTAAGTGATGAGCAGTGATGAGCACGCTAGGTCTACTTAAAAACGTCGACGTGTGTGGTAACAAGAAGAATTTCGGTGGAGATCGCAGCCACGATATGCGGTCCTCGCTGTGCATGAACTCAGTGCAGGCGACTTGTTCTGAAAACCTGATGACCTGTACAGGATACGGAATTCGAACGAACCCGGCATCTCAGAATGCTAGGTAATTAACTGCGCGATATATTACCTCCGCCAAGGAGGTTATGTTTTCATCGGCGTTTTTAGTTAGTTGGTCAGTTTGTTTGCTGTTAGCAGGATTACGCAAAAATTACTCGACGGATTTTCACAAAATTCGGTGGCAAGGTGACATACGGGCCACGGAAGAAACAGTTGGATTTTGGTGGTAATCCGGATCACGTTACGTTAGGGCGTGGGTTATGTTAGGGTTATGGTTAGTTAGGTGGGCCGAGCGATATCCCGCGACACTCGGTGTTTTATCGGCATTCATTTAGCAGTAACAATTTTGCAGCATCAGCGGCCTTGGTATGCGCTCCACTGAGCGCCGTTCTAGTTAGTTTGTTGTTCCAATAACACGCCAGGTGCGCTTTGATGTGGAATGAATTCGCTATAGGTGTCGCCGCCTGTCGCTTTCCGGACGTTATGTTATCCGCTTGGCGTTCCACCTTTCTGCTCGAAAACGGTGCTATCGGTTACACGTGCAGCTGGGAATATTTCCACCGAATTTGAAGTTTCTGTACAACCTTGACCTTCTGGACATACAGACCCGAACAGGACTGACGAGACGGACGGACGGACGGACGGACAGCAGTGATCTGTAATGCAGCCTGGAGAACCGCATAACAAACCAGAGCACTCAGAGGGCGCAAACCTCCGACAAAGCGCCTGTAACCATAACCCTAACATAACTTGATCGAGCTCACCACCGAAATCTAATCAGTTCTTGCTGGTCACACACCGCATACCTATGAACAATTCACCAAAAGTCGTCAACGACTTTTTCAGTCAGTAACTGCTAACAGACAGACAAAAAGCGCCGCGTAAAACATGCTATTTGACGGAAGTAATTAAAAGGATGAAACATAAACTTCATCATTATCGTCGTGGAAATCTTCTGGCGTATACGAGTCCAGTTTGGGCATCATAAATTACAAGAAACGTCAACATCTAGTTGGCCTAGGCAGGTTAAGAAAATAAAACAAGAAGCTCGGCCGTTGCACAGAAACCATGCGAAGCCTCATATTACTACAGACGTAGCTAAGACGACCTGCAAGGTCACCGACGTCATCGGCAATAACACGGTTTGATAGACCACATACGTCTTCCTATGGTGTTTCGCAGAAGTCTAATGTGTCCCTCACTATATACATCTATACACTCGGCGTGATTCCGAGTCGGTTTCAGTGTCGCCCCCTGGCGTCCGCCGGCAAAGTTTCTGCTGCCGAAGTGACCGATCGAAAACGCGATAACTTCGGATTGACGGTGACAGACAGGGGCATCAGTAGGCCTTTTGGGCTACGCCCAATTGCCCAAAACGTATAAGAATTGTTAGGGGGACAAATTTTACTCCAGGGGACCATTATGCAAATTCTACGAATCCACTGCTTTGCTTCATATATAAAATGTATGTGAATAGATATGTTTTTAAATTAGAAGATAGTATTAAGTAGTTTCTATTGTCTATCTTAGAGTGCAACCTCATGTTTAGGCATGGCATCCATCAAATTATGGGAAGTCAGGGTTAATTTAAGAGTCCACAAAAGTGTCTCTGGAATCGGTCTGATAAGGTCAGATTATTATACCACAAGCATTTTCGGCTCAATCAGCTGGGGCTTCGCCTCAGACCCCACTGAGGGCAATGGCGGATCCAGGGGAGGCGTAGGGGCGGCGCCCCCTATAGCTCCATGTAATGTTTGGTAACGGGGCTTTTTGTGTGTACACGTAATTCGTACACTGACTGTTTGGGGGACTGTTTCCACATTCGTTGCATGCTGTTATAAACATGATATTTGCATAAGTGTAGGATTGTTACTTAGAATACAATAAAATGCGCAATTTCAGGAGCAAAATTTCGAGTTTTTTTCTGTGGAGGGGCTCAGACCCAACTAAATAAAATTACAACTTGACAATCCACCCTCTATAATCCATAATCAGCTGTATCTGAAAGCATGTGACAACAGTGATAAAAAGAACAAGAAACTCAGCTATCGCTGACAAACCGCGCGACGCGTTTAGAGGTCAGTCAAGGTCTCCAAACATGGT
>Ga0049107_10000315_pt1 | contig 13756 bp, 9 predicted proteins | sample WorMetilPIANOSA1_FD_61187 | JGI IMG/M metagenome (GOLD analysis project Ga0049107, IMG submission 61187) | Marine gutless worms symbiont microbial communities from Max Planck institute for Marine Microbiology, Germany - Olavius ilvae PIANOSA.1 | ecosystem: Host-associated > Annelida > Digestive...
CGGCCTCCCTTGCCGTTGCTGCCACATATGAATCAGCCACAGTACATACGGCCGTGACGTCCCAGGCCAGAGGTTTGCCTCCCTTCCAAGGGACCAGTGTGAGGCCGTCCGGCCGTTTGCTATCTAAGCGCACTAAACCATGTGGTTCCTTAGAACACGGGATACCGGCAGAGCTGAAGGCACGAGCAACCAGATCATTCAATACGTGGTGCCTTGTTATTTTATTATTAATATTATTATTTATTATGTGGTGTCATGTGAATAATTGCAGAAACTGAGTACGATGGAGAATGAACATGCTCTGCTGGAGTATGAGAAGAAAGATCTGGAGAAGCAGCTGGCAGATCAGAAGACTGAGAGTGAACAGCTTCGTGGACAGCTGCGTGTATGTGCTGTGCAGTGACTTCTTACATTTTCTGTGTTACTGTGTGGCAGCTAATGATTTTAATGTAAGCTCAGTAGTTTAAATTGATTCTTGTGTGTTTGTACCAATGGTTAAAGCAATGGACTTTTACTTGGGCAACCCAGTTTTGATTCCTCCAAATATATACTCCTAATAGCTGTCTATGTCATTGATGTCTTCAGGCAGGGCAATTCAGCCAAAGATGCTCCCATGCTGCACATAAGCATGATTTTAAAAGGTGTCTTTGGGTTACATTCAGTTTTTATTAATTATGCTTCCGATGTTTATTAAAGAGTGCAACTGACTGTTGCCAGATGGAGAGGTGGACTCAGCAAGGTGCATGGGGCTCTGCACGCATTGCACGTGTCTCAACAGTGCCTCCATGAGAACTCTGCAAATGTGAAAAGGAACAATAGCCACCTAATAACTGTCCAGATTTGAATAACATGGAGATATCTTGTCTGGGGAGCGATGCATGAAGCTATTTTGTAACCTTCATCCAATGCCCAGAACAATATTTGAATTCATAGTCACACTTGAGAAGATATGGGACAGTTTTCTGCAGTTCCAATTAACATAGCTGTCCAGAGTTTTAGAAATAGTTTGACAGATGGAATACGTTTTGAGCTTTCTTCTGTACTCAAAAAGTGTTCACATTTACAGTGTTTGCACTGTCTTGAATAGTTAAGTCAATTTTTCATAACGTCTCAGCTGTTAAGTTGTCATGACTAAAAGTAGCATAATTTTGTCAATTCTGTAGATAATGTAATGAAACTTTCCAGATTTGCAAATAGCTGAAAAGGTAATTAGTGTGTAAAATTTTATATTATACCTCTCTGTTGTTCATAAAAATTAACAAAAAATTTTATGGCACTACATTTTTGGCACTCCTGGCAGTCTTTTCTGTTTGATGGTGATCTTCATTGCATCTGTTTATCGTAGTCCGGATTTGTAATTTTACATGTTACTTAATGAATTGTCAGTATGTTTCTCATAGTAATTTTGTAGAGATTGAAAGTTTTAGGAATGTAAAAACTCATCTGATTACCATTGTGTGTTTTTAGGAGAGTATGGACAAGATGGCAGATGCGGAGCAGCAGACGAAAGACCTGCAAGTGTGTGTGCGCAGTCTTCAAGAGAAGATGGACGTTATAAATCAGGTTGAACATTGTCTATTGCATGTCAGCATGCAGTGCATGCAGAGTGTGATATTGTTTTACTGATTCTGTCCGTCTGTCCATGTCTGTCTAGTGCCAGTACTGTGTCTAAACAATTGGACATATCGTCACAGGTTTTTTAGTCATCTGGAAGGTGTCACTCTAGTTAGATTGGGCCCACCACCGTTACAAAATTCCAACGGGCCCCGCTTAGTGGGGGTGGTAAATACACAAGGGGGTGGGACAATTTGCAATTTTCAACCCAAGTCGCCGTTTATCTCAGAAATGGTACGATATAGGGCCGTGGTTACTATGGATAAGTATTAGGAAATCATAGTGTAGCCAATTGGTCCATGTCCGTTCCAGCGACCTTGAGTGACCTAGACAGGTGGGATGTAAGGTCAAACTTTTCTGGCAGACCTCCATAATTACACTCGTATGGTTTAACCTATAATGACCGAATTTGACATGGTAACAGATGAAGGAGAAGCAAGTTTGTATGGGGTCAACCATGCCCCCATCTTAAGGAGCAGGGCCCCAGGCTAGCGTCCCCAAAATTTTTTGGTACCCCTACCTACACCCAAACTGTTTTGACCTAGAGCGACAAAATTGGTGTGATAACGCATGGGGAGTCGCATGTTTCTATGGCGTCAGCCACGCCCTCTATCCCAAGGGGCGGAACCCCAACATACCTGAAATTTTTAAGACCTCCTACATGTGCGCACACAGTATGAGAAACAACAGCCAAATTTTGCATGGTGATCACAGTACTACTGCTACTACTACAAAAGTACTGTGACGCATAGTGACGCTTCACAAAGTTACAGGGGCACTTTACATATCGGATTTAAAAAAACGATGGTAGACAGTAATCAGAAGTCAGTTGTACGACAGCTGAAAAGACAACAGCAACGAGGTGGCCTGACTCCTAACAGTAGATGTTAGGAAACAATTTACAGGATCGACCATGAATAAGTAAGTAAGTAAAACATCAATATATATAGCGCATCATTGCAAGTGCCTCTGATGCACTGTAAATGCCGACACATGATATGTTTGTGGTAGCTAACCTTCTTTTTGTTGCTTTCTAAACACTTGTCAGAAAGTGTATATATATTCACACTGTTATATCCGGCAAATGACAACAAATGACGTTGTATTTTCTCAAACATTTAATTTGTATACCATCATGTTAAGGAGTAGCCATAGCTCGGTGATTACACAGTGGAGTTTCACCGAATGAACCTGGGTTATTTCCCACCATCATCAATATCAATCATCAAGAAAGTCATTCAGTTCTGTTGTATTTGCTTCTAATAATGTTGATAACTGCCGTATGCATTATCAGCAGATGATGGATACACTCGGATGCCTATGTCTGTAGCACTTTGGCTGCAAGATTTTAATGTGTGTGAACGAATTTGCAGACAAGAGTATCAGGCTGTTGCTATGTCAGACATTTCATTTGGTTTATCAGTTGCTTGTCTAAAAAAACGTTTCTCTGGTAGTAATGTTACAGATACTACAAAGATATGCTAGGATGCAATTGGCACTAAGTGCAATGAACAGGCTTAAAACTACCCTATTTATCTACTACTGGAGCATGTTATTGAACTGATACAGGAGGCTTTTATTAATGAGTCATTCCATGCCGCACATTTCGAGCAAAAACTAACATCTCCAAATGTTTATCGATGTGACAGATTGCAGCAGATGATTTCTGTGTGACTGATTGACAGGAGAAGCTGACGATGGAAAAACGACTTGACGACAGCGACGTGTACATCGTCAGTCTTCAGGAGAAGATCAAGGCGCTGGTGACGGAGAAAGAAACTCTGTTGCAAGCAAAGAAAGCTCTCGAGGAAGACAAGGAACAGTGTCAGGTAATGAATGACCTGTTGTCAGTCGTAGGGAGTTGCAGATAAAGTGAGTGAGTGAGTAGTTGCTTAATGGCACATCAGCACAATACAGGCTATTCAGTGCCATTAATGTAGAATGCTGGAATGATTTACATTACAAGCAATGAATACACCATAACAAATATGCAGATAAAGTGTGCCTTTGCAGCTGTGCACACATTTGCTATAGAACCGATGAGCAGTGTATGTGGCATTTATTACTGAAAATTTTTAACAGTCATTATTGGCGAGATTGTGTTTGGCATGATGCTGTTCATAAAATGATTTCTGCAAACAACTGAAGAAGGTTATCAATGCTTCTTACATTCTGGTGTTATTTAATAGTAGTATAAGCTGTTGCTAGTCTGCTGGTGTGATGAAAGAGTTTTCCCATTAATAGCTCGATTCCAACCAATGTGGATGATGATCACATTTCTGCATCTCGTCTACCAGATTGTAAAGCATATCATGTGCACTGTTTGTGTTGCCATGTGACAAGTAAGTGTGAGTGACTGAGTGTCATCACTGGTCTTGCTGTGGTGGTGACAGAGTCGTCTTGAAGCGGCCGAGCAGAGTCATCAGACAGTTGTCAACGAATGTCTCAGCCTGGAGCAGCAGCTCGGTGCATCTGACGCCAGTCGTCGTGCCCTGCGTGAACAGTTCGACCAACTCAGTCAGGAGGTCGACGGATATCATCAAACCATCCAACAGCATGTGGCACTGGCTGCCTCGGCAAAGGTGCTGTAAACGTACAGTTCATCGTTTGTGGAGATTTGTTTTTGTCTTGCTAAGGTCATCATGACCAGTTTTACTTAATTGTAACAATAAAATGTTTTGTATACAAGTTTGTCACGTACTGTTACCAACTTCTGAAGCAATGGTAACTAGTGCAACACTGATGTTCACCAGTTAGTGTAGGTGAAGTCATTAGATGGTGCTAGATAAGGGCACCAGAAGTGAAAAAGTAACCACAAGATTGTATATACATGTTGAGATACAGATATGCACAGTTTTGTTTGTTTACCTATATTGTCGACATGTAGATGGCATAGACATACAGATATTATGAGCACTGTTTACCAAGCCTTGTTGGAACTTATTGGCAAGACAGTGACAGTGGATGTTAAATGAAGATTTGACTTGTGTAACATGTGCTGTATTGTATCCGGTGACTGGATGTTTTAATGTTGATGCAGGAGAATATCGGAGATCTTCAGGAGAACCTTCGTAATGTCGAGGACAAGCTAGGCGCGGCAGAGACGTGCAAGACGATGTTGAATGAAGAGGTGTTGGCATTGCGTCAGGCTTATGACAAGTTGTCGTCTGATCTCGAGGTGAGTCGCTGATTTGATCTTCACTGATGCATGCGGCACAACTGTCTTAACTGCCATATCCACATTCACCAGCATTTGCCAGTGGTCTGTTAAGAGCCTGCTGCGGAAATTCTTGGATACTGCTAGTGACTTTTTCTGTGAGTGTAATGATTATATTGGTCATTACTTCTAGGAAGCAGATGTTGCTGGCATAATTGTGACACCCAAAACCACAGAATGGAGCAGAGGTGTAATGCTAAGCTCTGTCTTCCCATCTGTTCATCTGTCCATCCCTTCCTCCATGTGGTTCTGTGTCTGTCTGTCATCAGTCTGTCTGTACATATTTATGTACAATAACTCGGATATTACTGAAGCTGCAGTGATCAAATATGGTTTACCTTGACCCTTAACAAACTCTGCTTTGGCTATAATTTTGGGTCAGAAATGGTATGGTATACTAGAGTTTAACGTCCCACTCGACACATTATAGGTCATTTCGGAGATGGGGTTTGGGTCAGAAAAGTCAAAGGTCGAGGTTGTGGCTGGACAGTGGGTTGTTGTTGTTGTGGATTTTGTTGTGTTGAGCTGTTTTCTGTCTCAGTATCAAGTCATGTTGATGTGTAGATATCAAAAGCAGAGGCAGACCAGTGGAAGGGGCAAATGGCTGAGCTGGAGGCGAGAACTGCACTGGAGAGGAAAGAGAGAGAATCTGCGATGGAAACACTGGCCAAGCAGTTACAGCAGAAGACTGAGGTCGGTATACAGTCATGTTGACTTCCACCATGGAGATACTGTCTCTGTCTCTCCATTTTAACGGTCATTATCCAGGTGAACCTGGGTTAGCCGGTGTTTATTGAAGCAAAGGATGATGGAGGTGGTGGTGACAATTGAACTACTGGACCTATAAGTCGTGCAAAGCTCCAGTCAGATCATCACCACCAACAAACCAACACCCAGTTTTTTTACAGGCTGGATGCCCTTCCTGTCGCCCAACCAACAGTGTCAAAGCATAGGGAAAGCTACTGTCAATGGTTTTATTCCTTTTTGTGTTAGCAGGATAATGGAAGAAGTTGTAGACAGATTTTGTTGAAATTTTCTGTGTCACTGTCCTATATGAGAGTGAAAACTAGTTAACTTCGAGGAGGATCTTGATCATGTTCCACGTCTCTGATACGCACTGATACGATCACCTTATCATGGCACCAAGTGTTGCATTTCATTTCATATTTAATATCTTTTGGGACAAGGTGTATGCGATAATTATGTGATTAACAGTTGGGAGCGATCCATGCTGTGGCTTATTATCTGCCTTACCATGTTGGCGTTGGTGAAAGCATGTGCTCTAACAATTGCCATTCTGTGTTTTTAAATATTGTAGCAGTCTTGTGTCTTGCACTGGCAATTCCGAGCGGTTCTTCCATGGGAGACGTTCAAGCCCTCACCTGGAGTGATCTCCAGAGAAATAGGCCAGATAAGCAAAAACCGGAATTAGTAGTAATATATAGTAGTAGCGTAGCCGTTGTGTGTTTAAGAAGTAAATGAAATACTGCAGTGATCTTGAGTGAGAACAGTGTCTAGAAGAACAGAACTTGGACTGTGGCTGTTGCTTGCAGGAAGCAACGTTGCTGTCGGAAGACACCGACAGACTTCGTTGTCAACTGGAAGAGTTTGCCAAGTGTGGACAGAGCGATGACGACGACGACGCCATGTATCATCTGCAGATGGCACAAGCGACGCTGAACGAGCGCTACGCCAAGCTGCAGAAGAAGAACGCTGAACTGCAGAAACGTCTTGATCAGACAACGATGAAACTGGTACTTGCCAACGGTTATATCTTGCGTACAGTAGACATCACTGAAACTAGTCTGAATGCATACTCCACCAAGGCCGATGATGATGCAGAATTATCTCTCTCCATTTTAGTGGCCATTTTCCAGGTGGACCTAGGTTAGTCGACGCCAGAATGTCTCCATTATGGATTTTATTGTAGCTAAGGAAAGGATGACGGAGGTGGTGGTGACAACTGGAACTATAAGCCGTTCAAAGCTGCAGTCAGATCGTCACCACCAACAAACCAGCACGTATTGCTATTAAACAAATGCCTGCTAACACGTAACACATATCCTCCCATACGGAGTATGACAGTACCCCACTCACTTGTAACCCTAACCTTACTTAACACTAACGTTACATGATCCGGATTACCAGCAAAATCTAATAGTTTCTTCAATGGCCCTTATGCTACCTTTTCCACCAAATTTTGGGGAAATCAGTTGAGTATTTTTTGCATAATCCTGCTAAGAAACAAACTAACAAATGCGAGTGAAAACATAACCTTCTTGGCTGAGGTAATAACTCAGATGTTGGACATTTAGCCTGTATTAACAATGAGTCAGTGATCTGTATTTTCCCTTCACTGCTTTGACACTGTTGGTTGGGCGACAGGACGGGCATCTGGCCTGTAAAAAACTGGTTGTTGGTTTGTTGGTGATGATTTGGCTGGAGCTTTGCACAACTTGTACTTCCAGTAGTCCAGTTGTCACCACCACCTCCATCGTTCTTTGCTTCTGTAGGCACTGGCTGACCCAGGTTCACCTGGAAAATGGCCATTAAAATGGAGAGAGAGAGAGTCGGTGATCTGTATGTTAGTACTTTGGTTACTGGTAGTGTTCAAATGCTATTATGAGCAGTCCTGGTATTTGCAGCTGTTTACAAATCATGGTACTCGATGGTACCAGAATACCCCTGTTGAATTGTTGTATGATATGAAGAATTCTTGTTGTGTTTTTTTGATATTCATAAGTGATTTCAGTTATAGATCAGACATGTGGAATATTGAATGTTGTAAATACTGTGTGACTTGTCCTATGCACCTGCATTATTTGGTTTTTCTTAATTTCTGGAGAGTTTACTGTAACAAAATTTTATTTATTTATTGGCCGTAGTCATGAGAATGTATCTAAACTTGATAACAGATGAAGATAAAAATTGACCAATCAAATTAAAAGTCGACGATGGATTTTCAGGTTTTTTTTAACCAGTCTATTTGTACACATATTAGTTACAAGATCCTTGTAGGTTGACTTTCAGCATTTTTGGTTTAGCTCGAGATTTCATTATGTGTATTTAGTCAGTTGCCATAAATTCCTGTTTTATGTGGTCGATTTTTGAAACGTGCTTATAATGATGATGCGGATGATGCAGCAACAACTGGAGGAGATTAGCACGGACCAGCAACGAGACATCAGCAGTCTGAAAGAACGCCTCAAGATGGGACAAGACGCGTACCAAGAATTATTCATAGAGCGACAGAATCTTCAGTCGGAACTGAACAAGCTGAAAAGTATGATCTCTGTGCAGCATGCTTGCATTTAGTTACTAGAAACTGACTGTCATAATGCCGTTATTATCGTTATGCTTTCATTTTTGTATTCTCTGCATTCATTTTGTGAGCTTCGTTCTAATCAGTTTCCATCTGATTCATCCCAGTTTCTGCTGTCTTCATTCTCAGTTCTGCAGTCACTGTACATGTATGACTGTTTCACTGTTAAACACTCTCCTTCTTCAGTGACAACTGTTTCCCACCGCAGACTGCTGATTCTGTCTGCCTGCTTTCACGGACTCTATGACTAGTTTTCAAATGTCTCATGCTTTTTATGCCTCTACCCAGATAAGGCGGAGGAATTAAGCCATGATGCGCGACTGACGTCTGTCTGTCACGTACATCGTAAATATTCATGGCGCCCACAGCTACTGGAAGCAAGGTGCACTGGGTGCTGCTCCTGCAGGCGTAAGGTGTGCTGGGCCGCAGTGTGCGGAGTAGAGGGGTGGAGGCATATTGTGGCGGCTTCACGCACAGCTTGTTGTTTTTAATTTGTTTTCAATTTCGTTAATTTTTGTTAATCTTTTATGTAGTGGACAATACTGGCTACTTTTCTGTCAGTTCTGAGTGCGCAACTGCACATATGTTAAATTTTCTGGGTGGGCAGCATTTGATAATGTTACTAACAGTTAATGAGGTGCACTTTTCACTGATCACTTGTGAACAATCACGTTTAACACCTTGCTGCAGCAACAGATGGCGCCACAGACATCCCTGGCAGAGTTATGTGCTTGATGAACGCTCAGATGTTCTAGTTGGTCTATGTTAAACAAAACAGTTTACATTGATATCAGCAGTTTGACACTGTTGATTGGGTGACAGGAAGGGCATCTCACCTGTCAAAATCTTCCACCAGCAAACCCCAAAGATTCTTTGACCGACCTTCGGGAACATGGCATGACGTGGAAAATGGAAAATACTGTGGAAAATATTAAACAAGAACCAAAACCAGTAGTAGCAGCAGATCTGTGTGTGAGAACTAATGTCCGTTGAATGTGACTGAATGTAGAGAGAAGAAGTGATGATGCAGATGCAGACATTACGGTGAAGTCAACATCAAGTCAACACGTGCCAACTCCAGTTGGTCAGTCATCTTCAACTGTTGCCGTCAGTTTTGTCTGATATCTAATGCAATATATGACTGGTTTTCCATCAGTGTTTTACAGTTTTGTTATGTACGTGTAATTACAGCATCTATTTATTGTTTTTATAGTGCTATAGGGCATCATCACAGCTGAGTGTTGGTTTGTTGTTTGCGACGGTTTTACTGGAGCTTTGCACCTCTTATAGCTCCAGTTGTAACCACCACCGCCATCATCCATAGCTCCAATAAAATCCAGAATGGAGACATTCTGGCACCAGCTAACTCATGTCCACCTGGGAAAATTGCTGTTAAACTGAAGAGAGAGAGAGAGAGAAAAAACTGCTGTTTTGTACATTTTTGGAGTTTTCTAAAAAAAATGTCCGATCATGTGGACCAGTAATTGTTGTTGAAATGATAATGCTGTTTAACTCTGTACACTACTGCCACAAAGAAATATCAGCTGTGACATTGTATTTGGCCACGCAACTACATAAAATGTGTTAATCAGCATGATGTGTTTGTGTGTTTACGTGGCGAATGTGCAGTTGACAAGTCGCTGCAGACGGCGGTGATGGAACAGCCGGTCACCGGCCTGGAACTGACTTGCTCCGAGCTGGAGCAGCAGCTGGCGGACATCCGCGCGGACATGGAGAAACGAACGGAGCGTGCAGCCAAGTACAAACGCTTGTACCACGAGATGACCAAGAAATACGAGGAAGTAACAGCCCAGTTGCACACGCTGCATCAGGTATCATTATGTCATGTCAGCAAGTTGTTATTTGTGCTGTTGGGTGTGAATTGCACGTGACTAATGACAAAAAAGGATAAGATTAGCTGGAATGACGAGATGTCTGGTCTCCCACTTCTGACAAAGCTCTATGAATAGAATAGCATGGAATTCTAATGAAAAAAACAACAGACTCTCCCCGTGGCTGAACTGATTCTGCGACCCTGATCAAACACTAGATTCAGTGCTAGCATGCTGAACGAATCCAATGTCTCAGTTTTGGGGGGCTTAAAATGTAGGGCACCGAAAGTTGAGCACACTTTTTTTCGCTATCTGGATTGATGCCAACTCGTCTGATATATGAGTCTGCTAAGCTGGAAACAACTGTGACTTTCCAGAGCAGAGGTATACTGCTCTGCAGGGTATACGTGATAGACCATCATGACATTTCTGTTCACTAAACTGCACCCTGAATACTCTCCGGCGACCATTTTTTTAACTAGCCTGATTTTTCATGACCATTATTGATTAAGCCAGGTCCACATGGCTGCCTCGAAGAGCCCATTAAGATTGATGGAGGGAGATCTTTACAGGCTGGATGTCCTTCCCACAGCCAAAGCAAGAGTGCCAGGGGCTGAAGGCATAGAACTCAACAACTGATTTTTGTGTGATAGATACATACGTACATATGAACGTGATTAAGGTGGTATAATGTCAGAAGACTACAAGACTACAAGTGAGTGATAAAAGTTAAAAACTGCCGAAAATGTAATGTACATAGTCTGCTAGTAATGACCTGCTGTTGAGTAACTGTGCACTACTGGCTGTGTGGTAGAGTGCCGGATTTGCAATCGGGAGGTTGCGGGTTCGAATCTCAGTGTGGGCTACTTCACACCAAGGTCTACTCAGCCTTCCATCCCTCTGGGGTCGGTAAATGAGTACCAGCTGCTACTGGGAAGGCAAAGGCAGGTATGGCTCATTCCGATTGCGGATGAACGTGTGGGTGTGCAGGTAAAACTGTGAAATCCCTTGAGAACACATGCCATACCTGTGCGCTTCTGCTGTGGTGATTCACTATGAAGAAGCGCTATATCAAGTGTATGCAGCTTTACCTTTACCTTTAACTGTGATCTGCTTCTGATGTCATGTTCACTGCAGTGCACTGCCCAGTGCTCGGTTGCTAGTTGATAATGATGTTATGTGGTGTTGATATAGCATTGTGAGGCAATACACAAGTTTCTGGCTGACATCAAATTGGCCTTACGGGTTCCTGGCCTGAGAATACGAATTAACTATCCACAAGTCTCTGCTGCATGTAGAATGGACACACCTTTGACATGATTTCAGTATCCTATGTCTTCTGCACGTATACTGTGAATGTTGCATGAAAGGTGCAGTGTTTTGTTGTTGAAGGAATTGAGCGAGGAAGGCAAGCAATGTGCAGCCGACTGCAAGACAGAGCTCACTGCTGGTGAATCTGAAGTAAAGCCACAATTATTTCTGACTTCTGTTTACTTGCAGAATGAGCTCCAAGAGTTATAATCGTTGAATATTGTTGTCACTAGTACCTGCCGCTTTAAACGTTTACCTCCGCCAAGGACGCCCTGTGCGTGCTCCGAGGTTGTAAGAATAGACCCACTCCGATTCCTGGCCGGATGTCGTACAAGGCGACTAAACCAGGTCTAGTTTGTGTTTTATATCTTAGCATGCTTTAATTGTATTGTTGCTTACTAGGGCCCCTTTTTATGTATTGTTAATTTTCGTTGATATGTGTTCTGTCTTTTGGTTGTTCTAGTTAAGTTGTCATTACTTGCCAAGTGATTGGCTCGAAAGACCCCACTGAGGAAGTCTAACCGTGGCGAGGGGATCATCTCCATAAAGCCCAGGCCAAAGCGAGCTTATGATTGTGTTGGTTTATTGTATTCTTTCGTTGTTTTATTGCATGATATTTGTGTTTGCCCCTGGCACTATGTGATACATTTCCTACTTCTGTGGCATGATATAGCCTATTTGTGCTGAAAGTGCCGTAAAACACCAACTAACTAACTTAACTCCGCTAAGGATGTTATGTTTTCATTAGCATTAGTTTTTTAGCAGGATTATGCCAAAAGTACTCGAGCAATGGCCCAAAATTTACTAGCAAGGTGATACATGGGCCATGGAAGAATCCATTGTATTTTGATGTTATTACGACCATGTTACGGTTAGGTTAGGGTAGGCTTATGGACATTGTCATACCCAGATCACCATGTATGTTTACCTGGCATTTGTTAAATAGTAAGTGCTTTGTAGGATTATGGTTACACAGCTGTGACTTAAATGTTGGATATTATTGACTGAGTTAATGGGACTGTTAAGCCTTGACAGAGGTATACACTCTAAGTAGTGCCATTCCAGTTTTTATACTGTTAGGTATCAGTGGCAGTGTACAATTTGTGGGGAAAACTGCATCTGTGCTGTTGAGAGGGTTCCAGGTGGAGACTGCATGAGCTGGTATAACTTGTGAAGTGTGTAAAATATGATTAGATTTATCAAAGTTTAACTTACGCGCAAAAACCGACAAATATCCAACTTGATCTGCTGCATGGATCCAAACAAAAAGTTGACAAAATAAAAAAACGAAATCACCGGGTGAAATCTAAAAGTGATATTCTCTTTTATAAATTTTAAGAATCTATTCTGGTCTTGAGTCTAAGGCTATATCTACGTCTAAAATATTGCTTTTGTAGAAAGCATTTCTTTGTCGTTACAAATTGACGTTGCTAATGAACATTTGTTGTAGAATGTCGTATGTGTGGAGGCAATCAAGAAGTTTGATCCACTTGCCGTGGACGAGTCACAGAGAATGCTGGAGACTCCACTGAAACCACTTCCAGCACCAATTCAGCCAGAAATACTTCCGTCGGCAAAAGTGGCTTGTGTTAAAGCATCTTTGGGTGAGTTTTGTTTTTGAAGAATGTTGTTGTGAAGTTGTGAGAATAACGTATATTTATTTGCAAGGCAAATAACTATATAGTTTTTATATCCGTAAAGCAGTTTTTTAAGAGGAATAAATGTCTTGAAGGTACCGATAGGTGCATTGTTAGGTGCTTACTGGTTTGCTGCTGGTGGTTGTACGCCAGGAAGGGCATCCTGCCTGTAAAAAAATATCCAGCACTCCAGCCATCCCAGAACACTGAGAACTTTTCTTGGGCAACCTGCTGTGGACCTGATCTTTCCAGTGACAACCACAGAAAGTCTGGAGAAACAACAGGGTTGAGAGTGTCTTAGTATGTGTGATACTGTTAGAACAACACGATGGTAATCAACGTGTGATGGTAATGCTGTATTTACAGTGTGTAAACTGCAGCAATGAAAGGTACTTCTCTCAAAGTTATATTTTCCAATTTTGGAGAAATAAGAAATGCACTATCAGTGCAGGATGCATGACACATTTGCTTTAGTTTTATCAAGCTACAACTACTTTATCAACCAGTTACACTGTAATAAGCTTTTACAGCCATGATATAAACTTGCAGGGAATACATGAACATGGTTTCACATATAACTCACAAGTGATGACATTACAGGTTCTACTCCAAGCCATTTCATTTTCGTGTAACAACTTGATGGTCAGGTTGTTCACACACACAAAGGTGCCTCTGTCACCAAGCAGTATAATTTGGTTCTGGCTAAAGGTGGCGGTTTGGTGTAGCGGTAACGCGTTGGTCTTGATCAACGCAGTTGCTCTACATCGAGCCCGGTTAGTACTGGGATGGGTGACTGCCTTTGGGCAGGTAAACTGTCTCATTA
>Ga0049107_10000316_pt1 | contig 13744 bp, 9 predicted proteins | sample WorMetilPIANOSA1_FD_61187 | JGI IMG/M metagenome (GOLD analysis project Ga0049107, IMG submission 61187) | Marine gutless worms symbiont microbial communities from Max Planck institute for Marine Microbiology, Germany - Olavius ilvae PIANOSA.1 | ecosystem: Host-associated > Annelida > Digestive...
AAGATCGAGAGTATGGCTACCTGGGTCGTGTGTTGGGAAATTGACATGCTGAGTAAGGTTAGTGTCATGTAACATAGAGAGAAAAGCAATGGCTTGAGGGTCAGACGGATCATCAACATGGATGATTGTTTTTGTCTTAAACTCTGAGTTTTTGACGCGAAATTAAACTATTTTGCATCACAGTTACGTATATCTAAACAATACCGGATGAAATGGATATAGTTTTAAGCCACATTGTTAAGCATTCACAACTGACACGTTTTTCTTCTCATTTCTGTATATACATGTTTTTGTGCATGTGTGCTGCACTAGTTGCGTATTCGATAAACTAAGGCTACAGCGAAATTTGATGGAAATTTGCGAACAGCTTGTGAAGTTATAGCAAAAAAGAAGTAGCTTAGTTTTTGAGTTATTCTGCAAATAAAGTCGAAGTCGATACATGTTAGTCAAATGTGTAAAAAAACACGCTACGGCGGATAGAAAACCACCAAAAGACATGTTTGAAACTTACCTAGCGGCGTGTATACAAGTTTGCCTTCTTCCATGTACGGCTACAACATGTGAAAACCAGTACGTGAACTAAACTCCCTGCACTAACCGTTCGAAGCTTTCCAGGCCATAGTAGATAGAATCTACTGCCTACATAGGTGGCCAGCACTGATGGAGTTGATACTCCCTCTGCAACCTGCCATTGTACTTCTCGTTGTGTTATGATATTATTGTTTATTATCTTGGCAAATAAATTCTCTCTCTCTCTCACTGTCTCTCTCTAGACTCTACTGACAATTTTCTATGACACTTTGTGGCACGTGCCCCTCCCTTGCTCACTCAGGATTACTCACCACTGCATTATTACGCAGAGTCTTAGATTCAGCAGTGTACAACATTGAGATACAATTATTAGTGATTTTACCAGTGGTAGAACTTTCAATTCTGCCGTTACAGAAATGTGTAGAGGATCTGTGGCCACTGCACTGGCGAGACCTCTAATATGCAGTGTGTTTGGGTCCCTAGTGTCGGCGGGCTCGGAGGTTCGAGGCAGAAAATTAAAATAAGTCACAAAATGCAGTAAATAAACGAAATAGTCAATAGGTTTACTTACGAAAAATAAGAAGAAAATTTAAAATCTAAGTTTTGCACTTTTGGGGTTTTATAGACTTTATTTCTCAATACAGTGCAGCAAACAATAAAACAACAAACGACAAACATACTAAAAAATTAAAAGTAAGAAAAATAAGAAATTAAAATACAAAATAAAAGCTAAAACACACTAAAAATTATCTAATAGCTGACATCAGAGTTCGATGACTTCACTTCATATATTATGTAGGCCTACAAACATAGCCTATACAGTTTATTTCACATAAGTGCAGCTGGCAGACGAAAGATAAAAGTAGACACAGACAAGAAGAATGAAACTCACATAACATGGTAACATACTGATAAAAAAAATCAAGGAGACAAATTGGAGATAAAAACATTATATAATACAGAAAACCTTGGTTCGTCTAATAGTCTGTCCATAAATGCACGACGTCTATTTTCAACTAATACAGACACACTCGGTAATTTAATCCAAGCCATTGTCTCATTTGCTTGAAGCTGTCACTATCACAAGCACCAAAAATTGTATATAAAGCTCTGTTAATGCAATTATCTAAGATGTGTACACTTGAGCAGTCAGTGATATTGCTTCCACGGCATACAAGAAGAAGAAGAAGAAGTTTATTTATGCAACAACAACTCAAATACACACAAATGACAGCAACAGACAAACTAAGTGAATAATACAATGGCTTAAGTAAAAAATAGTATGAAATGAAAACAGATGTTGCAAAAGTGACCCTATAGAAGCCCGAGGGGCTTATAAAATTTAGGGCCACTCAGATGTCCGATAATCAACACAAAATTAAAACAGCAAAAAATTACAATGATATGTTTACAATACATATTCATACAGAAATACACATTACAAAATCACAACTACATAATTACGAATACAGTTATCTGTTTATTAATAATTCTTTTTGTATTTATACTTAAAATTTGGTAGGGTTCTGCAACATTTTAAATTATCATCCAACTTGTTCCAACTTTTGGCTCCATAGATAACAATACTTAACTGTCTATTTTTATTACGAGAAAAGGATATATGAAAGTCAGAAGCCTGTCTAGTATTATAATTATGTATGTCACTATTGGGTATAAAGAGATCATTGAAGTAATTTGGTAGTTGCTGATTGAAAACCTTGAACATAAAAACAAACAGTTTGTAACTTATTTATATCAAATAAAGTAAGCACTTTGAGTTTATTAAAGTTTATTAAAATACAATAAACCAGGTAAGCAATAGGACTTCAAAAGTTCAACAGCCACAAGTTCTGATTTTGCTCCTTTGCTCCTAGAGTATATACAGTTGAAAGCACGAAAAAAATTATTTTCACGTGATCAACAGAAAATTTAGTCTTTTGTTTGATACCAGATTTATGCCAAGATATTTCACTGACTGCACGAACTGCAAATTATTGCCAGAGAGTTCCAAAGGTTCACATATCACATTGTATCGAGGACCAATTCGCATTGCGACCGATTTACCAGTGTTAAATTTAATATCATACTCAACGGCAAAATCATCACAGATCTTGAGCATGTAAACGCATATCTGACAGAGAATACGATAATAACATTATGCAATCGGCATATATAACAAGCAGCCGAAATATTCACCCATAAGTTGACATACATAGCCAGAAGCCTTAAGACGGATAATTAATACATCAATATAATTGGCAAACAAAATAGGAGACAATCCTATTTTATAGGAGAAAATACATAACCCCAACGTACACACACATAACATTTCAAGATTACGTACACCTAATCCAATGAAATTCTTTGGTAAGTGTCGATCCATTAGTAATTGTAATAGAGCAAATTGATCGACTCTGTCAAAAGCTTTCGCTACCGGTATGTCTAGAGCGCATTGGAACCACCTTTCACATAATGTTCAGTGGCAGTTTTTAGTGAGAACAGTGCATGCCTAGTACTGGAACAATGTTTAAAGCCAAATTGCAGTGGGTTAGACTGTAAATGATCCTCAAAGAGTGCTATTAGAACCAATTCAAATATTTCACTAATAACTGGACTCAGTGTGATTCCCCTGTAATTACTATAAGTTGTTTTGTCTCCATCTGCATTCTTAAGAAGTAGTATAATGACGCCATGGCCAAACTCATCAAGAATCATACAATATTTCAGCAACACACTGAAAAAAGCGATAGCTGAACAATAAATATAGGATGAGCCATAATAATGCGTTCAGTTGTCAGATGGTCTATCCCTGCTGCTTTACCTTTCTTTGGCTAATGAATGCACTTCTCAACAAGTTCAACATTTATATGCTTCATCTCGTGAGTATTATCTATACACACCCGTTAAAGTGTTTATACTCTAAACACAAAGCTCCACACCATTCTTGTCCTGTTTTTTTTAACGTGTTTAGGGCTAAACGTGTGGGAGCCCTAAACGCATCCAGCTTTCATGTGTTTAGCATCACGTGTGGAACATGTTTAGCAATGGATCATTATTTCACTTTCAAGTGAATTAGGCACAGAGACAGAGCAAAAAAACAGTAGCAAATCTGTCAGCTATGTTTTTATCATCACTACATCCATCCACAACAGAGGCAGCCTGTTGTTTATCAAACTTTGACCTCCAAGAATTCCAGAAGGAATCCATATCTTTCTGTATCAATGCCTCATTAAGGCTGTCCGAGAGTTGATTTGCATTACCTTCTTCCTTTGTTTTTATCGTCCTTTTATATCTTAATTTATCGTACCTCATACTGTCGAATTCTACAATACATGCCAAGAGTTTTAAACGTAAAACTATAAATCTTCAAAAACATATTTTTCAACTAGAATAATATACGAGAATACTAAAACGCAACATACCCACAGGTCTCGCAATTGTCGTTCGACATCTTTAGTGTTGGCAATGATGTAACTGACAATCACAGGGCAAGCATATTGTAGCAAAAATACACAGGGGCGGATCTAGAAGGTGGAATTGGGGGGGGGGGGCAAATCAAGAGGTCTAGGGATGGAAGTCCCCCAGTGGGGTCCAGGGGCAAAGCCCCGGCAGAAGGTTTGGGGATGGAGTCCCCAGATGCTGAAACATTTTTAAAGCACATAACTCGAAATAAGGCCACGTAAAAACGGAAAGGCATAATTTGATGCCATTGATGGCGTTTTTAGTATAGTGTGCACCAGGCTACGCGGTGATTTTCAATATGTGGGATCCAGGCCCCGGCAGAGGGCCTGGGGACAGAGTTCCCAGAAGCTTAAGCATTTTTAAAGTACACAACCTATAATTTAAAGCTAGGTGAAAATGAAAGGCATAATTTGAGCACAGTTCTAGTTGTTGATATGTGCCATTTTTTATCCTGTGTGTCTGCAGACCAGTGTAGCCATTAGTCATCACTGTTGCTCATTTCTGTAAAGTGACTGTTATTGAATTGTTTAGAGACTGCCATTTTGATGTTGAATGACAGTCAAACTGCTGTCGAACATAAGTTAACCACGGCACATAGGCCGAGAAACAATTTTAGAGCAGGGCTAGAGGCCAATATCAATGCTAGCCGTAGCACAAAACTTTGCGTGCAATATGTCTTTTTATAGTTAAAATGCAGGCGATTTTTGAGAGGGCCAGCAATTTTCGAGGGGGCCAGGCTCACGCCTGCCCCTGATGCCCCCTCACTTGTGTGGCCACCGCCACTGCAGCTTAACAGCTATTGATGGTAATGTATCCAGAGTACTGGGCATGTAAATGGTGCTACATTCAGCACACAACTGCATGGTTGTTGTGTTCATTAATTCAGTACTGCACTGTTATTGTTGCATTTTAGGGACAGTTTTTTAATGGGATTTGGTACTCCTTTTTGTCCGATTGTGTTTGTCAAATCAACTTTATTTAATGGTACACCAAATTAAGCATTGTGTTGTTTCCGTGTCATATTGCACAATGTTTGGCATATTTCGGGGCATGGCTTCCTTGCACCCCCTGAATCTGCCCTTGGAAATACGCAATTGTACACGCTTACTATTCTAAAGTCAGTGCCTAGGGTCCATGCCAACCGTAATACGGGCCTGATGACAGTTTTCACAAAATGGTAGAATACTTATGATTATTACAAGACGATAAATATTTTGGAAATGTTTAGAATTTAAAAAATAGCAAGCGCTCCAGATTCGCTTGCGAATTGACATGTACTTGTGGGGCGCGTTATAAATTTGTATGTAATGTAGTGTAATCGAAGTTACGGTTGAACATTGCCAACAAAATTACTTTTTGCACCTCACAAGTTGAAAGTAGTGCAGCAACTGCTTATAGGTGAGGTGGCAAGTTTGTAGTTTTCTGATGTTTATTTTCTTCTGGATGAGTGTACGAAAATTATTAAAATGAGTTGAGTTTCACGGAGTTAAAAAAAATAAAAAAAATGATGTTTAGCGACACACGGTAAAAGCGGTTCGGTTCATATCGGTCTGATTATGTGATAAATCAAACACAATTGAAGCTCCATTACCAAATGTGGTACCCACCTGATAACTTCGAGACACCGTGGCTTTGATATGATTTGGGTCCAGAAGGCAAAATTTCACGGTCGCAAAACTAGGAAATAAGTGGCGTTTCCGTTGCTATCTCTTGAGTCACGTTGTTTAGGTTCAGGTCTGCTCAGCCTTCCATCCCTCCGAGGTGGGTAAATGAGTACCAACTGCGGCTGGGAAGGCAAAGGTAGGTATGGCTCATTCCGACTGTGGATGAACGCGTAGGTACTGTGAGATCCCTTGAGAACACGTGCCATACCTGAGCGCTTCTGTGGTGGTGATTCACTACGAAGAGGCGCTATATCAAGTGTATGCACCTTTACCTTTACCTTTCAACGTGTTTTTCACCGTTTCCACCGACGCCACCAACGTGAATCACGCACGCTAATGGGCATTAGTAGACACAGGCTAACGCCATATAACGTCCATTCTCTTAGTTACAACTCACGATCTCACAGTACTGTCCGATTTCCAGTCCCAATGTAAACGTATGTGAGATTTAAAGTTTTTTTAACGTAGTGCCACTAACACAGTTATCTGGGTGAAAGACTGATCCAGTTATCGACACTTTTATTGCTAAAAACAAATTATCTGATATCTAATATCTACGTCTACAGTATGGTCTCTACGCTTTGTCGGAGTTCTAATGTACCACCTAGGACTGTCTCTTTGAACAAGTTCAGACCACCCACCTGGCGTTGTAGACTATTAACGTAAGTGCCTCTATCTCCTCCGGTGACTTGCTTATCTCAGCAATGTCATTACCGCGGAAAATAATCGCGAACGGTACTGGACATCCTGCACAATAAAAACGAATTTTGTTAATTAAACTAATAACAAAAAATGTTTAAATAAATAAATAAACTGCAAACAAGTTAAGTCAATAAAAGGAGTCAACGTACCGTACCATTTAATAAACGTTTCACAAAAACAAAGCCGGAGTCTTGTCTTTTTGCAACGACAAACTAATCAAAATACAAGTAGGCATAAAGCCCCGTGTTTCATTTCAGCAGGCTTTCACCACGGCGAAAATTAATAGATATTGCATTTCGAGGTAGACCTACCTCGCAGAAGTTTGTAGGTAAGAAGCGCGTCAATAGCGAAAAGGCACGAGATGTCGTTTTCACGTAAATACTCGACCAAGTCGGCGCTTTCTTGAAATGATTTGATATCTTTTGCCGTCCAGACCTGCGGACTCATGTCGAAGTAATGTCTACACAGTACACAGCTTGTATCGCAGAGTTGTCCGTGGGTCTATTTTCATCGACCCAGCCCTACCCAACCCACCAAATAACTGACCCAACCCAACCCATACCCAACCGAACCCCCTTACATCGAACAACAACTGTCCTGCCGTAAGAAAATAAGCTTATGCACATCATGTCATCATCATCATCCTAATGCACATCGTAACAATGCAAACACCCACAGTATCACTAGCATTACAGTCATATTAGGCCTGTTTCAGACAGATGAAGCAGTGATGCACCAACTACAAGTTTTCACAAAACCAATTTGCTAGTCGATACTCGACACAAAGTTACATATATACACGACATGTATTTTTCGCACATCTGTCATTTCAGACCCATGACAAAACCCAACCCACTAAAAACACAAATTTTCGACCCATTCCCAACCCAACCCAACCCAACCCTCGGGTCAACCCAACCCACGGACAACTCTGTTGTATCGAGTGGTTCACTGGCTTAATACCTCCTCCAAGGAGGTTATGTTTTTATCTGCGATAGTTAGTTTGCTTGCTTGTTAGCAAAAACCACTCAACCGATTTTCACAACATTTGATGGAAAGATGACGTATGAGCCACGGAAGAAAACCAATACATTTTGGCGGTAATCAATCAATCAATCATCAATCATATTTTATTTGCCAACATGAAGAGTTGCATACAATAATTTTGTTAATAATAATCCGATCACGTTACATTACGGTTACGGTTGAGATAGGTTCAGGGTGGGTCGCTGCTATACACCGGCATGGGAGGATATGTGGTACCCATAGTTGTGAAGTTGAACATTTGGTGAAAATTCAAACACTCCGCTTTGTGATGTTATAGTTTGTTAACGAAATAATGAAGCGCAGCCGATTCGAAATTCCTGTTAGTCCCTGTTATCCTTGGCCGTTGACCTTTCAGTCCTGTGCAACGGCGATTATTCTGCTGAATTTAGACTTTCTAATAACTTCTTTTCTGGACGCATGCGCCAGAGCGGAACAGACATACGGACTGATGGACAGACAGCAGCATTTCGTAATACTCCCCAATAGGGACGAAGACTATATAAAGACGAAAACGGTCACAATTATATAAACGTCTCAAACAGCCATCGGGAGCTAGTTGGCTCATGACAACGTAAATTCATAGTATTGTTTGTTTGACTGCGAAACTATGTTGAAAACAAGAGCATTCGAAGAGCGAAAACCATCGCCAAGGCAGGGCACCCGTAGCCTAACGTAACGTAGCATGATCCGGCTTACAGTCGAAATCTAATGGTGACTTCCTTGTCCAAATAATACATCTCTGGTAAAAATTTTCATGAAGAGTCGATCAGTAGTTTTTTTACATCAATTTGCTAACAGACGAACAGCGTTACAAATAACGAGTAAAAAGTAATCCTCCTTCGCGGAGAAAAATACGAAGTGCCGTTGATAAGAGTTGTCAATAAGACGCTGCAGGCATTGGCAATATTGTAATAGATTACTGCTGGCTGATGTGTTTGTAGCAACTGACTTTATTCTAAACGACATGGTGTCGTCCGTAGTGCCGGGAGTCATGCGGTTGATGATGAGCACTTTACTCCGGAATTCCTGAAATTTATCAGCCGCCGTCAATCTGCAAATGATACGATTTATTGTCATCATGTCTTGTTTACCACTGCTCCGATTTACAAGCGGGCAACAGCTAATACAAGGTGCAATGTCTCCATTATAAGCAGCTAAGGCGGTGTTACAATCCAGGCTACGATTCGACTTCGATTCGACGGCCGTTCGACTGCTTATCAAAGCCTATTAAGAACACGGGCCGCGCTGACCCGCAGCCGCAGTCACGCACTCACGCTGACCTATTTATATTTAGGTGTTATTGCAACAGCCCACGACAGTTAGGCCCTATTCCTACGATCATAACGAATGTCGTCGCGCGGTAGAATTGCAGTCGAATGGGAGTCGAACAGCGGTCGAACCGTAGTCGAATCGAAGTTGAATCGTGATTGTGGTTATACCTGAGCGCCTTAGAGACGCTTCGTATGGAGGTGCTATACAAATCGACTACCTTTTTCTATTTTTGTAACCACCGTACAATGAGTAATGACTTCGTGACCATACAGAACACAGAAACGTCGATATTACCGTTAGACGTTACTCACCGTGGTTAAAGTGAGGGGGTCCAAGGGGGCTCAGCCCCCTGCTCCGATTTGAGCCCCCTGCAATAGTATGAGCCCCCTGATTGAATCTATAAAGTGTTATTTTATGCCCAAATAACTCCAAATTAGTGGGGTTGGAATGGGTATGGGGTTTGCTCCAACCTGGCTTGGTCAGGTGAGCCTCCCTGCTTCACAAAACCACTTTAACCACTGGTTACTCAGGGTGATCAACAGTGATAATACTGGACTTAACTATAATGTCTTGCAGGTTTATTAGCAATAGGCCTACTGATGAGAAGTATTAATAACAGCAATAGCAATACTGACATAAATAGGTATTGGCAATAGTAAGATTTTGTTGCCAATACTCAGTGGTTAAATTACTCAGAGGTGCCGGATCCCTAAATTTAAAAAATAAATAAATAAATAAAATCCAAGAATGAAATTACGATAGTCGGCGAGCACAAATTCGAAGGAAAACGAGTTTGCGAATATCGATCGCCACATCTTTCTATTACCAAAAAAAAACGACAAAAAAACCACATGCTGAAATGGAAAAGTTTTAAATGTATACTTTAACTGTTATGATGAGAGTATCGACTAGCAGCTGAAATACAGATGATGGAACCAGTGGCGTAACTCAGATTCTGTCGCCCCCAGTGACATTGCGCTGCAAAATTCTAACGAATCTTCTAACTTAGGTGTCGGATCCCCAAACATAGGTGCCAGATCCCAAGACGAAGGTGCCGGTTCTGGGATCCGGATGAATTGAACCCCTGAAAATAAATACCTTTGTCGACCATACAGAGTACAGACATCGTAGTCTCTTTTCAATTATAGTGAATGAGTTAGTAGCGTTTAACATCCTCATCAACACAAGGTCATTTCGGAGACGAGTCTTTCCAGTCAATCACTAGCACTGGTACTGACAACCTAACAAGAACAACCAAGAGACAGAACATCTATGAACGCAAAATAACGGAAAGTGGCCATAGTTAACAGCACAAAACACACTAAAAAGAAACCTAGGCTAAAAGAGACATGACAGACAAGATCGTAAGACAGGCCTAATGCCTTCGTCACACAAAAATTAAGGAAGAGCTACAGATGTGTAATGTTCTCGAAGCAAACAGTAGCAGCAACTGAATTTTGAGAAGCGTTCCGTGACAAAATTTCTAAAAAAAGAAGGTTAACAAACCAACTCTGATGCATGAACACATGTCAGCAGTGTACGGCAAACGTTTACCTTCATATTACCAACTAAAGTTTTGGAGTAAACAATTCAAATAGGCATAAGTGCATTAGGATAACTCTCATTCTGGTCGAATTTCGGGTGTGACCTTTTGTTACGGCTGGAAGGACAAGATCTAAACTTCTACCTCGCCCGAACGTCATTACTCCTCCCAGAAAAGTGGCCCCAGTTCATACAACTGAAAGGGGTTATATTGAAAAGTAATAAAACGTTAGTTGGTTTAACACATGTTGTATCATATTCAGGTAGAAAACTTTCTGAGTGTCCCTCGCATGTGCCGCCGTGCCAACTGCCAAGTTGGCTATAGGGCCCACGCAGAAATTTGGTTGGTCGCGCCACAAAGCAATCTGTGAAATTACGGCAGATAAGACTCGATAAATTATGTAAGGTTTGCGTAACTTACGCCTTCACAATTCCAAACATGCTCGACATCTTCGCTGCGTGGTGAAAGATAAACAGTAAGAAGAAAGCCGACTGCTGCCACGACTGCTGCTGCAGCTGCTGAGTTGATGAATGACGCCAAATAACGTGTGGGGGTGCTTAATCATTTGGAACCAAGACAGACGGTGTTAGTTGCACGGGCCACTTCACCGCGTGTTGATTAAGCCTCATGCAGTCGGCTGCGCTCTGCGATTCCAGTTCGATTTTCGGCGCAGAAATAAGAACCAGCACTCGCAGAGCGCAAAGCTCCCCCGAGGCCGCTGATCCCGCAATAATCTTGTTATTGGCATTTTTAATTCATTCCTTCATTTTATTACTACTCGGAAATGATAAACATTCCGTTAATAATTCCTGGATCCGGATCATGTTCCGAATCAGCTTCAAAAGAAAATAGTTTGTTGCTTGCGAGACATCCCACCCCTCAAAAATTCTCTTGTCCAACAATGCCAAAAATTCCTTTCTAAAGATCCTAGATCTGGACCCAGATCCGGATGACTTCCAGAATTTGACAGTGACTTCCTTGGTAAAAAAAAGGATTATGTCTGCGAGTCCAAAATGTCAGAGATCCAGATCGTATACCTAGAAAACGTGTAGTGCATTGTCCCTCAATCCCTGTCTCAGTTTCAGATCGTTTAGGTTTTTCTGATAACTAGAACAAATACTGTCCGCAAAAGCTGTGACGGTTCACGTACACGAAATGCTAGTACGCCAGAATTTACTTCTGGATGGTTGTCAAGACACAATAACGAAAATAACACTCTGCAGCTAGTGGTGTGCGTGCTAGGTCGTTAGTCGTCACTAATGAGACGCCGTTATATGAATAATTAACGCCGTCTGCAATAAACCAATACTTTACAACTTCCTCTTATTAGGCTTACGTGCTAAGGACAAGGACGTTAGCTATCGCAAACCCATCGCGCGTCAGCACTTGCGGTTGACCTGTAAAAATTTTCCTCACATCTAGGTTGATTACCGTGCAAAATTTGGCATGTTTTTTCTTCTCATTCTGTGTGCGCACATATAGGAGGTACCAAAAATTCTGAAGACGCTGAGGCCCCCGCCCTTGTGATGTGCACGTGGAGAAACACGCTCCTACTTTACGTGTGTTACCACGCCGAATTTGGTCGCTCTAGGTCAAACGGTATGGGCCTCAATATGGGATTCTCCCGTTTTTGGAGGAGAGGGGGTTGGGGGCGGTGCTGGGCCTCCGCCCATTAAGACGTGGAGCGTGTCTGACCCCTAGAAACACGTCCTTCCCACCTAGAAACATGCCTCTCTCACACCAGCGTCATGACGGCAAATTTGGTCGTCTTGGGTCAAACGGCTGGTGCGTATGTACGGAGATCCTCACAAACAGTTTGACCCTTCACGTCCCGCCTTTCAAGGTCACTGGCCACCTGTGACTTCTTCCTGTCTTCTTGATGATAATAAACAAACATCAATAAGTTGAAGACTGTAGCGATTGACTTCCAATTAATGTTCCGTAATAACCATGGGCCTATCCATACCGTTTCCGAGATAAATGGCAATATTTGCAAAAAAATTCCCACCCCGTGAACATCAAAAAAGTTTTCGGTCACAATATAACTCATTCCGATTTCTTCGAATTTAGGTTGAGCAACACACGCGACCATCCCTATAAATTACTTAAGCGTCGCTGCAGTAATTCAACCCGGTCTGTGTTTTCTTCGGAGCGTGTGATTAATGTTTGGAATAGTTTGCCATGTGATATTACTAACTTTCCTCTGTAAAGGCTTTCAAACGTTCCCTAGGTGCTATTGATCTCTCTGGCTTCTGCACTGGCTCTTTTTAGTATGTGTTTGTATTTAGTATATTTGATATATTTGTGTTTTGTATGTGTGTGTAATTCTCTGTATTTTATACTTTACGGCAGTGTTAAACACTATAATGTTAGTCTCACTGTCCTGCCTCATACTTGCTTACATGTGATTGTCACATTGATGATTTCTGGCAAACAATAAATAAATAAACTTAACGTCCCCGATGAAGGGTTCCCTTGAAATTTTGTAACGATGGTGGGGTGGAAAAACTAGAATGATAGTAGAAGTAGTAGTAGTAGTAGTAGTGTAGATCAGCTGGACGCATGTCGTAGACTCTATGTCCAATCCATGATGCCGCTACCGATCGTGAAAAGAGTTTGAAGATGTGTGTATTCCTGTAGACACAGCCTACCTGGACGGATGGGCAAAACAATATCGCCATCTTCATGCATTGCACGCAGACACAGGAATAAAAAGAAAATAAAAATATTAATTTTCAACTTTATGTCGTGCATCAGCGTGCACAGCATGCAGAGCGCGATACTGTTTGTCATTTGGCGTCTGTCTGTCCGTCTGTAAATGCTGCTATTGTGTCGAAACATTACGTTACGTTACATTACAATTTTAAGGTGGCCTAAGTATAAACTTCGAGGACCACCAGGCGCTATAAAATATAAGGTGCAGATAAGCTACAGTATAATATCCGGGTAAGATTGCCGAAACACCTGCGTTTAGAGTGTTCGTCGAAACACCAGTATGGAGACGGCGCAAATGTAACGTACTCGGCTAGCAGTGTTTCAGAGCCTGGGACCAGCAGCAGCCAATAACCGATCACCGACAGTTACAAGCCGCGGGTGAGGAACGACCAGTTCAGAGAAGATCGACGACAGGAGACGCAGTCTTGATGGGACGTCAGCAACAGTGATGTAGTCTCGAGACACGTGTCTTGTCTCGAGACGTTTCGAAACATATTTACACGCCCCTGTCTTGGCTCATTCTCGACGCATTCATGTCTTGTCTTGGCTCGAGTCTCATAGCTCCATGTCTCGTCTTGGCTCTGTCTCATGACTGTCTTAGTGTGTCATAGCTCAAAGCGTTCTTCCCTCATGACACACGGTTTGAGCACTACAGTTTTGTGAAGTTTGTTGTCACTTCTTGGTAATGAAGCCAGGCCAGTGTACTGACTGTTTACTTATTTACTTACTTACTCGATGCGACACTCTATGACTGTGTGACAGTAATAATGTGCTAGTCAGACCATCTATCTATGACTGTAATGTGTGC
>Ga0049107_10000318_pt1 | contig 13710 bp, 9 predicted proteins | sample WorMetilPIANOSA1_FD_61187 | JGI IMG/M metagenome (GOLD analysis project Ga0049107, IMG submission 61187) | Marine gutless worms symbiont microbial communities from Max Planck institute for Marine Microbiology, Germany - Olavius ilvae PIANOSA.1 | ecosystem: Host-associated > Annelida > Digestive...
AGTTGCCTTACCGCTATTACTGATACCTTGTTATTTTGTATTTTAATTACTTTCAAGAAATGTATTTTGTATTTTGCCCGTCATAACCAAAGTAATTGAAAAAAGTATTTGAATTACTTTAAAAAAATGTAATTTGTATTTTGTAATTGAAATACATTTTAAAAGTAATTGATCCAACTCTGCCAATAGGCGGCGATGCTCGACGGCTGGGGAGGTAACCACGGGCCAGGCAGAAAGTAACGGTAGCCTACCGCCAGGTTTGTGGCTTCGGTCACCTGCGGGCTGACTGCCGAGGACCGGGATCAGCTCCAGAATCCTACGCTCGTTTCAAATGTGGAAATACCTTTAGTGTTTTGACGCTGTATCCCTTCAGTGCCAACTGTTTGTTGTGCAGCAGGAAGGGCATCCGGCCTGTAAAAAGATGCGTGTTGGTTTGTTGGTGGTGACAATTTGACTGGAGCTTTGCACGTTTTATAGCTCTAGATGTCACCACCAACTCCAGTTAAATCCAGAATAGACACTCCGGCACCAGCTAACGCAGATCCAGTGGAAAATGGCTATTAAAACGGAGAGAGAGAATGTTTTGATGCTATATCTGCCCTTTTGATTGAAAATTCAATTCTGCTCCAACAGTCCCCAAATGTTTTCTTTTGTGGACCTTTTTGAAACCAGCCCTAGGTGGACGGTAGCACTTTGGCATGGTATTACTGGGAGTGTTATTGATAACGTCTTTAATGTTCATGCCATTTTAATTCTGTGACTGTATTTACCTTGGGAAATAAAGATCATGTAGACATTCACGGTTTTAGAATAGGGCCTACATTCACTGGCGTCGGATTATTGTATTACTTTTTCCAATCCTTGTCTTTGTGAACCGTCACCTTTGGATTGAGCAGAGTTTAATGCACGGCTTGGCATGTACAGTTCACAGGCGTACAGTCAGCTTTTGTTTAAATGGCATATTAATCTATGATCGCCATAGGTTAGGCCGAGGAGCCATATGTCTTCGTAGCAAACCTTTGGAGATTGGTGAAGAGACGCTTTTACGGACCAGATGTCGTTGCTAACAGCCAGCATTGTGAAAGCAATGAAGACAGTTGACACGTTTCAGCTCATTTCAGTCATTTCACTTGCTGACGTGGTTCGATGCTGTTGGCTGGGTGACGGGAAGGGCATCCGGTCTGTAAAAAATCTCGCATCAGCAATGACCAAAGGTTCTTTCAGAGACCTTCCGGGGATCCGGCCAAACCTGGAGTGATTTCCCGAAAATAGGCTGGCTAAACAGAAAGTGGAAGTACTAGTAGCAGCAGCATGACTTACCTGAAGAGTTGACTTACGAGCAGCAGAAGCAGTAGTACTGATAGTAGCTACTTCGTACCGTTCAGCCACAAGTACTAAAGACAATTGACACGTACTGTTCATTTCATGACAATACCAATAGCTGATTTGATGCGTCACATTTCCGTTCAAATGACTACGGCTTTAGGAACATGTTTTGGTTCATACGGTAGTTTCCAAACCCAGATGCTTTGCTCAAACCTACGTTATAGATTTCAAAAATGCAGAACCCAGGTTTTGGGTTCGGGTGTATGTTGTCACAGTGAAAAACATGAAGAAAAGTCTTGAGTTTCAGCTATACTGTACTCTAGGTAAACTAGTTAGGTAGGTCCTTACCAGCAGTACTATGTGCTGTTAGTGTTACTTACTGCTGTCATAGAGTCAAGTGAGTGTTTGTCATCCTCGGGCAAGAGGCAATGATGTGAAAGAGCAGTAAGTACTGCTTTGACTCTGACAGAAAGTAAGTGCGTCAAACACGAGCGATTCACGCAGCTTAAGACGCATTCGGCAGTCGGCACTCAGTTTTTCAGCCCCAAAAGCCGGGTTTCAGACCACGATAAACCCAGGTTTTGGGGCTGACAGATGTCCGGGTTTGGGGGTTCCGGGAAACCCGGGTTGGAAACCCTATTATACAGTATGAAAGTCGACGCGGCATGTTGGCTACAGCATGTTGCGTTGCTGACGTCACATCAAGACGCCGTCTCTGGTCGTCGACCTCCTCTGAACTGGTCATCACTCTGTCGCGGCTTGTAACCGTCAGTGATCGGTCATTTGCTGTTGCTGGCCCCAGGCTCTGGAACACTGCCTGGGGACATTACATCTGCGCCGTCTTTACTGGTGTTCCGACGAAAACTGAAGACGCATTTGTTTTGGCAATCTTATCTGGACATTATATTGTAGCTTGTTTGGCTTGTTGCGCCCGGTGGTCCTTGAAGTTATTACACTGCCCGCTAAGCTGCGCAGTGTATTGTAATCGCTGCTGTCTGCTTGTGTGTTTGTGGGTCCGCCTTACTACAGCCAGCGCGCAGTGTTTGCGTCGCCTCTGAGCGCTTTTTCGTTACTTAGGCAACCTTTAAAAAATCTGTAATGTAATGCAATGACTATGACTTGACTTTGTAGTCGACGCCATTGAACAACGAGATGGAAAACGTCCACTGAAGGAGCTAGAAGAGAGAGCACTCAAGCCATACAAGAGGAGGTAGAAATTGGTCTACAGTTTGTCACTTGGTCGTGAATGTCACTTGTTGATTTCGGTAGTTTGGTAGCATTTAAGAGGTCGGTTAACCCTGTCGAAAGTGAGTGAAGGGGGTGAGTGAGTGAGTGGGGTTTAACGTCCCCATCAACACATTATATAGGTCATTTCGGAGACGAGTCTTTCCAGTTAATCACTTGCACTAGTACTGACAACCTAACAAGAACAAACAAGAGGCAGAACACAACAAATAACACAAAATAACAACGAAATGGGGGGCCATAGTGAACAGCACAGCAGACATGCTCAAGAGAACCCTAGGCTAAGAGACAGGACAGACAGAGCCAGAGAGCCTGGTTTAAACTTTTAGACATCGGGCCAGGAAACGGAGCGGGTCTATTCCTACAACCCCAGAGCCCACACGGGGCAAAAGTGAGTGAAATGATGTTGATTGATATTCACTTATTTAGCACTATCATTCTGCCTTCCCCGTCTCCGAAATGACCTATACTGTGTCGAGTGGGACGTTAAACTCTACTATGCTATACCATACCTTGTGAATTATACACGTTTACGTTGTGCTTGTTATCACTTTTTGCGTCCAACTCCATAGATAACGATAAAATTCGTTGAATTGTCCCTATCCCACAATGGAAAAATTCCTAATTCTGGATCCAAATCCGGATGATTTCGAAAATTAAATGGATTACTTCCCTGTCTGAAGATAATCTCTGGTAAGATTATTATGAAGATCCGTCAGTATAGTTTTTACGTGAAGTTACTAACAGACAAATAACTAAACGTGAGGTAGAACGTAGCCTCCTTGGTGGAGGTAATTACATGACTCACCAATTAGCCACAGTTGTAAGATACACAATACAGGAGAGCATCTTTTAAGAAATTTCCACTGGGTGACATAATCTGACACTGACATTAAGTTTCAGAGGCATGATTGACTGAAAAGTTGAAAGCCTAAGTCTAATCGTAATAGTCCTACTGTAATGCTAATTGGGGATATGAATTTTCTCAAGACAGAATCCAAATCAGGCTGACATTGGCACTTTGGGGGGTGGCACATTTATCAATCGCTGTTTGTTGTTTGTTTTGTTTTGTTTATTATTGAATGCTGCACAGAGGGAAAGCTCACCCAGAGGGCCAAAAATCTGTCACTGGGTGACAAGTTTTCGTCGCTGGGTGACATTCATGTCGCCCAATTATAGTGTTAAAAGATGCTCATTATTAAGCAGTGCGTGAGAGCGGCAGCTGTTGAGCGCGACGTTGATGTTGTGTACACAGAGAGGACAAGAAGCTTTCTGAAAGCCGTGCATCACTTGACGCAGACGACGAAGAAGATGCAGCTGACGATGCTTCATTTCATGGCTAGTGTGATCAGCAGCTGGTGACATTTGATGTGACCTCCTCCTGCAGGGTTTTATTGTGATGCAATGGAATATTGTACAGTTTCCAACTGTTTAATGCATTTCACATTTGGTTCTGATTTGTAGCCATTAGTAAAGCATTACTAATGACAAAGTCCTTTCCGAGCCAGAGGCTGATACGATGCGATGCTACTTAATGTATGTTATTTTCATTGGTTTTGGCCAGACTTACGCTGAGCCGGTTGTGTCGTGCAGGATACAGACATGTAAGGTAGTGCCTTCCACCTTGTCAAATCATTCTGCATACCAGAAAGTAAATAAGTAAGTCTACTTCCAAGGCGCTCAGTATAAAGTCAGAAAGCGCCGTGACCTAGCTAAACAGAAAGGGTAGCTTCCTACGTTGCTTTAGGTAGACTAACTAGCGATGTTGTGGTCCTCGAGGGAAAGACTGTGTCCTCGATGATGCTCGAGGACCATTTTTGCAAGTCCTCACTCCTCGTCACTGTGTTTGTCCTTGAGTGTATCAAATTCTTCGACGATTGTACATAGTCCGTTGAGTGGACGTTATCATGACGTCAGTATAAATCCGCTTAATGCCAATGTGCAGCAGCTTGCCGTCACAAACAAGAATTGCCTGCTTACTGAGGTACCGGTGCTTCTTACTTCCAGTGTTTCTGTCCTCGAGGAAATTCGTTGTGCTTGGGGATCCTGGAGGACAATTTTACAAGTCCTTGACCTTGGATATCAAGTCCTTGTCATCGTCCTCGGACAATCACTCCTTGTCCTTATCCTTATCCTCGAGGCATAAGTCCTTCATGACGACGGTAACTGGTTATACGGTAAGACGGTTCACCTGCTCCAAGCACTAATGGGCTAGTGGTTCCACGTTCGTTTTAACTGCTGAAATGTTATGCTGTTACCGTTCGCTGTGTGATATTTCTACGAGCTAGTTAACCTACGTGTATGAGTTTGTATACGTGCGCGTAATATCACCGTGCTGTTGACTCTTGACTATGGCGCAGTCGCAGCCGACACAGACCGTTTACCGTTTGTGTCTGAGATCCGTTCTGAGTGACTCACTAGATCCGTGGCAGCAGAGTTGGAACCAGGTTAAAAGTTATGACCCAATCCGACCCGGAGGTATTCAACCCTGAGACACGACCCATGGTCAGGGGTGTAGATCATCCTGACCCCCTGAAAATATATAGGAAAGCCTGGAAAGGTCAGAGTATGTTTCGACCGCCCACAAAAAAAGTCATTTTCTTTCATTCAAAACTGTTGTTGGATAACTCTGCAAGTTTCGCATCATGAAGGATGAAAGACTTATGTCAAAAATGAAGGTAAAACTATTTTTTGAGGCGCCTGAAACAGTTTGATGGCTTGACCTGACTGACCCCGACACCCCCTTATTTTACGACAGATCTACGCCACTATCCGTGGTCTCTGTACACCTTGATAATAAACGTTTCATTATTATGCCCCCGACCCCCTAGGCGGGGGCATTAAGCGATGATGCTGTCTGACGTCTGTCTGTGTGACGTGTGTCTGTCTGTCGCATACATCGGGCCTAAGTCGAGAATAGAGAGGCCTAGGAAGACTAAAATTGGCACAGAGGTGGCTCACGTCACACGTGACTCGGACACCACTTTCAAGGTCAAAGGTCAAGGTCACCATTCTGCAAAACGTTACCGTAAGAACTTTGATGCGTTTACTGCATTTTGAACAGTATTTGCCGTCTAACCTGTAGAAAAGTTGGGACGCTACAGCATTTTACACTAACGTTCGCATCGTTATTCGTTTTTGGTCGTTTTGGTTTTGGCAACGTCTAAAACAGCCTTAATCTATGTATAAGCACGTGTTCAAACTACTTTATGTCGTTGTACAGTAGCGATGGTCAGAAAAAAACGTCCAAATGTCCAAAACCGAAATAAAATTACTTTTCAGAATACGGGGTATCGTAATTTATCGGCCCCCGAACAGTCTGCACATTCGTGACAGTGACCCTTGATCCGATCCGACCTGGCCCAAATTGCTGACCCGGTGACGTAGTGACCTAGTTCCAACTCTGCATGGCAGTTCTTACTGCAGTTCAGTGTTGGCTGTAGTCTAACGACAACGGTTGTTCGATTTTAGTATACTGGCCAATGTGTTATGGTTGTCGTGCAAACTGCCAACTGTCTGTACAAAAATACTTGCGTGTAGTTTATAACATGGTCTGTAAAACTAACGAGTGCTAATCAACTGCAGAGTACGATGTATTTCGTGACTGCGACCGACGAACTGTAGCATTCGCGCAGTCAAGTGTGACCGTCTGGTCTGTCACAGCTGTGATCACGTCACGCTTGGCTGGAGTGTGCTTATGGATGGTTAAATCATGGTAGACACAACGGCGAAAGAATGAAAGATAGTCGGAGTAGGTCATGAAATAAAAATATTGCTACAAGTGGCGATCTATCCAGGACCCCCAGATGAATTGTGCATCCGCCAGTGGGTTGACCGATCATAATGTAGAATTTCAACGTAGACAGCTTCTGCGCATTGTAAAATAGTTTGTAGATATCATGCGAATGGGTAAAATCGTGTATTCATCTGGTCTTGATTATTCATGTCGTGTGATTTTTACCGCTCGACGCAATGCGTAAGTGCGGTCTTTGCTGTCTCCCGGTGTCCGTCCGTCTGTCTGTCTGTCATGTTGGTGCATTGTATCTAGTCGGCTGAAGATGTCGTCAAACTTCTTGTCCGGCCCGGCCCGGTAGTCCCATTATTCTAGTTTTTTGACCCTCAGCGCCGATACCCAATTCCAAGGGGAACCTCCATGGGCACAAAATACATGGGGGTGTGAAAATTTTGCGATTTTCGACTGAAATCGCCGTTCATCTCGGAAACGGTACGAGATAGGCCCATGACTGCTATGGAACATTAATAGGAAGTCATAGGCGGCAGATCGATCCGTGTTGGTTCCGATCACCTTGAGTAAGTAAGTAAGTAAGTAAGTAGCCTTTATTAGTCACTAAAGACAATCGCACTAGTGTTACATTACAGCAGCACAGTTGAAATTGCATTGTTGGTGCATTGTGACCCTAACCTGGGTTTCAATGTCACTGGATACTTGCAAGTCAAATATCTCAAATATGTCTTATAGGACAAAGTTACTACAGAACACTAATAGGAAACCGTACTCAGTCTATCGAATGATACCACTTTCAATGACCTTGATGACCCTTGACTGGGATTTCAAGGTCGCGATATTTTTCGACATTGAATATCTGAGAAACGACACGAGATAGAGCCGTATCAGTAATGTGATGTGATCGACACCGTCGGTGTTAGGACAAAACCGGTCCGAGACCAAAAAAATCTGTCTTGGTCTTGGTCTTGCAGGTCTGGTGTTGTGTTGTGAAACACGGTCTTGTCACGCTCGTCGTCATAATGATCTTGAACGACACAGCAACTTTTCAAGTACTATTTATAGTTTTTTTTTTCTATTCTGTGCTTGGAACATCACTTCTGTGGAGATCAACAGTGGCGTTCACTTACTTAAAAGTTAAATCCGCTAAGCGCTTTTGTTTACTTCCGGTTGTCTTCGTCTTGTTACTTTGGTCTTGGTCTTAAGAATTTGGTCTTGTTTACATCACTGATAGTTACTATAGAACACCAATATGAAGTCATCGAATGCAATGGTGATATTTACAATGACCTCCACAGACCGCTAACCTGGTTTTCATGGTCACGGCATTTTTGAAGTCGAATGTCTGCGGACAGTTACTATAGGACACTAATAGCAAACTATACATAATCTATCGAATAGTACCACTTTCAATGACCTTGAGTGACCTCTGTCCCAGATTTCAAGGTCACGACATTTTTGAAGTCGAATATCTGAAAAACTGCGCGTCTTAGGGACAAATTTACTATAGCAAACTAATAGGAAACCACGCCTAACATGTTTGGTGACCTTGCTGACCTATAAACGCGTCGCACGGTTCGTCGGTTTGTTAGCGATAGCAGAGTTTCTTGTATCGCAAAGCATGGTACATGCTATGGCAGTCATATCCGTCCGTCACATTCGCTCATCTGTATCAAAACGGCTAAGACTGTCGTCAGACTACTCCCACCACCTGGTAGTCCCATTGCTTTTGTTTTCTTACACAAATTCTAGCCGGGTCACCCTCAGCAACGCTGTTACATGAGTGTGCGGTATAAAAATAGCGACTTTTGACCAATAGGTGTCAAAGTCACGCAAACAATACTAACATGGTTATTATGGAACACTGAGGCGATCTACTGATCAGTGTAAACAGAATAGGCTTGATCCGTCTCCTGGATGGATGTCAAAGGCAATTAAGCCAGGCTTTGTCTCAGTCTTATCCTAGGTTTCTTTTTGAGTGTGTTTTTCTGTTTTTCACTGGGGTGTCACTGATTGCTTTCGCTTATTTTGTGTGTATGTTGCACGTTCTGCAAATGATTGACTGATGATGATGATGATTGACTGGAAACATGTTTCTGAAATGACCTATAATGTGTTGATAGGGACTTTAAACCCTGCTCAAAGTTGCTAATGACCTCGAGTGATTCCACCACGTTTCTAGAGCCATTATCTCAAAAATACGGCATCAGTCACCATGATACCGTCATGCATGAGCTATCATGTTGGCTATCATATGAATGCTAAGGTCACTGCAGTTACGTAAAGCATTCGTTATGTTACAAGTAAATGGTGCAAGATAAAGACAGGAATAAGAATCACTAACATGAAATAGCATTCACTGTGTCGCTACTATCATTCATGACCGTGAAAGGTCATCAAAAATTGCAAAGTTTCTTGGTTTCAGTATTTACCAAATTACAGCTTGCACAGTATCAATAAAATTTAGAAAGTTGTAGTCTGTAAATTTAATGACTGTGCGAGGTTAATAGATAATACAAGTAGAACGTCTAATGTAATATGAATACAGAAAATGATCCATTTGTCATACCTTACCAACTTTTGGCATTTTTGTGCAAAACATCTTATAAATAATATCTACGTTTTTTGCAGCTTCTCTCTCCGACAGCAGCTGTGCAGTTTCTAACAGCTGCTGTTAGAAACTGCACAAACTTTTTATTTAGTTTTACTTACTGCGTGCATAGTATTGTCAGTTCAAAAATTCTTTCGTAAGATACGCTGCTTGTCTGGGTTGTTTTGCACAGTTGATCATTGACGATTTTCAGTACCTTGGTTATCATTGGCAGTTCTGTTTGTTACCTTTCTAAGATACGTTATCCCTTCGATGCTTTGACACTGTTGGTTTGGAAGACGGGAAGAAAAGAATCTGTAAAGAATCTCGCACCAACATTCCCAAAAAGGTTCTTTGGAGACATTTGGGGACCCAGTATAACCTCAAGTGAAAAAGGTTGATTAAGCACCAACTGAAAGCTGCAGCAGCAGCAGCAGTATTCCATTTAATGCGATCAGCCACTTGCCTGCTTTGTCTGTGAGAATCTTAAAAATAGCCACAGCTTGTACATTTGTATTTCATCGTTCATGCTGCTCATTTCAAACAGGTTTTGTGTTACTGTGTTCATTACTCAAGCACGGTGCCATTACTACAGTAAGTTATTTCCGGGTGCAACAGATGAGGCAAGTTGCATATAAAATCAAATCAGCCAGATTATCCAACATTCGAGTACAGGGAAGTGGAACCAAAACTGTGGCTGCAGTGTGATTATAATGCAAGTTAAAATGCAGCAAAACCATTACAGCAAATATGGCGGCTAAGTAGAATTTCTAGGAGAATTGGTTGATTGGTGTTTAACGGAATTTTCAACATACATGCTGTCATCATCCATGGCAGGTTAAATTGATATATGTAGTGTAGGGGCAAGGGAGACAAAAATTATTATACAAAGAATATAACACAATATTCTTCAAGTTTTTGTGGAGATAATCTCATCGACTTGCTAGCAGTTTCCTCAGAAGGAGTCTTATGGACAATCACTTGTCAAGTACTGACAACTAAATCAGAACAACTAAAGGACAGAACACAACAGCAACACAAAACATAAAGTAGCTCTAATACACAGAAACTCACTCAAAAGAAAACTAGGATAAGACAGAGGACACACAGAGCCAGGTTAATTTACCTTTTATAACATCCGGCCAGGAAAACCGATCGTGTTTATTCTTACAAACCCCGAAGCCCACATGGGCTTTGGGCTCCAGAGCCTGCACGGGGCAATTTTGGGAGGTAAAGGTAAATAGTGCCATACCCCAAGGGTCATAGGCGTGGGTGCTCATCATGAGCACCCACGCCTATGACCCTTGGGGTAGCTCATCTCCCTGTCTTTGGCCGTTGAGCCTGTAGGTGGTAATACTACTATTATCTGTGACGCATGGCCAGTGCGACGCCAGACCTACGGTTACCTTCCCAGCTTATGCTAGTACCAAATTTATACTGCTTTGTGATAGCTGACTGCCCAGGATATTAACCCTATAGCATACGTGCCTGAATTCACTTGACCTAACTTCACTCACAGGCCCGGATTCGTACCCAGGCCAGTACGCTCATCAGGCTAGCGAGCACGCATTTAGCCTAGCGGTCACACATGCTACCGCTATGATAAGTAGACAACGTAATTTTAGGACGATAAAGCAAAAAAATGAGCAAACTGATTGTTACAAATTGTAATGCAAAGAAATTTGCATGTGATCTGATTTTGTCTTCCTTTTTGTTACTTAAATCGAATAAAAGTGCAGTAAATATGTTTGTAAAATATCTCTACTAACTCATGAAGGTAGATGTAACATGTCATAAGCATTACTTAGTCTCATACCATTGTGAGTACATTGTTGTAATCCATTCGTTCCTTTAACTGGCAGAATTTTAATCACTTAACAACAGTAACAGTGAGTACAAAAACACGAAAACCACAGAACACAACTCACAGTCAATATCGTCCAAGAAATTCATCAGCATAGTGTAAATCTATCAAAATTTTCATGCAATTAATGGTGACTACTGCACAGTTTATAAGTATGTTAAACATCATGCGCTTCATGGCTATTTTCTGTGGTTCAAGCACGATCATCAGTGTCTTTCTTGGAATAAGTGGTAGTTTAAATTTCAATTCATAAACACAAATACAATGTATTGGGTACATGTCATAAGCTAGCGTGTAACAGTCCAATGTACTTTCAGGATACTGTCGCTACTCGGCTGACAGAAGCCAGTAGATGAACATCGACAGAATAACGACAAGAACTGGAATCAGCACAGGCAGCGACATCTTGTGGAAGAAAGAACTGTCGCTGGATACATTGCGATCACGTTTCTGTCGGCGCCTGCGACCTCCATGTGTCCTTCGTTCAAATTCCTCGACCTCCGCCTTCTGCCGCTCCAGCTCCGCCACTTTCTCAGCACGTTCCTGCTCCTTGCGCTCCTGCAAACAACTCCAAGGGTTAACGGGTTTTCCGGGTTCCCATGTGGTACTCGTTAAAAAATTCCACAATTTTCTCAGACCCCTAACTGTTTTTCCTGGCGTTTGTTGTAATTAGGCAGCAGTGAAATTTAAAGATAAATAGTAGTTGTTACAAGGGAAATGTTCAAAAACATATTAAAGGTGCATAATCTTGTAATCTTGACAGTCCAATGCAGCAATGAATGTTCATCGTCTGTTGAATTAACAGCTGTTCCACTTGTTCGGGAAGTTTCAATACTTTGTGCAAATATTTACAAAAAATTCAAGAGCTACAAATTTTAACTTCCCGGACTTTCCATGACCAAAATGATTTTCCAGAACTGGAAACTTGAGCAAAAATTTTCCAGGACCTGTAGGAACACATAAGAAAACGAAAACTATGAAACACAAATGTCAACGTCTAACCAAGAATCATAACACACTCTTCAACTGGTCTTTGTGGAGATAATCTTATCAATTGGCACGAACTGTGGGCCCAGAGCCTGCAAAGGGCAATTTTAAGAGGGATAAACTAGAAAATGTGCAATAATGCGTTAATAAGTTCTGAGTGGTATAGATTCATTAATAGAATAGCTGAAAATTGCTATTTAGTAACCAGGGGCTCCATAAACGAAAGTCAAAAATTCAAACCAGAGATTTTTCATCAAAAAATCACGTATTTTATTCCTCAAACTGCTTTTCACCAGAAATGAGTATACAAAAATTAATAAGATAGCTCACTTTGCGTTCGGTCTTTTTATATAATCTTTAAATAAATAGAAATAGAACTGAAGAATAAATTTAAAACGTCTTATGCTAGTTATACTATTTCTAACAAAAATGAAATATGAAGATAAATACAAGGTAAAACCTCTAGCAAAAACAACTGAAGAATACATTTCAACTGATTTTGGACATCAATACAAAATGCAGAATGGAGACATTCTGGTACCGGCTGACCCAGGTCCATCTCGAAAAATGGCTGTTAAAATGGAGAGAGATAAACAGAGATAAATTAAATGTTAGGACCTACGACATACATCAAGCCGTTGCTGTTTCTCCGCGTGACACGCGTCATCACAAGCGACATCTCCGCTGCCGGTCCGGACGTCACAGCAGAGTCTGTCGACCTTGCGACGACCACACGAACACCGCACCTTCACCTTGACCGTGCACGACCTCGGGTCACTGCTGCATGGTGGAGGATGACAGACCACTCCACACGTATGACCACATGCCAGCTAACATTCACATACACTTACACAGGCTAGGACTGGAACACACTGCAACACAATGGGTTACGATGGTACGGTCATCACTATGATTGGGTCAAACGTTGTACAACGTGGGCGGTGTAGACTATTACTCCACCTGCCCCACCGGCGCCGATGATAATGTCTTGGGTTAGGGTTAGAGTTAGGTTTAGGCTAGGGTTAGGGTTTAGGCTTAGGGTTAATGTTATGGTTAGGGTGCCAGTGGAGTAAGACATTACCACCGGCGTCGCTGTGTCAGTGGAGTCACAGACTACACCGACACACCGGCGCCGGTGTGTCGGTGGAGTCACAGACTACACCCTAACGTGGGAGGTTGAAGGAATTGACAGAGAGGACGTGCAAAAAAGACCTGATGAGATTGTGTTAAGAATGACATGGAAAGTTTAGGCCTGTCCCAAAAGGATGCGCAGGCCAGGAATAAATGGAGAAGGAGAATTAAGGGGGCAACCGGCTAACCCAGGTTCAACTGGAAAAATGGCCGTTAAGACGAAGTGTGTGGTCAAGTACTGGTGTGTGTGTACCTGGTGTGTGTCTATGGAACAATGACAACGAGAGGGTGTATAAGTGCACAGTTTATGAGACTCTCCCTTTTAACGTCAATTTTCCACGTGGACCTGGGTTAGCCAGTACCATAATGTCTCCGTTCTGCATTTTATTGAGGTGGTGATAACAACTGGAGCTATAAGACTTGCAAAGCACTACAGTCACAATGTCACCACCAACAAACCAACACCCAGCTATGGTTACAGTTTATGAGACTAACGGTGTTAATGCTAGAAGCAGACCTGAAAGAACTTGGACAGCGCTAGTTGAAAAATTTGAAGCTAAAACAGGACAATGCTCTGATTTGCAGTAAACGAGGAAGACTGATAAGGGGTACTGGTACTGGTGAAGACAATGACCACAGTGTAGTGTCATGTTCTGGGTTACTCACAGTGCCCCAGAAAATGGACATTATTTCCGGTACCAGTTCCCTGGGTTGTCCTGGAAAAGGTTTGTAAGAAGTTAATGCAAGGTAATCTCTCTCTCTCTCTCTCTCTCTCTCTCTCTCTCTCTCTCTCTCTCTCTCTCTCTCTCTCTTTCTCTCCCT
>Ga0049107_10000319_pt1 | contig 13665 bp, 6 predicted proteins | sample WorMetilPIANOSA1_FD_61187 | JGI IMG/M metagenome (GOLD analysis project Ga0049107, IMG submission 61187) | Marine gutless worms symbiont microbial communities from Max Planck institute for Marine Microbiology, Germany - Olavius ilvae PIANOSA.1 | ecosystem: Host-associated > Annelida > Digestive...
TGGATACGTACAAGCACACCGTATGAACACATCACCTGGCGTACCTGGATACGTACAAGCACACCGTATGAACACATCACCTGGCGTACCTGGATACGTACAAGCACACCGTATGAACACTTCACCTGGCGTACCTGGATACGTACAAGCACACCGTATGAACACTTCACCTGGCGTACCTGGATACGTACAAGCACACCGTATGAACACATCACCTGGCGTACCTGGATATATACAAGCACATCGAATGAACACTTACGTAAAAATGTCCAGTGTTCTGTACTCAGTCGCTTTGTATTGGAAAACCGCAGCGACTGACAAGAAAAAGTGCATGCACCCGTCATTGTTGGCTAGTTACAAACATTAACTTTCTGTCTAAGTAAAGTGGTCATTGATTAATCTAATCAGTGACTGTTAAAAATGCGACATCTTCTTTATTTTGTATTCTGAATATTCAATGTATAAGGAGATTACACTGCTTAGAATTCACGCATCTGAATACTACCTTACTACGCTAAACGCGCTTAAGTTTGTGTGTATAACGCGTCTGATTATAGCTGCCTAAAATAAACATTGAACGAGTTAAAATTTCTTAGCATCGTCTCATGGGCCGTCGCGGCACATATATGTAAACTTAGGAGCAAAACATGAAAAAAGATTTGACTGCCGAAGACAGTGACATTACGTCTTAGTAAATAATTCTGGTTTCATCAGGGAGTTTGTAACGTCTTTAACGGGTATATGGTGAACACAGCAGCACGTCTAATAATAATAATAATAATAATAATAATACAAACATTTGTAAGGCGCACATTGTCAGCATCAGAGCTGAATCTAAAGCGCCGGCAGTCGATAGGTGGAGAGGATGGTTAGTGGTTGTTTTAGCCAAATAGGTAAATATTTCTTACCTATTTAAAAAATCTAAAAGATGCAAGTGAAATATGTCGAAAAATTCAATAGCTAATTATGTGTCTGTGGGCATAGACTGGTGTCGATGACAAACCTCCGAGCGATATGATTGACGTGACGGGATTCCATGACTCATCAGCCGGTGTCGTAATCACTGACGTCATCAACGTCATCAGACGGTGTTCCCTGCTTGACGCGGTCGTGACGTCGACAGTCAACAGTGCAGTAAGTAGGTCAACTGTGACGCTCACTCGGTGCCATTTGTCGTCATTCAAATCTAAAAAGCAAACGACTGATGCAGTCATTGAAAGATGGTCATTAGAAACAGGACATTAGGACATTAGAAATTTTCCAAAAAACATGACCCTGATCACATAACAGAGCGCGCAAGCGCGATACGACCCATAGGGCTTCTCTTCTTGCACGTAAGGCAATGCGAGGCGGGCGTGATTCCGCTCATTGAACTCTCAAAGGGCGTTCCCGCAGCGGAGCGCGGCCACAAACGCTAGTTATTATCTCTACTCCGTTTCATCCGTTTATTAATTACGTCGCACATCATTTGAAGTACGCTTGATCTAGTAGCCGTTAAATTTAGAAACCCGCAGAATGGGTTTCACCCTTTTCTAATTTGATCAACTTAACAATTTTTTTGCGTTTCTTTTGACCACGCGGTAGCTATTTTGTTGCTATCTCAGTCCGCTGACGAAAGACACCAATATGATGCACGGCAGCGTGTCGCAGCGCTGCGAATCTGCACGACGTAATGCAGTAACACGCTTCTGCTGCTGCGGATGCTGCTGCTGCTGCTGACGCTGCTGTGGACGGTCGCGCCAATCCCGCGACAGAAACAGTAATTAGCTGTGGCATTTGCTGGCGCCTAATTTCGTTTATCGAGCATCCCGCGTCAAGCTTTCGTCCGGTCGAGCGAGCGTCGGGAGCTGGCAGTCGACTGTAACACGTAGCCTATATGTTGCGCAGTGTCAATCTTCGGACCGCGATCAATGGCTTGACCACGTCAGACTGTTGCGTATTGGACTGCATTCAACCGCAACAGACGATCATGGGCGACGACACAACGGAGAAACTGGGAAGTTTGCCCTGGTACTTGCATAACCTGGCAAAGATCATTTTACCACATTTCCGTAACTTTCAGCGGGTAAAATGGTAAATAACTGGCGTAAAACGGGTCCGCACACGTTTGGAAGTGCACTAATCGTCTTTTTGCCTTTGCAGTCATCCTGTGCAACGTCACATATTTAAATTGCGATGAATCGGACCAATCGGATGATGCTAACACTGTTTACAGTCTGGCGGAGTTGACGCTTGTCGCAGCCACTGAATCTGTAGCATTTGACTGCAGTGACGGCAGTACCAGTCCGTCTGGCTCAGCGTGCTCCTCACAGACTGTCTCTCAGTGAAAAATCTACTTAAAAAAATCAATTTCGGCCGGTGTTCCACCCCGGACACCGGAGGGGGTGAGCTCAAGACGCTTGACCAGACCACTCGGATAGGGAGAGGCCCTCTCCATTTCTCTCTCCTCGATGCTTTCTGCATCTCTGTCTCGGCGCCTTAAACTTCTTCCCCGGTATACGCAAAACCAACCAAAAGTCAGCCCCAGTGCAAACGCATATACGCGTCTCATGTGCTGTTCACATTTGCTTAATTTGTCGGCGACAAAATTGGACCGACGTATCGGCCCGACAAATTTTAGTCGGCTGACAGTGGCCGACTTTTCGGTCCTGATTTTGTCACCGACAAATCGGCCAGTATGAATAGCGTATTCAGCGATTATGAAGACAGTTCGCTGAACGTTATATATGCTCAATAGAAGACGGCATTGGGCGTTGCCCACTGTATCTATCTAACTTCTCAGTCTTCATAAAACTGTTATTCATTCATTCACGCCATATTTTGTTTAAAACTGTTGATCGTTTTGTAAACTAAAACTTTAAAAGCACAGTACAACGCCATCTACTAATGGATCGACGTCAGTTACAAGATGACGCGAATATCGGTTTTAATCAAATGCACAGGTGTGAAATTCGCGGGAAAGCAATCCAATGTCATTAGTAGGGATTAATTAGTGCGGTGGTCCGAGACAGATATCGATATGTGATATTATCAACATTAGTCGATATATTGCGTGCTGATTGTGACGCAGTGATGTTTTAGTTAGGCCTACAGAATTTCGTTCCTGCTTCTTCAGATAGTTTTAACATGTAAGCCTAAACTCGAGTTTCTGTTATAACTTCATTTTCGACAAATGGCACAAAGGTAGTAGCATTTATGTGCATCGCCGTGTAATCTTGTAGTGTAAAATATCGAAACTTTGATTACGTTTTACATATTTCAGTTACTAAGCGCACCATGGCCAGCGAACAGTCCTTGCATATTTTTTTCTTTTAATTTTTTTTAATTAAAAATAAACCTCAGTAGTAAAGATCCCGAGGTCTAAAAGCAAAAACGTTAAAAAGAAACAAATGCTGGAACAACTAGAACTAGAACTAGTGGGTGTGTGGGCGAAAGTGCGCTGAAGATTGACACAGTTAAAGCTCCAGCGCTCGCGGACGTCATCTGACGCTTGGCAGATGTGCTTTCCGAGGTCATTGCGAAACTCAAGTCCCTGACTGTTTATCGGTCCCAGGTTTCCATGGCCATTCGTGTGAAGATATATATCCGTGCAAGCTGAGTGTATTTTATCGTTTTTCTTTCTGCCGCAGCCTCTGCTTCCCCCACGCGGCGTGCCTGATGAGACTGGAAGTTATGACTGACAGAGCCAGAGTGCCCGTAGCGGTGACGTTCCAAGTTAAGCGTCTGCCATTCAATGTGTCCGGTCGCTTCCCACCGGACCTTAGCAGACCAGTCGGTTCTTTGACTGCAGGAATGCTAGTTGACAGCATTCGCCAGATCAGGTCGTTGAAGCCAATGATGTCTTGACCGGTCGATTCTGCTTTTGCACGATAGTCAGAGGGTTCCTTTGGCATCGGCCAGTGTGCAACACGGACAGTGATATGCTTCGCAGATGCTATTATTATTATTGTTATTATTATTATTATTATTATTATTATTATTAGTCTCTGGAAAATAAAGCACTTAAGTATCAAATGCCACAATTACATTCACGCACTCGGATAAATGATAAATTCGGTTTAAAATTGTAAAGTTTAGTTTCAGCAGAGCAGTATGTAGGCCTAAGTGATAGCGCCAGGAAAGAGAAGACTAGAGATATAAGAACAATGTCTCCCAGTAGGGCAGTCATCAATCAAAACCGACGGCTAGGCGACGACGGAATCATAGATCGCATGTGATGATTCAAGGATGCGGTTCGTTGCCATAGCGCTGCGGCTGCTGCTGTTGTTGTTGATATTATTGCAGTTTCGATACCGATTGGGATATCTTGCCGGTCCCTTGACAACCGACTACAGCCACCGCTTCATTGTTCATCTTCGCCTGAATCAGCTGCGTGATGCAGTTGCCATAGCAACCATAGCAGCAGCAGCAGCGACTGTTATATTGCTATAACTTCGCCATTATACTATTCAGCAATTCAGTGCCACGTTTTGCCGCGAATTCTTTATGCCTTTATTTATTTACCGACTACCGTCCGTATATCTGGCATGCGTGCGATTGCTTAGGCCTCTAGGTCGCCCAGAGACTGTGACCCTTTGTTACTGTCAACTATTCTTTGTTCGTACTGCGCCGCGAGCAAATAGGCTACTTCATTTACCAAAATTGTTTGTCAGCAGTTCAAAAACAGACTGTCTGTCACCTTGATTTACAGTGATCATTCTGGGAAATTATAACGTGAACAGACAGTTACGTGCTAAGTTCCTGAGATGATGCGCGTCGTTTCTCTTAATTGAGTATTAATCAGCTTATTGTGGGATGATCTGGTCCAAAATGATGGATAAATAGTCTGCTGCGAAGTGGCGAGGGCCAGTACTGATGTTGTAAGGCCAATTTCAGGGTGACAGCTGACACTTTGGACATTTCCGCGAAGTGCAGAAGCAAAAGCATGTACGTATTTCGAATATCGGTATGCAGCATTATTGTAGGTTTCGTGTGCATGCTCTATTTGACTGAGATGGCAATACGGGCGCCGCGTCATGATACAGTTAGGCCTATAGGGCCGAAATTACTGCCATTTTTGTAAAGCCGGGTAGGCGGGTCACTGCAAATCCTTAGTTGGTGGCATATAGCGGATATAATTCGGATCCTCTGGTTATCCGAAGAGGCTAAAATTATGCCAGCCGGCGTCAACCGATTTCTACTGGAACGGCCGTAAACGTCGGAAACAGCATATCCACGGATGAGTCGTCAGGCATCAATATGCTATGCTCGGAATGACAGAAGGTTGCAAGTGCCGATTTCACTGCTGGCTTTCTGACAATGAGGACATTCAGGAGCAGATTAATCTAGATGAGTTTTGGCACTGCGTGTACGTGGAAAACACTGGGGACATTTTTGGCCGGGCTTAGTTGCAGTCGCAATTTGCTTAAGAAAGGTACGGTACGTCATTGAGCGCAGATTTATCTATGTCAGTGGACTTATTATTTTTGGGCGCCTGAGCTAACATGCTTGATTCAGTTATGATCAGTTTTCTAATAAAAATATCCTGAGTGGTAGGTATTCATTCAGCGTAGCTATCATAGGGCGCTGTCGAGTAGTAACCCTTATCAACGGAAGTACATGCATATGCTAATAACTCGTGTTATTATTCCACATGTACCTGCCATCCCCCATATTCTGCATCAATCAATCACATTTCGTTTAACGTTTGCCAGAAAGGATAAAAGCCCGTTGAAATTTCTACTGCAAAACAGCTACGAAACAAACCGTAAAAATAGAAAAGAAACCACAAACAAGTATATACTCGCCCCGGGACCATGCGAGCTTTCAGCCGTCTCTATCACTTCCTCGCAAACTGATGAGTTGTGCCTGCAATGTCTCCGTCGGTCCAGTAATGCGACAGTTTGGGCATTTATTCGATCCCTGGAGTGTGACATTTTTAAACGATAACAAACAGTGCACAGTAGTTGCGACGCCTTGTTGCCTAGGTGGTAGGCCGCTCGGTTTCACCAAGGCAACACCATAATCACGCCATCAGTATCAGGCAGCTTCAGAACATCAGAACAATAGAACCATATTAGTAAGTGAGTAAGTAAGTAGGTAAAGATACTATATTAACGTGCGCTCGAAAGCTGGCAGTTAAGCCAGCTTAGTCTACCGCCTGACCCAAAATAATTAAAAAAAATAAATAAAAAATAACTAAAAATAAAAAACCGTTGAGCAGAGTAAGTCCGGTCCAGTATAGTCCGAGAAGGCAGTCCAGGTGGGTGCTAGCAGACTATGGTGGAAAATATTTGTGGAAAAGGTGAGTTTTGAGCCTGGAATGATCACACATTCTTCCTTTTCTGGTAATGTTCGCCATCCCCAAACTTTCCCGTCGCTGTAGGTCCGCCTGTATGGCGCTCATCAGTCGAGAACATTTGCATCGTTGTCGTGACAGCCTCATGCACAATGGCGATGCCTACTGCTGCGTACGTCGTAGATATTCGTTCATCGTTAGCATCACAATGTAAACTACTGCTGACACTGCTGCTGCTGCTGCTGCTTCCCGAAGTAATCGAAATTACAAAAACATGGTTTTGCACAAGATGTGCCAACAAGATGACTGCCGCCGCGCCGATTACAGCCCTTTTCTGTGAATGATGTTTGCGAGGCGGATTTGTTAAACAAAAAAACTATTACTGTAAAGCACAACAAACCTGCCCCACAACCACTCTGAAATAAGCAATTTGCGTGTAATAGATGCAGTATTGTATATTCCATTTTTGTACTCTATCCGACTGCCAACTACCCTGTTGAGACCTTCAAAGTAAGCTAAACACTTGCTAGAAGAGATGTAATCAAGCCAGGTGGTTCGAGGTCGTCCACGTGAGCGCCTCGAGGAAGGGTCGGGAGATGTCCATCTCCGGATGCGAAGCAGACAGTAAGGATGTTGGACGCTGGAACATCACGACTGAATCTGGCGACGTGGCCGAATAATCCTAATCGGCGAGCACGATCTATGTTGATGATGCTGTCCAAGCCAGATGTGGCAGCCACTGTAACATTCGGAACGAAGTCGTTCCACTTGATTGAAAGTATTCTGCGCTGACATCGCATGACCTCTGCAACGCTTGGACCTTAGACCATATTGAGCGTCCACGTCTCAAAGCCATAAAGTAAAGAAAGTTAGCTATCGCAAACAGATCGCGCGTCAGTATTCGTGGTCGACCGTAGAATTATGTTTTGTGTAGTTTGATCACTGTGCAAATTTGGTTGTTATTTCTCATATTATGTGCGCGCATGTATGGAGACCCCAATAATTCTGGGGACGACGGGACCCCGCCCTTTTGGGAGGGGAGTGTGACTGACGCCCTGGAAACACGCCACTCCCCACGTGTGTTATCACACCAAATTTCGTATGTATGGAGACCCCAATAATTCTGGGGACGACGGGACCCCGCCCTTTTGGGAGGGGAGTGTGACTGACGCCCTGGAAACACGCCACTCCCCACGTGTGTTATCACACCAAATTTCGTCGCTCCAGGTCAAACCGTTTCGGCGTAAGCAAGTGTCCCAAAAATATTGGGGGGTGATGTTGGGGTCCCACCGCTTTGAGACGAGATCGCGCCTGCCCCTAGAAACACGCTACTGCCCCACATTTATCATGATACTAAATTTCGTGGCTCTAAGTCAAACCGTTTGGACCCAGGTAGGAAGTCTAAAAATTGGGGAAGCTGGGGCTCCCCCTTTGGGACGGGGGCGTGCTTGACATAGAAACATGCTACTGTCACACATGTGTTACCACAACAAATTTCGTCGATTTACGTCAAACCGTTTCGGCGTAAGTATAGGGGTCCCAAAAATTTGGGGGAACGCCGGGGTCCCACCCCTTAGGACGGGGGCGTGCCTGCCCCCTAGAAACACGCTGCTGCTCCACATATGTTACCACATCAAATTTCGTAGCTCAAGGTCAAACCGTTTTGGCGTAATTATGGAAATCTGCCAGAACATTTTGGCCCCTCGCGTCCCGCCTTTCAAGGCTACTCAAGGTCATTGAAACTGACACGGATCGATTGGATGTCAGTGACTTCCTATTAGTGTTCCATAGTAACCATGGGCATATCTCGTACCGTTTCCGAGATAAAGGGCTTTTTCTGTCGAAAATCGCAAATTTTTCAACCATCCATGTATTTAACGCCCCTGCTGAGTTCCCCTGGAATTTTTGTAACGGCGATAGCGCTCGAAAAAAATAGTCATGCCCCTACCAGATGGTGGAATGAGTTGACGATACGTGCATTCGTTTCGATACAATACCAGAGTGTGACGGACAGACAGACGGACGGACGGACGGACGTATTTGCCAATATCGCGCGCTGCATGCATAGGCATGCTTGATGCTGACGCGTGATAAAAACGGTCATAACACGGGCAGAGTAAAGGCGGAACTTCGTTAGTAAGTTAAGTTAAATTTAACCGAGGGTTAGGGTCTCGTGCAACGCGTCTACACTTAACCAAATGGTTAACTCTCGGGTTAACCATTTGGTTAAGCTCGTGCAACGCGCCCTAAGACTGCATTGCCTCCGTACATCATCAACGTCATTCATGACACCGGCAGCCAGAGCGATGCGTCGTACAAACTCCGCGGAAGAGTTTGCACGACTGGATCATTGTTTACTGCCGAAATTAATGAATAATCGCTCACTTCGTCAACAGCGTATATATACCGTTAACGACCAGGTTCCATGCGTCAGTGAGTAGTGAGGACGGATGTGCGCTCCAGGCCGTTCGTCCTGTTAGTTGAATGGGGAATCTAACTGGGTCACTTGATTTTCAGCTCCCAAGTTCTGGACCTTCTTTGTGTAGCCCACTTATTCATAGCGGTTCTGCTCAACGGTTTTCCATTTTTAGTTTAATTTTTTCTATTTATTTTGGGTCGTGCGGTAGACTAAGCTGGCTTAACTGCCAGCTTTCGAGCGCACGTTAATATAGTATCTTTACTTACTTACTTACTTACTTCAAATCGCTCTACTGAATATGAGTAATTGTTTCAACGCGGTCAGAGTTCTCAACCCATTTGACCGAATAGTGCTTGAATGTGAATGTCTGCTTCGTGTCCGGATGCTGACTGCTGTTCTGATAGCTGTCTGTATGTCTCGTATGCTCGCTCAAACAGTTTGACATAGAGCAGCTAACAGTGGCGGTCCGTCGTGGAGAAATGGTTTGTCTCACTCCCTGCTTATTTCTCATACAGCAGCCAAATGTGGCACGATAAGACATCACGAGGTGGGAATTTTTTCCAATGGGCTTGACATCATGGGAGCTCAGAGACAGGGTAAGTTTTACATCTATCTGATCCATATGTGTCAGGCTTCGATGGTCTAGGGATTACGATTCTGGCTCGTTTTGCTATTTATTAATGCCGTTTTATACGGCGAAATCTCCATAACTGTGATGCTGAGTGAAGTTAACAGCTAATATAGCAATTAAGTCATCGACTATATTACTTTTCAATCATTTTCCGTATTATATTTATCAATCGACACTTTAGATAATAGCAGTATAGAATAAAGAGGCTGGCTGTTTTCTAAATTAGACTTTAATGTGAATATATGTGAGCTTTGCAAGCGAACAATAGAATGCGGCATGAGTTCTAGCAACTCGCCGTTTTCTGCAACTCCGATCGTCCGTGTGGCGTTGCGATGTCGATCACTGTCACCCGAGCCCAGATGCCGATAGGTTGATGCGGAGTAGATGTCAATCAGTCGCCGATCACCGAAGCTGACGTCGGTTTCCCCTAGGCGTCACCCTAGACGACTGCGGTCCCACTCTGACTGGAGCAAACGACGAACAGTTCACTGTACTCTGCGTGTACTAAACCGCCTTTCTTGTGGTTTTCAAATGCCGTACGCTGATTGGTTCCACGACCGTGACGTCACAGCCACGGTTTGGCTAGTGATTGACGTACTATCTAAATTTCTTCTCAGAACATTCATGTTAGAATAAAAGAATTAAGCATACAAGCGGATGCAACGCAATAAGGACAATATTATCTGAGCCTGGGCTACACAATTCAAGGGTCTAGGGACTCTAGGCTAAGCCAGTGTTACGAACTTAACACATTGCATGAAAATATAGGTGGGCATATTAAAATATGTTGCAGTATGCTTAGTAAACCGTTTGACGTGCATGTACAGCCACAAAATCTAATTCAGTATAAGCCGGCACTGGTAATGGATCTACCACTTCGCACCGTAATGATTTCACGCGGTCCACGGCAACTGGCACACAGTCGCTATACAGTGCCAACAGGCTGCTGTATCCAGTCTCATGTATTGTTAATTTTAGTTTCGTCATCGTTGTCGTAAACCGCACTGGTTGCTGGCGCTAATGGAGGTGGCAACGACTGAGGTGGTAAACGGCGCTGATGGATGCTCAGCCGCTGAAACCGCATCACTGTCAGCGGTAGCGGTTGCTAATAGTTTGTCGAGTGGACAATTGCCTCTTCGTCGTTAGGCGCATCGCCATCTCATCTCAGCTCTCAACTGAAACATCTTCAAATGGCCATCTGCGTCCTCTCCGATCGGATCGCGTGATGGCACTCTCTTGGTCTCTGCTACTCAAGGAACCAGTTTTCTGCCGAAGATACACTTATCGGAAATTTGTTAGCAACGACCAGCTCCAACTGTCTGTAGCGAGGACGAATGGGAAATCTAACTGGGCCATTTGATTTTCAGCGACTTTCAGAACTGTCGATATCACAGGATTCACTGCAGCTATCTCATTCTCAATGACGTTCGACATTTGACATTTTACATTTTGTTGCACGAACATATCCTTAGCTATTCAACTAAATTTGGAGAAATCTCAAATACCCAGCTGCTTTCTCAAGGAATTTGGTTGTTAAAAAGAATAACTCTGTTAAAGAGCACTATGAAATTTACTGAAAAGGTGCGGACAACCTCTTTACCTATCCAACAGGTTATCAGACGTTAGCACTGCAAATTTTCAGAAACTTTATCCGAGAAATGCAACAGAAGCAGGGGCGATGGGTAATGAGCGGGAATGGCATAGTACATGATGTGTCTACCGCACAATAACCCTGACACAAATTAACTGACCAGGCCGGGGATTGAACCCCGGTCCGTTCCGATAATCTGCCAGCCTCAGCGTAAACTTTGCGTTTATCGCTAAGCCACGTGGACAGCCAGCTGAGCAGATTGCGAGTAGCTTTACTACCGGTGACCGGTGTGACTGGATGTTAGAATAGATTGGCCTGGCGAGCAGCTTCAGCAAAGGATCAGCGGCAACGGTTTCGCGGCTTTAGTTGTCCGAAAACTTGGTCGGTGAAGAGGAAATAGTCGATAGTCGCTGAGGGATAGGCCCACGTTACGCCACGTTGATATTTTCATCACGTAATTGAATAAAGCTGTCATCGGTCGCCAGGCAAACACGCTAACAGGCCTAACGCTCCTCTATCCTTGTCGCAAATCATCTGTTTCTACTTCCGACCAGCGACGACGAGACGGTTCGCCGACCCAATCCATCACCCTCAGCCTGTATTGGCCACATTGACCAATGACGGACGGAGGCTCAACAGCCCACGACGTGGTCAGAGAACATTATGATGGGTCACTAGCTGGATACAGACCGATCGTTGACCACGGTTTCCCGTGTGCACAAAGTGTGAATAGGTTTACGGTGACAGATCGCCGTATATACGCACGGAAAACGTGCTAACATTACCAACCATCAAAATTGCTCGTTCATCATACACAGATATGCTGAATGTCACTTATGAAGCAACTGGCTCAGCAAATCGACGTTACAAATTACAACAGAAAAACTGATTACATTTTGAAATTGCATAAAATATACAGGACCAGTGTTGAAACGTCGATATTTTCTTAGTAAACTGTTTTTCAAATGCTAGTTGCATTCAGAACAGACACAGAAAATCTAAGATAAATCTAGCAGGTGCTTGTGACGTCGCTCGGTTTAGCAATAAGCAGCCTTGTATAGTCCTACATAACGTAATTTACATGAAATACACTGAGTATTATATCAGAATATCTGTATACTTAAAACCAGTAAATCAGTAAATAAATAATATCGACTTTTTGCACGCAACTGCTCTTGAGACAGGCACTGCAGCCGAATAAGCTTCCACGCGAAAGGCGGCGATATACAGAAACCTGGCAGCACAATGTTCTACCCATTCGCTGTCGAAACAGACGGCCCACTGTGCCATGAGGCTCTTCAGTTGTTGTGTGATCTCGGAGGACGATGATTGTCTGCGGTCTCTGGTGATGACTGCGACTGCTTCTTTTTGTATGTGTCTGTGTGTTAGTAGGGCGGCCAGCATTTGATGGGCTTTCGCCTCTCTGGTAGCCCGCCGTGTGTTTCTATACTTGTATTTTAGTGTCATGTTATGTTGATTACGGCAAATAAATTTCTTCTTCTTCTTCTTTTTATTCTTCTTCTTGTATCAGCGGATGTCTGTTGTCGTGCAGCGCGTCAACTCTGCGTTGCGGCACGACAGTTTTTTTTTAGTCAAAGACCAGCTGGAATGAGGTTCACTCCACTCTTTGTAGTTTTCCACCAATTTTTATATCACTATAAACTTCCTCAGCAATACAACTATCGAAGATTAATAATAATTATAATAAAATGACAAACGTTTAGTGCATTTGTTAACGAAAAACAACATTAATCAAGACCAACCTCTGCCGATGACAATGCCAGATTGCGCTGCCGAGGCGCGCTCGTTTTGATCTTGCGACGCCCAAATGGAAACATGAAGACTTCCGCGGTGAAGACGGATCAACGTCGTTGGAAGACCGGTGCCGCTGGCGTTGGAAGTCACTCGAGGTGCTTCGCTGATAGAGGACAGCAGCGCCAGTATGCCAGCAGGCCGCGACGTGCGGAACCTCAGCTGGACGTTGACTCTGCGCGCGGACGTGAGCGACGGCCATACGTGACGGTATTCGACAAACGATCTGCCGGGACGGCTGAACGTAAACACGCCGGTCGAGTTACTGGCCGTTTGATTGAGTGCATTTAACCCTGTCAGCGGCGTCACAGCGGTGGAGCTGAAGTTGTACGACACGCCACCGACGGAATTTAAGCTGGCCAGACATAGCGCAGTGAGTTGCAGTAGTCCAGCTGATGAAAAACGGCGGGTTTGCAGCATATCCATCACGTCGGCGAATTGTCTACGTAATCATCCCATTTGTCACTGTCACAGATTTCCTCTGAAAAGTCGCCGCATGCCTGTTAGTTGAAACAGAGATATGTATCAAAAATCATCTGCATGTCTTTATGCGAACGAAATTCACTATCATAAACGTATTTAGTTAAACATACTTAAATCAGTTAAACTATAAGAAAACATTTTAAAATAATTATAGCTTAATCATGTATAATTATAATTATATAATTATACATGCTATGAACATGAAACTAGGAAAGGACACTGGACAGTCATAAATGTCACAAAAAGTCAAACGATATTAAATGCTGTATTGATGTTTTTCTTGTATTTAGATGTTTTGATTTTCCGCAGAATAAAAGCTGTGCTTACCACCATTACCACTGATATGACTATATGCATGGTTGAAACCGTTATATATATATATATATATATATATATATATATATATATATATATATATATATATCTCTCTCTCTCTCTCTCTCTCTCTCTTT
>Ga0049107_10000320_pt1 | contig 13656 bp, 8 predicted proteins | sample WorMetilPIANOSA1_FD_61187 | JGI IMG/M metagenome (GOLD analysis project Ga0049107, IMG submission 61187) | Marine gutless worms symbiont microbial communities from Max Planck institute for Marine Microbiology, Germany - Olavius ilvae PIANOSA.1 | ecosystem: Host-associated > Annelida > Digestive...
GAAGTCGTAGTGAAGTGTTTAGATATAATTAAATACTATATTGGTTATGTTAAAGTGTGAAATGAGGCGGGCATAGAGGCTTAGGCCTGCGCCTGCTATTCCGCTACGTCTACGTCTACGATATGCTTTTGCAACCTGTAGTGTTTAGCCATTGTCATGCCGGTAGCGCGGCTTTCGCCTTCCGTCTCCTTTTTTCCTACCCCTTCCACTTTTCCAGACGCAGCGGCTCTGGGGAGCGCTGTGGGAGCGCCATCTGGATCACAGTCAAGAGTCCCAGCCAAAGTTGAATCTGGTGCATTTTACACAAAATCTGGCAACTGATGAGAGCAATTACAGATAAAATCTTTGGAGAGAATCGTCTGGATTTAGGGCAAAAAGAAGGTTAAACAATGTTTTACCAATAAATATCTTCTCCATTTGCACACAATGGTAAATAATGCAATTTTAAATGCAAAACTCCATGTGCATTGGGTTACGATTAGGCATAGGGGTTAGGATTAGGTTCATTTGCTTTTATTGGCTTTGCACATGCATGGAATATAGTGCTGTTGACAGATTGCTTACTGTGTGTGTTGTGTGTTGTGCACGACGTATCACGTTTGAATTGCTTTCTTTACTGGCTACACGGTGAATATCACCGTGCGTATTATACAGTCCGTAAACTTGACAGACCTGCATCATTAAGTGCATTGTGTTGCAAAGTATCGAAGGCTGATGCAAGTAAATTTCAATGATCAGTGTCAAAAGCAGTAACTGTGTAATATAATGATACCAGGTAGCATAAAGTTATTTAATTACATCTCTGGTTCGTTTATGCTTGGACCTTACATTCATGTATTTACATTTTGCATCTACGAACTGACGAACGCAACTGTCACTGTTATAGAAAATTCTTAGGATTGTTATGGTTCTACTATTTTCATTTCTGGTTCAGTTTTGTCAGTTTTCTCTCCTAAAACTGCAGTCCCAGTTTTCCTTGGTTTTGGTTCTGTAAATAAAGATGTATAAGTTAAAGCAGAATGTAAACAGCTAAGTCGTGTTGTATTATTAATGGGGTTGTTAACAGTTAACCGGCTAACTGGTCCTTGAGTCAGGACCAGTCCTAAAACCTTGAGACCGTTAACCGTTAAAATCAACATGGACGTGGCAGGATGCGGTGTCGACGTCCGCTAATGCCTTAGGCCCAATCTACACTTATACAATTTGTTTTGGATTTGCTGTACAACAAGCAGCTGCTGTACAACAAATCCACAACAAATTGAAACATCTACAGCAAATCCACAACAAGTCCACAGCAAATCAAATTAGTGGAATTTGGATTTCGACAAGTTGTGGACTTATCGTGGTGTTGCAGCAGTGAGCTATTGTATCACGTGATGACTATATCATTATTATAGTCATATAGTGAAGATTCAGTAAACTGTACTGTTCCATACTAACCCTAGTCCAAATCCTAAATTTAACCAAATTACTAACCTAACCCTCACCCTAACCATAACCTCAGCCCTAACCTGTTTTAATGTCAAATATGAAGTTGTGCCCCCAAGAAAATGAAATCTTAATGTGATGAACGAGCCTGCATGCAGAGCGTACAGAGCCGCTATACTACCTACCTTCCTACACAGCCGCCCCAGCCCTAAATTTAACCCTAAGACTAAGCCTATAACACTAACCCTATTGCTGCAGATGCCACGTGCACTGAACTACAGGCGAGCAGCGCGTCACCCAAATCGTCTGTGCTCGCCATTTTGTACAAAAACTAGGTCAAGTACAGCACACCAACAACAAGTCCACAACAAATTGTATAAGTGGAGTTTGGGCTTTAATGTCAATGGCCGTACGTTCCGCATTATCGCGTCTGTCCGACGTATCGAATGGCATACATATATCACATTGCCACACTGACGGCACATGTATGCCAGGTGGCGTATACAATTTCCAAGGATGTGCGTCATTCACTGACCTCCTTGATTGGGACCGCGAGATGGGAGGGTAGTTTCGGCGCCTCCCCCACCCCGCCAGCCCGTCTCTCTCGTTCTGAGTAGGCACGGACGGACAGATGTACTGGCGATAAAAGATGCACTCGGAGGATGGAGCGGCAGCGGCCCGATTCACGCACAACGCTCGACAGCTGCGCGCTGGGTGGCTGCGCCACAGTGCCAGCCCACCAACGCTGACAGCCGCCGCGGTCATTTCCGAACGACGCTGACCATTGTGCTGGCCAGCCTCCCCCACCCCACTACATGGGCCTCATTGCCAGACACCGGTGCCTGGACCGTCGCCCATTACTGCCCGATCTCACAGGTATATACATTATACACCAACGGCGCTGCGCTCTCTGCCGTCCGTTTCCTGCTAATCCATTATCGCAAGCCATCCCCCCAACCTGGCTATCTACTCCACCTGGTCGGCGCGCCGCCATCTCTTTTTGTAAACATGTCACGTGTTTACAGCATAAACACGGTTAACCGGCTAACCGGTCTTTTTCCTCACTGTTAGCAGGTTAAAAAAATCTGGCGGTCTTAACAACCCTATTTATTAGTGTATGTGAATGGCCACCAGCAGTTGGTGATCTCAGAAAAGCAAGACACAAGAAGTGGTGGCAGAGTGTGTATGTTCAATGCAGATGCATTTGGGGAGAGGGGAATTTGGAAGAAGCTTTAGTCCTAAGCACATTACCTGCAATTAATTACATGCATGATATGCAAAACACAACCTGCCAGTAAGTACTGCAATTACTCAGGGGGAGATTTTTCAGCATGTTGCACTGATCTCAACAAAAATTGGCATGGCAAATCTCAGGTGCCCAAAACAGTGAAATTATTGCATCTTGACAGTATTTCTGCCTGTAGAAGTTCTTTTATGAAATTTGTACAGTTTACAAATGTATGTATGCTGCGACAACATTCACAATACTATAATAAGGCAACAATATTAGTTATGATGTTATAATGTTAGTTCTTACCTTTATTTACTGAATTCTTGTAAATGTTGACTAGTTGTTGCAACAGTGTTATCATGTGACACCCATGAATCTACAGTAGAGTTCGGAAATTACCAGTAATATTGCCAATGTTATGTTAACAGTAAATTACTGGTAATTTAACAGTAAATTACTGGTAAATTACCAGTTTGTTTATCGGTAAATTAACGACAACAAACTGGTTAATGCTGCACTTAATGATGACTAATGGACCCTAGACTAACTGTAATTCACCTTGATACTACACTGCTAATTTCATCCGCTAATTTACAACAAAATTGTCTGTTACTGATCGGCCTATTGTTTATCCTCAGTCAAGTTTGTTGTCGTTGTTTGTTTTTAGATTTGCATTTCCGTAGCTGGTAATTTACCTGTAAATTATCAATATTACATTACCGTAATTTACCGAAATTTACTGTAATTTACGAGTAATATTACTGGGACTTTGAACTCTAATCTACAGGTGCCCCATTTCGGGACCATTATAGGTGATATACTGCGCCCTCAAATTTTGAGATATACATCGTGTATTGCTGTTGGGAATGCACTCTACCTAGCACACTTCTAGTTTAGTTTGTGCTTTGTAGATGGAAACAGATGATCAGTCGACAGCTGAGAATAATGTGAAAGAGAGCAGTGAGACTGAAAAGCCAAAAGAAGAAGAAGCTGAAGCAGCCCCAGCTGTAAAGCATCTCGAAGAGAATGAAATGTTCACTGAATATTATATGGTGTGTATATTGCAGTGATGTTGTCAAGTCATGTAAAAGTTAACAAGATGAAGACCAAGACTTATGGTTTCAAAACCAAGCCTAAGACAAAGACTTCAGACTCCAAGACTAAGACTTAAGTTAACAAGTCCAAGACAGTACCCAGATCTTTTGGTCTTTTATTTAAAATCTGGCTTTGTCATTGTGATCAACCAGTAATAAAGATACACTGCTGTGATTGCATATTTAATACTAGCAGCAAAGCAATGTTAGTAGGTTAATGATTGAAATGTTGCAAAAAAAAAACTTGAATGTTTGTCAATGATGCTTATGCGAGTTGATTGAACTTGAAGTAAACAATAGCACCGAAGTCAGTTTCATACAATGAGGACATGCAGTTGCTGATGCTGATGATACTGGAACTTTGCTGTCAGGGCTGGAGTGTGGTGTAATATTCTGCAGAGTAAGCTAAGGTTCACCCTTATATTATAATGTATAATTTCAATAAATTTACTGAGACTAGAGTCAAGACATGTCCAAGACTTGAAGGATGTAAGACAGCCTCTGAAATCGAGTCTCAAGATGTCTCTCGAGACCAAGGCTCAAGAGTCTTCAGAACTATGTCACTGGTATATAGGGCATAGCTTTGTTTCAAGACACTGATTATTAGCAGCAGTTAGTGCTGATATTATGTGTAGCTGTGTTAATGCCCATTTGTTGATAACAGATAGATATTATGAGCTGTTACCAGTGCAACTTGTTCAGTCACTTCTTGTGCATGTACACTGTTTCAAAAAAATCGCCACCCTTTATTTTTGAAAAACTGTCAGAGGTCTGCCAATTTTTACCCACGCGACGTAGTAAGCGTGGTACTTGCTATGTCAACATGGATGGCTGGGTGGCTGGCTGTCTGTCACAGCGGGTATTGTGTCTAAACGACTAAACCTATCTTAAAACTTTTTTGACCAGCTGGTAGCTCCATCATAGAAGCTTTTGTGACCCCTTGCGCCGATACCCAATTCGAAGGGGAACCCCTTGATCGGGGGTGCTAAATACACGAGGTGTGAGAAAAATTGGCGATTTTCAAAGGATATCGCAGTTTATCTCAGAAATGGTGTGAGATAAGCCGATGGTTACTATGGAACGTTAATAGGAATTCATGGGTGCCCGATTGAATGGTATAATTTTCGATGACCTTCAGTGACCCCTAACCTGGGTTTCAAGGTCCTGTATATTTACAAGTCGAATATCTCTAAAACGGTGCATTTTAGGGACAAAGTTACTAAAGAACACTAATAGGAAACCACACACGATCTACCAAATGGTGCCATTTTCAATGATCTTGAGTGACCTCTGACCCCGATTTCAAGGTCGCCACATTTTTCGACACTGAATGTCTCCGAAATGACACGAGATAGAGCCATAGTTACTATGGAACGTCAGTAGGAAGTCATGTGTGCTCTATCACATGGTGACATTTCCAATATCTTGACGGACCCCTAACCCGGTTTTCAAGGTCACGGCATTTTGAAGTCGATTATCTCAAAAACAGTGTGTTTTAGGGACAGTGTAACTAAAGAACACTAATAGGAAACCGTATACACATGCTATCGAATGATACCACTCTCCATGACCTTGAGTGACCTTTGACCCTCATTTGAAGGCCCCATTTTTTCGTCATTGAATATCCCAGAAATGACACACGATAGAGCCATAGTTACTGTAGAATGTCAATAGGAAGTTATATGCATTCTATCGAATGGTGACCTTGAGTGGCCTTTGACCCAGATTTCAAGGTCACGGTACTACTGAAGGCGAATATCTCAAAAATGGTGCGTGTTAAGGACAGAGTTACTATAGAACACTGATAGGAAACCATACCCAATGTATAGAATGGTACCTCTTTCAATAACCTCTGACTCCAATTTCAATGTCACAACATTTTTTGACATTGAATATCTCAGAAACGACACGAGATAGAGCCATAGTTACTATAGAATGTCAGTAGGAAGTCATATGTGCTCTATCACACGGTGACATTTCCAATTACCTTGACGGACCCCTAACCCAGTTTTCAAGGTCACGGTAGTTTTGAAGTCGATTATCTCAAAAACTGTGCATTTTAGTGTTACAATGTAACTAAAGAACACTAATAGGAAACCATACACAATCTTTCGAATGGTGCCACTTTCAATGACCTTTTGAGACCTCTGACCCCGATTTCAAGGTCACAACATTTTTTGAAGTCGAATGTCGTAAAAACAAAGTTACTATTGCACAATAGGAAACTAACTTATGGAATGTTACTGTTTGGTGACCTTGACTGACCTCTAAATGTGTCGTGCAGGTTTGTCAGCATCAGCTGAGCATCTTGTTAAAATAAAATTTGGCAGGCAACATCCTAAGGAAACATGCTACAGCCATTTATAATTTTGTCCTCTTCGCCTTAACGGTAACTACATTACCTTCTAAAATTCACAGGCCTTACTCCAGTAGTTTACAATGTGCTTGTGCTTCCAGATGTTCACTAGAATGGCAAAAACATTTTCTGGCTGGTATACATGTATATGGAAAGGTATGATGAATTCACTTAAAATTTCATTCACTGAACGAGTTACTACCAGGTATCCCCTCTGTCTAATTCCTTCAACTTCTCACGTCATACATGTTTGACCCAGTCATTATCATTTTTGATGTTCAGCGTGTCCAGACCATCTCAACCTACTCTTCTTGGAGCATCCAGTGTTCATTAGTTAAGTGTATGATGACTGTTGCAGGGTCAGGGAATATTAACAGCTGAAGAGATGGAACAGTTCTGTGAGACTTTGAAAAAGCCGGTGCCTTGGACATTCAGAATTTCTAATCTTGGCAGGCAAGTATGACATTGTCATTCTGGGAAAATGACAGCTGTAACTGTGAAAGATTATCTGATATAGAATTAGAATAGTTTGTTAAGCAGAAAAGACACAGCATATATCAGCCATATTCGGCTTAAGCATATGAACTGTTACTGTGTTTTCCATTTTGTTATTCTCCTAGTTTGCAATTTACGGTACACCAAACCTGTTTACAATTTTATCTGTGCAACATGTAGTAGAGCATCATTGAGAAAATGTTGCACTGTTACAGAATTGTAAGGATTCAAACACGGTTTACTATAGTCTGTACAAAGTTAATGTGATGCACAACTTTGCGATGTCATTGTTTCCTAACTTTGTGACTTCAAGTTTTTCTGTGCATCATGTTGTCTTGCTATTGCAATGTTGCTAAAAACTTGGTTTTCTGGATCTATTTTTTTTGTTCTTTGTATCACAGATCAAAGCATTGCATTTTAGAATATTAAGCAGTTTTTTTGGTTCATTTTAAAATGAATTCTTGTATTAGTTCTGTGACTACTTTTTGAACTCGCCTATCTCCATAGTGGCTGGTCACATATGTTTTGATTACTCTGTGCAGAAACAGAGAAGCATATGGTAGCGAAGTAACTTAATAATGCTCAAATAACATACAGAACCCATGCAGCATACTCAGTTTGTTTACAGAAAGTACTGTGCTTTAAACACTATCAAAAAGTAACTTGTATTTATGAAAGTTGTCATTCTGCTATCGTGTGATTTTTTAGTCATTTCACCACCCTATATCTGTTATAAATATTAACCTTTTACTCTGCTAATCTGTTTTATGTTAGTGTATGCAGTCACTGTTGATATCTGTAATGTCTGTTGTTGCTAATGGTGTAGCAACGTGTCTGAAGTACAGACTGTACTTAAGTCTGACTTTCTGAGCAAGAATAGAGAAGCTCTGTCTGTCTTGCCATGGTATGATTTGTTATTTGTTTTTATAATAAATGTTTATATATATATGATGATATAATACGTGGACAGCTCTGAGAATGCACATATTATGTGATTATTTTACTATTCATGTTGTCTGTGAGTTTGTGCAGCTAATTTTATGTGCTTTTGTCAGACATACTTATAAATATAGAGTGAAGAGTGTAATGTTGTGTTCATTAATACTGATCAGTAAACTCATTAATTAGTTACAGTTTGAGAGGCACTGTTAATTATTCAAGTGTTATGAGTTTTACAAGTTTGTTGTTTGATGTTTGGAGAAGTCATAATACATTTAGATTGCTCGGTATCTGTTGATACGTGTTAATTTGTACGGTGTTTTATAATGTGACTTGCTGAACTGTTCACCTTACTTCTTTGATGATACTACAATAGTTGATGGATGTCAATATCCATTGCCCTTAAATTTTATAACAGGAAATGCCTAATGTGGCCATAGGCGCCCTTGTAGTGACTCACGCCATGTTACGGCGCCTTACAAGTTGGCGTTGTATTATTATTTATTATATGTGGTTGGCGGCATAGCATAGTGGTTAGAACGCTGGTCTCGACCGGCAAACTTTCCCCATCCTGCACCAGACTGCTAGCTGGATGGATGACCACTTTGTGGCTAAGCCGTCCGCTATCGGTCAGCCAACATGGCCAACTCAGCCATCCATCCCTCAGGGGTCAGTAAATAAGTAGTGATCCCTGTAATTAGGTACATGGATTACTGGTATGGTATAGTAGAGTTTAACGGCCCACTCGACACAGTATAGGTCATTTCGGAGACGGGCATGGATTACTGGGTGAAGGCCTAGCATGGCTGACTGGGGCATAATACGTCTGGCTGCATAACTGTGGGTCCAAAGTCGTTGCATGGGCAATGGGCACTGCTAGCTTGCGCCACAGTACTATAGCCACTGCCAGTCAGCTGCCACTTCCAAGGTTGTAATGCGCTACTGCGCATCGTTAAGTGGCACTATATCAAGTACCGTGTCTTTGCCTTTTTATATGCCTTATTGAGTAACACTTCGTCTGCTTGAAGAAAGTAAAAAATCTTTCTACTGGTGCACTCATCTGTTGATCATAGCGATAGTTTGCGTTGTATGAAGGTATCCCAAGGAACTGGCGTGGCAGGTGAATGCGCGGCCTGAGTCCGACAAGAGTATGGAAGCATTAAATCAGTTTATTGTGCATGAAACTGCCTGTGTAAGTGAAGTATTTACATACTGCTGGTTTGAACTACGTAATTACATGATTATTGAATAGTACTGACAGTTGGCAGCAATGAGATATGTGACTTGCCAAACTGTTCACCTTACTTCAGCTGCAGTTTTAGCAGTTTATTTTTGTTTAAGTTTCAGCAGCAGCTGTTTTCCTCAACTCACAACTGTCATTGTCTACTAACTTACCAACTATGTCTAGTATCTTTACAGCAGAACTTACAGCCATCATAATAGCTGTATCTAATGTACACAAAACAAACCACAAACTCAATATCCTCTTTTCCGACTCTAAGTCAGCTCTGCAATCAATTATCCACAAAAATCTCAGTAACCCCATAACTCAAGATATCCTCCTTCACTATAATGACCTGTATTATTAATACTACAGTATAATTTTCTGTTGGATACCAAGTCACATTGGTATCAAAGGTAGCACCAAAGCAGACAAATAAGCACGCATTACTCCAATTTCCTCCACACAAGTAATTCCCATTCCACCTTCAGATGCTCTTCCTACTCATCTGTACCAAATGGCAAACTACTTTTGATTTCTTTCCAAACAATAAACTGTACAAAATATCTCCTAAACTTCAACGTTTTCCACCATTGCACCACTCGTATTCTAGAAAAGAACAAGTCATTCTAAATAGACTTCTAATCGGTCCCACTCATTTAACTCATTCTTACTTACTTAATAAAGAACAATCCACAAACTGTAACTAACACTGTAAATCTCTTTTAACAGGCGATGTTCTGCATACATATGATGTTCTGCATACATAAATATTAGAGAAAAGCACTACTCCAACTCCCAGCTCTCACACATCTTAACCAACGTTTCTAAACAACACATCTTCAACTACCTGTCAGAGGTAAACATCTTTAACAAATTGTTTAAACGTTTATTAGTCTGATGTAGGAGGAGACGAGACTCAGTAGTTCACAACCAAGTCCATCCATATTTGATTCCTGATAAACTGTTGTAGTATGTTACTGGTAGTGATATAAATGGGCATCTGGGCAAAAATTCTCCATTTCCAGAAAACTGCATGTCTACCCCCCTCGAAATGCACAACACTGTAAGGCATTTTATTTCATTTTATTATCATCCTTCAGCATGCACTAGCATGCTATGCTATTGTTATACAATTTCTGTCTGTCTGTCCAATGCTGGACTGCTGATGTGTTGAAACAGTTGTACGTATTGTCAAAGTTTTTCTCCATCTGATACGTCCATTATTCTAGTGTTTCAAGCCCCAGCAGCATTACAAAATTATATGGGAACTCTCTCAGCAGAGGCATTAAATTAACAGGGTACGAGAAGTTTGACCAAAATCACCATTTATCTCAGAAATGGTCCGAGAGAGGCCCATAGTTACTATGGACCTCTAATAGGAAGTAATAGAAAGCCAGTCGATCCATATCAGTTGATTCTGATGACCTTGAATGACCTTGAAAGGCAGGACATGAAGGGCACTTTTTTCCGCCAGATGTCTGTTTGTATGTTCAGATGCTCTTTTGACGTAGAATGACCATATTTGGCATGGTAACACGTGTGGTTCTGGCATGGCTGACCTCTGGAAACACACCCATCCCACGTGTTACTGTGCCGAGGGGTGTGTTGTTAAGGTTGCCCATGTCCCATCCCAAGTGTGTCAGGAAGGGCATCCGGCCCACAAAACTTTTCATCAGAACACCGTAGTTCAAGGGGAACTGGCTAACCCAGATATACGTGGAAAAATTACTGCTGTTCAACGGAATTGAGCGAGTTGTTCCCAGTCCCACACTAATATGCCTCTGAAGTTAAGGCTATACCTCACTATAAAAATGTGTAATTTTGAATTATATTACTGTTTAAGTATATGTGTTCCACCAGGGTAATGTGGAGCAGCAAGATGCAGTTGGGATGATCCCTGCTCTGCTGCTGAAAGTTGAACCTCATCACAAGGTTATTTCTGCATATTATTTACTTATTGGCTAGCGCTCTATCAGTACCATCCATCCTTTAACTAAATGCACTTTCAAACTGTATAGTATCAGGCTATCCAGCAATCTTTAAACTAACTTCCAGTCAGTCGGATATACTTACCTGTGCTATTAGTGCATGAATAAGCTCTGTTTTGTATGATTTCATCATATTTCTTTCATTTTTAACCAATAACTTGTTAATTAAAGCCGGTATAGCCATGTTGTTGTCATTGAATATAAAACAGTAGCTAATTTTTCTGCATGCTTTGGTAAATAGTGAAAATGTTTATTGTGATGCAGGGTGGTCCTCTATATAGGTCTGTTACTTATAGTTACTGGTTAAAATTTATTGTTAACAGCTTTCATTCATTCATTACACGAATATTATTATAGTGTCATTAGCCTAACAAGCTTCTAGAACACTGAACATAGTCACTACCAGACTTTTTGTGCACGTAGCATAGTTTTGGGACGTGTACAGTCATCTGTTAAGAGATACTGATTATGTGTCTGTTATGTCATGATAATTTGGTGAAATGAATTAATGAATTGCTAAAATTTACATAGAATGTAATGGATTGCAGAACCCCTTCAATGCTTTGACACTGTTGGTTGGATGTCATGCAGGGCGTGAATACGTTTATTAAAATGTTGTAGCACGAATGCTAGATTAAAACAATCAGCTGAAGCAAAATCACAGAGATACACAAATACAGCAAAAGTGCCAAATAATAAAACACTGCTTGTAAATAATTTTGCACAAGAAATCCATACAGGTTTTTCTTTGGTGGACCCGGCCTAACCTGGAGTGATGGCTGGAAAAATAGGCTGGTTAAACAACAAATGAAAAGTCGAAGTAGTAGTGGATTACGTAGAGCCACAAACAGTTGTACATTGAGTTGGAACTGGGTCGTGGGTCACTGCATCACAGACAGTGTTTGTGTCAGCTCCGGTCAGAGCTGGCTTAACTGTGGATCAACAGCCCAGTTTCAACTGTGGTGTTTGTGTTATTGCTGATGTTCTGCTGGCCAGATGCTGGATATGAGAGCCATGAGGGCTGTTCAGCTATTGGACTTGATTCACAGCGGCTGCACTGTATTAGACAAAAACACCGGTAACATTTAGTCTTATTCTGTCGTTAAAATTTATGGATAATTTTGTTAAAATTGCTGTTTTCTTATTACATTGTATTGCCGTAAGCCATTTCAGTGAAAATGTCTTAAGTTCACAATGTTCAAAAAGTGATGGTAAATTTCAGTGACAGTGGGCATTTTATGGCACTGCTTACAAGACAGCCCAGGTGAGCTTGTACCAGAACTTGTCAAACATCTTGTCGTAACTTGCACTATCAGCACTGTCATTTTGGTACTGAAGTTGTCCTGCAATACTGGCCATTAAGGAATGTTCTTGTTGAAGACTTGCTAGATCATTGCGAGCTGTGTAAAGATTGCGTTACTTGATTGCCGCTGTTGATTTAAATGTCGTTAGTGCTGGTCGTCCTGGATATATTCATTTCATGAGAATGGAAAGATGCTATGGATCTGTTGTTAAGGCAATGGACTCTCCTGCTATGAGGTTTAGGACTGATTCGTTCAGGGGATCCAGCTAAAATATTTGCAAAATGCTTTAGAAAAGTCCTACGTGATAGGTGGACACATTTGAGCCCTCAAGTGGGAGAATGTACTATGTGTTTTAAAATGTGTTTTTGCCATGATGGATTTTTAATGGAGTCAGGAGTCAGTGACTTGTGGTGGTTGGCATCACTTGCGACACTTGGTCATCAGATGATACTAATGACGACGTTGGTGTTAATGTTATCAGTGTGGAGTGACTGGTGGTTTTATTTACTAATGAAATATGGACCGATGAACAAAACAGCATGATCGGATTTTACTTGTAGACGGAGTAGTGATTGCAGGCGAGCCATATTTCAAGCGATGCTGTGAACTCGCTGAGTTCATTCCGAACCTTTTCAGTCCTCACTTTGCCATTGCAAACCTTGACCCTGCCAACCTTCTTGGACTGCTCGTTAACAATAAGGTAGACGTTTTCTTATGTTGTACAGGCACAGTTTCTTTTTTTGCAGATATCGGTAATCAGTGGTTTGCACTAAGTCACCCTTTATTGCTTCGACACTGTTGTGATAGGAAGGGCATCCGGCCTGTCAAAAGTTGGGAGTTGGTTTATCAGTGGTGATGATATGACTGGAGCTTTGCACTTCTTATAGCTCCAATTGTCATCACCACTTCCATCGTCCTTAGCTCCAATAAAACCAGCTAACCCAGGTTCACCTGGAAAATGCCCGGTAAAATGGAGAGAGAATGGTTTGCACTAAATGAAGAAAACTGAGAACAATATTGAAATGGTTAGTTGTGACGGTAAATGATTGATTCCTTTCACGAATCTGGCGCGGGCTCGTGGCAGTTATTGAGCAAATAAGTAATTAATGGTTAATCTTTGAAAGGTGAGCATACTGTTACATACTGTTGTTTTTCTGTGTGTAATTTAGAAATTTTAATACGATTGACGTCTTTCTGATGATGTGCTATATCATTGCAGCATGTCTGCAAAATTGCTTATAATGTGTTTAGCTAGTAAATGTTAAATTTCTTTAATTTTTTTTTTGTTTCAGGAAAACATACGCGAACCCCTCAGATATGACAGGATTTTGTGTGATCTCGTAAGCAGGTGAGAAAACTTTAGTCTGTTCTTCTCACTCTGAAGAAGGGCAGCTGAGTAGGCTGTATCCCCGCCTTAGCTAGCAGTAATGAACATCCAAAATCAGTTAAAATGTTAAATTGTAAGCCATTTGAGTTAATTGTTAACTTTCATTGATGCTGTGTGTAATGTACGTAACTGTTTGTTAATGGTTGATGATTGGTTGTTTGTCTTAACATGCCTCTTGACGAGAGGCTTGGCGACCCTCCCCCCCCCCC
>Ga0049107_10000321_pt1 | contig 13630 bp, 8 predicted proteins | sample WorMetilPIANOSA1_FD_61187 | JGI IMG/M metagenome (GOLD analysis project Ga0049107, IMG submission 61187) | Marine gutless worms symbiont microbial communities from Max Planck institute for Marine Microbiology, Germany - Olavius ilvae PIANOSA.1 | ecosystem: Host-associated > Annelida > Digestive...
AACCGCGAAGCGAGGACCAGCTGACGAACTAAATGTTTCTGATGATGTGAACATACGTTTGGTTCGTCTCCGGAAAGACGTTCTAGTTATCGAGTATCGACTCAGTGTCATGTGCCGTACATGGTTAAGTAAGTGTGCCGTCACTTATGGCACACCGTCACGGGCTCGACTGACCGCTAATAAACGCGTCGAGCCTGTTGTCAGCATCAGCTGAGCTTCTTGTGTGTGTTTGTCATACTTCGGTCCGCGGGCACGCTGATCGTTCAAGGGGTGCATAGTTCAAAAATGAGGCTTTTACAGTTAATGGGTTGATTTTGATGTAGTTTTCGATCTTTTTTCCAGAATACAGCCCTTTCAGACGCACTACACAGTTCTCATTTTCATCACTAGGTGGCGCCACAGTGTTAGCGAAATTGCAGTCAGAAATTGCAAAAAGTCAAATATCAGCGGAAAAGTTTGTGCGCACCATTTCATACAGATAGCTGAGAGATTTGAAATAAATTCCACTACAGTAGTTTATGGCAGAGCATGTAGATGTGCACCTATATAAAAAAATTTCTGCACGTCACTACATAGTGCTGACAGCAGTTGAATGGCTCCGTGAAAGAACCGAATAAGTTCCACAACTATGAAACTGAGAAAATCATTCGTAAAGCCAGTGACGCGGCAGAATATATCGAGTTGTTTGGTTCTTCCACCCGAGAACGTCATGCACGACGCATTTAATGTTATTCTGTGAACGTCCGCCGATATATGTATCGTCGTGCATGACGATCTCGGGAGGAAACCGAACAACTCGATATAATTGCAGGTTTTCTGCCATGTCACTGACTTCACGAGTGATTTTCGTCCTCTGAAAACGTCTGCCGATATATGCGTCGTGCACGACGATCTCGGGTGGAAGAACCGAACAACGCATTGTAATAGGTTTTTGAGAGCTGGCTGCAGTCGATTAGAATATGTAGACATTCCGTTTAGTATATTAACCGAATAATTAATATTTAACTAATAATGTTTTAAAACACTAAAATCTGACACTCCCCTTCCACCAGTAAACAGAACATTGGAAACAGAACACCATTGAGTGATGGGTGGAAAAAATATATTGAGATGTTCAGTTCTTTCACGGAGCCATTCAGTTGTCAAAGTTCGTGGAGGTAGTCCAAAAACGGCTCAGAATGAACAAGTTTGTGCACACCAAAAGTCACATAGGAAGTAAGTTTTCCAAAACATATTTGGGGCTTTTATGCACGTGAGGGATTGTAATTGTGCACCTATATTGTGGTTTTTCTCCTTGGTGTCAGATGTCACCACAGCAGACTGCCAAATTCTGAACTAAATTTTTGGTCAATTTTTTACTAGTTTGAAGAAGGATTGTGCATCAATTTTGACAGTGTTTTCACTGCCTGTTAGAGGACTAGATGTGGTTTAAAAGGCATGCACTAAACGTTTCGTAATTATATCGGTAGGTGGCGCCACAAGATTCAGAAATTTGCAGTGGAAATTTTCTAAAACGTAAAAAGTTGGCCTCAGAGTTGTGCCAAATACTTTGTATAGTTACTCCACTCACATATAGCAGCATATGCGTGTGACTACATGTATGTATATCCTGCTGGTATTGCATTGCCTTCGAAATGATGCTTTTGGTTTCTAGTTATGTGTGTATGTTGTCTCCCGTCATACGTGATATATTTCCTACTACTATGGCACGATATAGCCTGTTTGTGCTGAAAGTGCTGTTAAACACCAAGCAAGCAAACAAACATTTTTTGTTGTATATTCTGTGTGACATTGCAGGTGTACATAGTTGGTGCCATGGATTTCGTAATGTGCTGTCTTTATAATAATGTGTCCAAATTGAAGTGATGCTGATATAGAAGTCACTGTAACAAGTGTTGTAAGAATAAAATATTTTTGTAACCATATCAGTTACAAATCGTTTGATAAAACTGTTGTCACTGTCAGTACTCTGACACTGTTGGTTGGATGACAGGAAGGGCATCCGGCCTGTAAAGAGCTGGGTGTTGGTTTGCTGGAGGTTGTTGGTAGTGACTATTTGATGGAGCTTTACACGTATTATAGCTCCGGTTGTCACTATCCCTCCATCATCCTGCTCCAGTGAAATCCAGAATGGAGACATCTGGTACCGGCTTACCTGGATTCTCCTGGAAATGGCCGTTAAACGAGTGTTCAGACTCAGTGGATGCTGCAATGGTGTCTTGGTTGAGACCTTTGTCTCCAGTCACCTGGACTATTGCAAGTCTGTACAGCATTAGTACTAATCTACTTCAGCATCTGTAGTCAATGCAGAATGCCGTCACTAGGCTGATCAGACAGGTTGACGTGAACACATTACCCAATCTGTGGAAATTGTAATGACTGCCCCTGCCCATTATTGATTATAAGCTGGCTTCCCTGGTGTTTACAGTATTGAATGACTGTGCACCGCCATATCTGTCAGATGAGTTTTATTGACATACAATGCCAGTCACTGTCTCTGCTCATCATTTATTGTGCCACAAACCGCAACTCCGCCGGATAACATGGCGTCATTTGTTGCATGTTACCAGCTCCACTACATCTGACACATGACTGTATATGTCGTTTGTTTGAGAGATTTGAGTCTGTTCCACCATGCACAGCACCATTTCTCTTCTTCGTGCTAAAGTAGGCTACTATTTGCTCATACACACATACGCAGTCAAAAACACTGCTGTCATACTGCCGGCTGAAGCAACACCACTCCCTGACAAGAAACTGTTTGAGATGGTCGACATCGCAAGTCCTATCTGCCCAGCCCGTTAGGTCTATATGAGTTTAACATATCAAGTCAGTCTTTTGCCAGTCGAAACCATGGAATGATACGAAATTCTCTTAATAACTTCTTGGTGCTATAACTATTCTCATTTCACAAACATTTGATAATTATTGTGTATAGTTCATTCTGTCAGCTGAAACCTAAATATTGTGTCACTGTACAGTATGCATCACTGTCATTGAAACAGGAAGTTAGTTAACAGGAAAATGCCATGTTGGAAACTTCAGATTTCGACAACTTATTTTTAGAACTCATTTTTTAAGCATCTGGGGGAATTAAGTTGCCAGATACAAATATTATTTCGAAGATGTGATAAATCAGCTGATAACTGTATAACTTTCTATTGAACATTATTGTGTCTTTCTGGGCAGAAACTGTTTATTTCGTTGCACACCATAAGTCAAAAATAATTGAACGTAAGGTAATCAAATTTGGTACACACATTGACCTTGAAGCACCCTGTTCTGTCATTGATTTTTGGTCCAGAAGGTCAGAGACCAATATCACTCGGCTCTGAAATGAGTGCTGCCTATGCCTTACTTCAGAGACGTTCATTAGATGGTGTGACTGTATGCTGCTGATAACATATGCGGTTTGTTATTGGATTTTGGGCGTTATTTACTTACTGAATACTGCCGTGGATGGACATGGATAGAAAGCAGTCTCTTGACTACATATCTGGTTTGTACGTTGGCATCACTGCAGTTGGGACACATCTTAATTTCTGTGATGTCAGTTGTGCCATGTTAATTTTTAGTGGATTGAGGTAGGTACTTATCCATTGTTATGCAATCTTTGTGAATGGCAGGCAATGCTTTATGTGGTGATGCAACAGGTCTGGTGTTCCCGTAACTCAGCAGACTGAAGAGACGCGAGTTTGGCATCGGTACAACGGCCGGTGGCAGAATGTTCATTTCCACTGTTCGGGCGCACCAGCTACGCCTTACTGCAAGTAGCTGTCGGCTTGGTGACAGTCAGCTGAGTCACAGAACCAAACTGTGTCTGCTTGTGACCAGGTTGACTCTCAGTGGACAGCATCTGATGTGTCCGATTTTATCTTGTTCGAAGCCGGTGCCGCATATTCGTTGGATTGAGTTTGATCGTGGCCGGCGTGTGTACCACTGCACAGTGCAGGACGGCCGGTATGCTGTTGCATCCCTTCAGTGTGTTTGTCTGACTGACGTACATTGATGATTGGGACATGTGCCAAGCGCCACGTCCATCAACAGGACCTCGTCGCCAATACATTACCGTATGCAAATGTCTTGCACAGCTTCTGATGATAGATGTTCGGCTGACATTTGCTGTGTAGTGATCGTTGTAAATGAACGATGATTTCTCATCTGATTGTTGATTACCCTCAAGCTGGGTGCCAATTTATGGTGTGTGGCTTTCTCAGTGTTGTTACATCATGTCATCATGTTGAACTTAAGAACATGCGGATATATTCGTGCATAATGTGTGGCACATATTCTGATAGTTCAGTATTGTTAACACAAAAGGTGTGTGAAGGGAAGCATAATTGAAATGGACGAACATGTTAACCAGCTCTTGCTGATGTATTGTGCTGGAAAGGTGGCATTCTGAAATATTGGCGTGTTGCTTGGCAATGCCATAATAGACATTAGACCACATTTTTGTTTTATGAATGAAAATTCCCTAAAATAAAGTTTTATTGAGCTTTCTGTAGAGCATTTCATTGCAAACAGTGACGCCACTTGTGAAACAATGTTTGCTAATGGTCAGTACATATCTAGCATGCACATAATGAATGAAAAGTCTTAACATAATGTTTTTGCAAATGGTTGCATCTTTTTGCCCGCGCAACGTATACGTAAGCGCGGTCTTTGCTACGGCAACATGGCTGGCAGGGTGTCTGGGTGTCTGTCTGTCACACGCTGGTATTGTATCAAAATGGCTAAACATATCTTAAAAACTTTTTTGACCATCTTGTAGCCCCATCGTCCTATTTTTTACACCTTGCACCGATACCCAATTCCAAGCGGAACCCCTTCAGTGGGGGATATAAATACATGGGGGTGGGGAAAATTTATGACAAATTTGGCTATTTTCAACTAAAATCATCGTTTATCTTGGAAACGGTACGAGATAGTCCGATGGTTAATATGTTACGTTAATAGGAAGTCATGGGTGCCGGATCGAATGATGTAATTTTCGATGACCTTGAGTGACCCCTAACCTGGGTTTCAAGGTCACAGTATACATACAAGTCGAACATCTCAAACATGGTGCATCTTACGGACAAAGTTACTATAGAACACTAATAGGAAACCATACCCAATCAAATGGTACGTACCACTTTTGATAACTTTGAGTGACCTGGATTTCAAGGTCACGACATTATTCGAGATTGAATATCTCAGAAACGACACGAATAAATTTATCAACACAGTGTTGTTGTATAAAGAATTACGTCAGTGGCATTCATTGTGCTACAAGTTAATGAGTACATAATTAGCTAGTGAAATGCATTAAGCATATTTTTTCCGAATGAGTGAATTATCTTGTAAAGAATTTTATTCATAAGTTAAGTAACAGTTGTCACCACCACCTCCGTCATCCTTAGCTCCAATAAAATCCAGAATAGAGACATACTGGTATTGGCTAACCCAGGTCCACCTGGAAAATGACCATTAAAATGGATAGAGAGAGAGTTAAGTAACAAGTCTGTTCATAAATCTATGAAAATTTGCAAAAAAATATCAGGCAAGCAAACTGTATATTGTTTATATGGTGTGGCTGCTGCAAAACTCTGCATCTCAGGATGCGTGAGCCCTGAGCATGTAAGTAAGTAAGGTGTTTTATTAACAAGTTAAAACATATTTATTAATGAATAAACGGTCTAGACAGTACTGTTCTGGTTGCTGTGGCCCCACCTCACTTAGCTCTGATCAGTGTCAAATGATCTTGTGCCGGTGTCATGCCAAATTTGAGAGTTCAAATGAATGCTTAAAAGCTGTCTGTCTGTTGTTGCTGAAACAGTGTTTGTCAATGACTAAACTGTTGTGGGCCGTGTGTAAATAAACACTCAGCTAGCAGAGTTGATGCATCGGCATGTGTCGACGTGCAGTGGATGATGGTACATGGTTCTGCTACACGACACAACTTGATCTTTACCAATCATGTTGCACGATTCTTGTTGGTGATACAACAGTGTTTCATGTAGTGGTGCCATGGTGGAAAACAGAATCATCATGTAATCATGTGCTTGCAGTCTGTGGCCATAAATTATTGACCATGCCTCCGCATTATACATTTTTGTGATCAAGTGACCACGTCTTGCCGTGCATTGACGTTTGTTAAGCTGGACTGTTGTTAAGTGCTGTGAAGCTGATGGACACTACTGATATTGCTGCTGATGATATGTGTTTGTTGCAATAAACAGTTGGCTAGAAATAATTATGAAGAGTGTCAAAATCATCTCCGGCAGATGCAGTATGAATACGCAGTTTGCATTGATAAATAAAACAGTCACAAAGTTTCTGTGCAGCACATATGTCTGCTGTATGCTAGTTATTCACACTGATGTGACATGTAGAAATGACTATGTGTAGTAAGCCCCGTGCGGGCTCCAGGGTTGTAAGAATAGACCCGCTCCGTTTCCTGGACGGATGTCATACAAGGCGACTAAACCAGGTCTAGTTTCTGTTTTATATCTTAGCATGCGTTATACTGTGGTGTTGTTTATTAGGACCCCCGATAATGTATTGTTAATTTTCGTTGGTATGTGTTTTGTCTTTTGGTTGTTCTAGTTAAGTTGTCATTACTTGCCAAGTGATTGGCTAGAAAGACCCTCTGAGGAAGCCTACCTGTGGTGAGGGGATAATCTCCATAAAGCCCAGACCAAAGAAAGCTTACGATTGTGTTCATTTATTGTATTCTTTTGTTGTTTTATTGCATTATATTCGTGTTCTCCCCTGCCCTATGTGATATATTTCCTACTTCTATGGCATGATATAGCCTGTTTATGCTGAAAGTGCCATAAAACACCAACTAACTAGCTAACTAACTTCTGTGTAGTGAAGTATAGTGTGGCTGAATTGTTAATACAGCATTTACAGATGCATCTGCCACCACTGCTTTCTGGTTTGTTTAACCAACCTATTTTTCCAGAGAATACTCCAGGTTAGGCCAGGTCCCATAACCTTCGAGATTGCTGAAGTAAGACGTTTACAGGCAAGATGCCCTTCCTATCCCCAACCCACAGTGTCACAAGGACTGAAGGGGTTAATTTGCAGACGTAACGGATGTGTTCATGCACTCTAGCTTAAGTGACAATTTGATCTCGGTCGAAGCAATTGTTTAATGTTCTTACTGCTGTGGTAATGCACAGTCACTCACAACTGAATTATCATCAGATGCATTTTGTCTGCTTGTTACTATAGTGTGATCAGTCTTGTAAATTAACTATGTCTGTTGTGGCATTTGGTTTTGTTTTGCTTGAAGGCAATTATTGTTTCTGGAATGACCTATTGTTGAGTGGGACATCAGACCTATCCATTGCACACTCGATAGACAGTTGATTATGTTATTAATATCATTCTGTAATGTATTTTGTCAATACTGATTAAGTTGTGCTGGTGATACTTTTTTTCATTATGACACGGCTATCAAAATCCTAATGTGTTAACGGGGTCTATTCCTGAAGGTATGTATGCATTGGAAAGTTTCTTTCAAAAAGTCGCTGTCAAAACTTGACAGTTTTCTTTCGAAAGTGAAAGTGTACACACTAGAAAGTTAATACTCTCGAAAGTACTGTATAAAATGTTTTGATGGGGATTGCTGTTCTGCAGATATGCCTAGCTAGGTAATGCATTCTGTTGGTAACTGGAGCACTGCACGTCTTATAACATCAGTTGTCTCAGTCAACTCCATTGTCATTAGCTGCAGAATGGAGACGTTCTGGTCCCAGCTCACTCAGGTTGTGCCAGACAATGACTCGTTTAATGGCCAACGAGGCAACTGCTTGGCCGTATATGGTCAAGATTTCTGAATACCAGTCAGTGCCAGACAAATTACTTCTTATCTGTAGTGCCTGTCCAGTTGCATGATTTGCATCCAGGGCATTACGGCTAGTATACCTATGCAAAGTCCCTTTATGTTACTTTTCACAACATACAAACTTTTTATGTAATTTGATGGTAAACCAGATTCCATAGTTTGTGCATATTTCATTTTTCTTTGTTCTTCCATATTGTTTACAAACGCAGGTTCATTGAGCAGTCACATCGCTCTGTTTAACAAATTTTTGTTCTATTTTGCAAAAGTCACTTGCGAAAGCCAATAATGTTTGAAAGTTTGCGATACACATGGGAAAGTTACTTTCAAAGGTCACTTTTGAAGGAAACTTTCCAATGTTTACTCACCTTAACTGTAAATTGAATCACATCTGGAGCAGAAGATGACATTCAGGAAAATAAGATTAATCGCTTTCCAGGTGCTGATCATCTGTGCACAGACTGCCGTTCAGATAGCATTGTAGCTAGTGCACTGTGTATTTCGCTTACAGCAGTTGTAAGTGTAATGTATTTTAACAAGAGCTGTATGTTACAAATTAGTTATATTTCAGAATGGTTCATTATGTACTTTATTGAAACTTCGTTGTTAATTTTTTTGGTAATGTATTTAGTCATCGTGATCAGTTTGTCTGATTCTAAGTGATTAATGACATCTCTGTCAAAAATTAGCAACTTAAAGTTGCGTTAATTGTGAGTATTTTTCCATGTTCAGTTTGTTTTGGGCTTGTAGTGAACAGAATAGGCATGGCTTATATGTAGGTAGACCTATATAGTTATGACAGTCCAGTTTTTGTCGGTGAAAAAGTTCGTTGTTGTAAGTCAACAAACTGTGTAAAATGTACTTACCATGTACTGTACAGTGAAAAGTTTCAATCAGAAATATTGATTTAGTGATCTTCATTATAGACGTTTAGTCATAGTCCTATGATAAACAACAGGATCGAAACAATAGTCATGTGAACAGCAGTTCATATAAATATGTTCTTTGCATATTACAATATGTTGTACATACGTGTTCCACTTTCGCTATGTAGAACAATAGCAAATGTATTATCCGGATAAATTTTTAATATTATACTATTATACTATGCATTTACTGTGTAATATACCATTTGTTTTTTGATGTATGTGGTTTTGGTGTGCATAATGTCAATCATGCTACTTCTCATCATAATTCAGTTATGGATTGTTCAGATACAGTGTAGTAGAGGCGCACCCACTGCTGTTTTTCTTGTGCATTTTGCATTTTGTACTGTTGATTTTGATTACATGTGTATGTTGTGTGTATGTGTGCATGTATGACTGTACATACACTTCAACTTTTAACTATTTTATTACTCGAACTATTTACCGTCGAGTGTGCAAGCACTGTGCGTGCGTGTGTGGCAGTAGATGGTTGTATAAAACTTCAGTAGTTATGTAGTCTTTATTTTAACATTCTTACAATGTTTTCACTCTTACCGTTTGTCAACCCTTTCAGCCTTTGATCTTGCACTGTTTCAAGTATATATTTCTTAATTGACCCGCAGAGTTAACATGTGATGATGCTGTTGTCAGTAATGGTGGTCATAACTAGCTAGTGTGTTCAATATGTAAATTTCCGAGACGATGTTAAATTATTATGTATAGTGTAGATATTACTTGTGTTATTTTCTCTGACAATGGAGGGGAATATGCAATGCCTGCTGTTCACTAATTGGTTGATTTGTAGGTTTATTTATCGATGCATGCGTGTACATAACAACACAAAAAGTTGTGGACGGATTTTGACCAATTTTGACAGATTTTCAGGATGCTGATGCAGCCTCACCCAGGGGAAGGAGCCCCCACAGAGGGTCAAATTTTAAACCCCCTACCTATGGCCATAGTATTTGAACTAGAGTGACCAAATTGGGCAGTGTGTCACATCTAGGGGCGGGATGGTTGATTGGTGATCGACCATGCCCCAACTGTAGGGGTGGGCTGCATAGGATCAAATTTTGGGGTACCGGTATGATGCAGAGCAACAAAGTTTTGCAGAGCAACCAAATTAGGGAAGTGCAATGTTTTTACAGGGTACAGACACACCATCTGCTCAACCCAGCGGGTGGGTGGGCCCGAGGGTACAATTTTTATATTCCCTATTAGCTCGTGCTGAAACCCTCTGATGCATAGACGCAAATTTGGCCAGATAAACGTCTCATCCAGAGGTAAAGATTTATTCAGGTCGACTGCCAAGGGCTTTGTTTGGAACACTGTCTTAGGATTAGTCAGCCATTGTCGGGGAAATGCGCTCTGCCGAGTGCCCTTCTAGTTCAGAATATGCCATCCTTCACGTGTAGTGTACCTGGAGTGTGCGTTTTTGTGCTGTGTGAAATGCAGTATCGTTATTGATGTCGAAATATAGGCCGGATGTAGTGAGACTGTCGCTAGTTTCTCTCTAAGTGTCTTTAATGTTTCATCGAGGCTCTTCGTATGTGCTCAGACAATTTGTGCCGCTATACAAGGACTGTTTTGTCTTTGTTTTCTAGTAGGTTTACTATTTTTTGGACTGCTGTCATACAGAAGTGATCAGAAGTTATTTTGTGTACAGCAGCTGTCACTCATTTTTACAGTAAGAAACACGGTCTGTTCATTTCCGCTGACTGCAGATTCAAGTTTCCTGTTATTATATGAAAGTTTGTTGCATTGTAGCGGTGAGTTATTTTCTCACTCAGGCACATGTCTGCGTTGCGCTGGAGTACTGTTGTCCGTGTTGTTCATTTTATTGGCTGGTATGTTAAAGTAGGAGGTGGTATTTTTGTGAATTATTTTAGTGCACAGAGTGGAGCGTCTCTGCAGTGTAATGTTGGTCATGTTTGTGTGTGCATATGCGTTCGCGTGCAGCAACTGTGAGATGTTGCGAGGAATTTGCTCAAGTCGATACTTGTGCTGAACGATGTGTAGCCATTATGTGCAGACATTATGTGGACATTATCATTCTCTTGTTCTTACCGCGCGATGCTATGCATAAGCGTGGTACCAAGCCGTCGGCCAGTGTCCGTCTGTCCGTTCATCACGTTCATGTATTGGATCCAAACAGCTAAAGATAGCATCATACTTTTGCTCTGCCTGGTACCCCATCATTCTAGTTTTTTGAGCACAAGTGCCATTACCCAATTCCAAGGGAACCCCATCAGCAGGGGCATTAAATACCCAGGGACTGGAAAAATTTGCAATTTTTGACTGAAATCACCGTTTATCTTGGAAACAGTACGAGACAGGCCCATGGTTGATATGGAACATTAATAGGAAGTCATAGGTCGCCAATCGATCCGTCTCAGTTCTGATGACCTTGAGTGACCTTGAAAGGTGGGACGTGAGGGTTATATTTTTGGGGCGGATCTCCTTTATTATGCTCGTACTGTTTGACCTTAGAATGATTAAATTTGGCAGGGTAACACGTTGGGAAGGGGCATATTTCTAGGAATGACCAAACTTGACATATGGGGAGGGGCATTTTGGGGGTCAGCCACGCCATTGCATATTACACAAATGCATCGCGCAGTATGTCAGCGACAGCAGAGTTTCTTGTTCGTTCTGAATTTGCACTCGTGCTTATCGGCTTTGTTGAATTTGCAAGATTCTCAGACTTTTAGCTAGCAGCTAATTTCATGTGATTGCTGGTTACTCTTTTAGCATGTGAATCAATACATTTGCGTACTGAGGTGATGAAATTTTTTCATTGGATTCCATTCTCGGACTTGGTGCTCACAGCAGCATCGCATCTTTACAAGTGGTGTTTATCTGCTTATCTGTTGATAGTAAGTAGTCGTGTAGTAACTTCCCTTTACATGCCAGTTTTTGCTAGTTGAAATGTACATGGACACCTAAATGAAAATGATGTATAGTTAATGCACACACACATACACTGTCTGCAGTTAGGACTGACCTAGAGAGGCCGGCAGTCACTAGGTTGGCAGCACTGGTCTTTTGTATGTTAATCCAGATTGTGTTTGCAAGTTCACTGAGCATTATTAATTAATTCATCAGATAGACTGTTGTTAACATTGTCTGAATTTTTTTTGATATTTGTCATTATGTGATTCTTTTTTTGTTCAAAACCATTGCTATCTTACGAGTACATGTTGTATGCTGAGAGCATTGTGTATATCAGCTAACAGTGTATAGCTAACTATTTATTCGTTGTTTAATTGTTACTTATTGTTTTTGTCTCTGCAGCGTGTTTGTGTGTATGCGAACAACATGACTTTGTTTGATTCATTCTGCTTTGCAGTCTTCAAACAGAATAACACTTTCTGTGATAATTTACGTGTTGATGCCTTTTGATATGTCTAGTTCACAGATAAAACCTGCGCATTCCACGAGCATCATCACGCTGTCAAGGAAGACTTAAGAAGTGTCCCCTTCCCTTCATTTGACCACAGCTGAGCACTGATGATGGTCAGGAGGATAAGAGGGAAGATTAACAGAACTGCCGTTCATTATAATGTGCTTACAGTTATATGAACATTTCTATGAGCAGTACTGGCTTACTGATACCTTTCCATCAACGTCGCATGAAGCCATTGTGTAATCTCCACTATATGATTTTCTGTTCGATACCGATTCAGGTCGATATAAAAGGCAACATAAAAGCAGACAAAAAATAGCCAGCGGTACTCCAATTTCCTCCACACAAGTAATTCCCATCCCATCTAAAGATGCTCTTCCTGGAACTACATCCGTACTAAATGACACACAACTTCAACTTGTGACTGTGTCAAGCGTAAGAACATTTCAAAATATTTCTGGAGCGTAGCGCGATTTATTTGCGTCAGTGAAATTGTCATGAACATGTAATTCCAGTCGAACACAATAGTGTATATAGGCTATATGCGATGTACACATCGCATATAGCCTATATACTGGTATAGGCAAAAACGAATGGAAGTGACTCATGAGATACAACAATACACTACTGTTTCGTCTGGAAGTACATGTTCAAGACCATTTCACGGTCACATAAGCAAAAGGGGTTTCCATAAATGCGTCGCGCTGTTTGTCAGTGATAGCTTAGTTTTCTTGTTCTGACTTTAAAAGGGCAATAGCCTTGCAATGTGGCAGGCCAATGGAGACGGTTAATGAAAATCAGTTGGACGGAACAGTGAACACCAATCGAACCAGGAAGTTCTGGCTATGGTGGATGAAAACAGAAGTTTGATAATACTATTAGACAAAGACAGACAAATAGGGGAACCTGGGGAGAAGAGGTTGTGAAAGACAGATTGCTAGCCTATACGACGCTGGACTGGATGCAATGCAACGACATGAAATCATGATTTATTACGCCATATAAGGCAGCACATAAAATACAACGGAGCACAACTAAAGCACAGGTATAAGATATACGGCAGACAGACTATATAAACGTAGAAACATAGAATAAAACAAATACAAAAAATAGAAATACAACAGTACGAGAAATAGAGTCAACTAGAAACAAAAGCATCGTCCCACGAAGGACAATGCATACCGGCAGGATCTAGTGTCAGTCCACCGACACTGGTGTTATTTTCTATGTCAATAATAACCATGCGTAGTAGGCTATATGCCGCAAAATCTGCGTCCGTTTGTTTACGTTTTGCAAAATCTCGACCGCAATTTTGCGAATCTTGTGGCGCCACCTACAAAGGGATCTGCGAAATGTTTAGTGCGTTACAAAGCACATCTGGTCCTGTAACAGATGTCGTAAACAGTGTCCAAATCGATGCATAATTGGCGATGCTATCCTTCCTCAAACTGGTACGAAATT
>Ga0049107_10000322_pt1 | contig 13615 bp, 10 predicted proteins | sample WorMetilPIANOSA1_FD_61187 | JGI IMG/M metagenome (GOLD analysis project Ga0049107, IMG submission 61187) | Marine gutless worms symbiont microbial communities from Max Planck institute for Marine Microbiology, Germany - Olavius ilvae PIANOSA.1 | ecosystem: Host-associated > Annelida > Digestive...
GCACCGAATTAGGAATCAATCAATTTCCTTAATAAACCAGTTCTTTGCCCTCTCAGCTGGCATATGGAACTTAAAAATATCCTGAAAATCAGTAAGTTATCAAAAGGTACAACTCTATTCAATCTACCTGCCATGCCATTCGAAAACGATTTCAAGAATCTCACCGGATTTGCCCCGCTTTCCTGGCAAAAAAGGCTGTTCGACGAATACTTCGCGCGTAGTAAGCTCCCTTCATCGGTAGATATTCCTCCGAGCTTGGGAAAAACGGCGGTCATGGCCCTGTGGCTGATCGCCCGCGCCCAGAGCAAATCGCTGCCGAGACGCCTGGTCTATGTCGTGGATCGTCGCGCCATTGTCGATCAAGCAACCGACTTCGCTTTGAAGCTGCGGGAAAACCTGGATGGAGCAGCCAATTCCCTCAAAGTCTCTCTCGGCCTTGATGGCCGACCTCTCCCCATCTCTACGCTGCGCGGGCAACACATCGATAACCGTGAATGGCTGGACGACCCGAGTATCCCGGCCATCATCGTGGGCACGGTGGATATGATCGGCTCACGGCTTCTGTTCGAGGGCTATGGCGTCTCCCGCAAGATGCGGCCCTACCATGCCGGACTGCTCGGCGTCGATACCCTGGTCGTATTGGACGAGGCCCACCTGGTTCCGCCTTTCGAGAAGCTTATCGAGTCCGTAGCGGAACGTTCCGGCAAGCTCGGCCCGCGTGACCAAGGCGATGACGAACCCATTCCGCCATTCAAGTTGCTATCCCTGTCAGCAACGGGGCGGAAGCGTGCAGATAGCGTTTTCCGGTTGGAAGACTCGGATCTCGAAGAGCCTCACCTAAAGGACCCCATAACAAAGCAACGCCTGGATGCAAAAAAGAGACTTACGTTCTGTCATCTTGAGGATGAGAAGTTATTGCCGACCAAGCTGGCTAAAACCGCTTGGGATCTCTCCGCCGATTGCCAATCTCCTGTTCGATGCATCCTGTTCTGCAACAGTCGAGAAACGGCGGAACGCACCGAAGCCGCAATCGAGAATCTGGCGAAGAAGACGAAAGGCCAAGCGGGTACGGAAGTCGATACGGAACTCTTCGTGGGCGCCCGCCGCATGCGCGAGCGAGAGAAGGCACGAGAGTGGCTCCAGGAAATGGGCTTTATCGCCAAGGACAAGGAGCAGGAAAAGAAGAAATTTTTCCTGATCGCCACATCGGCGGGAGAAGTCGGGGTCGATCTCGACGCAGACCACATGGTTTGCGACCTCGTGGCTTGGGAGCGCATGGTGCAGCGGCTTGGTCGGGTGAACCGACGTGGCGAGGGCGATGCGCGAATCCTTGTCGTCGATCCTGGACCGCCGAAACCGAAGAAGACCAATAAGCCGACGCCGGAAGAAGAAAAGAAATCTCAGCGGCATTTCGCGCTATGTCGGCTGTTTGTGGAACTGTCAAATGACGACGGCTCGATCAACGCCAGCCCCGGCGCCCTGCGGTCCTTGAAGCTCCGCGCCGAGCAGGACCCGGAACTGCAAGCATTGATTACTGCCGCAACTACCCCGGAACCGTTGCGCCCGGCACTCACCCGACCGCTCGTCGATGCCTGGTCCATGACTTCCTTGAAGGAACACACCGGACGGCCCGAGGTCGCCCCCTGGCTCAGGGGTTGGGTGGATGACGAGCCACAAACCGGCGTGGTCTGGCGTCGATGTCTGCCCGTCCGAGCCAACGGCGTATCGGTCAGAAAACAGGAGATCGAGGACTTCTTCGAGGCGGCGCCTCCCCATGTCAGCGAGGTGCTGGAGACGGAGACCCATCATGTGGTGGGCTGGCTGCTGGCCCGTGCCAACGCCATACTCGGCAAAAAGCCGAGCACCGAAGACCCCTCCGACCAAATCTCGGACGCGAACGCGGCCGACGACCCGAGCCCGGTGGCTGGAGAATCACTGCTCCGCGGCACGGACACCCTGGCCTATGCACTCTCCCCGGCCGGCGATCTGCGGCAAAAGTGGACGTTGAACGAGCTCCGTGTAACAGACAAAAAGCTCAAGCAGTCGATTAAGAATGACCTCCAGCGACAACTTTCAGGCGCAACCCTGATTGTCGATTCGCGCATCGGGGGTCTCAACGACGATGGAATGCTCGACAAAAAGAAACAGAACCGGCCCCGAACAGCCGACGACGGTGGGGATTGGCTGGAAGTGGAGACAGCCTCGGACGAGGCACCAAGTGCATCCACACCACCCGTGATCCGTTTCAAAGTGCGTACCGCCCACTCCGACGATGAGCAGGGCGAAGGAACCCTTACCGACGCTCAGACCGCAGGCGAAGATGTGCGTACCGCCCATTCCGGCTATAAGCAAGCCGAGGGCGATACGCCATGGCGGGAACGCTTTCGTTTCGCGACCGAGCAAACGGACGAGAAAACGGTATGGCTCATCGTTGACAAGTGGCGCCACGACGCGGCGAACGAGGAAGACCGCTCGATCAGTCCGGTCAGTCGGGAGCAGATCCTACAGGAGCATCAGAAGTGGGTAGCGTGCAAGGCACGTGAATTGGCCGAACGGATCGGTTTGCCCGAGCCCTATTCGGAAGCGCTTAAGATCGCGGCTCACCTGCACGATCGAGGTAAAGAGGCGGAACGCTGGCAACGTGCCTTCAACGTCCGCCCCGGCGATGGCCCATATGCCAAGACTAGAGGACCCGTAAACGTGTCCCTCTTGGATGGTTATCGCCACGAGTTCGGATCCCTGTCCCATGTGGAAAACGACCCGGACTTCCGATCCCTCTCGCCGGACCTTCAGGATCTTGTCTTGCATCTCGTCTCCGCGCATCACGGCCAAGCACGTCCGGTCATTTCCACGGCGGGCTGCGACGACGCGCCACCTTCCCGCCTGGAACAGCAAGCCCGCGAGGTGGCGCTACGCTTCGCGCGCTTACAAAAGCGCTGGGGACCCTGGGGACTGGCCTGGTGGGAATCCCTGTTACGCGCGGCCGATCAACAGGCTTCACGTGACAACGACGAGGGTAAATCACCAGCCAATTGCAAGGAGACCGACTGATGGCCCAGGCATCCATTCCCGTTGACCTGCTCAATCCCGGTCAGGTCTTTGCCTGCCTCGGATTTCTCGAAGTGGCCGAGCAGTTACTCGGTGATGTCAAGGGGGGATTCGACTGGAGCGACGCATCCGACGTCAGATTCCACCTGCGGACGAACGGGGAATCCTCCCCATTCCAAACAGTCCTCGCGTTTTTGGCGGGTTCAACCGTGATGTCCTTATCACCACGAGAGACATTGAGTACGGGTAAATGGGATATATCGACCCGACAGGTCGATGTCGATGACGAGATGATTTTTCCGATCAAAGAACCGAACAGCCCGGCCACCCTACCGGCGATACTCGTCAACCGGATTGCTGAAAATAAACAGCAAGAAATCATAATCGATCATTGGGGGGATGCTACGGTCCGAGACAATGTGAAATTCTGGGCCGGCGCCGCCGGTTATCCGGGTGCTGCTCTGGTTAGAGACGCTATCAATCTGTTCCCTGATGATGTCGAACAGGCATCCGGGAATCCTTTTGCTTTCCGTGCCCCCCAAAGCAATAGCTTTCGATTCGACTGGCGGCGTGACTATATCGCTATCGACACCGGTTTCTCTCCCAATGCCCACGGTGACATCACCATGGTCGGATTCCCGATGGTCGAATTACTCGCGGCAATCGGGCTCACGCATGCCAGACCCAAGCGTATCGAGAAGCTCAGGTATCAATACGGCGTTTTGGGTATGTCTGCGGACTCCGACCTTGTCGAACCGCTCTTTCTTCGCGCCACACTGGGTTGCGCAACATTCGGGTTTCCCTACCGAACCTTTGAAATGCGCCTGAGCTGGCCGGGCCAGGAAAACCAGGCCCGTTGTATCACAGACGTTATCGAGGAAATCGACTCATGACCAGTCCAAATACGCTCACCACCGATCTCATCGACTCATGGGCCGATGATCCCCAAGGCCCGGTAGCACTTCACCTGAAACAGAGGCTCATACCGGTCGAAGGGGAAAACGGCGTGATCTTCCCACCGACCTATGCCGATATCGGCTACAACATGGATACGCTGTCGGACGGCACCCGCGTCGCGATAATCGATAGCGTGGGCTCCCAGGCCAACCGGATCGAGCCCTTGTTCAAGGCCCCCCCGTACTCCGAGCTGGTTCCCCAAATCGAAATCGCGCTCCATGCAACGAAGAAAGTATCTTTGCTCGATCTGGCCCATCGCAGTGCGGACGCCGTTGTCCACTCGTCACCCGAGTTGGCGGCACAAATCACGCCGGCGTTCGCCGCGCTGAGCCAACAGGGAGATGCGGGGCCACTGTGCCGGATTGCGCCCACTTCCCTGGTATTCGGCGTCTGGGATTCCCGAGGCGATTCCGCGGAGAAGCGCCCGCGCCTGGTGCGTTCGGTGATTCGGGCCTGGGATGTGGAACCGCTCCATGCGGCCGCTCAATTCAATTCGGTATGGAAGTCACTGAACCAAGAGCAACAGGACGCGCTGGAGAAAGAGGCGAAGGCCCAAAAGGTCAAGCTTTCCGTAAAAGGGCTCGCGGATGCGCCCGCCAATTCCAAGACCGGCGGTGTCGTTTCTCATGGCGAGATCGTCCGTGAGGTTACGGTAAACCTTGTGGCACTCCGTGCGCTCCAGGGAGCGAATAAAGAAGAGACAAAAAACATCCGGCGCTATCTGCTTGCACTCTCGCTTATCGCGGCCTCCGCCGAATTGAACCTGTATCTTCGTGAGGGCTGCCATCTGCGATTCGCGGATGATCGCGACCTCTGGCATATCGTGCCCAGGCGGGGGGAACCGACTCAGATAGAGATGGAATCGGACAAAGCCCAGAAGATTCTGCTCGATTACGGAGAAACAGCGGTCAAACCCTTCAAGGATGGCTGGCCGGAGCAGCACTCATACCAGTTCGACATCAAGGAGGCGAAGAAGCTGCTCGCGAAGAAAGAGGAAACCGAGAATGACCCCGACAAATAGTGTACTCCTGTTGTGTATCCGCTTTCTCGAAGGGCGGTATCACGGAGTACCCGAGTGGCCGCCGTCTCCCGCGAGGCTCTTTCAGGCACTGGTCGCGGGAGCTATCGAACGCGGGGGAATTGCGGCGGATGACAAGGTCGCGCTCGGTTGGCTGGAGACCTTAGAACCACCTGTGATCGCGGCTCCCCATGTCCGTGACGGGCAAGGGTTCAGTAATTTCGTTCCCAACAACGACAGCGAAAAAAGCCCACCTTGGTCCAAGAAGGTCTCGAAACGCATCAAGCCGCGTTTGTTCGATGCCGGCATTCCACTATTTTATGCCTGGACATTCGAGGATACCGACGCCGATAAGCCGCATGCCCACCGTGTCTGCGACATTGCGGAACGTCTTTACCAATTAGGCCGGGGCGTCGATATGGCCTGGGCGTGGGGAGAGATTCTCGATGAAGAAGAAACCCGTACCCGGTTCGCTCAACATGCCGGTCCAATATACCGGCCAACACCGGGAAGGCAGGGAGATAAGCGAGACTGTCCATCGCACGGCTCCCTGAAAAGCCTCGAAATTCGCCATGCCGCGAACGGCAACCGATTCAGCCGCAAGGTGGAAGTGGAGGGAAAAAAGGTAAAGGTAAACGTCCTTTTTTCCCGACCCCCGAAACCTCGCTTTCGCCCGATCGCATACGACAGCCCACCTCACCGCTCCTTGTTCGATATAAGAACAAGCGATTCAAGAGCCTCGTTCGATCCCCAACCACAGGAGGAAGTCGTTTCGTTAGTGCTTCGCCTTCGAGACGAGGCGAGAAAACGCCTAGACCAAGCCTTACCCGAGGATCTCGTGCGAATCGAGCGGGTTCTGATTGGAAAAAATGCGACCGAAGCGGACAAGGCGAGTCGGGTGCGTATCCTTCCGCTGCCATCGATAGGCCACGCCCATGCGGATCAGGATATTCGCCGTGTGTTGGTGGAGGTGCCCGTGAATTGCCCGCTACGTGCAGACGATATCGCATGGGCATTTTCCGGCCTTGTGGTCCCTGAGGAAACCGATACGGATAACGGTGTGACCACGGATGAGACGAGGCTTGTGCCCGCGGCGGATACCGCGATGCCTCGGCACTTCGGCGTAAGTTTATCCGAGCAGCCGGCCGAAACGAGCCGGTTCTGGCAAACCGTGATGCCCGCGGCGCTTCCCGTGCATACGACACGCAGTCGTATGCAAAGCAGTAGTGAACGCCTCGCAGAAGAACAACGGGCATTATTTGCCGTACACCAGGCCCTGCGACATGCCGGCATCGAGGCCAAGGTCACCTCCTTGCGCGTTCAGCGAGAACCCTTCAGCGTAAAGGGACAACACGCTAGATCATTTGCCGATACACGTTTTGTCAAGGAACGTCTCTGGCATGTGGAGATCGGCTTCGGCGAGCCCGTCGCGGGACCTTTGGTCATCGGTGATGGGCGTTACATGGGCCTCGGTCTTATGAGACCAGTGCCCGGCAGCGAAGGTATCCTTGCATATCGAATAGCTGCCGGACTGTCGTTGCCTGTAAATCCCATCGCGTTGGCCCGAGCACTGAGATGCGCAGTGATGGCGCGAGTGCAGCAAACCCAGGGGCATCACATGCCGTTGTCGGAGTTTTTCACCGGACATGAAATCACGGGCGAACCCCTGCGCGATGGAGACCACAGACATTTAGCCTTTATCGCCGATCTGCCACGTAACCGGATGCTGATCATTGCACCCCATTTGCTCCAAGGCCGCCAACCCACACGCGCTGAACATGATTCCTTGAAAACATTGGACAAGGCGTTGGATGGATTCGCCGAGTTACGAGCAGGGGTTGCCGGATTTCTCAAGCTCCTCCCGCATCCGATTGATCTCGAAAGCGACTTGCTGTTTGCTCCTGCGAAATATTGGGAAAGCGTGACCGAATTTTGTCCGACGCGACATGCCAAACACGTAAGCGTGGAAGACGCCTTGCAGAAGGACCTACTTCGGGAGATTCACCGGCGCGGATTTCCTGAACCGGTGATCGAAGTTATCGATTCGACCGCAGGCCCCCACGGAGGATTGTCCGCCCGTCTTCGTCTATCCTTCGTTGTAGCTCAGCGCGGTCCGATCCTGCTTGGCCGTACCTGTCACTTCGGGGGCGGTCTGTTCCAGAATGCTCCGGTGGTTGATGCTTAGAGGCTATCTAAAAACCAACCCATCGGTTTTAAGCCGGTAGGCCGGGTCGAGGGACGAGACCTAAGCAAACCAGGCGGACCCGTAAACGCTGGGTTTCGTACCTCAACCCAGCCTTCTATGAGGCCCCGCTTGTCAAGCCCAGGGCGTTGATTTTTACGTCTCAATCCGGCGTCGGTGTGATTTACGGGTTGTCGTTCATGGGCACAGTGTCCCTCCTGATCGCAGGGAGCCGGTGGACCATCGGTGGATCACACCAACTGCGTTCGGTTCGACTTGGCTTCGGTTCGCACACGGCTCCGCGTCGGGTGTCGGTCAGGGCGGGCACGAACCGTGCCTCGACCACCTTCTATCCGTGCCGGCTCGCGGCCGGTCACCTCATCGTGCCTGCGCCGTTTGGCGCCGGTGACACCCACTGTGAACACACCCCATCGACAACATCGGTCCGGTTCTCGACCCGGCTGGGTTACGGGCCTGCTCAACCGCAGGAAACGCGACGAACTGGTTGCAACTTGGCCTCCTTTAGAGGCACAGGTTAAGAAATCCTCCGCTGGTCAGTTGCTCAATGACAAGGACGGTGTGCGCTCCCGGTAAACCGTCGCAACCAGTCGTCGCTTAGGCAACGCCGACCTTTAAGCGTGCCCCCTGCGGCACCACACCGGATTCGACAAACCGCCACAAGTCGATCAGCAGACGCCGCGCCAAGGCCACAATGCCGATCCGTCGTTGGCGCTTGCTGCCACCACCGAAGCGCTCCTGGAACCAACGGCTGTGTTTGCTGGCCGGTTGGTAGCGTAGCCACAGCCAGGCCAACTGGATCATCAGGGCCCGCACCCGCCGGTTGCCCGCTTTACTGATTCCCTGGTCGTGCGCCAGATTGCCACTGGCGTAGGGCGAGGGCACCAAGCCAGCCAGACTCGCTAGTTGCCGGCGGTTCGTCAACTCCCGCCAACCGAACAGCTCCGTCACCAGCACCCAGGCACCGACCCAGCCCACGCCGGTCAGCACCATCAGGGAGCGCACCGCCTGTCCGCAGCGAATGCGTTACCGCGGGCAACTTGCCACAGGGCCTTGGCCAGCTTGCTCTTCAACGTCCCAGGGTGGCTACTTTTGAGCCCGTACCAGCGCTTCACAACGAAATCACGGGTAATCCGACGCCGGGCCGCAAAGTAAAGAGCGCCGGCAGGGTCGCCGTATCCAGCCCGAGGAGGCCCAAACACTCCGGCCAATGGCGACTCAGTTGTGCCTCCAGACGGTTGCCGGTGCTTTGCAGGTGCCCTTTGTTTACCCGCAACTGGGTCAGCAGCACCGTGACTGTCCGTCGCTCCTCCGAGGGCGGCGGCCACGCCTGACTCACCCCTTGCCGGTGCAACCGCCCAATCAGCTCGGCCGCCTTCGCATCATGCAGACTCGGCACCCCGTCGAGCACCTCCGCCGCATCGTGTACCCGCTTGGGGCTGACCCGGTACAACGCGATGCCCGCTGACGCAATTGCCAGGCCAAGGCATCCCCGTATGTGCCGCTCGGCTCCATCACCGCCTCCAGCCGCCGTGCTTGCCCAAGCCCGATCAGCTGCTCAAGCAGTAGCCCTGTCTCCTGCGGATGATGCCAACGCAACGTCAACAACCCCCCTGATCCGCGGTCAGAAACATGGCGACGAAGACCTCTTTGGCAACATCCACCGCCACTACCACGCGCTCGCCTTCGATCCGGTTACTCAACTCCATCCAGTCCACTCGCTTGAACTCGACGCCTTTATATTTAGAATTGCTCAATTAACGATCCGGTCCCGAATGGCCGGAATATCACCTGCCATACGCAGTGCCCGTGCGGCGTCATAATGGGGGAGATGATCCGAATTGTCCGCTACCATAGTGCCGTAGTTGGTTATTCCGAAGCTCAATGCACGCGCGCAGGATCCGAATGTGGGTCTTGACGCCGAGTATGGACTTGACCTCCGCGATCTTCTTATCCACATATTTCTTCCCGACCGGCAGCATATCGGCGATCTCATTGGGAGAAAATCCTTCCAACAACAGCCTCAGCACATCGCCTCTGCGCGCTTTAAGCAGCTGCGTGCGGATAGACTCGTTCGAACCGGATGAGGCCCGGTGCAGGAGATCGGGGAGGATCCCGGCGAGCAGCGCCTGATCTTCGGCGATGACGAGTTTGGTCTTCCCGTCGGTCGGTGCACTACTTCCATTATCCCGTCCGGCTACCATAACAAGCTCCGCATTTCCACCAGTCTCCGTTGTGAAGGCTCGGTCTCGAATTGTAAAGGATATGATAGGCGCCTTTGGCGCCTATCTAAGGAGGGATAATCCTTTCCAGTTAAAAATTTACCACTATCCCAAATAATTCAAGATCGCACCCGCAACACATTCGTTCCTCCAGGCCGCGCCGAATAATTCGGGATTAGGGGCTATTGACATTCATCGTTCACGGTCCGATTGAGGCCCTTTTCCGCGCTGACGGTGTTGCGGCTCGTCAAAATAGGCCGGCTATTCCTCCTCGTCGCGCCTTTCAGCTAAGAAAAATGCCTCGCAATCGGCCGCGCTCAGATAAATGTCAACAGCCCCTAGTACCCCATTTCGGCTGATGTTGCGAATGCATAGGGGAGATGTTCGCATCAAGCTCAAGCGACTCCATCCGCAATATCAAGAGAAATGAGGTACTAGTCCCAGCCTGAAGTCTCAACCCACGCGCCCTCCGCACCTTTGGGGTTAAAATCCCGATCCGCCAGGGCGATGTTTGCGGGAAACTTTATCGGCTCTCGCCTTGGGCTCACTTGGAGGACGGTTGACAATGGCATGGCAAGCAGCTTTCGGCATCACAATCCTACTCGGCCTGGCCTGGGCCTTCAGCGAGAACCGCGGTTCCGTGTCCTGGCGGCTGGTGGTATTCAGTATTCTTCTCCAATTCGCCTGTGCCTTTTTGCTGCTGCGATCGGAGCCGGTGGAGAACGCCTTCCAGGCCCTGAACCGGGCCGTGCTGGCGGTGCAGGCGGCGACCCGGGAGGGCACGACGTTCGTATTCGGTTACCTGGGCGGCGGCCCTGCACCCTTTGCGACCCCATACCCGGAACACGCCTTCATCCTCGCGTTTCAGGGCTTACCCTTGATCCTGCTGGTCAGTGTGCTCAGCGCCTTGTTGTTCTATTGGCGGGTGCTGCCGCTGATTGTGCGCGGCTTTGCCTGGATGCTGCGTAAGGTGCTCAGTGTCGGTGGTGCGGTCGGCGTATCGACGGCCGCCAACGTATTCGTCGGGATGATCGAGGCGCCCTTGTTGATCCGGCCCTACCTGCGGGACATGAGTCGTGCCGGGCTGTTCATGGTCATGACCGCGGGCCTGGCGACCATTGCGGGCAACATGTTCGTGCTCTACGCGACTATTCTGGCCCCCGTGGTGCCGGATGCCGCCGGCAACCTCATGACGGCATCCCTGATCAGCGCCCCCGCCGCCATCGCGGTTGCCGCCCTTCTGGTGCCGGGCGTCGATAAGGGCGGGCCCGACGAGGCGGCCGTGCTGACCCAAGACTACAACAGCAGCGTGGAGGCCGCCGTCAGCGCCACCTTCGACGGCGTGAAGCTGGTGGTCAGCGTCGCGGCGACCCTGGTGGTCGCGGTGGCGCTCGTGAGTCTGGTCAACCAGCTGTTCGGTCTTTTGCCCACCGTAGGCGGGGAGGCCCTGAGTCTTCAGCGCCTGCTCGGATGGGCCATGGCCCCGGTTGCCTGGCTGCTCGGCATCCCCTGGAGCGAAGCGAACCTGGCCGGGGAGCTGATGGGCACCAAGATCGTGCTCAACGAGCTGATCGCCTACCTGAAGCTGGCGGCCCTGCCGGAAGACGGCCTGTCTTCCCACAGCCGCCTGATTCTCACCTATGCCCTGTGCGGCTTCGCCAATCTCGGGAGTCTGGGGATCCTCCTCGGCGGCCTCGGGGCCATGGTCCCGGAGCGGCGTCGAGACATCTTCACGCTCGGCCCCAAATCGCTGCTTGCGGGCAACCTCGCCTGTTTCCTAACCGGGGCCGTGGTTGCCCTCGTCGGTTGAATCCCATCCCAATGCCATCAAGTTAAGCGTTGCCGGTCGGCAAAGAAGAGGAAAAACTACGAATCACGCGAATCCGCGCGAATCGGATTGTTTGTACCCATGGAGACATTCGCGTTGATTCGTGTGATTCGTCGTTAAAACAATACCCGCTACCGCTCAATCCGTGAAGATCCTGCTCGTTTGACGTTATCGGTAATTGAGAGCATCCGTACCGGTCTGTGAATCAGATGTTGCAGCTGCGTGATCTCAGCCTGCGCCGTGGTTCCAAGTTGCTCTTCGCGGGCGCGGACGTAACCATCTATCCCGGCCGGAAGGTGGGGGTGGTGGGCCCCAACGGCTGCGGCAAATCGAGCCTGTTCGCTCTGATCCGCGGCGAGCTGCACCAGGACCAGGGCGAGCTCCTGGTCCCCCCGGACTGGGAGATCGCCCACGTGGCCCAACAGACCCCGAGCGGCGAGCGGCCGGCCATCGAGCTGGTCCTCGACGGGGACCGGGAGCTGCGGGCGGTGCAGGCCCAGCTGGCGACTGCCGAGGAGCAGGGGGATGGCCTGCGTCAGGCCCGGCTGCATGGGCGCCTGGAGGCGATCGACGGCTACGGCGCCGAGAGCCGTGCCGCCCGACTGCTGCACGGGCTCGGCTTCACCCCCGGCGAGGAGCGGCGGCCGGTGGACAGCTACTCGGGGGGGTGGCGCCGGCGTCTGTCCCTCGCCCGTACCCTCATGTGCCGCTCCGATCTGTTGCTGCTGGACGAGCCTACCAACCACCTGGACCTGGACGCGGTGATCCGGCTCGAGTCCTGGCTCAAATCCTATCCGGGCACCCTGCTGCTCATCTCCCACGACCGGGACTTTCTCGATGCCATAACGGACGCTATCCTGCACATCGATCAGGGTCGGCTCTCCAGCTCCACCGGCAACTACAGCGCCTTCGAGCGCCGGCGGGCCGAACGTTCGGTCCAACAGCAGGCGGCCTTCACCCGCCAACAGCAAGAGCTCGCCCGCATCCGTCGCTTCGTGGACCGTTTCCGTGCCAAAGCGACCAAGGCCCGCCAGGCCCAGAGCCGCCTCAAGGCCCTGGAACGCATGGAGCTGATCGCCCCGGCCCACCTGGAGACCCCGTTTCGGTTCCGGCTGCGTGAGCCTCAGGGGCGGTTGCCCCACCCCTTGCTGGTGATAGAGGAAGGCAGCGCCGGCTATGGGGAGCGGACGGTACTCGCCGGACTCGACCTCAGCCTTGCACCCGGCGCGCGCATCGGCCTGCTCGGGCCTAACGGCGCCGGCAAATCCACTCTGATCAAGCTATTCGCCGGCGTGCTGCCTTTGCGTACCGGCCACCGCCTGCAGGCCCCAGGTCTGCGGGTGGGTTATTTCGCCCAACACCAGATCGACCAGTTGCGGCCCGACGCCAGCCCCCTAGAGCACCTCCGGCGCCTGGCCCCCGACCGCAGCGAGCAGGAATTGCGCGATTATCTGGGTGGATTCGCATTCGGCGGGGACCAGGCCACGGCGGCGACGGCACCCTTCTCCGGCGGGGAGAAGGCGCGACTGGCGTTGGCCCTGCTGATCTGGCAAGGACCCAACCTGCTACTGCTCGATGAGCCCACGAACCACCTGGACCTCCGGATGCGACATGCCTTGAGCCTGGCCCTACAGGAGTTCGAGGGGGCGCTGGTGCTGGTCTCCCATGATTGCCATCTGCTCCGAGTCACGAGCGACCAATTGTTCCTGGTAGACGCGGGTACGGTGACCAGCTTCGCCGGGGAGCTCGACGACTACCCCGCCTGGCTCGCCGGGCGGCAGGTGCACCGCGACTCGCCTGCCACCCCGGCGGCGTCCCAGGATGACACGTCGCGCAAGGCCCAGCGACGGGCCAAGGCGGAACAGCGCCGCAACCTGCAGCCGCTGCGGCGTCGCCTCGAAGCACTGGAGATCCGCCTGGCCGATCTCGAAGTGCGCCGCGGCGAGCTGGAACGGGAGCTGGCCTCACCCCTGCTCTACGAACCGGCGGCCAAACCCCGTCTGCTGTCGCTCATGGCGCAGAAGCAGCGGCTGGATGCCGCTTTCGAGGCGACCGAAGCCGCTTGGCTGGAAGCCGGCGAGGCGCTGGAAAACCAGGGAGGAATTCCATGATGCCTCGCTCGCTCGCCAAGGTTGGGGACATATGGGTTGTTTTTCGGTTGAGCATGGGGAAAATCGATCCGGTCGCTTCAATGCGGCCATGGAATGGTTTATGGTAGCTCGTCTAGGGGGCGTTCTCAATTAAGCCAAATCATTGCAGACGCCAGATACAGCATCGCCATATAATTCCTGGCAAGCCGTTCGTAACGGGTTGCCAGGCGTCGAAATTGCTTCAGCTTTTGA
>Ga0049107_10000323_pt1 | contig 13604 bp, 11 predicted proteins | sample WorMetilPIANOSA1_FD_61187 | JGI IMG/M metagenome (GOLD analysis project Ga0049107, IMG submission 61187) | Marine gutless worms symbiont microbial communities from Max Planck institute for Marine Microbiology, Germany - Olavius ilvae PIANOSA.1 | ecosystem: Host-associated > Annelida > Digestive...
ACATACGTGACGCTGGCCCATAAGCGAAAACCGAAGTTTTTCTATTTTGGATGTGCGCTCGTAAGACGGTTCTAATGTAAACAAGCACGGGACGGACGGACAGACGGACGGACGGACAGACGGACGGACAGACGGACAGAGTGCGACGCAATATGCGGCCCCCTCCTAGGGAGGAGGGCCGCATAATAAACAAAGACGTACAAATTTAACGTCGTTGACTGCCTTGTTCAAGGGCTGCATCATGTCTACCAAGCCAGGACTTTTACTGGTGCACGAGAGCAGTTTTGGCTGGATACCATTCCTGCCGCCACCAGTGACTCATATAGGTACTAGCTCGAGTTGTACCCACTGACTCATATAGGTACCAGCTGGAGTTGTACCCAGGCTCACAGTGACTCGTATAGGTACCAGTGGGAGTTGTACCCAGGCTCACAGTGACTCGTATAGGTACCAGTGGGAGTTGTACCCAGGCTCACAGTGACTCGTATAGGTACCAGCTGGAGTTGTACCCAGGCTCACAGTGACTCGTATAGGTACCAGTGGGAGTTGTACCCAGGCTCACAGTGACTCATATAGGTACCAGCTGGAGTTGTACCCAGGCTCACAGTGACTCATATAGGTACTAGCTGGAGTTGTACCCAGGCTCACAGTGACTCATATAGGTACCAGCTGGAGTTGTACCCAGGCTCACAGTGACTCATATAGGTACTAGCTGGAGTTGTACCCAGGCTCGCTGGGTGCAAGTCCGTTGCCTTAACCACTGAGCCATGGCTGCTCCTTTAAAATGATTAAACAAAAATGTGATTTAATTTAATCAAAAATAGTCAGTCACATACCAGAAATTAAACAGCAGATGTGGCTATTATTGAATATTCAGTGTTAGATCGAGTGCTGACTTTTCAGTGAGTGACTGTTTGGTCTGATGCATTGATTGTGCTGCACTCACCGAGCAGTTCTGCTGTTCATTACATCTCATTGAAATCAATGTTGATTGAATATTTGTCATGCATGATGGCTTAGGTGTGCTTTCGACTGACTTGAGAACAATATTGGCACATGTGTTTTTGTGTACGAGTTTTAATTAACTATAACTAAAACTATAACTAAAATGATATCTAAACCCTGCCTGCAACTGACGTGATGTGGCATGGGCAAAACTGTCAGTTTATAAGATGCACTTTGCTGCAGCTGAATAAAAGATAGGCTGAAAAAAACTTATTAAACTATGAGCATTGAAGTGCTAGTTGAATAATAAATAAACTGCAATAAAATTTATAAAATAATAAAAATACAATAAACTGCTGAAGAACCTCATCAGTAGAGTTGCTAACAGAAACAAGACGTTGCTCGATCATTTCCTGTCTGCTTATGTAGAAGTTGTCTGTGAACAGGTCAAGAGGAGATGTCTGAAACTGTGAGTAGAAAACATCGGGGATGCCATCGGCAAACATAATGTCCCAGAACAGCAGCGTGAACAGTGTTCGAACAGTTGAGCCTTCACCATGTAACCCTAGTAACATAATGTAAAAGTAGTAGTCACATCATGTACATTACTTGCTTACTACTGTCATTACTCCAAGCTGACTACTTTCTCCTACTGTCAGCAAGTTCTACTTAACAGTTATCCAAAGTGTACGGGAACACTTGTCCACGTGTGTTAAGGTCACAGCTGATAGTTGATAACTGAGCTAGCCACGCAGCCAATTTCATTCGTATTATAGATAAACTAGATTCAATGCTTGCAAGTGCAAAATGCCACAAAGAGGACAAGCTCCCACCCAATGTATCTTGCTGTCTGCGCAAAATCCTTTTCATGTGAATACATGAAAAGGATTATTACAGATAATACAGTGTAAAATGGTTTCAGGCAACAATGTCATCACTGCTATGTGGCAATACTACTAATAGTACTACTAATAATTTTCGTTTTTGTTTTTGTTTAACTGGCCAATTTTTTGTCAGACTTACTCCAGGTTGGGCTGGGTCCCCAAAAGGGGATTGATAGATCAGGGTTTTACGAAAATGGCCTCAGCATCGAGTGGCGTAAAACCGCCCACCCCAAAGATAAGGTAAGGCAAGCAGCAGGGTGTTATCACAGGCAGGATGCCCTTCCTGTCAACCAACCAACAGTGTGAAAGTTAGTTGGTTCATTGGTGTTTACTGGCAATTTCAACACAAACAGGCTATATCGTAGGGCCAGGGGACAAGAAAAATACACAATTAAACAATGAAACAATACACTAAACTGAAATAGTCATAAACACTCTTCAGTCTGTGCTTTGTGGAGACAATCCCTCACCACGATTAGGCTTCCTCAGAGGAATTTGTCTAGCCAATCACTTGGCAGGTACTGACAACTTAACCAGAACAACCAAAAGAAAAAACACACAGAAATGCAAACTAACGATACCCAAAATATGGCCCTAATAAACAGCACAAAAGAACACATACAAAAAAAATCCAATGCTAAGAGAGACAGAGAGCCTGGTTTAGTCGCCTTTTATGACATCCAGTCAGGAAATGGAGCGGGTTTCTTACAACCCCAGAGCCTGCACAAGGCCCAACAGTGTGAAAGCACTGAAGGTGTTCAATAAAAAGAATGAAAGTATCCAAAAGCCGCGGCACCAGACTAACCCTGCGGATATCCGACACTGGCAAAGTGTTGCAGTGCAACATCCTCCACTCGAGTCATCACCGTCACATCTTCACTGTCGCGTGACAGAGATTCATGACTGATGTACAATGGTGTTGATCCCGGTACTGTGTGATGTAACAATCGACCTTCCACAGTCACCTTATACCACACACATTCTACAGCTTCATACTATTTCAGAGATATGCCAAGATATTGGCTGAGAATCACATTTTCCACACTTGACTGGCACATAATGCCCCGAGTGATACAGTGGGAAAGTTGCAATGAAGTTCACTGCGCAGAAAACAGGATGATGATAGAAAAGTTTGATATGCTATATAAAAAAGAAAATACAGATCCAAAGATAGATTTTCATTTGCTGAAAAATGGCAAAACCAAATTAATATCAACTAAAATGTAGTGCCATGTGACTCATCAACGAAAGGGCACTAAAAGTACTACCAAATGAAAAATAAATAAATAAAAAAGTTTAAAATCGTGAAATAACTACCAAAAAAAACAATTTTATGCAGTAAACAGAATGGACAGTTGCAGACATATACAGTCATTTTAAGGGCCATTTTCCAGAGTTACTCTCAAATGACTTCAAGAAAATTGCTGGATATTGCTGAGGCAGTGTTTTTATGAGCAAGATACTAAAACAACAGCACCAAACATAGATTCAATTCAATTAATATAAATTATGAAATGAACTATTCAATAAGAAAATAAATCAGTAAGTAAGCAAAACAATAATAGTTACAGATCGAGGCTCGCTGACTTCATTCATGTAGTCACCGGCAAAGTTCTGCCACAAGTCCAGCCTTTGTGACGACTTTTTGACGGCGGTCGATTGACATATCTTCTGAGCTCGCTGCAGCAAGCTATACCGTCGGCCCATGCGTACCCAGCCATCCCTCAGTGCAGACTTGATTACCTCAAGTGCCTTTACATTCAACAGACACAATTGACGTACTTCTAGCATCATCGATGTCTCTAGTGCAGAAACCATCAGCAGGAACGTATAAGGTGTCAGGTTCAACCCACAACCATAAACAATTCAAGGAAACTCACGGCACAAACCTCAACTTATTGTTGAATGACTTGAAGTCACAAAGGGGCACTTCCACGTGTCACAGATAAACATTCGGACACATTTAATCACACACTCTTCAGTTACTGCAGTTTATAATTTAACACAACTGTGTGCACAACATCTGTCATGTGGCCCAAACAGCAAAACAGCCTACATGAAACTGTTGCAAAGCTGTATCTAAAAATACCAACGTCACAGACAAACATTTTTGTTACACTAATATTGTTGTAAGCAGATGGGGTTGCCCACGAGGTACTATGGCTGTACCCGACCCATTTCTTTCATGTTCCATGTTGAATAAAGGGCAATTGGTGCAATGTTTATGTGGCCAGATGCCTTTCCTGTCGCCAACCAGCAGGAATCACTCAATGGACCTAATCCTTTCTCTAACCAGAGACTCCCAAACAGGGGAAGGGGCGTCACTCCCTTTACGTCGGCTCTCCGACACCAGCATATAGCAGATATATAACTGTTTTCATCCTAAAATTTGATTTTATTCTGACAGATATATAAAATTACATTACTTTTGCCACAATAGCTTCTTAAATGCTTTGCATAGCAAATACTGAAAGTTTCATCAATTATGATTCGCACTACACATTAACATGTAACTACTAAAGTAGTTTTTGAAAATGCCATCTCGGTTGACGTTTGGGTGCAATTGCCCAAAGGTAGAAGAAAAACAATAAATGTGAACAGCTGACCACTCACTATCAGCAGCAATGGCAACACCACTCGTTTTCACAGCAAGTTTCCACAACAATACCAGAATGCCAAACTAGTCTGGATTTTGCTGCAACAAGAGATGATGGCAGTGGCAGTGGGGACGATTGGAGTTCCAAGACGTGCAAAGCTCCAGTCAAATCACCACCGCCACCAATATTCCAACACTGAGGTTTTTCACAGACGCTGTTGGCTGGCCTAACCAACAGCGTCTAAGCACTGAAGGCATTATTAACAACGATCACTGTCAAGGGCGTAGCCAGACTTTAATTTTAGAGGAGGCAACCTCCCTTCCCTTCCCCTCATTCTTTTCCCTCCCTTCCCCTCCCCTCCCCGTCCTTTCCTCTCCCCCAGTACGAGCTAGGGGTTCTGAGAGAGCGCTGTGAGCTCCCCTAGTGGGGTCTGGGGCGAATCCCAGCTGCTGAACGATTTGGTGCATATTTGAGGCTCTGGTGGCAACATTGTTATGGATTTTGAATCAAAATATCTTCAGTTTTCTGGCGTGAGTTAGTCAGTGATTAGTTTCTTAACGATACATCAGTAACATCAGCACAACGGTATAAGTTGTTGCATAGCATTTGCAGCGAATATTAACTGCGATCGAGTATTTGCTTATAAGTCGTCCATGGCGCCTTTCATGCACCGTTTACGGGTACAGGCCATAGAAAACACATTTAACCTGGAAAGGCAGTGATAAGGTCATTGAAGGTTGTCGAAAATCGGAGGGAAGGAGGTTGGACCCCCTCCAAACCAATTTCCGGGATCTGTTTCCAAGACATCCCCAATATGGGCTTGGGGATGTTGTGTCGACCTCGGGCTCCAGTTTTGGAGGCTAGAACCACAACTTAAGTAATGTGGAAAAGTGAATAAGTGATATTTATACGCAGTTATCCTATGAAGTAAGCAGGTCTGTATTGCATATGGAGTTTGAGTGATGGAACCCGGGACTCTGGGGCTGATTGCGATCATAATCCTTGTCAATTTTCTAGTTTGCAGAAAAACAAGAGGAGGCAATTGCCTCCTTGTGCCTCATACTAGCTACACCCTTGGTCACTGTATAATTTTAAAATGATTTTGCTAAACCATTTGTGCACTGCCCACAGACATTCACAAATTCGTCAAGTGTAAGGTCGGTTGGTGCTTAACGGCACTTTCAGCACAAATAGGCTATATGGTGCCATGTCTGCCCAGGAAAGTAATCCTATGACATACCTACTCTAGACATATGGCCAAACCAGGATTTGAACCCCGGTCCTTCCGCTATCCAAGTACTGTAATCGTTTAGCTACAGAGGCGGACTCATCAACTGTAAGAATTGTAACTGCGAGCAAAGATATGGCGAGAAAGTGAAAAAGAAAAGAAACGGAGACAGTACCTTCAATGGCTGTTTGACATGATAATCGAGGTTCAACGCAAGCCTGTCGTACCACCTGCCACGATAATCAAGCTGATATACATGCTGGCCTATCAACTGCTCAAGCTGGTTCACTGCCTCACTGTAACGCTTCATGAACTGCAGAACCTCAACGCCGTACGTCAAAATACGGACGTACACTGCACCCGCCGTAAACTGCCGTAGATGCTGCGGCAGATTTTCATCATGCCTGAAAACAACAAAACAAAAAGAAAACAAACTCAATTTAATGGTCGTTATTCCAGGTCAACCTGGGTGAGCCTGCACCAGAAAGTGTAGTTCGTATTCAGCTCTCGGCATCATTATCACTGTTATGGTCGCTCTAATTCCCTCTAATCATTTCCTCCCATTTACCACAATCCACAGCATCACTCACACTTTATGTGCAAATCATTCTTATCCTTATGCACAACCTCTTTCCATGTTTTCATGGGCCAACGTCTTTATCTGGCTCCCTCAACCTAAAAAGTAACATATTTTTTCATCCAGTCCTCGTCGTCCCTTCTTAAAACATGTCCACACCATCACTATCGTCACCAGCGCGTCTACACTACAGACTTTTCAACACGACCTGAAAACTTTTTTGTTCCATCTCTCATACCCAGACATTATCCTGTAAGCCAGTGGTCCTAGCAGTAATGATGATTACTTAGGCCACTTTAAAAAACTATGATTACTTACTTACTTACTATCTCTTTCTTTGTGCCACTTGTACTATGTATTCTACTCCTAACCACTGCCTTAATAATGCCATGCGTGAAAACAATACAGGAACAGTATGAAGCAGCTGTGTGACAAGACAATGAAGTGAGGCGACCTGGTGACCTGGACTGTCATTCGTCCTCTCTGTACACCACTACTAACATGACACATGTTTAATCCCAGTTTCCTGCACAATCTGCATAAGCTTGTCAAACCATTCTGGCTTTTACTGCAGCATCAGATAATACAGCTGGTGGTGATGACATATGAACTCTGAAACGTGTGCAAATCGTTTGCTCTTAGCTCCAGTCAGATCATCACCAGCATACTAACACTCGAGTTTTTACAGGCCAGATGCCCTTCCTGTTGCCCAAACGATAGTGCTGGAGTACCGAAGTCAAATAAACCTCAATCTGTAATGCAACAGAAATATACATTGCAAACTAGTTGTTTTTGCAAATGAATTTACATCACATACGACAAGCAAGCAGCATACACACTAATTCAATTACATGTACAGTACATACACTGATGAGTTTCAACGTGATATCGAACTTGGGCAAAGAATATCAAATACTCACTGCAGAAAGGCTGGATTTGATAGAATGCTATCACCTTTCTCTTTAGCATTCAGATAGCGCTGCATGGCTGACTCATATTCTTTGCGTTCAATTTTCAACTGAATATCGGACTCTATTTCTACAGCATCTACAAATCTAAATACAGGATTTTTCAATTAATTACTTATCACTGCCTAACAACATAAAAATAATAGCATAACTGTAAACAATAACAAGGTGCTACTGTTATGACTACTGCTTTTGGCTTTCATTTAACTGACTTATATTTCCAGGGTGAGTGAGTGAGTGAGTGAGTGAGGAGTAAGTGAGTGAGGAGGGTTTAACGTCCCCATCAACAAATTATAGGTCATTTTGGAGACAAGTCTTTCCAGTCAATCACTTGCACTGGTACTGACAACATAACAAGAACAACCAAGCGACAGAACACAACAAATAACATAAAAATAACACAACCTAAAAAGAGTCCCTAGTTAACAGCACATCACATAATCATAAGAAACCTAGGCTAAGAGACAGGACAGACAGAGCCTGGTTTAGTCGCCTTTTACAACATCCGGCCAGGAAATGGAGCGGGTCTATTCTTACAACCCCGGAGCCCGGATGGGGCCCTATTTCCAGGTGTTACTCCAGGTTAGGCCTGGTCTCCCATAAGTCTTTCAAACAAGAACCTATGGGACTGCTGGCATGAGACTTTTTACAGGTCAGATGCCCTTCCTGACACCCAACAAACAGTGTCATTGAAGAAATATAACAGGAATATAGCACTGAAAGCATATAACAATATACAACGAATTAATTAATAACAATTTAACATAAGTTTAACATTACAAACTTCATTAAAGGTAAAGGTAAAGGTAGTACCATACTCCAAATGAGCGTAGGGTTCCAGAGCTGATCCCAGTCCTCGGCAGTCAGCCCGCAGGTGAAAATGTTGTGGCTGCCATTACTTTCTGCCTGGCTTGCGGTTACCTCCCCAGCTGCCAAGCATCACCGCCCATTGGCTGGTACCAAATTATACTGCTTGGTGACAGAGGCACGTGTGTAAACAACTTGCCCAGGGTTGCACCCGGCAGCATGGCAGATGGGATTCGAACCCGTGACCTGCTGATCGCAAGTCCGGCTCCCTAACCACTCAACCACCGAGCCACACACAAACTTCAAGCCACTAACTTGACAGAAATTTCATTCACATTTACGTGGAGATAATGATGTTCTGACTTGCCTGAACAAAGCATCACGATCAGGAAAAATCTTTGTCTGACGAGAAATCGTGTACTGCGGATACTTTAGCCGACCAATATTGCTCATCAGCATTTGAAATCTATCCACACAACAACAACAATAGCATCACTTGGTATCAGCTAAGTACTCCTTCACTGTTTCTACGTTGTTGGTCTGATGGCAGGCAGGAAGGACATCCTAGTGTTGGTATTCTGGTGGTGGTGATCTGACTGGTTGTAATTGTAATTGCACATCAGTGCTCCTGTTTGCATCACTGCTGCAGCCATCATCTCTTGCTGCAGTAAAATCCAGAATTGTTAACCACTCTGGTACCGGCTTACCCACGGTGTCCTGGCATACTGGCTGTTAAATGAGAAACATGTGTGGCTGTGTTGTATCAGCCAAGTCGGACGTCCAATATCTATAATGTCAAGTTTCCATACATCTACCGGGATGTCGGCTTCTGAAACGATGCATTTACCCATGCATGCTGAATGCATTTCACGCACATCTTACCTCCCTATTGCACCCAAGGGGCGGGGCCTCAGAACAGTCAATAGTTACGGCTTCAGACTGACTGCTCACTGCTGGTCTGTGATATATGCATGCCAGTGACAAGATCAAGCACGAAGATGACCAACTTAAAATTTAATGTATCACTGTTTTCACCTTCTTTCACCTTGAGCCAGTAAGCTTACTGTCCATGCCTGACAGGTTGTAATTGTTTATTGTATATGTATCTTATGCATGCATGTATGTCAGTGCGTAATTCATAAATAAAATAAAACAAATAACTGTGCATCCCAATACATAAAAAGCGTACAGTGAAGTTGAAACTTGTGCCAAAGTCTCTTACAACTACTAGCCATTGAATATGCTGACAGAAGTGTTTTTCTCTAAGTAGCATGTTTCAGGAACTACACATTGTAAACAAAACGTGATATTTGTTAAGCTGCCTGCTGTTTACATCACTGACACCTGATAGCATCAATAGCCAGCCTAACTGTCGGCTTCATTATAATCACCCAATTTTCCATGCATTACTGGGCTCCAAAGGTTTGCCTACTTAAAACCACTGCAGACTGTAGCAGCAAGACTGTAACAGTCCAGATGCCCTTCCTATACCAAACAAAAACAACACAATTAACTAGAATGGCACTCAGTAGAATGCATACCTCCACGAAGGCCACAGATCCCGCAAAATTCTTACTGTTAAGCAAACTCCAGGTGAAACATATGGCCAAGTACAGTACTGGTGTCGCAGATATGCCTTGGTCCTGCAGAGGATAATGTTGACCCTATCTAACCTACCGTTACTCTAACTCAATGTAATGTGATCCGGATTGCCATCAAAATCTAATTGTTTCTTCCTTGGCCCATGTGCCACCTTTTCATCAAATTTTGTCCAAATCAGTTGAGTAGTTTTCGCATAATGATGCTAACAAACAAACAAACAAACAAAGTAAAAATAGAACCTTCTTGGCAGAGTTAGTAATAATTATTATTACGTAATCAGCAACAATTGCACACACATTGACATACAATAAAAAATTGTTTGACACAGTTCCATACATTTGCTGCTGTCCGACGTATTCATCGTCAGCTGTGGTTATGTGTAGTCCAAACAACATCATAGCTCGTGCAAAAACTCTGCACTGAATCATCTCCAGACGATAGCACCGACCAAGTAACTGCTTTGCACTAGAATACAATAACAACACATTAGTCAAATCACAAAACTCCAGCAACATCGCTCTTCAGTTCACAAAGTTGTCAAAACGGACACTATTCCAAATTGTCATCACAAATAAATGACGGTATCAGCTGCATGTTAAATACTAAACACTACTTCTTTCAGAGCACAAAGTTGTGATAAATGCATCTGACTTCCAATTAGAATATTAACATAGTTACCAATGAATCTGTGTTTAAAATTTGGCATCAACAGGAATCTTCACATCACAGCTAAAAACATAAACCGGAGTACTATGGACATTTAATGCATAAAAGTGGGAACTGCCTTGAAAAGCAGATCATATAAGGAACCGTTCCAGGAAGTCGCAAATGTGGTAAGAGTAAGACCAAAGACCTTGTGGATGAAGAACATACAGCACTGGATTGGACTGAGCTTGGCATCTTCACAAATAGCAATGGAGAATCGGAAAAAAAACTGGAGGATTGTTCATAGTGTGGGCAATCCTTGCATCAAGGACAGCTGAAGATAAGACAAGACATGTAACTTTTAATAGCATTTGCTGCCTTTTTGATGCCATTTGAAAAAGTACTTAAGTGAGGTTAAGCAATGTGCTATCCATTTGCACCATTTCATCAAAGTCAGTTCAGAATTTCAACCGATTCACTGTTATGTATAGCACACACACACACACACACACACACACTCCGTACACCATTTTCCAGGTAAACGTGGGTTAGCCGGTTGCCCCCTTAATTCTCCTTCTCCATTTATTCCTGGACTGCGCATTCTTTTGGGACAGACCTAAACTTTCCATGTCATTCTTAACACAATCCCATCAGGTCTTTTTCAGGCATCCTCTCTGTCTAATTCCTTCAACTTCCCACGTTATACAACGTCTGACCCAGTCATTATCATCTTTTCGTTCAACATGTCCAAACCATCTCAACCTACTCTTTTTGATCATCAATCTGACTGGTTCCAATCCTAAGAGTTCTCCGAGTTCTTCACTTTTCTTCCTCTCATTCAGCTTAACCCCACACATCCATCTGATCATACTCCTTTCAGTGCAATTCATCTTCAATTCATGCTCAACTTTCATAGGCCAGGTCTCACTGCCATGCATCAGACAACTCCCCACACAAGTAGCATATACCTTGCCTTTAGTTTTAACGAGAAGCCTTTTCCAGTTAGAATGGGTAGGTATTCACGAAACTTTTTCCAAGCAGATCTGACTCTGGTTGTTAGTTTTGTTGCTGCTGAATCACATCCTCCATCTGCATCCAACATATCTCCTAAATAACAGAATTTATCTACCTTTTCCAGTGATACCCCATTACCAATATCAATTACTGTTATTTCCAGTAGGATGGGAAAATTTTTGTATCCAAGAATTAAGAATCTCAAAGAAATGCCACTTAGTAAGCAATAACGTTAAACTTAGGAGCAACATTTCAACAATAACAAACCGTTTCAGGACCATCTTCTCGGTGGCATCTGAGCTATGTGTGAAAAAGCTGCTGACATTTTGACGACGGGAATGTTTAACAACGGCATTGGCGATGTCGTGCTTTTTCAGTGATGTGCAGTTTATCTGCAGTGACTTGGCAAGAGACTTAAGCTCTGCAGCTGGTAGACAGCCGACAGCGTCTTGGACACTGACAAGCTGAGATTCTTGCAGCAAACAAAATATAACAGAACAAACTCAAGTTCATTTGATTTCTCATCTACGTATAGGACTAGTACTTCAGGGCAGCTGAGTGCTTCTTATTGAGCCTTGATGTTCTGCTCAAGTTGTAGACATTGTCCGTTTTTCCATGGTATGTTACTATGTTCAGTTTTACTTGAGCAAATAAATGATGATGACGATAATGAAACTCATTGTTTAACATTACTGTTGTTGTCTATTACTAGTCTGACATTGTCATACCAACTTACCCACACTGTCGTGGAACATATGCTCATTTTAATGGCCAGTTTCCAAGGATATCCTGGGTACTGCTACCAGAATGCGTATTATCCCGATTTTAATGTGGCAAGAAATGAAGGTGGTGGTGGTGGAGACAACCGGAACTGTACGACATGCAAAGCTCCAATCAAATCATCACAAACAACACAACAATGCTTAGTTTTTAACAGGCCAGATGGCCTTCCTGCCACCCAACAGTGTTAAAGCATTGAAGGCAAGTTGCCCTGGAAACTGGCATTAAATGAGTTGTTACCGGCAGGATGCAGCGAAGCGGCAAACTGCCAGTATTAAATTTACTCACAGGCCAAAAATCAGGTTTTTCCGCCTGCAGGGGCGACTAGTTGCACCGATTCACGTCAAACTTGGCATGGCCGACAGGCACGTGGGTCCACTTGGCTGAGCAAAATTTTACCTCAATCGCCACAGGGGGTGGGAATGCGGCCCCAAAAATATCAAAAATTTCCACTTTTTGGTAAAGGGCGTGACTCCCTTGACCGATTTGGAAAATTTGTAGGGACATTTATACGCCTAACTATTCCAAGGTCTACTCAGCCTTCCATCCCTCCGGGGTCGGTAAATGAGTACCAGCTGAGGCTGGGAAGGCAAAGGCAGGTATGGCTCATTCCGACTGTGGATGAACGTGTGGGTGTGTAGGTAAAACTGTGAGATCCCTTGAGAACACGTGCCATACCTGAGCACTTCTGTGGTGGTGATTCACTATGAAGAGGCACTATATCAAGTGTATGCACCGTTACTGTTATCCTACATTAGCATTTCATATTTCTAATGATTTGCATCACAGGTTACGGAGATATTGCTGAGAAACCGCGCGTCGGTCAATTAGGCCGAATTTTTCCGTGCACCCTGTAGGAAAAACTATGCATTGGATCAAAAAATGGATGACACCTCCGAGCTCTATCACCATGCAAAGTTTGGGGAAGATTTCACAATGCACACCAGCTGTAGGTGCGAAAATGTGGTGTTTGTTTTTTTGTTTTGTTTTTTTTTGTCACTCTCCGAGTCCGGAGCACTGTGCGTTAGAGGGTTGCATAGTTCGAACAAGCATTCAAATTAGCATTGCATTGCCGTTTATTGCCCGATTTCGACACAGTTTTCAGCGTTTTTTCAGATGCACTACTTAGTTTGCATATTCGTCGCTAGGTGGCGCCACAATTTTCGCGAAATTGCGGTCAAAAATTGTGAAAATTCCAAAAATCGGCGGAAAAGTTTGTGTGCACCACTTTGTATAGATAGCTGAGAGATTTAAAGAAAATTCCACCGCAGTTGTTTAGGGCAGAAACTGTAGATGTGCACCTATATAAATTTTATTTCGCATGTCGCTACCTAGTGCTGACAGGTTGCGGTCGAGATTTTGCAAAGCGTAAACAATCGGACGCAGAGTTTGCGGGAAATAGCCTACTATGCGTCCCATATACTGCACACATTACTATATATAAACGTATCGGTACGGTCACAAACCAACCAAATTGAACCAACCCCCGGTTTCCTCACTAATACAACAATGCCGCCTCAAGCTGTTTGGACATATAGCTCGTGCTGCAGCCTCAGA
>Ga0049107_10000324_pt1 | contig 13586 bp, 14 predicted proteins | sample WorMetilPIANOSA1_FD_61187 | JGI IMG/M metagenome (GOLD analysis project Ga0049107, IMG submission 61187) | Marine gutless worms symbiont microbial communities from Max Planck institute for Marine Microbiology, Germany - Olavius ilvae PIANOSA.1 | ecosystem: Host-associated > Annelida > Digestive...
CATGTTGAAGAAGCAGCAGTCGTCCGACGGTGGCGCCAGGGTTTGGGCCCAGGCCGCCAGGCGCGTTGCGTCGCCGCGATACACCGCGTCGAGCAGCAGCGGCGGCAGCGCGAACTGGTAGACCATCTGCGCCTCGTGCGCGCCGTCGCCGAAATACGAGATGTTGGTCTCGTGCGGCACGTTGGTCTCGGTGACGATCAGGACGCCGGGCGCGGCCAGGTCCAGCACGTCGCGCAGCGCCGCGACGACGTTGCGGGTCTCGGCGAGGTCGGCACAGGTCGAGCCGAGGCGCTTCCAGACGTAGGTCACGGCGTCGAGCCGGATCAGCCGGGCGCCGTTCGCCACGTAGAACAGCAGCACGTCGGCGATCTCCGCCAGCACGTCGGGGTTGGCGAAATTGAGGTCGATCTGGTCGGCGCTGAACGTGGTCCAAACGTCGCGCGGCCCCTCTGCCGTTTCGAAGCGGTGAGTGAGCGGCGTCGTGCGCGGCCGCGTGACGCCGCTCAGGTCCGTGCCCGCGTCGACGACGATGAACCAGTCGCGGTAGGGCGCTTCCCCTGCGAAGAAACCCTGGAACCAGGCGCTCTCCGCCGAGACGTGGTTGAGCACCAGGTCTGCCATCAGCGTGTAGCACCCGGCCAGCGCAGCGACGTCGTCCCAGGTGCCCAGCTCCGGGTCGATCGCCCGGTAGTCGATCACCGAGAAGCCGTCGTCGGAGCTGTAGGGACAGAACGGCAGCACGTGCACGGCGCCGATGGCGTCGCCGACGTTGCGCTCCAGCCAATCGCCGAGGGCGGCCAGCGCCGGCCGGCCCGGCGACGCGATCTGGTCGCCGTAGGTGATCAGCACCGGCGCCTGCGGCAGGTGGCGCGAGGCCGGCAGCGCCGCCCGAAAGCGCGCCGCGCCTGCGGCCAGGCGCGCAGCCAGCTCAGCCCCGCGCTCGGCGCCGTACAGGCCGGCGAGGCGGGTCCGCAGGCGCGCGACGGTGGCGTCGGCGTTAGTGGCGCCGGTCTCGGGTGCAGCGCTCATGGGCTAGCGTCGTGGTGTTGCTGGGGCGTCGCCCCCTGTCCTGCATCGAAGCAGCCTGCCGCGCGCCGCTCAAGCGCCGAGTGGTTGGTATCGCGCCCGCGGCTCAACATTTTCCGCCGGACGGGCGACAATAGGGCCAGGACAGGCCTTCGCATGGCTGGGGGAGAAGATGGCGCGGGACGGAACGCTGGTCGTCGACGTCGGCGGCAACAACGTGAAGATCATGGTCAGCGGCCACGGCGAACGGCGCAAGCTGCCCTCCGGGCCCGACTTCACGCCGGCCGACATGGTCGCGGCAGTCCGCGAGCTGGCGGCGGGCCTGGACTTTGAGCGCGTCACCATCGGCGTGCCGTTCCCCGTGCGCCGCGACAAGCCGGTGCTGGAGCCGCACAACCTGGGCCCTGGCTGGACCAATTTCGACTTCGCGCACGCCTTCGATCGCCCGACTAAGCTGGTCAACGACGCCGTCATGCAGGCGGTCGGCAGCTATGACGGCGGCACCATGCTGTTCCTGGGCCTGGGCACGGGGCTGGGGGCGGCGCTGGTCGCCGACGGCACGCCGATCCCGCTCGAACTCGCCCACATGCCCTACATGGACGGCATGACGTACGAGGACTGCGTCGGCCGCCGCGGCTACGACCGCCTGGGCCGCAGGAAGTGGGAGGCCACCGTGGCCGAGGTCTGCGAGATCCTGCGCCGTGGCATGGTCGCCGACTATGTCGTGCTGGGCGGCGGCAACGCCAAGCGGTTGAAGGACATGCCGCCCGACTGCCGCCTGGGTGACAACATGAACGCCTTCTACGGTGGCTTCCGCCTGTGGGAGGACATGGCGGACTGGTAGGCCGCCGCCGGCTGACGCGAGAGGAGTCCCATGCCGAGACGCGGAAAACGTCGCCTGTGGCTGGTCCTGAACGGCAAGCCGGCCGGCCGGCCGACCGTACGCCAGGCGGTCCAGCACTTGCGCGACGCCGGCCACCGGGTCGAGGTCCGCGTGACCTGGGAGGGCGGCGACGCGGCACGCTACGCCGCCGAGGGGCTGGCGCGCCCGGACGTCGACGTGATCGTCGCCGGCGGTGGCGACGGCACGGTCAACGAGGTCGCGAACGGCCTGCTCAAGGGCCGACGGCGCCCGGCGAAGGCGATGGCCGTGCTGCCGCTGGGCTCCGCCAACGACTTCGCGCGCGGCTGCGGGATCGGCATCAGCGACCCCGCCGCGGCGCTGCGCCTGGCTGCCACCGGCGAGATCACGCCGATCGACGCCGGCCGCATCGGCAACCGCTATTTCCTCAACGCGGCGGTCGGCGGCTTCGGCGCCGCGGTGACGTTCGACACCAGCGACCGCGCCAAGAAGGTCATGGGCGGCGCGGCCTACGGGCTGACCGGGTTCCTCAAGGTGTTCAAGCAGACGGCTTACGTCAGCGAGGTGCACTGGGACGGCGGTGACGACCCGAACCGGCGCATGCTGTTCGCGGCATGCTGCAACGGCGTGCAGGCCGGCGGGCACCGCCTGGCGCCGGACGCGAAGCTCAACGATGGGCTGTTGCGGCTGCTCAGCGTGCCGGACTTCCGCCTCGCCGACATGCCGAAGGTCGTGCGCGACATCCAGCACCTGGGCAAGACCGAACCTCGCATCGTCAGGTACCACCCGTTGAAGTGGCTGGAGGTGACAGCCCAGGAGGAGGTCCCGGTCAGCCCCGACGGCGAGATCATGCGCACGAATGCCTTCCGCATCGAGTGCCGGCCCGGCGTGCTGCCGTTCGTGCTGCCGCCCGGCGCGCCGCTGGTGGACGCGTCACGACCGCCGCGTCGCCCGACCCGGTACCGCTTTATGTCGATCTCGACGGCACGTTGGTGCACACCGACGTGTCGATCGAGCAGGCCTTCGCGCTGGTCAAGCGCCACCTGTCGCACGTGCTGCTGCTGCCACTGTGGCTGCTGCGCGGGCGCGCCTACTTGAAACGCCGCATCGCCGCCGACGCGGCGCTCGACCCCGCGGCGCTGCCCTACGAGCCGGCGGTGTTGGAATATCTGGCGGCCGAGAAGCGCCGCGGCCGGCGCCTGGTGCTGGCGACCGCCGCCGACGTGGGCTTCGCGCGGCAGGTCGCGGACCATCTGGGCCTGTTCGACGCGGTGATCGGCTCCGACGGCGGCGACGACCTCGCCGGCGCCACAAAGCTCGCGCGCATCGCCGCGGACGCGCCGGACGGCGTCTTCGACTATGCCGGCGACAACCTGCCCGACCTGGTCATCTTCCGCCACGCGCGGCGCGCGCTGGTGATCAACCCGGCGCCGGCCTTGCGCGGCCCGGCGCGGCGACTCGAGAACGTCGCCTGGACGCTGGACACCGGCGCGCGGCACGTCTCGGCCTACGTCCTGGGCTTGCGGCCGTGGCGCTGGCTGTGGGGGCTCTTGGTCTGGCTGCCGCTGCTGGTGGCACCCGTCGGCACCGAGCGCATCGCCGGCGAGGGCATCGCCGTGCTGGTCGCCTTCGTCGCGCTAGCCTGCGGCTGCCACGTGTTCGACGACCTGGTGAACCTCGGCGCGCGCCGGGCGCTGCCGCGGCGCTGCCAGGCGCCGCTGGTGCGCGACGAGCTGCCGCTCAGCCGCGCCGCCGCCGGCATCCTGTTGTGCTTCGTCGTGGCGCTCGCGGCGCTGGCCGTGCTGCCCGCGGCGGTCGGCCTGGTGGCGCTGGCGCACCTGGCGCTGGCGGTCGCCGCCGCGGTCTGGCTCGACGACTCCCGCGGCGGCCTGATCGTCGCCGCCGGCGGGCTCGGCGCGACGCGGGTGGCGGCCTGCGCGCTCGCGGTCGGGCTGCCGGTCGACATGCCGCCGCTAGCAATCGGGGCCGCCGCCGGCGTCGCGCTCGAACTGCTGCGCCGCTGCCGCGACGGCCCGGTCTAGCCGCGCTACTGGGCGCGGTTGCGCGCCTGCTCCAGCGCCTTGAAGTACTGCGTCATGCTCTCGGTGATGCGACCCTCGCCGATCGAGCGGGCGATGCCGCTGAAGAAGCCCGTGATCTTGTTGGTGAAGGTGCTGTTGACCCAGAACACGGCCGTGCCCTCGTCGACCGGCAGGGCCAGGGCAACGACCTGCAGCGCCTCGTAGGTACGGCCGACGTAGAACTGGCGGTGCGCGAAGGCCACGTGTCCGGAGCCGCGCTGGACGATCAGGTGGGCCAGCAGGAAGGTCCGGCGGTCTTCGACGTCGCTCTCGATCCAGTACAAGCGATGGGCCACGTCCGGGCGCGTCTCCTGCGGATAGCCGTTCAGAACGGCGACGAAGTCGGGCAGGAACGGACCCAGGTCCCGCGTCGCCGCCGCGGTCTGGGCGCCCAGCCCGGCGGCCGGGTCGGGGGCGTCGTCGCTGTAGTCGTAGGGCGCGATCCCGGCCAAGCCGCCCGCGACATAGGCGGCATGACGCGCCTTGAGCAGCGCGACATAGGCGGCGGAGATCCGTGTCGCCGCGTCCGCGTCGTCCAGCGTCACGTCGTCGAGCGCCGCCTTGAGCCGGTCCGCTTCCGCCTCGGCCATGTTGAAGTCCTTGTCGGGGTCGAGGTTCAAGAGGTCGCGCAGGTTCGAGCGGTCGTCGGGCGCGAAGCCGACGCCCGCCCACGGATCGCCGCCGCCATCCAGCCGGCCGAAGGCGACGACGCTCGGGTCGTTCTTGATGGTGAAGCCGTTCAGCACGCGACGCTCGATCAGGTCCAGCGGCGTCGGCACGACGACGGCGACGGCGGCGCGCAGCTCGTCCTCGCGGTCGCCGTCGATGCCGGTGGCGACGATCTCGCCGCGTCGCATCGCCGCCTGCTGCCTATCCGTGAGGTCGATCATCCGCGCGACGTCTTCGAACGTCGGCGGCGTCTGGGCGAACGTAGCAGTGGCTGCCAGGCAAGTGCCCGCGACCAGCCAGGGCACGATGCGCATCGTCGATCCTCCTCGGAAGGTCGTGGCGACGAGTCCGAGTCTAGATCGCCCGCGCGGCGTTGCTATCGCTCAGGCGGCAGGGCGGTGGTTCGCAGCGGCGACGCGGCGGCAGAACAGCCGCGAGCCGATCAGCACGGCCAGGATCACCACCGCCGCGGCGCCCAGCCAGACCTGCCAGCGCATGTCCATGCCGACGTCGCCCAGGGTCACGAAGGTCACGGTCGCCGGCAGGATGCCCACCGCCGTAACCCAGTTGAAGGTCCACCAGCGCATGCTGAGCGCGCCGGCGGCGAGGTTCAGGGCGAAGAAGGGCACGAAGGGGATGCAGCGCGCGACCAAGAGCGCCAGCGCGCCGCGCCGTTCGGTCCAGCGCGCGATCGTGGCGAAGCGCTCGTCGCCGACCAGCGCCCGCACCCAGCCGGGGCCCAGGAGGCGCGCCAGGCCGAACGCCAGGTTGGCGCCAAGCATGGCGCCGACCCAGGTCAGGACGCTGCCCCAAAGCGCGCCGTAGACGGCGCCGCTGGCCATCGCCGCCGCCTCCGCGGGCGCGAAAGTCAGGGCGCAGAGCGCCATCATCAAGAGCGACAGGCCGATGCCCCAGACCCCCAGGTCGCGGTACCAGGCGGCCCAGGCCGCGGCGTCGAGCGGCGGCATCAAGACGCTGACCAGGCCCAAGCGCAAGCCGTAGTCGAACGCCAGCAGCACGGCCAGCAGTACCGCCAGCGCCAACATCGCGCGCCAGCGGCGGCCGGCCTGAGCCCTGCCGTTCGTCGCGCGCGCCGATTTGTCGGGGGGGAGGTTCAGCGCCGCCGACGTGGCGCCGTTCTCGCCGTCAACAGCCATGGGCCAAGGGTACGCTCTGCCCGCACCCCTGCAAAGCACCGTTCCTGCGCATTGAATCGGCATGTCGGCGCCGCGAATCCGTCCTGCCGGGCCGCCGCGGGCGCGTCGGATCGGGCGGGTGGGCGAATAGCGATAGTCCCGATCGGCTGCCGCGCTTTAGTGTTGTGCAACCGACGGCGCAATCACGACGGCCGGTGCCGCCATAGCATGGGTGCCGCCATAGCATGGGGCAGGGCTTGGCGGCGCAACCGGGCCGCCAGCGAGGGGGCGCTGAATGCAAATGACATCGGAGCGCGAGACATGTTTGCCGGCGACGCGCCGCGTCACCGGATTCGATCGATCTACAGCCTCTCTCCGTTGCCTCTTGCTGATCGCCGTCACGCTCGCGACCGCCGGCTGTGCCGGCGACCTGACGCGCAACCCGGTGCCCGTCGCCGAAATGGCGGCGGCCGAGCCGCCCGGCGAGCCGCACGTCCGTGACGAAGGCCTGGCGCTCAGCCCGACGCTGCAGGCCGACCTTGAGCAATCGCTGCGCGACGAGAGCGACGACATCTACTGCCAGGACGAGTCAGGCGCGCCGTCCTACTGCTCGCTCGCCTTGTCCGGGGGCGGCGGCTTCGGCGCGTTCGGCGCCGGTTTTCTCAACGGCTGGACCGACGCCGGCACCCGCCCGACCTTCAAGGTTGTGACCGGGATCAGCACGGGGGCGATGATCGCGCCCTTCGCCTTCGTCGGGCCGAAATACGATGAGGCGCTCAAGGAAAGCTTCACGACCGTCAGCGACGCCGACGTCTACACGTCCAAGGGCGTGACGGCGGTCCTTGGCGACGAGTCTTTCCTGGACAGCGCCCCGCTCGCCGCCCGGATCGCCAAGTCGGTGGACGACGATCTGATCGCCGACGTGGCGGCGGCGCACAAGGCGGGGCGGCGGCTGATGATCGGTACGGCCAACATGGACCGGCAGGAGTTCGTCGTCTGGAACATGGGCGCGATCGCCAGCAGCGGCGATCCCGACGCGCCGGAGCTGTTTCGCAAGGTGCTCCTGGCATCGGCCTCGATGCCGGGCATCTTTCCGACGACCCTGATCGACGTCGAGGTGGACGGGGTCGCTTACGACGAAATGCACGGCGACGGCGGTCTGTTCACGCCGGTCTTCTTCCACAGTCTCGTGGTCGATCCCCATCGCGCGGTCGAGACCGTTGCGGCCGAAGACGGTCGCGAGCGGCCAAAGCGTGGCCAGCTCTACGTGATCCGGCACGACATCGTCACGCCGCAGCCGAAACAGATCGAGCGGCGCCTCAAGCCCATCGTCGGCCGCGCCATCTCGACGATGGTCAAGGCGATGTCCCTCGCCAATCTCTACTTCATCTACGTCGAAGCCCTGGCGGCGGACACGGAGTTTAACTACGTCAGCCTGCCGCAGGACTTCGTCTGGGAGAGCGATGACGAATTCGACACCGCCGAGATGAACCGGCTCTACCAGATCGGCTACGACATGGCGAAGGCGGGTCACACTTGGCAGAAAGTGCCGCCGCAGTTCGACCAGAGCCCGTTGGCACGCCACCCGCATAGCCTCATCGAGGCGGCCGGCCCGTAGCGCTGGTCAAGGCGGCCGCGCGGGCGCGAAATCGTGACCTCGCGCGCCGCGGCACCTGGCCTAGGCTGCCCGGCGATGCCGCCGCCGCTCTGCCGTCTGCTGTTCGCGCTCACCCTCGTCGTCGCCGTTCCGGCGGCGGCCGAACCCACCGCACTACCGGTCGTCGCCCAGGTCGGGCCGTGGCCCGTCGTCAGCCGGCTGGTGCCCTATCGCGGGCGGCTGTGGTTCGCCAACAGCGTCAAGGGCGTCGACCATAACTCGGCGGACCTCTACAGCGTCGACGTGACGACAGGCGCTGTGCAGTACGAGCGCCATCTGTGGAGCCAGGACGCCGGCCATCCGGTCGTGCATCGGGGGCTGCTCTACTGGCCGTCGGAGGACGCGCGCATCGCCGGCCAGGGCGACTTCCAGGTCACAAACGGGCGCAACTGGGCGACGGGGCGCGTGACGACCGCGCAGATCTTCCACGTGCACGCGCTGGCCGAGCGCGACGGCCGGCTGATCGCCGCGACCAGCGCCTGGCGCGCCGGGCTGCAGGTCTCCGAAGACGCTGGCCGCACCTGGCGCGAGGCTTACGACCACCCGACGCCGCCGCGCCGGGTCAGCCGCATCACCAGCCTGGTGCCGCTCGACGGCGCCCTGATCGGCAGCCTGCGCGAGCCCGGCGGCCGCCGGGTCGTGCGCTACGCCGACCCCGAACTAAGCGATCTGCCCGGCTGGCCGCGGCGACCGACCTCGAACCTGGTGCCCTACCGCGGCGGGCTGGCGGGCCTGGTGCGGGAGGCCGAGGGCGCGGCGCTGTGGCACACCGACGGCCGCTCGAGCACGCGGCTGCACGGGCCCGTCGCCGGCTGGCGCGCCTTCGTATTGGCGGCCGACGGCGCGGCGCTGTGGGCGGTCTCCGGCACCGCGTCCGCGGGCGTCGTCTGGTACAGCCGCGACGGCACCACCTGGACGCGCCGCCACACCTTGGCGGGCGGCGAGCCGTACGAGATCGCGGTTCTGGCGGGCCGGCCGTTCGTCGCCGGCGCCGGCACAGACGGGCGCGGGGTCCTTTGGGGCGCCCTCGGCGCCGCGCCGGTCGCCGGGCCGGCGCCGCCGCTGCCCGACCTGTCGCCGGTGCCCGACGGCGGGACCGTCGACTGGGTGGCGCGGGGCGCGGCGCTCGACGCGCTGCTGGCCGACCCGGAGGCCTATCCGCGCGTCGGCAGCCGCATCCGCGCCGCGGTCTATGCCGCGGCGGTCGCGGACCCGCCGGACGACTTTTTCGCGCGCCGGCTCAGCGCACCGATGCCCGCGGCACCGCTGAAGCCCTACCGCGACGTCGTCGTCGCGCCACGCGGCGACCTGGGCGTCTTCCTGGTGCTGTGGGGCATGGGCGTGTCGGGCACGGGCCGTGTGCCGCCAGACCTCATCGCCGCCGACTGGACGACGCCGGAGAACGGCGCCGCCAAGTACTTCGCGCCGCACCTGGCCGCCATGTGGGCGGCGGTCGAACTCGGCCAGGCCGACACCGCCACGATCGAGGCGCTGCTGGCGCGGCTCGAGGGGCCCGGCGATCCACTGTGGCTGAGAGGCGACGCGGTGGGCGCGCTCACAGCACCGACGGGCCGGCGCCACGGCTACGACACGGTCGCCTGGCGCACCTGGTGGGACAGCGCCCGCGCCGGCGGACCCGGAATCAGAAAGGCCCGCGGGTGCGGGCCTTTCCGGGTCGATTGACGGCGGGCAGCCAGGTCAGTCGGCAACCCTCAGGTTCTCGGCCGAGGACTTGCCTTTGGGCCCCTGCTCGAGCTCGTACTCGACGACCTGTCCTTCGCGCAGCTCATTGAGGCCGGCCCGCTCTACGGCGGAGATGTGGACGAAGGCGTCCTTCGAGCCGTCGTCGGGGCTGATGAAGCCATAACCCTTGACGGGGTTGAACCACTTGACGGTTCCTCTGGTCATAAGATCGTTCCTTGAGTGCATTGTCGTCGCCACCCGTGACTCGGACAGCGGGTCTCAGCGCAGCGAATTCCGTGGGGGTGTAGCTCGGTCGGCGTGACGAAGCGGTATCCGCCGTGTCCTTCGAAGTCTGATGCTATGGATTTCGATGCCTCGGCGCCCCGCTGCAAGAGGCATTTTGGGGCAATTTGTCCCATTACGTCAGAGGCCTAGTAAACAGACGACGACTGTTGGGGAGGGCTATTATGGAGTTTCACAAGGGCCGACTGATCGATCACGTGCACCTGATCGTCGCCGATCTCGGCGCCAGCCGGCGCTTCTACGAGGCCGTGCTGGAGGTCCTGGAGCTGCCTGTGGGTGGCGCCGGCCCGGGATTCTTCTGGGCCGACGAGCTGTTCGTCAGCGAGGGCGAGGCGCCGACCACGCGCCTGCACCTGGCTTTCCAGGCTCCGGACCGCGCCACCGTCGCGCGGTTCCACGAAGCGGCCCTCGCCGCCGGCGGCCGCGACAACGGCGGGCCGGGGGAGCGGCCCTATCATCCGGGCTACTACGCCGCCTACGTGCTGGACCCCGACGGCAACAACATCGAGGCCGTGCACCACGGCCCGGCCGCGCGCTCGGCCGCGTCGGTGGTGCTGACCGCACCCTAGGCGCGGGCGTATTTCGGGTAGTCGCCGATCAAGAGGCGGTGGGGCGGTTCGTCCTCCTCGATCTCCGGCCAGCGGCCGATCGGCTCGTGGAAGCGGTTGTCGTGCTCGTCGTCGTTGACCAGCGAGACCTCGCCGAACAGCACCCGGCCGTCGGGTGCCGTGAGCTTGTGGTAGCAGCCGGGCTCGAGCGTGATGCTCTCGCCCAGGCCCAACTCGATCGTCGTGCCCGCCGGCACGGTGCGGCGCACGCCGTCCAGGCTCAGGGTCACGTCGGTGTCGGCAAACCCGCCGTCCTCCGTTGCGTTGTGCACCTCCACTCCCATGCCGCCGCCGGCCCGGACGATAATGTCCTCGACCTTCAGCCAGTGATGGTGCGCCGGGCAGAACTGGTCGACGTCGATGATCGCGACCTTCTCGCAGTACGACTTGCCGCGGCCGCTCTTCAGGTTTTCGATCCGGCCGTTGCGCAGCGTGAACAGCAGAATGCCGCAGTGGTGATAGTCGCCGAGGCCGAAGTCGGTGAGGTCCCAGCCCAGGCCGCACTCGACGATCTCCGAGATGTCGCCGTCGGGATGGGCCCAGTCGTCGGGCGTCCAGGAGGCGAACGGCGGCAGGTGAAAATGCTCGGCGGCGAAGAACGCTTCGGCGTCGCGGATCAGCGCGTTGATCTCGGATCGTTTCATGGCTCTCCTCCCACGCGAAGAGGCCGCCAGCGTCTCACAGGGCGCGGCGGCTAGCCAAGGGGCTGAACGCCGCCCCTTGGCGTGCGCCGCGGTTCAGGCGCCCTCTTCGTACTTGAAGGACAGCCGCAGCTTGGTCCGGTAGGCCTCGATCTTGCCGTCGTGCACGGTCGCGTCCTGCGCCACCACGTCGGCGATGCGCAGGTCGCGCAGGTGCGCGCCGGCGCGCTCGACCGCCGCTGCCGCGGCCTTCTCCCAGGACTCCGGGCTGCTGCCGACGACCTCGATGATTTTGTAGACGCTGTCTGGCATGGCATTCACTCCCTGGCATTGTTCGCCAAGGATAGACCCGCCAGGGACACGCTTGCATGCGTTAGCGCAATTCTCGCCGCGCCCGCGTCAGCCCGCCTCCAGCTTTGCCGCCAGCTCCATGTCCCAGTAGGCCGCCTCGATCTTGTGGCCGTCGGGGTCGCGCACGAAGCCGCCGTAGTAGGGCTCGCCGTACATCGGCCGCGGCCCCGGCGCGCCGTCGTCGGCGCCGCCGGCGGCTAGCGCCGCCTCGTGGAAGGCGTGCACCGCCTCCTTCGACGGCGCGATGAAGCCGATGTGCGTGCCGTTGCCGACGTTCGCCGTCTGGCCGTCGGCCGGGATCTGCACCCAGAACTCGGGGAACATCTTGCCGTAGGCCACGGCGCCCGGGAATTCCATCATCCGCTTGGCGCCGACCGTCGGCATCACCTTGTCGTAGAAGGCGACCGCGCGGTCGAGGTCGTTGGTGCCGATCGAGACATGGCTGAGGATGCTGGGAATGTCGTCGCTCATCGGACCCCTCCGTGTTTCAAGGAGCGGCATCGAACACGTTGCGGACGGCGCGAGCAAGGCGGTGCGACGATCAGTCCGCGTCGGCTACGCCATCGGCGGCGCAACGAAACCCGACCATGTCGAGGCCGATGTCGGGCGGGTTGCCGTGGCGGTAGGCGGCGCGCAGGCAGTACGGGTTGTTGCCCCAGCCGCCGCCGCGCAGCGCCACCTGCTCGGGCTTGCCGGGGAAGGCGTCGGCGGTCCACTCCCAGACGTTGCCGGCCATGTCGAGCGCGCCCGAGGGCGCGACGCCCGACGGGAAGCTGCCGACCGGTGCCGTCGTGACGTAACCGTCGGCGGCGCTGGGCGCGCAGCAGGCGACCGTGCCGAAATTGGCGCGGCGCGGCGTGCCCTCGCGGGGTGCGACGTCGCCCCATGGGAAACGCCGGCCATCGGTGCCGCGCGCCGCGAACTCCCACTCGGCTTCCGTCGGCAGGCGCAGGGCCGCCCAGGCGCAATAGGCCGCGGCGTCGTTCCAGGAGACCTGCACGACGGGGTGGACCGCACGGCCGTCGATCGTGCTGCCGGGGCCGTACGGACGGCGCCAGTCGGCCGCGGCGCGGCCCCAGCGCCCGGTCCAGACATAGCCGAAGCCGCGCCGCTCGGCGTCCGTGACGTGCCCGGTCGCGGCGACGAACGCCGCGAACTGGGCGTTCGTCACCTCGTGCCGCATCAGCCGGAAGGCGGCGACCGTGACCTCGCGCGGCGCCTCGTCGGGCTCACCGGCCGGATCGCCCATCGTGAAGGTGCCGCCGGCGACGCTCAGCAACTCCTGCGCGGCGGTCGGGCCGGCCGCAACCAGCGCCGCCGCCACCGCGAGCCCGCGCGCTATGATCGTCGCGGTCATCGGGCGACGCTACGGGATCGGGGAGGGGGATGTCGAACCGCGGCGCGGGCACGGAGGGTCACGTCGCCGGCATCGGCTGGATGCTGGTGACGACGTTCTTCTTCGTCTGCGTGCACGCGACAGGGAAGCACCTGGTCGCCAGCTACCCCGTCGGTCAGGTCGTCTGGGGCCGCTACGTGTTTCATCTCCTGCTCGCAGCCCTGGTGCTGGGGCCGGCGCTGCGCGACGTGGTGCGCACGCCGAACCTCAAGGCGCAGCTCGTGCGCTCCGCCTTCATGCTGGGCGCCACGGCGTTCTACTTCGCCGGCGTGCAGCGCCTGCCGCTGGCCGAGGCCAACGCCATCAGCTTCACGACGCCGATTTTCGTGGTGCTGCTGGCCGGCCCGGTGCTGGGCGAGCATGTCGGGCCGCGCCGCTGGCTGGGCGTGGTGTGCGGCTTTGCCGGCGCCCTGATCGTCATCCGCCCGGGCAGCGGCGCCATGGAACTGGCCGCGGCGTTCCTGGTGGCGAGCGCGGTCTGCAACGCCTGCTACCAGATCGCCACGCGGCGGCTGGGCCAGCGCGACGATGCGCGCACGACGCTGCTGTTCACGGCGCTGGTCGGCACCGTGGCGTCGAGCGCGGTGCTGCCCGTGGTCTGGCAGCCGATGGACACGCAGGGCTGGCTCCTGATGGTCGCGATCGGCGCCTTCGCCGCCGTCGGACACTTCACGCTCATCAAGGCGTACCGGGCCGCGCCGGCGGCCGTGGTGGCGCCGTTCAACTACGCGAACTTGCTTTGGGCGGTGCTGTTCGGGTTCGTGCTGTTCGGCGATCTGCCGGACGGCGCGACGGTGCTGGGCGCCGCCGTGATCGTCGTCAGCGGGCTCTACATTCTGGGGCGCGAACGGCGCGCCGGGGGTCCGGGTGAGGCGGCGTCGGGCCGAACCTGACCATCCCGCGCCAATCTAGATAGCGGGCGCAATCGACGCGGGCATAGGGTTCGGCATGGCTCAGCGCTTGACCCAAGTCGTGGAACTGAAACCCGCCTCGCATGGCCTTCTCAGGCTCGCGGGCGCGCGATTGCGTGAGCCGTTGCGCTGTCAGACAAATTGCCTTAGGGTCCGGACCCATAAAGGGGATTCCCTTTTCGGGCGAAGCATGATTCAAGCTCCCAACTGTTTGGGGGTTTGCCATGTCTGAGCACTGTTTCTGGCTTTCGGACGCTCAGTT
>Ga0049107_10000325_pt1 | contig 13578 bp, 4 predicted proteins | sample WorMetilPIANOSA1_FD_61187 | JGI IMG/M metagenome (GOLD analysis project Ga0049107, IMG submission 61187) | Marine gutless worms symbiont microbial communities from Max Planck institute for Marine Microbiology, Germany - Olavius ilvae PIANOSA.1 | ecosystem: Host-associated > Annelida > Digestive...
TCCGCTTGGGTTCCACGGTCGTCGATCCAGTGAACGTCGTTCGCGACCTTGGCGTCTTTTTAGACGCCGAGCTGTCGATGCGCGACCACGTCGCCCGTACAGCACAGACATGTTTCTATCCTTTGCGGATATATTGCAGGCAGTCCGTCGCCAGCTCGGCCGCGACGTCACAGCGCGACTCGCCACCACCTTCGTTTTATCACGACTAGACTACTGTAACGTCGTCCTCACTGGCCTTCCAGCGTCAACATTGGCACCGCTGCGACGAGTTCTACATGCAGCCGCACGTCTCGTACTGGACCTTCGTCCACGTGACACAGGCGTTGCAAGAGCTAACACTGGTTGCCGATCGTGCAAAGAATTGACTACAAACTGTGTTTGTTAGTCTACAAGTCGAGAACCAGTCGTGCGCCAGTCTACGTGTCTGACATGCTGACAGCAGCTGCCGACGTCACGTCGAGGGCGATGCGCTCGAGCACTAACTGCAACTACTTCGTCCATCGAACTACTCTCAGGCTCGGCGACAGGGCGTTCTCGGTCGCTGCCCTCGAGCCTGGAATCGGCTGCCATCAGAACTGAAGATGACGACGTGCTCAATCGAAACTTTCAAGAGACACCCGAAAACATTTTTATTTAATACTGCTTGTAGTGTTAATACGTCGTGACAATGTAATGCACCATCGGTCTGTTGTAGGGGTGCACAGCAAGTCCCTGTTGTAATTCTAATTGTAATTGTAATGTGTATAGTTTTCTCGATGACCTCGAGCGTCTTGGAGCACGAGATTACATGCCCACTGAACAGGACATACTACGGACGCGTGTCAAAACGACGGGCATTGTCGAAGTACACTTTCACTTCAAGAACCTTAACTTCAAGTAAATGATTATGTTCATGATTTGTATTGGTCAAGTGAATAAATGTGTATAGTATAGTATGTACTATCCATGAAAGTCGAGTTGGATACATCCTGTGCCACATTTATCTTGTTTGATGCTTTGGATGAGGACTTTGTGGATTTTATAAGTGACAGATGTGGGATCTCATAATGTGGTCAAGGAGTGAGCACCAGAAGGCAGAAGTGTGAAACCTGAAGGCCGAAAGCCAAGTGTGGGATTCCTTGATGAGGCAGTGAGTCCCCTCTGCACCCGCCAGGGATCTTTGGGAGTGGTGTAAACTCCCCCTCCCAGTGGAGTCTGGGCCAGAATTCAGCAGCTTGAAGATTTTCTTATATTCCATTTACTGCAGATGCCAACACCAAATAAATTTCGAGGATAGTTGTACAGAGACAAGTGCGTCTTTGTGCGCCTCAGACAGTTGCTGGTGACATACTGCGGATGGTTTGTGCTGCACAGAAAATAGAATGCAGTCTTAGCTAGTCTGATTGAGAACTACGTGCAGTGGCCCATGCTTACAATGCAGATCTGCTAATCGAAGGGCCTGGCTCACTGCACATTTTCCCCTAAACCCAGCGGTACCTTTTTCATGCTAACAGGTGATATCTGGTTGAGTACTAATCATCTGCTGCTATAAATAGCCAGACTTCTCACTGCTGCCAGTTTAACAGTGCCACCTGTCATAACGGTTCAGTTGCCACTGCTTGCAGATGGTTAACTGATTCTCTGTATTTATCACTATACGTGGATGGTTTGAGACTGAGACGCCCCGGAACAGCATTGCGGTAAAAATTTGGCGACCGGAATGGCATTTGGGTTAAGATATGAAAGATTTTCAATTATTCTGTACTTCATTTCACACCAGTCTGCCGCTATGTGCCCTCAATTTCGGTTTCAACTTACAATACAACAGAAATAGGCCTATTCTGGTTAAGTTTCAGTTATGAATCCATCATTGTCACTATATAAATAAAAACAATTTGACTGTCATGACTGTTGTGTTGTGTTAGTGAGTGTAAAACTTCTTTGTTTGATTGATACAGAACAAAGTAAGTTGTCAACCGAAATAATCCAGCCATTTGGGTCAACTTTTTTATTTTTCATTTTCTTTGTCATTGTTAACTTTTCAGTTTGATTCCATGCCTCAGAATAAGCTGGCGATACCTGTCGGTTGCTGAGTGCACGTTAAAATATTATGCATCATATTACATTTGATCACTGTGTCTTTTGGATTAAATTTGGTTTTAAAACGAGTTTGGGTTTAAAATTAGGTTTAAAATGGAGTTTAGTTCAGAAAATGATGCTGGAGTTCAGTTTGAAGTCTGGTCGTTTCTTCTAAAAACAAAGTTCACAATAAACTTTTGTTTTAACCCAAAGTTAATATAGGCATTGGTTTAAAACTGGATTTTGGGTTCAGATTAAGCTTTGGTTTAAAACTAAAGTTTAAAACTTGTTATAGTCTGAAAGATCAAGTTACCCATTGTGTCACAAACATACACAGTCACCTTGACAGTGAAATACGCAAATTGCAGGTTGTTTGACGTCGGAGGCCAGCGATCAGAACGAAAGAAATGGATCCACTGTTTTGAAGACGTGACGGCGATCATATTCTGTGTTGCAATGAGCGAGTATGATCAAGTGCTTCACGAGGATGAGACCACTGTGAGTTCAACATCTTACTGACACCGACGCCGTCTGCAGGAATTAATAAGGAAGGGGCTGACCAGGGGCAGTGGATAATGCAGGAGTAGAAAGTGGCGAATGAAATAGTTGGGTTGGAAAAAACGATAGGATCGGGTGAAAGGTTGGGTCATGGTACGACAGCTTTTTATTCAGTCTTCTCGTTTTTCTAGTCCTGCTATTTGTTCTGCCATTTTACAATCCTTTATTTTCAGTTGCCCCATTACAGATAAGGTTTCACACTTCTTTCACAGACAAACTTTGCCAAACTCCATCGATTGCCTTCATCAGTCACTCAAAAGGCCATTTCTCTTAGCGGCGTGAGTAGTCAATGCTGTCTTTTGTCTCGAAATCAGGCCTGCTTACAATTTTAACATTTAAACTGTTTTTGTGTGCTTATTACCGCTAGCTAAGGAGGGTTAGAGCCCCCAGCTTCACTGTAGGTGAGCCCTTAACTGTGGCTATATTTAGAGCAGCTAATTCATTTCGTGCAAAGCTGTGGAATAACATTTGGTATTTATTCTCGAGTGTCTGATTGTGATCAGCTCTCAGCCGTCTCACTGCCTTTATTGATCTGTATTTTTATTCCTTGTGTGTTTTTTGTATTTTCTTCTTGTAAAATTTTCAGCAGTTTATATTTTTTTAACATCCGTACCTTTAGTGCTTTTAGCCTTTGACACGTTTGGATGACAGGAAGGACATCATGCGTGTGAAAGCTAGTGATGGTGTGTTGGTGATGATGATTTCACTGGAGCTTTGCACGTCTCAGAGTTCTGGTTGTCATGACTGCGGCCTCCTTCGTCTCTTGCTACTGCAGAATCCAGGACAGTTTGACACTGTGGTACATGGCAGCTTACCCAGATTGTCATGGAAACTGGCCGTTAAAACGAGTGTTGTTGTTAACGTCACTTCAGCACATACAACATTTAAATATCATTTTTTATCCATAATGAATATAGCTGTTAATGCGTCTGTGTTTATGTATGTTTATTACTTACACATCTGCCATTGTGATGGTGGCCATCACCAGCCACACATTGACACGAGTTGCTCAGTGCAAATGTTTATTGATCAGAAGACCAGCTGTTGTTTGAGCATGCTAGAGCTCGCTGTCGTACAGAGATGACGGAGGCCTGGCGTCACAAAGTAATTATTTATATGGCGGCTGCACTCGGGCAGTTATTTTGACTCTTTTTAACTTCCGTCTTGAATGTTGCAGTATTGATGACAAAAATTAGTGTCGACAGCTGGCTGGCCAAGGGCAGGTCTGTCGTGCATTCCACAACTAGTTTATGTACATCATCCATTTCAGTTCAGTTTCGTATATTCTGACTGTTAGACTTTGATGTTTCTGTAGAATCGAATGCAAGAAAGTCTCAAGCTGTTTGACTCCATCTGCAACAACAAATGGTTCACCGACACATCCATCATTCTCTTTCTGAACAAGAAAGATTTGTTTGAAGAAAAGATAAAGAAGTCGCCTCTCACATTTTGCTTCCCAGAGTATTCTGGTATCAACTTTTATTTTATTATGCCCCCGCCCCTACGGCAGGGGGCATTAAGCGAGGATGCGTGTCTGACGTCTGTCTGACATCTGTCTGTCGTGTACATCGGGCCTAAGTCGAGAACAGAGAGGCCTAGGAAGATTAAAATTGGCACAGAGGTAGGCCACGTCACACGTGACTCGACCACCACTTTCAAGGTCAATTTGCAAGGGGCATATTGTGGCTGCCTCCCACACAGCTTGTTTACTCTTACTTTAAATTATCAGCTGTAAGTCACTGCTTTATATGATAGTGTGTTGTATAGCCGTTTACCAACAGCCGAAATTGGCCGCCGGCCTCAACACTTGGCTAGCCTGGTCTGTGCAGCTGTCTCTGATGCACATCTCTTTGTTGTAGTTGTCCCGTGCGGGCTCCGGGGTTGTAAGAATTGACCCGCTCCATTTCCTGGCCGGATGTCGTAAAAGGCGACTAAACCAGGCTCTGTCTGTCCTGTCTCTCATCCTATGTTTCTTTTGATGAATGTGTTGTGCAGTTATCTAGGGACTCTTTTTAGGTTGTGTTATTTTCATGTTATTTGTGTGTTCTGTCGCTTGGTTGTTCCCTTGTTAGGTTGTCAGTACCAGTGCAAGTCATTGACTGGAAAAACTCGTTTCCGAAATGACCTATAATGGTTGATGGGGACGTTAAACCCTACTCACTCACTCACTCACTTTGTGCTAGTCAAGCTTCTGGTTCAGATTGTAATAATAGTCGGCACACTGATGATGGTAAGTAATTACAGAGCTGTTAGCCTTGCTGTAATGCTCATAAAACGTCGATTTTAGTTGCGTTTTGTTTAATGTTAACTGTGAGCAGTTAATGACGACGATGACGATGATGTGGTGCAGGTAAGCAGAGCTACGAGGAGGCAGCGGCGTATATCCAGGCGCAGTTTGAAGCGAAGAACAAGAGCACGACGAAGGAGGTGTACTGTCACCAGACGTGTGCCACCGACACTAACAACATCCAGTTTGTCTTCGACGCCGTCACCGATGTCATCATCGCCAACAACCTGCGCGGCTGCGGCCTTTACTGACCGCACAGCTGCCGTCTGACCATACCAAGGGCGCAGCCGATGATCAGTGACTGGCTGTACGTCTTTGCATGCTTGTGCATTCTGTTGCCTCGTCTGTGGTGGGAGCAATGGAAAATGCAAGACTGGAAAACGACGGACCAAACAGCAGGGCTGGGAACATGACAGGAGTCGTGGGGCATAAAACTTGCATCACTCGTGGTTAGCCCCTCCTAAGAATATCCTGTGTGCCCTTGGGCCCTACCAACTCCTACAGAAAGACCAACTGTTCCTTCTTGGCTATAAGTCACGAAGCAACAGTTGTCTGAGAGGATGATTTTTTTTTGTGGAGAAACACATTGAGTAATTGTTTCCAATGGTGACTGTTTAACGATAAAGTCAGATTTTTTGTCAGACTTATCACACGTATTTACTTGGTAATTTCTGGCTGGTAGTATTTGTTTTGTTGTTAATGGTTTTGTTTTATTTTGAGTTTTTTTTAACGTTTTGATTTGTATCATGTGAAATCTGTATAATATGAAGTTAAATTATTCAGTTGCCAGGTAAGTGAGCACTATAGTTTGGTCATATTTAGTCGCAAGCATGGTTGGAGTTAAAATGATGGCCATGATCTCAGCAGGTGTTTGGTAAAAATTCCCACCCTTGATGAGCGGCTGTTGAATTTGTACCACTAACGCCCCCTGCTGTGGAAATTTGGCACGGGGTGTGGATTATTACTGGAACAGTTGGTCGCTAACAGTGGCGTACATCTGTCATAAAATATGGGGGTCTGGTCAAGCCATCAAACTGTTCCAGGTGCCTCGAAAAATTAGTTTTACCTTCTATTTTTGACACAAGTCTTCCATCTGTGATGATGTGAAACTTGCAGAGTTATCCAGCAACAGTTTTGAATGGAAAGAATGAAATTTTAGGGGTTTCAAAACATACTCAGACCCCTCTTACATATTTTCAGGGGGTCAAGACCCCCAACCCGCAGGATCTATGCCCCTGGCCGCTAAGATCTCAGCCAGTCAGTGACCAAGACGGCCTTGCGGACCACTATCAGCAACTGGCACAGCCCTGCGGCCTTAATTGACCAGACTATCTCCGAGACAGTATTCAGCGATTCTGTACGCTGAGCTGAGTATTGTTGAAGCTGTTTAATTGTGTCATTTGTTAGAGTGAATGATTTTTTAAACCGTGGTTTTAAATTCCTTTAGTTGTTATGTATGTGGCAATCCGTTAGTGCAGTCTGGCAGGCAGAAAACTAAAATCAGTGTTTCTCTCATTGGTCCCTAACTACCGTGTCCCAAAAGCTTTAAGTGATGCATAAATACAAATCATCATAACTACAAGTGAACTTACCAGAATTAGTTATCCCGTTAATCTCGTTAACTAGCACGTCATTCGAATAAATTTTGCAATTTTAAACAAAATTCGTTGAGTAGTTTTTGAATTTAAATATTTTAAAATTAGTACTCGAAAACCAAAGTTTCCAGTATGGCAATATTCAATCATCCAGTTTTCAACAATAACGTTTACGTTTTTTGATAACGTGAAGTGAGGATGGTTTTCACTAACAAGGACAAAATTCTGGTTAAAGTTTTCAGACAAGATAACAGTTATAGTGCTAAAAATTTAATTGATTTCCTGATGATAGCGTTCAGCAGTGGACCAACTGGTGCAGAAGATTGACGCAACGGGTTCTGCAGAGGAAATATTCCAGCAGCAGAAAACGCCCTGCCCTTAGGAGCGGGAACATTGACGCTGTTGACGAGCTTGTTTGTTAGTCAAGAAGCATCACTTTGAACACAAAATATGTGAATCTGACTTTCCCATATCAGAAATTTCTGTTTCTGATACCGGTATTTACTTTAATCACTTAATTTCAGAAAGTGATGCGAATTTTGTCCCAATTTGTAACGTTTACGTCAATCATGTAGTAATTAATGTGGCTATAAGTATAATTAATTATGACGAGTTAAGTCGTAGTTATGATGATTTATATTTGGGCATCACTTTTTTGGACTTAGGGTAATATAATAATGATGATGATGATAATAATAATAATATAGTAATAGTCAGTAAGCCATTATTTAGTTCTGTAGTTTAGCACTGTTCAACGCATTTAAATTTATTCCTAAATTATTCACATTTAAATATTATGTTGTACTGTTGGTGCATCGCTGAATGAATGAATGCAAGTGCATATGTTGAGATAGTCTACAACTCTCGTGCATGCTCCATTGGTTTGTCGTGAGCTGTGAATATATACTTGGGCCCTGGTCACTACTGATGACAATGGGAAGCCACAACCAAGCTACTACACAGTAGTACCACTTTCAATGAGGTTGCAGGTTCCTAACTTGGGTTTCAAGGTCGTGCCACAGAAAGAAGTTGCCGGCCAGCGATGCACCCTTTGCCACATAACCACAGCCTCTTATTTAGTGTCGTGTCTGAACGTGAAAGTCGTTATTCAGTTCTTCGCTCGTTATTTATGTACACCGTGTATATAAATACTTATAGTTTATTGACAGTGTCTGCTAATAACTGTTATTTCAAGCAGTGGCGGATCTAGGACTTTATGACGGTACCAGACGGGCCTGAAAGCCAAGACATGTGGGTGTGGGTTTCTTTGAGAGGGAGACAGCGATTGTCTTCCAATCACTAGGAGGCCTGGGAGTCTTGTAAGCTCCCAGGGGCAGTCTCCATCAGCTAGAATGTTTTCTCACATTGTAAGTACTCCACACAAAACAGAATCTTACATGGTCGATTTGGGAGTAGCCTTCACTGCCCTAGACCACGCCAGTAGAAGAGGGCTGTGGCTCATCCCGGCCTAAAATAGATATATTTAATCCTAAATCCGCCATTGATGTCAAGCGGCTGTTGGTACGTATTTAGCACTTAACTGCCATCACTGTCTGGACAAGTGTTGTGTATGCGTTTAGCGCTGTATCACGTCTAGGTAATCCGATGCTGGTGTAATCGATTGACTAGAACCGAGAGCGAAACTGTTGTTAGCGTTGAGTACACAGAGCATCACTAATGTTCAGTTTGTCTACATATCCACAGTGTTGTAATCGTTTGCTGTTTCTCACGAGTTGGCGCTGCTGGAATTTCCTTGACCTCAGTTGTTTCTCACGATGCACTTCTGTAGTTTCTGGTCACAAATCTCAAGATTCTCTTATCTGATTACGTTGTCTAATGTGTTGGAAGAGTATGCATCCACAGGAACAGTTTTATTGCAGTAGGGGCCTACCGGTATAGGCACTGCATGTAAGAGCTTGACGCGTGCACAACAGGCTCAACAGCAGCAGAAGCAACAGCTGCAAGACATCTGGTGAATTTATAGATGGAATCCTTGTAAAATGCCGTTATTTTGTGTAAAATGTCGAATTGTCCAGAAGGTGAACTGATGAACTTTTTACAGAGTCGAAAGTAGTCAGTATTGGTAAGTGTTAACACTGTCGTGGCACCTGGGTGGTCTCGGTGTTTTTGTCCATTTCTCGCCTTATACGCTGTAGCATAGCTGCTCGATGTTGGCGTCAGTTAGATCGCGCCTGCGCTGTCGTGCTGACCACGCAGCGCGCCGTTTTTCTATATAGCACCGCTTTCGTGATGATGCCATCGATTTACGCCGTTGTCGTAGTGTTCACGAAGTGATGACGTCATCGTCTCGGTTGTCAAGTGACGTCATCGTCTCGTGTGTTGTGTGTGCTGGTGGTGGTTGTGCGGTCCAGTGTTTTTATCGTCTCTCAGCTTATCAGTTTATCTCCAGCATCTGGCATTGTCTCAAAGATCTCTAGTCTCGTTCTCAATGCAGCCACCAGTGTTGAAATATTCCGAATGCGTTCCAAATAACATCTCATCTGTGTCGTATACGTACGTTAATTTTATTAATTTAATAAATGCTAGTCCTTGTTGACAGTCAGTATGAAACAGTTGAGAAAATGATGATACGTTTCCTTTCATTTGGCATCTACTCGGTGATGATTTTGTGGAGGTTCAGAGGGGTGGAAGATCATTAGAACTGTTCCGTGCTGTATCACATTCTACAGTTATATGCAGACTGGCTTGCGGGCAATTCATAAAGGTGAACTAGGGTTGGTTAAGTTCGTTTAGTTTTAAGTTCATTTTCCCATGTTTATCACCAGGTTGTTAATGTCACTGCAAGTGATTAACTGGAAAGACTGGTCTCTGAAATAACCTATATTGATGGGGATGTATCATGTTAGACTCTACTCACTCACTGCAACGAAATATCACTCTGATACTCGGCAGAAGTACCTAACCACTATAGTGCTGATGACAGTATAGTGATATGAAGACGGTGCTTTTTTGATGTTGATCTCGTGTTACGCAGAAGGATCCGTGAGTGTGTGCATGGATAAAAATTACTGTTTTTGCCGAAGTATAGTTTATAAAATACGCAAAAGTTGTAGGCATTTTATGAGTGTGTGTACTTTTTACCCGCGCGACGTAGTAAACGGCATCCTTGCTACGGCAACGTGGCTGGCTGGCTGGCTGGCTGGCTGGGTGTCCGTCACACGCCGGTATTGTATCAAAACGGCTAAATCTATCTGAAAACATTTTCGATGTCTGAAAGCCCCATCATTCTAGTTTCTTGGGACACCTGCGCCGATACACAATTCCAAGGGGAACCCCTTCTGCGGGGGCGTTAAATACACGGGTGGTGGGAAAAATTGGCGATTTTCGGCGGATATCGCCGTTTATCTCGGAAACGGTGCGAGATAGGCCGATGGTTACTATGGAACATTAATAGGAAGTCATGGGCGCCGGATTGAATGGTATAATTTTCGATGACCTTGAGTGACCCCTAACCGGGGTTTCAAGGTCACTGTATACTTACAAGTCGAATATCTGAAAAACGTTGCGTTTTAGGGACAAAGTTACTAAAGAACACTAATAGGAAACCATACACGGTCTACTGAATGATAACACTTTCGATGACCTTGAGTGACCTCTGACCCCGATTTCACGGTCACGACATTTTTCGACATTGAATATCTCAAACAACACGAGATAGAGCCATAGTTACTATAGAACGTCAATAGGAAGTCGTATGCGCTCTATCGACGGGTGATATTTCCAATGACCTTGACGGACCCATAACCCAGTTTTCAAGGTCACGGCATTTTTGAAGTCGAGTATCTAAAAAACGGTGTATTTTAGGGACAGAGTTACTAAAGAACACTAATAAGATACCATATCCAATCTATCGAATGATACCACTCTCAATGACCTTGAGTGACCTTTGACCCATATTTCAAGGTCACGGTATTACTGAAGGCGAATATCTCAAAAACGGTGCGTGTTGGGGACAAAGTTTCTATAGAATACTAATAGGAACACATACCCGGTGTAAATGCGTCGTGCGGGTTTGTCAGCATCAGCTGAGCTTCTTGTCTTTACAGTGTGCAACGAATGTTCCCATAGCGTGTAACATCTTAATGCAGGTTATCTGCTGCACATCTGTTTGATTGTAATTGTACCCGTCTTATAGTGTCCGATATAGGGCAGCGTTTGCATGGCATTATTGTTAAGTGTTGCATCTACATTTGAGTATTCAAAGTTTCACTAAAACTTACATAGACCTGCTCTTGAAAAGAAATAGGCTAAGCTGCATCGACACGAGCTTTTGTTAAATCTGAAAAGATTTCAGCCGACCTTACTTTAAGCCTACCTTACCATACGAGGAAGGCGTGTTACCGCCTAGCGCTGAGGCCTTCGGTGGGCCTAATGCGCGTCCCTGACTTAACCCTTAGGTTGCTAAAACCTAAGAGTTTTTAGCAAACTCCGGGAGTTCAGCCGACATGCGGATCACATTTTTTCTGTTTGTGGCTGTTGCAATCGCTTGTTTTCTGTTGCTCGTTTCCGGTAGCGGAACCAGAATCCAGAAATGATGAAAAAAAGAAGCAGCGGTGTTGTAAAGTAATTGAATACAAATACCGTACATGTAATTGAATTACGTATTTGAAATACGTTTCATGTATTTTGTGTTTTGTTACCTTCTGAAAAGTAATTTGTATTTTGTACATGTAATTGAATTAGAATTTCAATGTATTTTCTGTAATTCAAATACATCTACAAATTAAAATACATTTCAAATTTTGGCTGTGAGCTATTAAATACTTTAAATTAACCATGCCTTGGGTATTTCGAGACAGAAAAAATTGTAGATAATGCAGCTGTTTAACTTAAGTGCGTGGTAAATGTATTTTCAGTCACGAAATTGTTGGCAGCTAGGCCTATATTTACTAAACCTTACCACCCACTAAGCATCAGCTGCCAGCGCTGATTCGGTCGGCGCGGCTGTGCGTGTCGATGGTAGAGCCTGGTGCGCGCTAGTGTTTGTCACTGTTGGTCATTTGCCGCCCGCTCGCACTCTCTCCACCGTCTCTGCCGACACTGCATGTGCACGTGTGTGTCTGTCTGTCTGTCACTGTCTTTATTGTCTTGTCTCCTACATCGGCGCGGTGTAGTATCACCGCCGTGTATAACGCTTCTGATTGGTTATCCAGTAACTACAGTGATTGACGACGATTCGTGTAGGTGTATGTTACCGTGTCTATTTATTAAATGTTCGCTGCTGAGACTCGTTTTGCTGTTTCACCGCTGAGCGATCGTCATTCGCCTCATGCAGATGAGCGGTTAATGCGACAGTTACAACTAGCATTCGACGCCGTTAAGTATCCGATTCGACGTGATATTCGATTTCCGTTCGAGTGCGAGTCGAATCGTAGTTGTAACCACCGCATTAATACAGCAACACCGTTTAAGGCCTTTCTACATTTACACATCATCGGAACCCCATTGAAGTTGTGTAGCGAGTAGCGACTAGTGAATAGCAAATAAGTGTTTGTACATACACGCGTTGTTTCAACCCCTTCCTATTGCACACGTGACCAAGGCGATCATATTGAAAGGTTATATGACTCGATAAGGAATGATTTTAAGGTAAGGTGCATATACTTGATATAGCGCCTCTTCGTAGCGAAACACCACCGCAGAAGCGCTCTGGCTGGTTTGCCATGTGTTCTCAAGGGATCTCACATTTTACCTGCACACCCACACGTTCATCTGCAATCGGAATGAGCCATACCTGCCTCCTGAGTAGGGTTTAATATCCTAGTCATCACATTATAGGTCATTTTGGAGACGAGTATTTGCAGTCATTCACTTGCACTAAGCTATGAACACAGCGATAAACTTGTACAATGCATATTATGCAAAAATCATATTCGTATCACACTCGTGAGTCCATAGACACACACACAAAACCTTAACATCACTGCTCAAGCAATATGAATGTAAATCAACACCAGGGGCGTCATTTCGTGGGGGGTCTGTGGACCCCAAGGATTGTGAATAATATTTTTTTAATTGTAAAATCAGTAGGAATACAAGTCATAAATGACATTAATTTGTTTTGCTGAACTATTAGCATGATGTCTTTGCATTGGCAGCCCTATAAACTATGTAGGCCTACCGCAGATGTAGGTACTAAAACTGTTATTTCCCAAGTCTTACATAACTGTGAGAGACTGAGTCCGAAAACTGAAATGGGAAGATTTTACATAATTCGGTATCCGTATTTGTACTTTGATCCTCATGAACTGTTGTTTACATCCGCGGTCGGTGCACAGTGACATTGACGGACCGGCCCCTAATCCGGTTTTGAATTTGAAGGTCACAGCATTTTTGAAGTCGAATATCTCAAAAACGGTGCATCTACGGACATTTAGTTACTATAGAACACTAATAGGAACCATACACATTCTACAGAATGGTACCACTTTCGATGACCTTGAGTGACCTCTCACCGGGATTTCAAGGTCACGACATTTTTGACATTGAATATCTCAGAAACGACACGAGGTAGAGCCATAGTTACTATAGAACGTCAATAGGAAGTCGTATGCGCTCCAGTGAATGGTGACATTTCCAAATAATTGACAGACTCTTAACCCAGTTTTCAAGGTCACGGCATTTTTGAAGTCGAATAATCTCAAAAACAGTGTGTATTAGGGACAAAGTTACTGTAGAACACTACTAGGAAATCACACACAATCTATCGAATGGTACTGATTGCAATCACCTTGTGTGACCTTTGACGCAGTTTTAGCAAGGTCACAGCATTTTTGAAGTCAAACATCTCGAAAATGGTGTTTTGGGACAAAGTTACTACAGAACACTAATAGGAAATCATAGATGGCGGGTCGATTCGTGTCAGTTCCAATGACCTAGGTATGGTATACTAGGGTTTAACGTCCCATCACTCGACACAGTATAGGTCATTTCAATGACCTCGAGTGACCTTGAAAGGCCGGATGTGAGGAATCATTTTTAGGGCGGATCTTAACGCTGGTTATAGGTCAGCCCCGTCATTGCATTTGTACAAATGCGTCGCGCGGTTTGTCAGCGACA
>Ga0049107_10000326_pt1 | contig 13544 bp, 15 predicted proteins | sample WorMetilPIANOSA1_FD_61187 | JGI IMG/M metagenome (GOLD analysis project Ga0049107, IMG submission 61187) | Marine gutless worms symbiont microbial communities from Max Planck institute for Marine Microbiology, Germany - Olavius ilvae PIANOSA.1 | ecosystem: Host-associated > Annelida > Digestive...
TGTTGTCACAGAAACTGCTGCCCGTGATGCGTGAAGTGTCGGGAGAGTTCTTTATCTTTCAGCAGGACAGCGCACCCGGACACAGAGCCTGCGATACTGTCAGATTTCTGGAGCAGACAATGCCAGCGTTCATTTCCACAGATCTGTGGCCTCCGAACAGCCCCGACCTAAACCCAGTTGATTAGAAAATCTGGGGCATCGTTCAGCAGCGTGTCTATCAGTCACGCGTTCACGATGTGGATCAACTGAAGCAGCGTCTCTTGGATGTTTGGCACGGCATGGAACAGAGTGTTGTTGACATCGCAATTATTGATGAGTGGCGCGTACGACTTGGAGCCTGTGTGCGGCAAGAGGGGGACATTTTGAGCAAACTCTGTGACTACATCAGTAACTCGTTGAACGGGCAACGTTTCCAATTGTGTGAAACTTAAATATGAGGACATTTTATTGTACTTTGTGTGTAATTTGTGTCAGTTTTGAATTGTTGTATTTCACAAGGTAGTGTAGCAACATATCTAAGGTGTGGTGAGAATTATTACGCACGGTTTGTTGGTAATTTCTTTCTCTTTACAGCAGTGTAAGAATTTTTGAAATCGGTTAAGATTTGATAAAGTTATCGCCAAAGTTCGGGACCACGGTTTTTTTGGACACGGTATTTACGCTCGCCCGAATGTCTGCCGTTCCATACGTCGTCCATTCGTGTTCGCACTGTTTGCGGTAGAGATGTCAAATTTGGCACATTAGCCCATGGTGGGGAGGGAATTTGTACAGGTCAACCGTCCCATTACTCACCGGGTCGGGCCGCGGCGCAGTCACAGGTCCACGCTGCGTAACGCGAGCTCATTGGTTGCGAATTTATATGTATGTTACGTATAACAAAAAGATAAGAGTTACAATGGTTACAATGTAGAATAGCCTAACTTTGATGTTTCTCTAATGTTTATATTTTGCATTAAAGCGTTGTGTGCTGCGTATTAACTCATGGCTAATGCTGGGTATAACAAGCTGTAGGCGGGAGGCTGCCACAATATGCCCCCGCCCCCTGTGACCTTGATCTTTGACCTTCTGACCTTGAAAGTGGTGTCCGAGCAACGTGTGACGTGGGCTACCTTTGTGCCAATTTTAGTCTTCCTAGGTCTCTCTGTACTCGACTTAGGCCCGGTGTACGCGACAGACGTCAGACAGACAGACGCCAGACAACACCGTCGCTTAATGCCCCCGCCTAGGGGGCCTGGGCATAACAACGGGGCAAAAGAAACTGCGTCGTCGTTGTACGATTACGACATCCCTCTCGCACGTGTCGCTCGTCCGTTGCGCAGCAGCCGCAGCGCGTTGAATGGCAGCAGGCGAGGGCGGACGCGGCGCTGATTGGCTGGCGTCGCGCGGCGTCGCATCGATCGTCGACCGAGCACCGCCGGCCCGGTCATCTCCAACCAACGGCGCAGGTGCGCGTCACCGGCGCTCGATAAAAGCAGGCAGAGGCGGCAGGGCGCCGCGTCGGCCGGTGTGAATGATCGCCAACAAAACGAACCCGTTTTCAATAGAACGAATTGTGCGACGCGTACACACACACACTGTGTAGCGAGCGCTTATGCACAGCGAGCACGGTCGGTCTCCGCCGCATGCACTGGCGCGTCCTCATTGTGACGCGGCGTGAATAAGTGGAGCCGCATTCATCGCGACATTGAATTATTGAGTGCATTATATACAGTTTGATAGAAAGGCGGGCTCTCTCAGTGCCCGACAACAAAAACAGTCGACACGTATATTACTAGCGGCGCGATGTGGTCGGGCCTTTATCAGTCGTCGACGTTGGCCGACTCGCAGCAGTCGTCTGGCGCAGTGCGACACGATGGTAGGGACGAGTCGCCGTCACTCGGGGTCGATCAGTCACCACAGCAGCATCATCAACATCATCACCATCACCAACAATACCAGCAACAGCAGCAGCAGATGCTGCACTGTTTGCCGGCGTCGCATCCGCAAGCTGCCGGTCAAACGTCAATGTCGCCGGTTCAGTCGCAACAAGTCGGCGCCAGTCATCGCCAGGTGCCGCCAGCAGCGCGAGCGCCGCCGCTTCTGTCTCTGACCTCGTCGAGCGGGCGTCACGCGATGCAGCTGCACCAGACCGACAGCGGCGTCGGCGGCGGCGGTCGAGTAGCGCAGACCGGCTGTCTGACGATGAGGCAGAGTTCGACGTCGACGACTTCCGGCAAGAACGAGGACCGCGTCAAGCGACCGATGAACGCGTTCATGGTGTGGTCGCGCGGCCAGCGGCGCAAGATGGCGCAGGAGAATCCCAAGATGCACAACTCGGAGATCTCGAAGCGACTCGGCGCCGACTGGAAGCTGCTGACCGAGGCCGAGAAGCGACCGTTCATCGACGAGGCGAAGCGGCTGCGCGCTCAGCACCTCAAGGAACATCCCGACTACAAGTACCGACCTCGCCGCAAGACCAAGGCACTGCCGCTCAAGAAGGACAAGTACTCGCTGTTGCCGCACCACAGTGCGGCGACCCTCGGAGTGGGCGGCGGCACGGCGGGAGGACTGGGAAGCAGCGGAGGAAGCGTTCTGACTCCACTGGGACCGTCAACCCCGTTCAGTCGCGACGTTTATCATTATCAGTACATGAATCCAGCCGCAGCCGCCGCGGCGGCCGTCAGCGTCAACGGATACATTCACGAACAGTCGGTTCAACAGCAGATGAACGCGTACCACCAGGCCGCTGCGCTGCACGCCGCGGCCCCGTATGCACCAGGATTCTCCTACGGCTCCTATCACCAGAGCGCCTACCCGTCCTACGGTTCGGCACCCGGCAGCGTCAAGCAGGAACCTAGTCCGTCTAACTGCTCCACGGATCACGATCTCCTCTACGATCGACTGGAACGGGCTGGAACCGAACTGAAGGACGTGATGGCGATGTATCTCAACTCGGCTAACGGTGCTGACGTCATGTCTTCGCCGCATCATCCGCAGTCGCGACTGATGTCACAGCCGTACGCCGGCTACGAGCGGACCTTCTACGATCTGCCTTCGTCGGGGCCCGGCCTCGTGTCGCAGCATCATCGCCATCATCAGCAACAACCACAGCAGCAGCAGCAGTCACAGCTGCCGCCGACAGTCGTCGGAAACACCATCCCTTTGTCTCACCTCTAGCACACGACGTATACCAGAGTTTGACAAATCTACATGAAGCAGACACGTTTGGGCACGTTTGATGCGCGACTAAACAGCAAGACGCGGCGCCGCGGATCTGTTGCGGATGCCGATGTCCGTACGACATGCACGAGTGACCCGAAGTCGCGGCTGCGAAGGTCCCGAATGATCTGACTTTTAACGCTTTTTGGAATAACCTGCTCCAATTCGCAGTCGAACGGACCAACTTACTTGGCGCGCGTTGTTATCCGAAGTAACTTTGTCAACGTCGCGAAGCCTGAAGCATTTGACCTGCGCAATACGCGCAATGGTGCGAAGTACGTACTGTGTTGGCGCTAAGTCCTCGAACGTTTTTCTCGATCTAGGTATCCACCACTTTTCTTCCATAGGCGAGAACGCCAGCTGTATAGCCTTTAAAACCTTGGGGTTAAGGTTAGGGTTAGGCAGGGGCGGTTCCAGGGGGGGCAGGGGGCCGCGGCCCCCAGTGAAATTTCTGGCCCCTGTCCCCCCCCCACCAAAAAAAGTTCAAGATAAGGCCGCCACTTGCCAAATTTTTATTAACTAATGAATTTGCTTGTGTTTATGTGTTTATAATTTGATATAAGCGATTACATACCCGGTAGTTCAGCGCGAAAGTATTAGTTGTGTGCCCCCAGATGAAAGTGTCGCCACCCCAGTGTCCCCCAAATGAAAACCCCAGAACCGCCACTAGAGGTTGGGGTTAGGGTTAGGGTTATGGTTGGTGTTAGGGTTTGCCAGCGGTCGCCAGGGGGCGAAACTGAAGCCGACTCCAAATACGCCGAGTGTCGGAGTTTGACATTTTGTATAGGACGAGGTCAGTCAGTGCAGAACAGTGGCTCTCTGTTACAGACAATGTCGTGACTCTGTGTTATCGCATTCCAGAAATATCTTTTATTTAATTTATTTTATTCATAATCTATTGTGATCCTTTTAATTTCTGACACGCAATCTCGCAGAATGTTTATAGCGTCGGATTCACAAAATTACTATATATTTACAGGACCGTTGCTCGTTATTTTGTATGTACAAAAATATTTTTGTGCTAGGAGTCGGAATCTACATGATACATGAGATGTTGTTGTGTATAAATCGTAATTTTAATTATCAGCAATTTATCAACTTATGAATACTCGAATTTATGTAAATAAGCTGTACCGGTATATAGGTAGGTGTAAATGCAGGAATAATATGTAGAAATAATAGTAATGTGTACGTGTGCATGCATATTGTCGTCATGTTGTGAATACGTGCTACTTATCATTCGTGGACAAAACATTGATAAAACTAGACGTTGATTTCATGTCTTTCATGACTGAGTAGCCTGAGTGCGGTGATACTTCATTAGCTTGTCGCATCTGTTGCCTTGACGCCAGATGCTGACGTTGATGGGATGCGGCGCGCGCGTTCACTCTCGTTAGACTGCTAGCAACTGACGATGCCCAATAACTCGCTAATCACACAACTCACCGCCTCATTGCTTCCATATAATTCACTTGCTCAGCAGTGCTAATACTGTTTGCAGTATTAACACTGTCGGCAACAGAGTGTTAAAAGACTCGGCCAAGACGGACAATCAATTAGGCTAATCCTATGAAATGAATATTATACCGTTTCGGGAATATGCTTAGCTTTATTGAAAAAATGTTCTTCGCAGTAATCAAGGTTTTAACAGGTTTGACAACCCATATGAACATGATGCCAATTGGTGCGAGTATATATTTATATCACTTTTCACAGAAACTTGGCGATAATACAAAGTGAGTCAAAAAGCAGGACACTCTATATACTGTTGCCCATAACTTTGCCAAACGTTGACCGATTTTCAAAATGCTTTCACCGTCAAATTCAGCAGTAAACATGTAATGAAACATTCATTAAAGATCCCACCACACCTCAAACGCGTCGCCACAAATGGCTATTTTGCTGGGTCGACTACATTATGGAGCTACAAAAATAATAACACAATCTATTTTCATGGACTGTTTCAGAAGTGTCAACTTTTGGTGTGCTAATTTTGGAGTTGCTCGGTGGCAGTTGAATCCAATACTGCAATTATTCGATCTTACCTGATTGTGCGTCACAGATGTTATGGAGCTGTGGCATTCGCTAATTACAAGCTGCTGTCAATAAGTCGAGACCACCTACAGCGCATGGTTACAAACACCACGGTTGTTAATAACATCCTTTCACTTTCGAGGCTTGAAATACTAACGCAAATTATCGCAATTTTTATCGTCAAGGTGATGTATAAGTGGTTTCAAACAAATCTAAGACTCATTGTAAAGCGCGGACAGCCGGACACTGAATCGCAATATTACAGAAATGGTCAAAAATTACGTCTGAAGGATAACAACAGATTCGGCAACTGTTGTATCTTGGGAAGTCTGGTGGGGCCTATGGCGTGGAACTTAAAAGTGTCAAGATTTAATGCACGCCATGATTCTATTCTGTTGTCAAGACTGAGTTAAATAACAGTATTTTACTCAAAACGACGTATTTTACTCAAAAACGACCCTTATCCAAATATTTAGCAAATGTATGTTGTATGCTGTAAATCTACTGGAACCAAATGAAAATGAAGTGGGAATGTAAGGATCACGATCATCCGCACTGTTAAGCGACGTTATATATAGAGCAGTATAGCACGGTATCATGGACTTCAAGGCGTGTAGACTGGGAACACAAACGAATGATGTTTTATCTGTCCACATGACCGCATTCGACAGTGTTGACAATGTAACAGCAACATGTTCAAGTAATAAAATTATTCCCAGTCGTTTCTTCTAGTTAAAAGCAGTTTTCAGAGTATGTGAATTATAAAAGAAGAAACATCGGCTTCAACGATGGCCTAGACACACCCACATCACATAGTCCTACATATCCTCATCTCAGATACAGTCTAAAATGACAGAATTTAATGGGTCTGTCGAATTGTCATATTTTTATATATTGAATTAGCACGACATAGGCACCACAAACAAGACCTCTAAGTGTCTATCAGTCGAGAATAACACCACTATCACGCCATTCTGTATTCTAAAAACACACTGCACCTCGTATTGTGTATTACAGCCAAAATAATCAATTTTCGTAAATAATGCCAAGTGAGGTTTAGGATGACTTTAGCCTGTTTTACTTTCCGCTGGCTTGCATTATTGCCTTCGCTCCCTGAAGCGAATGACTGCGACTAATTACTCTTACGTGTACATTAACGTTGTGTTGATATCCCTGCGAAGGGCGCAGGTAGAAAAATCGTTATAGCAATAGAGTGTGTGCACGGTCCAGAAAAAAAAAACAGAAGAGAAAAAGCCTGGTCAATTTACTCGGTATCAATTCGCCGTATGGAGACGGTTTGACGGTGTCAAATGATGCGGCGCAGTAACAGTAGCAGCGGATGAGCTTGACATCTGGCAGCTGCAGCGTGCCGTATACACTGAGCAGAGATGCGGAGACGAGCAGGAGGAGGATGAAGACGCAGCGGAGAGTCGCAGATGAAAACGTTATTAGCGATGCGTTCGTGATGCGGTCGCCGCTCGTCGCATGCGCCACAACGATTATCGCTCATCGCTTAAACGAACCGTGAAGTTCACGACCTCTGTCCGTCCCCCAGTCGCCGCCCTCCTCCCCTCTTGACGCTAACAGTCCTGCACTGTCTGCTTGGAGCTGATCAGACACAAGGATGGTAGCATCGTGAAGTGATAGTGTCCAACTGTTCATCCTTGATGCTGTGAAACTTGCAGTTATACAACGACAGTTTTGAATGAAAGAATGTGACATTTTAAGGGGGTGAAAACATACTCTGACCCTTCCTACATATTTTCAGGGGGTCAGAACCTCACCACTCCAGGATCTACGCCCCTGGTGAGCCACCCGAGCTATAGACGATCAATCGTGGGGAGACAGCGTGTGAGCCGTGATCTATGAGGATTGTCGACGACAAGTCACCCGCACCCACGTTTTGGAGTTTTGTCTTGGGCCATGATAGCTTAAGCCCAGTGGAGCAACAAAGGCATTGATTGGAGGACACTGTCTGTTTGGAGCTGATCAGACATAAGGATGGTAGCATCGTCATCATAAGCAAGATACAAATATAAATCTATGCCAACCTATGAAGCGGTGGGTGTGGGAACGTGTTGGACTGTTAGTGCAGGCACTGCTCGTCTTCCGCGACTAGCTGCATGCCGCCTCACAATCTACAGGCCTACGTTTCTTCTCTTCACGTTGATATTGCGCATTTTGTTTTTGAGCCGATGACTTCTTTCTAGTAGCGTTTCCACAACTCTAAACTGACTGCTATGAAATTTGATATACACAAATTGTGTTTGTCGCAAGTCAGGCAGTGCGGCAAAGTGAGGTGGAAGATTTTATTCCATAGATGTATCTTGATCATTTCTGGTAACGGTGAAAGAATCGAGTTAACAGAAACCAAGGATATTGCAAAAATAACAGTGGCGCAGTTTTTTTTGAACACGGTGTATACGCACAACGAGATTTGGGGGCTTTAACACGTGCCAGAGCTGTACACCAGTGTAGCTGATGATGCAATCTATACTGGTCATTGCCCCATCTAAGTTGAACAGTAGAATGAATTTATTATTATAATAACTAGCATTTTTGACGGCGCTCCGCTGCGGGCAACCTGGTTCCGTTATAGTCGAAAGTGCTCCATTCCGACTCAGCTGTGAATAGCCATGCGGACCGGACCGTCTGGCGCTGGTACGCTCACTGTAGCAGGGTTCGATTAGGGTAAGGTTTGCGATATTTTTAATTTTCGATGTGCTTATGACAATCTTTGGATAACCCGCTTCCGAACATACGTGGGTCTATGGGTCTCCTTCCTTTCTTTTGGGAGTGAGTGACGGACATACAGAGAGATACAGCTTTAATATTTGTAGATTTTTATTAGTATTAGTATTAGTATAAGTATTAGTATTATTACGGAATATACACAATTTAGGATAACGTGCCATGAGTCAGTCAGCTGAAAGTCGACGAATCGCAGGCGCAAATTTACAAACAGGCGTCAGTGGTTACGAATGTGCCCACTCCACTGTCGAGACCAAATGGTTTTTGATTCGGTGTATCACTTGCCGCAGTACGTTCTGCCTGCCTGACTGCTGCTGCGTGGATATCACGACGCATTGGTATCTTCTTTTATACCAGAATTCAAACAACTTGGTACTTTGCCTCTAAGTTTATATGCCCCCTGCAGGTGTGGAAGCCATCCATCACAATGTGCCGTTGTTATCTTCTCGGCTTTCAAACGTGTGACAGATGCACAAAGATGTGAACAACTTGCAGAAGGTTGTTACGAAGAAGCGCATCGAATGAGCGTCAAACCGACCAACTCCCGGTAGCGAATGCTACATGTTACCGTTGCACAAAACCACGCAACCCATCGACACACGAGCACTTTCATCACATCTTGTCTTCGTGGCCGATTTCAAAACTCAGGACCAATGTGTGCCGTTCTCGTCCGTTCATCCGGTCATGGTTTAGCTGTCCTTGTCTTCGTACAAATTACGTTACAATGCAAATGCAGTGCGGTGGTGCACGGTTCGACTTGAGCGCCGATGAATTGAATGGACGCCGGGTTGCGGCCGGTTACTGCACGAGGCGTTTGACGGCCGCACGCGGACGACGAACGCAGATTGCTTTTATGAAATTATCGTAATTCATTGTCATAACGCTACGGCCGCCATTTGTCGCTGTCGATTCGGACAGCAGCAGCAGCGGCAGCGGCGGCGGGGGCGGGTCAAAATTTAGTTTTATCAGTACTGCGAGTATACGTATACACCATGCCGTGGTAATAGAAACTTATGTCTGCTTCGAAACACTACTACAGTAGTCAAAGCAATACGTTTTAACGTTTTTGTAATATGTCTTGATGATTCCGCTTATTTTATTGTCTTTTTTCTAAATTATTGTTAAATTTAGTCAGAATTATTTCAAGTACAAGTGTATACGTGATCTAACAGAGTACGAAAGCAGATGATGATCACTGCCAATGCTATGGACTAAGGCTCGGTGTTTGTAAATCTGAATAGTAGGCCCTATACATACATACATAAGACTTTATTAAAAATGACGACAAAACGCATCACAGTTTACAATAAAATACATGTTACAATGCTATTATAGCTACAATAAAGACGACAAATGACAATGTAATGTAATACAAAGTGCCAAGACAGTATTACAGCAACAATAATTATGCCAATGCTATGCTATGAAGCCTCAGTGCAAATTAGTGTTATTTGTGTTAGGCAAGGCTACAGGGATTGCAAAAGAGCATTCGATCAATAAAATTTGTATCGTCATGATTGTGGGTAAGTTCAAAATTATGGGATCTGGGCCTAAGGCTGTAACAGCAGTCTATTTGTTTGTGAAGAGGGTGGAGAATATGGAGTGGATTGTGTCTGATGTTATTAAACAGTGTCTCATCAGCTTCTTCTATTAGTTGGACTATTGTAGCTTGGTCGGCTGGATATAAACCATAGCGGCGCCCACGGCGTAGGAAGCCTTCGAGACGCTGTCTGTCAGATGCACTGGTGAAACCCCACAACGTAGATTTGTATAAGTTACGTAAATTATCCCATCGCACGAGTAATGCGTTTTAAGATCAAAACTCGCTATGTTTCATTATTATTACTCTTATTTTCAGTTTTAAGTCTAGTCTCTTAACTTAGTGCAGCTCGGTTTGCGAAAATAGTTAAGAGTTACGCACTGTTTGTTTGCCTGGATGGTTAGAGCTATTTGTTAACGTGCCATCTATTTTCCTCACCGTCCGCTAAATACTTTGGTTCTAAATCTGTCGTAAACGTATCGTCTGACTCAAGGACGGGATTACGTCAAAAACAGCGGCTGATATTGCTATACAGCTTCAACAGCTTGACAATATACGCGAGATTACGCAACAATAGTTTGGCGATAAAAAGAACTGTCGCAGTCAAGCGGAAATTAGTCGCCGAAGCAAATAGCGGCCATGTTGTCGACGTCATGGCACCGGTGATGACGTCAGCTGTGTTCGCGATTGCTGACGTCACAAATGCTACTGAGGCTGGCTGGTTGGCTGGACAGAGCAGTGATGCATTAAGCGATGAATCAAGCTGGCGCCAGACTGGCGTGCGTGGCGCGCCCGCTAAGCTAGGCAGGTGTGTATATGGCTGCGTATTGTGAGCGCTGATCTGCATCTGTTGATGCGCCGCGCGCCATCCTCAACACATACGTCATTTAAGCACGTAACAAGCCGCCGCCGCCGCCGCCATAGCTTCGCGGCTAATTCAGATTTATGCTGATTGCTTCGGCGTCAACCATTAAACGTTAAAAGGTTATTATCGGCGATGCAAATTACACGTATTACGTTTAACATTAGACCAACATATTAACTATTAAATCGTCATTATATATCGATTATTACTTAGTATTTCCAGCCAGGCCATGTCTGAGCAATTCCAATGCAATGATCCCGCCGGGTCTCTATTTTAGCTGTGGCAGTGGACTCCTGCAAACCTTACCCACCCTTAGACGGGTTATGCTGCCAAAATTGGTCACTCTAAGTCATCTAAGTCATATGATATGAGCGTTAACATGGGATAACAATTGCCTCGGGGTCGCTTTCTCCTTGGTTGCGGATCTCAAAATCTAATCACTTAATTCATATATACCCCGTGAGTAAAAAAAAACAGGAATCATGCTCTTGCCCATAACTTTGCCAAATGTTGACCGATTTTTCAAAAAATTCTTTCACCTTTGGACTCAGTAGTAAACGGGTAATGAAATAATCATTAAAGATCCCACCAAACCTCAAGCGTCTCGCTACACTACCTTGTCAAAAGTAAAAGTCGGAAACTACCAAAAGCTGACACAAATATCTTGTGTAAACTATAAATTTTAACTTCATTTCTTACAGTTAATAATGTTTTGGCAAACATATGTCTCGATGAATATTCAGAATGTTCTCCTGTGGCTCGAATGCATGTTGACTGCGCCACTGTTCAATGCCATCGTCAATAACGTTCTGTTTCACTCCAACTCACACATCAGTCAGATGCCGCCTCGAATCACTCACATCCTGCGCTTTTGTCTGGTAGACTCGTTCCCCGAGATTTTGTAGTAAACTGTATTGAGGTCAGGACTGTTCGATGTCCAGAAATCTGGAAGTTCATATGGGTGTCTTACATTATTGCACTTTCGGACTTGAGGCAGCGGATGATGCACAGAATGTTAGGGTATGCACAGCTCGCGGAAAAGATAACGACCAGCAGAATCTATCAGAAATGGTAGTGTGATATCGCAGCGTATATAACCAAATCACTCTAGATGTTTACTAGCTCATGACGGACAATGTGCACCTGGTGTTAATTAACGTGCTAATTTAATTCGATCAATTTTTGAACACTAAAGGTTCACACGGTAGTATAGCGACACGTTAAAGGTATGACGCCATTTGGGATCTTTAATAGTCAATTCGTTACGCAATCACTGCTGAGTCAAATGGTGAAAGAATTTTGAAAAGAGGTCAATATTTGCCGAAGTTATGGGCAAGAATCAAGTGCCCTGTTTTTTGACTCACGGCAGAGATACTGAAACTTGGACCCAGATCTGCCCACAACTTTTGAGTTATCTTGGAAACGCATACACGAATAAACAAAGCAACAGTAACGAAAAGATAACGTCTGTTGCGGAAGGTAATATTATGTTCATATCTGGTACATGACAGACAGTTACATAAGTGAAGTTCTCGATATGTTCTAACTTGTTCTATTAAGGCAAAGACCGCCAACGGACTAGATGCGACGACGCATCTCATCTCATCTCTCAATCACATGCTTTGTTTGTTTTTTGCTTGCTTTGCTTTGCTCTGTTTGTTTTTCTTTCATTATCCATATTGTTAGTTATGTTGACATAGGTGGCCAGCATTGATGGAGTCGATACTCCCTCTAGCAACCTGCCATTGTACTTTTTATTGTGTCATATTATTGTTCTATCAATCTTGGCAAATAAATTCTCTCTCTTGTCTCGGTGATGGCAGTCTAATTTCATCTTTGCCTATTCTGATCACTTCCGAAACTGCTGCCAGTAACACGTAATGTAACAGTGATAGTGCGCGGGAATCTACAGCCGCATTATTTCTGCCAGCATGCAGTCTACTCTACGAGCTAATGACATGCATGACGAATTTTATGACAGCGGTGGAGCTTAAAAACTATAGGTCAAGCGTCTACCAGACGGTGAAAAAAAGTTTGACGGTATGCGCGTTCGTTTAGATCCAATACCGCAACGCGACGGACACGCGGAAGGACAGACGGATGAAACTGGTAAAACAATATCCCGCGCTCTATGCGTGCTGACGCGCGGTAAATTTGTCGCAGCAGCCGCCGCGGCTGCAGCAGCAGCAGCTACTGTTGCCGGCGCTGATGATGACAATAAATTGCCAATGACGACGATGTCATCAGCTGCAAAAAAAATCAGCTCAGCAGCAACATTGACGCGAAGTGCAAGAGATGCTGGCGGTCGGCGTACCAGCAGCAGCGCGCAGCGTCAATATGGCGTTGCCGCCATCAGCGAGCGACGCAGTCGTGTGATGCAGTGGGTCTTTGTGAAACGCACTGGAGCGTGATGATACACACATACACACACCCACACACATCCACGCACTCAACTCCACACTACAGCTATACATCCATTCACCTCTTCACACTTTCACTGGGACGCATTACTATTGCGGCCAAACGCAACTTTCGGTCGTTGTGTAGGTGTTTATTTATTTATATATACAACTTTATTTCACCAATCTGGTACTAACAGACAGAGAATAGAGAAAAACTTAACTAAGTAACAAATAACGAACAGTATAGCGCAAATGGATAACACAGTGAGCACAGTTATCGTAGATTACCCATACGTGCAAACACTTGGCATAATGAGTTTTCAGATATGCTGTATTTTGCTAAGAATTTTCTCTTCCTTGCGGTCAAAGTGCATATGTGGCTTCGAAATATTAACTCATTATTTCAATACTAACACAGAATGCAGCATTTAACTGCGCTTATTAGGCTCAACTACAGCAATAATGTTGCGTTGCGTCTGACTAGCTGGTTAGTGCATAGATAACATCAGTCAAACAAATGGATGTGTGGAGGATACTGTGACCGTGGTCGCTTTGGCGTATACGATACACTAACACAGTACTAATCCTGTCAGTAGGCAAATGGACTATTAGCAAGCTGTGCGGGAAGCCGCGTAATATGCCCCCGCCCCTGTACGCCGCACGCTGCAGCCCAGCTCCAGCCCATACACGCCTTACGCCTGCGGCGCCCAGCGCGCCTTGCGCCATGAATATTCATGATCGACAGGCAGCGGCT
>Ga0049107_10000327_pt1 | contig 13522 bp, 11 predicted proteins | sample WorMetilPIANOSA1_FD_61187 | JGI IMG/M metagenome (GOLD analysis project Ga0049107, IMG submission 61187) | Marine gutless worms symbiont microbial communities from Max Planck institute for Marine Microbiology, Germany - Olavius ilvae PIANOSA.1 | ecosystem: Host-associated > Annelida > Digestive...
CCGAATAAGTTCCACATCTATGAAACTGAGAAAATCACTCGTAAAGCCAGTGACACGGCAGAATATATCGAGTTGTTCGGTTCTTTCACCCGAGATCGTCATGAACGACGCATTTAATGTTATTCTCCGAACATCCGCCGATATATGCGTCATCCTGCATGACGATCTCGGGTGAAAGAACCGAACAACTCAATATATTCTGCCACGTCACTGGCTTTACGAGAGATTTTCGTCCACCGCAAACGTCCGCAGATATATGCATCGGGCATGACGATATCGAGTGAAAGAACCAAAAAACACGTTGTAATAGGTTTTGGAGAGCTGGCTGCAGTCGATTAGAATATGTAGATATTCGTTTAATATATTAACTGAATTTAACTAATAATATTTTAAAATGCTACAATGTGACACTCCCCTTCCACCAGTAAACAGAACATCAGAAACAGAACACTATTGAGTGATGGGTGGAAAAAAGAAATATATCAATATATTCGGTTATTTCACGGAGCCCTTCAGTTCTGAATATTTCTAAGTATGATTATGATCTTAGGACTGACATTTTTCAAAGATTGTTAGAAGACCGCTGTCACAATGAAATAGATTCTAACTCGCTAAAAGTGCAATTTAGGACTATATGTATTATCAAACTTTAGTGTATTCCAAATGGCCTGCCTTGGCAGAGGTTTGTGCTCTCTAGGTGCTTCCCGATTGCACAAGCAGTTTTACATCTGTGTACCAGCTGATGTGTATTGTACACCATGAATACAAAAGAAGTAAGCCAAACTGTAACTTGTCAACAAAATTCTATCAAATTGGGCCGATAGCTTTAGCAATAAATGCTTAACAGTATGGCATAAAATATATTATTCACTTACCTTACTTTTGCAAGGCACACTGCCTTGCAAAGTTGTGATAGTCAAGATTGTGACAAAAACAGTGTAATTTCATGTTATTGTTAGCAAAAACATGACAATTAAGGTGAAAATGATATCTTTCTGCTCTAAGCACATCATTTGTTTGTAAACACTGCACATTCAGAGTGTTCGCCATTCTGTCAGATGCACATGCACAATGGCAAGTTCTGGCATCAGCCGTCAGTAAACAGTTGTGAATATTTGTATCACATTGTCAGTTTTTGCAAAGCAGATATCTCCACTAACTGACTTCAGGCAAATAATTGTTTTGTCTTAAATCTTGAGTTTCTGCTGAAAGTTATGTGAAATTGCACTATTTTGTCACAGTTTTGTTTCTCGTGATGTTACAAGATAGTGTGGTTACACACAGACATCGTGTGAAATGGATAGTTTTAACATGCACTGTTCGGCATTCAGTGCCAAATTTGATGGAAACTTTTGACAGTTTTTGAATTTACAACAAAAGAACTTAATGGCTTACTTTTTTTGTTGGCCCATATGCTATAAGCAATTAACTGCTTCAGATTTAATAAGTGGTGACATTCGAAAAGCCGAATGTATTTTATTTTCAGATTTTCAAGTGCTCAAAACCTGTTAATTTTTGGAAAGTTAAATGTTGAAACATATTTGTCATTGCCAGTTTTGATGCTGATAATGAGCAAACAATTGAGTTACTAACTTTTTGTTGTAGTGGCTCACTGTCTGAAATTGACAACAAAATTGAGCAAGCCATGGTAAGCTGTCATTATTTAGCTTTTTGTTGCATCATTATGCGTGTATATTTCCTGTACAGTGTACACTGACGTAAGGTAATACTGGGAGCAGCCATTGGTCAGTGGTTAAGGTGACGGACTTGCACCCAGCAATCCTGGGTTCAACTCTGCTGATACCGGTATGAGTCATTGGTGGTGGCAAGAAGGGTATCCAGCCAAATTGGTCCCCTGTGCCAGTAAACTCCTACCTTTCTTGATAGGCACATCTGAACCCAACAGCATTAAAACAATGGTAATAAAGAATTTTACTGATGTTCTTACTGGTATACCCCAAAACGTTTTGTGCAATTTTAAGTCAAGTACATAGACTATCTGTATTTGTCAAGAGTAATGAATCCAGGTTGAATACAAATAGTCGAGTCATTTGCCAGACACGGAGTACGTGCTGTTAGAGAGCATTGGACGCAGCACTTGACCGTTGGTCCTGCTACTGGCAACTAGTGATCATGAGCAGCTCTAGTGTTGTAGTGATGTGACACAACCTAAACTGACAGTTTACAGACTCGTCCTACACATAAACAGCAACTTGAGCATAAGCATCTCACAGCGTAGAGATGCAACGGATATGTTTTTGTTTTTCATTCTTTTTTGGAACTATTTGTGTTGACATTCGGCTGAATAGTTGGTACGTCTGGTTGTATTTGGCCAAATAGTATCAACCGCTGCTCGATACTGCCCTAATAGAAAGTACATTAGTCAAAATTTATTGATCAGTGACCGACTGATCTGTGTATTTATGTGCACATGCATGCATTTAAAGTTTGCAAATACTGCTTGTTCCTTAAAGGGTTTAACGAACTATAACAACAAACAAACTCGTTTAGAGGCCCAGGTTAACAGAAACATACAGTTCGTATTCATCTCACAGCATTGCTGTCACTATTACTGTAGCTCCAGTTCCTTCTCATCATTTTTACCACGCGACGCTATGTGTAAGCGCGGTCTTTGCTGTCGCCCGGTGTCCATCTGTCTGTGTCTGTCACGTTGGTGTATTATATCTACATGACTGAAGAAATCGTCAAACCTCTTTGTCAGCCCAGTAGCCCCATCATTCTAGATTTTTTACCCCCAGCTCCAGTACCCAATTCCATGGGGAACCCGTTCAGCTGAGACGCAAAATACAAGGGGGTCTGAAAATTCATGTTTGTCGACTGAAATCGCTGTCTGACTTGGAAATGGTACCAGATAGGCCAGTGGTTGCTATGGAAAGTTAATAGGAAGTCATATGCGCTCTATCGAATGGTGACATTTTCAATAACCTTGATGGACCCCTAACCCAGTTTACAAGGTCACAGCACTTTTGAAGTCGAATATCTCAAAAACTGTCTTAGGGACAAAGTTACTGTAGAACACGAATAGGAAACCATACCCAATCTATGGAATGATACCACTTTCAATGACCTTGATTGGCTCTTGACTGGGATTCCAAGGTCGCAATATTTTTCGACATTGAATATCACAGACATAAGATAGAGCCATAGTTACTATAGAACATCAATAGGAAGTCCCAGGCTCTTTATCGAATGGTGACATTTTCAATGACATTCACGGACCCTTAACCCGGTTTTCAAGGTCATGACATTTTTGAAGTCGAATATCTCAAAAGCGGTGCATCTTAAAGACAAAGTTTAATATAGCACAGTAATAGGAAACTATACTTAACATATCGAATGCTACCATGTTTGGTGACCTTGTCTCACCTCTGAACACGTCACTCGGTTTGTCATTGATACCTCTTTGTCTGGCTCGCTCAACCTCCAAAGTAACACACTTCACACAAACTTTTGCAGTGCAAGGTGGTTGATCGCTTAATTTGACACCGCACATTCATCTAATCATTTTCATTTCTGCCCGATGCAGTGGTAGTTCATTTTTTCTGTTTCTTGATGACCACATTTCACTTCCGTCTAAAATCTTTCCTCACTGCAACGAGGAAATGTCTTTGACAGTGAGAAAGGAGGCAATGACCCGAACTTGAACCAACCACTGTGATTGCTGGCAGTGACAGAAGCTTCAGCGTCTTCATCTACAGACCCTGAGGTCTGCATATAGATAGCATAGCCCATTCACTATTTCTACACTAGAACCATCACCAGTATCCACACTGGAGAGCTGCACGGGGACAAGAGCTCGTGCCCATCCCCAACCGTCACCGTAATTCCTATCCCCACCCAACCCCCACAGACTTGGCCCCCATCCCAACCCCGTCCCCCTAGGCTCTGTCATCATCCCCACCCGTCCCCACTGTTCTTGTCCCCATTCCCATCCCCATGCTACAAAATTTGTTTAACGCAATCTACAAATCATCAGCCAGTATTTTTCAGTAGCGAAAGAATGTTCACTTCGACAGTTACTTGCCTTTTCCATAAGATCAAATTCATCATCAAAGTACCAAAGGAAGTTCATAGTTTACACTGTACAGTGTACATTGTTCACTGTTCAGTCTAGTCCATGGTCAAAGTTAAAGTCAAAATCCGTGCAGGAATAGCAGTCCATCCACCGAAGGTCCTGACAGTTGTGACCGCCTTTCTTCCACTGTATGACCAGCCAGCAAGAAAGACCTCTCAGATGAGGTACTAGTGGCTGGCAGTCCCAGAAGGCCTCGGGAAACACGTGCCAGTTGCAGCCAAACGTCAAATATAAATATTTAGTAATAGCCTATGTAAACACCGGAGATGGGCGGATGACGAAATTTTGGCGTCTGCATTCGTCGATTTTGTCAAGGTTGCTATTTTGTGTCAGTATGAGCTTGAATGCCTTGAAAATTGTAAAATATAAAATTATTACCGCAGTACTACTGCAGCATGTGTCCCCGTTCCCGCGGAATTACCGTGACATTCGTCCCCATCCCTGCGGTGTTACCGTGACTGTTGAGGTCTGTCCCCATTACCGTGGAGTATCCATGGTTACTGCGGTATTACCGTGATCCCCATCCCCGTGCACCTCTCTGATCCACACTACGGTCTATCGGAGGAGCCGGGGTTCAATCCCCGGGTCAGCTGGTAGATTTTGTGTTAGGATTTCATGGGAGCATGCTTTGAGATTAATTTCTCGGGCAGGCAAAGAGGGTTTGATGGTGTCCTCTATAATCTGTGACCGTTGGCTAATAGTGAGTTTAGTGACGCTCAGTAATTAGCTACTGCCTACCTAGTCAGCGATAACAGAAGGTGCCGGGCTGCATGTTGGTAGGCTGCCTATAGGCCCTGTCTGCACGCACTGCTAAGTTCAGCCTGGGCTGACGGTGTGAGGTGTGCATGCATGCCTGGATTAGACACCTAAAGAAACAGACACTAAAAGCCGGGTAGTATAAATAAACAGGTACAACGTCACTCAATATCCCCTCCTCCCCTGATCACTTTCCATTAGGCCTACACGCCCTGCCTCTCAGGTTATTCGATCATGCCTGCACACAAGCGGGGCCGACGAGTTCACTTGAGAGAAGGGTAGCACAACATACATTCACAAATGCCTCAGTTAATTAATGAGAGCAGCATAGCATTAACTAACTTCCCCCACCCCTGCGGACTCACGCATTGGGCCAGCCTGTGAGGCAGGCCTCAGCATTGATGCATGAAAGGGGGCATGCGTCACTGCAGATAGTGAACCGTGAACCATGAAGACTTAATATTGCTGTGTGTAGGATCTGGTCAAGGCGCATTTGATGATGGCAGTGCGTGCCGAGATGGAGGAGTTTAAACAGCAGATACAGCAGCTGATGGTGAAAAACCACCGACTCGAGTACGAGAACAGCATCCTTCGTGCTGCCGCCAGTCCTGACCTTCTCGCGTCATTAGACAACGCCACCACGGACACAGAGTATAACAACGGCTCATGACAAAGATGGTTTACTAACTCTAGATGTTAAGTCCACTGATATCTGCATTGTGTTGACAGTGAAACTGTTCTTGAGATGTTGTCCAAGCCAATATTGAACATGAAATCAGTTCCCAGATCAGAGCTGCTGCATTAAATCGTGTATTGTATATAGATGGACTACATTGTCACATGTTTGTGTCTCTGCTGCAGTGTGAATTGACCATGCTATGCAATATTTTCACGTGCACTACAGTGCCACTCACAACTAGCTGTGATTGCTACTGTCCTATGCCGATTGACATCGAACGTGGGATTCAGCATGCTGTGTGAGATTTTGAGCAGCTGCATCTCTGCTGATGTTTGGATTTTATCATTCCGACGTCTGTAAAACAATTCATCTCTTGTGACTGTGTATATCGAAAGTAGATGCGTGTTGTTCCAGTTTTGCCGAGTACCTCTGACAGCATGTAGCTTATAGTCAACATTTCATGATCACGTTGTGTGTCAAAACTGTAATTGATCGTTTGGAGTAAACCTGGTTTGATTCCGTTTACACTGATGCATCAGTTTTTCAGTTTGATTTTGTGCAGTATAGCCAACAACTACTTAAGCCCTGTTCATAGCACCCAATCTGTCTCGACTCGTCCGTCATGGACTGTCTGTAAGTGGCTACATAACAACATTGTCCAATTCTTTAAAGCACGCATCGTAAGAATGTTCGTAGCACCCGAAGTGACTCAACTAGTTGAGTTCAGTCGGATCTGGTGGTGTAAACAGGGCTTTAATAATGTACCAGTAATAGAATGTTACTGGCAAATGCCACAGAACTGAGTAAACAATATGTTGTTTATGTAATGTTATCTGTTGGAAAAACTGCTTACCTAGATGAAAAGACTGACTAAATCAAAATTTGGTTTTCTGAGAAAAAAATGCTTTGAATTAATTAATGAATTAATTCAGATCGTGAATAAGCGTTAGAATATTGATCTTTGCTTTGCTGTTCATTTCAGTCAGCAGATATATGTATTTCCCTAAAGTGCTTTGATACTGTTGGTTGGGCAACAGGAAGGCCTGTAAAAGTTGGGTGTTGGTTTGTTGGTGGTGATGATTTGACTGGAGCTTTGCACGTCTTATAGCTCCAGTTGTCACCACCACCTCCATCATCCTTAGCTCCAATAAAATCCAGAATGGGGACATTCTGTTTGGCTTACCCAGGTTGCCCTGGAAAATGGCCGTTAAACAAGCAGTCCTTTAATAAACAGTATGTAAATGCTGTGTGCCATGCTGACAATTGTCCAATCTGTTGTACATTATAAAGACAGTAATAGATGACATTTACTGCATGCGCAAAAGGATCTGATGATTTGACAGATTAGCTGTCTGTCACAAATGCGATCATATGATTGGAATTCACAGTAACATAATAAAAGATTTCATTAAATTTCAGATTTTTATGAAACATTCTGTATAACCGAAAATGTGATGTTAATGAAATTGATAATTATGTATGTCCCTCGCAGTGTCGTGTGTTAAGCTTGAGTCAAGTCTTGTGCTCAGTTGTTCCACTGTGTTTGACAAATCAGTTGAAATATAGTGTTTTGAATATACCCTTTGTCCCAAAAGTGATGCCAAAATACAGTTCATCATCACTGCAACTTAACTTGTCAGAATTAATTATACTTACAGGCACTTTATATATCAACTGATTGATGTAAATGTTGCAAAATAAAAATATTCACTGTACAGTTTTTGAAATATTAGTAATTAAAAGCTGGTATCAAAAAACAGAGGTTTCAATATGGAAAAATCAGATTAACAATAATGTCATTTTGTGCTCAAATGTAATGCATGGTTCTATGAAATTCAGAAGCGGGTGCATCTTCTTGACTTAGTACAAGTTCTTCAATGACGTCAATGTTCTTGCTCGTGCAGGTCATGCATTTTCTACTGCTACCATACTTCCCCTCTGTGGCACCTGTTGCATCAGTCTTCCAATCTTCTGCAGTAGTCGGTGCACTGCTGAATCCGACCACTGCTTGTCAGGAAATTAATTTAATTTTTTAGCACTATAACCCTTATCTTGTCTCAAAACCTTTTACCTGAATTTTGTCCTCATTAATGAAAACCATCCTTACTTTTCACGTTATCAAAAACGTAAACATTACGTCACTATTGTTGCAAGTTGGTTGATTCCAGTATGGCAATGGCCGTACTGGAAACTTTGGTTTTCCAGTACTAATTTTGAAATCTGAAAAAGTTCTCTGTTTTAACAGCCATTTTCCAGGTGAACCTGGGTTAGCCAGTTTTATTGAAGCTAAGGATGGTGGAAGTGGTGGTAACAACTGGAGCTATAAGACGTGCAGAGCTCCAGTCAAATTGTCACCACCAACACCAAATGTTTCACAGGCCAGATGCCCTTCCTGTCTCCCAGCCAACAGTGTCAAAGCACTGAAGGGAAAATTATCACACTCAACAGACTTTCTCAAAAAATACTTGGCAAATTTTGTTGATAATTGCTAAATTTGTTCCAAAGAAGTGCTAGTTAACGAGATTAACATGACGATTAATTCTGATAAGTTCAGTCATAGTTACGATGATGTATTTATGTGTCATTTTTGGGAGACACGTGATAGTGTTGTTCAAGTTGTATTTTCATTGATGTGTGATATACGTCATTCCTACAACGTGTGTTCTTACTGTCTGGTTTTCGGCTCGACAAATCAACTGACTGTGTTAAGTAGCTGATGTAATAATAGTTTGTGTGTTTGATTTTAGTCTAATGGAATCTTAAATCCAGTTCCATCCATTTGAGAAGTATTTCCACATTCTTTTCAGGAATGTATTTGCAGTATTACAATGCAAGAGAATCCTGCGTGTTTCTTGTGTGTGTGTGTGACGAGCCACAGTTGTCCACAGCATTGTTGAGGCATAATTGAACGCTGTGTGTGTTGTATAATGAGAGTTAAGCTCTGTGCTTGTGGCATACTTTTGCTGATTGTTGAAGCATCTTTACGGTTGTCGAGTGGAATGGGTGAGTGGGATCAAAAACTAACAAGAACTAATTTAGCATGAACACAGAAAGCAAATTATATGACAGACCCGAGAATGGTTATTGGAAGAACCCAGAAACAACTTACTGTGGAATGTATTTTTTGCTAATGCTAACTTGGTGAAATTTGAATTGACATAATATGTGCTTTGTACTGAAATAATGTGCATTGTGCTTGATTTTGTTTGTCTTAATCATTTCCATATTTTATTATTTTTGTCTGTTTACATCAGTGTAGTATCAGCAGCAGCCGCATGTTACATGTAACAAGCTGTGCAGGAGGCCGACACAATATGCCTCCGCCCCTGCAAGTTGACCTTTTGATCTTGTAAGTGGTGTCTTGAGTCACGTGTGACGTGAGCTACCTCTGTGCCAGTTTTAATCTTCATAGGCCTCTGTGTTCTCGACTTAGGCCCGATGTACGCGACAGACAGATGTCAGACATGCAGCATCGATTAATGCCCCTACCCTAGGGGCGGGGCATAATAATAGTCTGATGTATTCTAGCAGTCAAAATGAAACCCATTGCTCAATTTCATTTTTAATCATAGGAAGTATATGCTCCATCCGGGCTCCAGGGCTGTAAGAATAGACCTGCACCATTTCCTAGCTGGATGTCGTTACAAGACGACTAAACCAGGTCTAGTTTGTGTTTTATATCGTAGCATGCTTTAATTGTATTGTTGCTTATTATGGCCCCTTTTTATATATTGTTAATTTTCGTTGATATGTGTTCTGTCTTTTGGTTGTTCTAGTTAAGTTGTCATTCCTTGTCAAGTGCTTGGCTAGAAAGACCCCTCTGAGGAAGCCTAACCGTGGCAAGGGGATCATCTCCATAAAGCCCAGGCCGAAGAGAGCTTGGTTTATTGTATTCTTTCGTTATTTTATTGCATGATATTTGTGTTCTCCCCCGGCCCTATGTAAGTACGTAAGTAAGAGTATTTCTAAGGTGCAAAACAGCAAACAGTCACAATGCGCCATGGTTGACTAACTCCCAAATAGAAAATGTTTTCAGTTGACGCTTGAAACGCGCAAAGTTCATGTCTCGTCGCAGGTGCGGCGGTAAACTGTTCAACACGCGCGGGCCTGCAGCATTGAAGCTTCGATCGCCGAAGTTGTTGTGCGTCCGTGGAACGAGGCATGTCCTAGCCGCGGCTGAACGTAGCTGACGGCGATCACTGTCCGTAACGAGTTGGATGTCGTCGGCTATGTATGCGGGTGTCTGACCAGCCAGAGACTGGTATACCAGGCATGCAACTTTGTACTCGACTCGTTGACGGACAGGCAGCCAATGCAGCTGACGCAGCACCAGCGTGATATGGTGGCATCGTCGAGCTCCTACTTCTATGGCATGATATAGCCTATTTGTGCTGAAAGTGCCGTAAATCACCAACTAACTAGCTGTAAGAAGTGTATGTTGAACTTTTGGTTGAATTTACATGGCTTTGGTTTCTTGATATGTAATATGTAATAGTGAGTGTAGAAAATGCCAGTTAGTCTAAACTGTTAATGCCAGAAGTAAAGCGTGCACTTGCATGTAGTAAGCTTTGGTATTGTGATAACAGTGTAAGTGTTGTTTCTGTGCATTTCCGACTTAACCTGCCGCATGCGTTTTCTGTCTTGAACGCATCAGTTTTTTCCCGAATGTACACCTACCCTGCCTGTATCAAGACGCATAGCCTATTGTGCTAGTCGGGTGTGTATTAGACTGGCTGGCCATTCTTGCCGGTAGTCTTTATTGTCATTCCTGTTTTGTTGCTGCATTCGTCTTGCAGTTGACATGTGGCACGTTCTTTAAATTTGCATAATAAAAATTCTGTAAGTATAGACTTTGGCCTGTTGCATTACTTTTAACCTTCTGTTAGTAAGTAATTGAAATTAAGTAGTTAACATGCTTTTCGTAGGTGCATAACACCTCAGGTCAGAAAATGGCCGGCTAAACTGGCATATGCCAGCAAACATTTTTGTGTACTTATAACATACTGATGGTCTACAGCTGATGTAATATACTAATATAACATGATTTCTGGTGCAACATTAAAACTATATTTCATGTATCATAGAAATGAAAAAAACAGCGTGTGGTAGATATATCAGCTCATTTTGGCAGCACTTAACCTCAGCCTGGCTAAACTGGTACCAGAGTGTCCCATTATTCTGCATATTGCAGCAGTATGAGGAAGATGATCTAAATGGCAGCGCTGACAGAACTCGTAAGACGTGCAAAGCTCCAGGCAGATCACCAATGCAAACATACCAACACTCCAACTTTTTACAGGCCAGATGACTTTCCTATTGCCCAGCCTACAGTGTCGAACTAAAGGCGATACTAATGTAAGCCTGTTGTGTTTCATAAGTTTTCTGTATTGGAGAAACTATAGCTTCAATTTATATTTTTACATATGGAAATAGACAAATTTGAAATGCAAATAAGACTGTTAATTGCAGTTACAATTACCCTATGCGAGTAACTTAAAGCCTTGTCCTCTTTCAAGAACACCATTATGTGTTTGTTTTCATGTAGAAATTTAAACAAATCTTAAAAAGATCAGCAGGTGTAACTCAGTTTTAAACACATCTTCTGGCGAAATTTGACAATATCCTTTATAATTCATCCGTAAACAAAATTTTATTTCGTTACATTAACATATAGCTATTTACCCGCGCGACGCTGTGAATAGCACGGTCTATGTCGTCGTGCGGTGTCGGTCTGTCCGTCTGTCTGTCACACGCCGTGTCTAAACCTATCTTAAAATTCTTGACCACCTGGTAGCCCCTTCATTCTAGTTTTTCTGTACCAAAGATCGTTAGGAAATTTTGACAGGGTTCTCCGCCCGGGGCGTCAAATAAGGGAGGTGGAAGAAAATTGCGAATCTGCACCAATATTACGCTATATCTCATCAACATCAGATAGCGCCATCCCACACTGTAGAACGCCAGTAGGAAGTCATAGGCGGTTTATCGAATGGTATCATTTTCGATGACCTTAAGTGACCCCGAACCCGGGTTTCAAGGTCACTGTATACTTACAAGTCGAATATATGAAAAAATGGTGCGTCTTGGGGACAAAGTTACTATAGAACACTAATAGGAAACCATATCCAGGTAGAACGATTGACTCTTGACCGGGATTTTCAGGTCACGTCATTGAATGCCATGTCTCAGAAAAGGCACGTTAGAGCCATAGTTACTTTGGAACGTCAACAGGAAGTCATAGGTGGTTATCAAATAATGTCATTTTCAATGACCTTCACTGACTCATAAACTCCGTTTCAAGGTCACGGTATTTTTCGAAGGTGAATACCTGAAAAACGGTGTGTCTTGGGGTAATGTTTCTATAGAACACTAATAGGAAACCATAACCAATCTGTTGAATGGTACCAGTTTTGATGACCTTGAATGACCCCTGAACCCTGATACGGATTTCAAGGTTGCGGTATCTTCGAAAACATGTCATAAACGACAAGAGACAGATCCATAGCTACTATGGAACGGCATTAATGGCATATCGAATGGAGTCATCTTCAGTGACCCCTAACGGCGTTTCAAGGTCACCGCGTTTTTCGAAGTCGACTTTCAGAAACGGCAAGTTTTTACGAAAGTTACTATAGGACACTAATAGGAAACGCCATCTTGAACGGAATCACTTTCGATGACCGCTGAAGTGCTGAACCCGGTTGAGAAAGTGACGAGGGGGAAGTTCTGTATAATTAGGCTACATTGCAAAAGATGTAACGCAACCCAACTGATACGATTATATGGCTAACATCGCGTCGCGCGGGTTTGTCAGCATCAGCTGAGTTTCTTGTTAGCATTTGCATCACGACATTTAGGGATTTACGGATAAACTTTTTTTCTGACCACGGTGTAGTTAGGCAGGAACGCACAACACTGAAAACGGGATATGTTAAGAGAGCAGATATACGAGTAATAGCTGCCGTGGTTTAATTCACACCGCAGCAGCGACACTGTTCGATTTAGTCGTCTTTGCCGAGGCGATGCTTGATGTAGTTTGACAGTACGATGTTCAGGTCGAGCTGGCGTTTGAGTACGGTTTGCGGCTCCGAGCGCCATGATGGCGCGCCGTCGGCTGTCTGGCGGTTTCCAATGCAGTCGAACTGACATCGGCGATGGAATGGCGTACAACCTTTCACGCTGCTTCTTCCTCCCTCACTGTCACCATCAACAGGCATCTTGTGTCGGCATATATCGATACGTTGACCAGACAGTGACTGGCTGCCTGCAGACAAACGCTGCAGTAGCGGTGTTGCCCATCTCGACCACTGATGCCGTGTTCCTGGCTTGACAGCTGAACTGGCAGACACACAGCTGCAACACATCACGTGTCAATGTTAAACGTTCCAGCTTTTCCATATTTATTTCTAGTGTGTAAATTTTAACCACTGGAAATTACGATGTCTTTTTTACAGAACAGCAACACTGCTACTTTCCATTCCCCTTCCCCATCCCCATCTTCTCTCGTTCCTTCCCATTCTTTTCCCTCCCCCTTCCCTCTACCCTTGGTCTAGCTAGGAGGTCTGGGGAGCGCTGTAAGCTCCCCCCCCCCCGGGCGCGGCCGCCAACGCATTTTTGAACATTTTGACTTTGACACGCCTCTGGTGTCAACAGATTTAATAATCCCACACGAGTAGCATGTACTATAAATTGCCGAATGTCCACCCCCATGCAAAATTCTTTGCTGGCTGGGGTCCAAGTCCCATTGACGGCAGGGCGGATCTAGAAGGTGGAGTGGGGCAAATCAAGGGGTCTGGGGACGGAAGTCCCCCAGTGGGGCCTAAAAAAATATTGTTGTTTCCGGAAACATGGACAAAAAAATAGGGTCGGTAGGTCGGTTTTTAGGCTCGACGCCTTAGCGTAGAGCGTAATAGCTACAGCGACGTGGCTGGCTGGCTGGGTGGCTGGCTGGGTGGCTGTCCGTCACAGCCGGTATTGTATCAAAACGACTAAAC
>Ga0049107_10000328_pt1 | contig 13516 bp, 11 predicted proteins | sample WorMetilPIANOSA1_FD_61187 | JGI IMG/M metagenome (GOLD analysis project Ga0049107, IMG submission 61187) | Marine gutless worms symbiont microbial communities from Max Planck institute for Marine Microbiology, Germany - Olavius ilvae PIANOSA.1 | ecosystem: Host-associated > Annelida > Digestive...
GGGAAAGCTCGGTCACCGACGGTGGATAGCCGCGTGCGGCGAACTGTCAGCGACAGTGACGAGGCAGAGCGTAGGCGACGTCGAGCCTCGGTGTCTTCCGACTGGCAGAGCTCGTCGGCGGGTCGAAGTATGACTTGATCGCAGTATCACACTTTGTTTAACAGCAATCACAGTTCGTTGGGACGCAAACACCCGCCGACGCGACGCACAACCCACTAAGTGTTGTTGTCGTTGTTTGTGACGCAAGATTCTCGCAATTTTCTCCATCCCGAAATGGTGAAGGTTCCGTTTGAAATTTCCTGCATTCGCATCGTGATTCGAATCTAATCGCTTGGAGCTTCTAAATCTAGTCTGAAAACATTTTTTTCTGTTCTGCCAAGCATTCAACGAACAGTGACAGCCAGCGCCGCTGAAGTTATGACCGTATGACGCTATAGAAATGAGACTATTATTATCATGCCCCTGCCCCTAATAGGCGGGGCATCAAGCGATGCTTTTGTCTGACATCTGTCTGTCTGGCGTCTGTCTGTCTGTCTGTCGCGTACATCGGGCCTATGTCGAGAACAGAGAGGCCTAGGAAGACCAAAATTGGCAAAGAGGTAGCCCGCGTCACACGTGACTCGGACACCACTTTCAATGTCAAAAGGTCACCAGACCGCTTTGCTCACCACCGTGTTGGCGCGTCAGGCGGCTGCCGCGGTGGGCGTGTGAACGTGTTGGCCGTGGGAAACTGCTGCTACGTTGCCGTCTGCTTGGCGGCGGAAGGCGCTTCGGCGCCCACGGAGGGCGGAGAGGGGCGGGGGCATGCCGTGGCGGCCGCCCGCCTACAGCTTGTTATTAATCACCAGTCGTTATAAGGAGTTTCCACAGCATACATAATGTTGTTAATAGCGGTGTACTACTCAGGCGATGTGGGAGGAACTTGCGGGCCAAGTTGTACACCGCCATCAACTAATGTTGCTAACCGCGCCTAACTGAAAACGCTCTGTAGTCACACATCCCGTCCCTCCAAAAAAATTCACCATAATTCGTGTACAATTTTTGAGTTATCCTGCGAACGGATAAACATAGACACAAGACAAAAACAACGTCCGTGGCGGATGAATTGGACTGTACTAAAGGAGAGAACAAATTAACTGTAACAGTGTGCTGAAATACACCTACTGATTTAGTCAAGCAAATTCTCATCTGACAAAAATAACAGGTGTCCTTAGCACAATAGCTTGTGAGCCACGAGACGTCTCCGGACCAACGCTCCAAATGTAGTTTTTGGTGACAGTCGTAGAGTGAGTATGCATGCCAAGTGACAACGCTGTGTGATAATGTCAGCGTCGTGCGGCGTGAACAACGGCGGGTGTGACAGAAGATGCGACGACTCACCGGAAGGTCCGGTCTGCAGCTGTCCCGCTGGTTACGTGCTCGACAGACGAGACCGCAGCACCTGTCACGGTTAATTTCTACTTCTGCGCATCCTCCTCCTCATCTTCATTATCTTGTCATCATCATTATCATCATCATCATCATCATCATGCAGTTCTAATGCGCCTGTACTACATTGCAGAATTGCAGTTTTGTGTGAACGTTTTGATTTTTAACCATACCGAAACTCTCAAAAAGTTAACATTTCTGCACAAAATTGTTAGACTAAACAATTCGTGGCTTAGAGTTTGTTTTTTTTCTGTGTGTAAACGTTCCATTGAATTTAATGCTTTATCATATGAATATGACGATGCTACTGATCAGTGTTTTCTTATACTTGATGTAAGGTTGTTAACTATTTCTGTCGACGACGTCGGTAGTTTTTTTGCGTATAGTTTTGTTCTTTTTTATTCCATTTTTTACCGTACTTCTGAAATTTAACCTTCATTGTACGTTGTTTTTCTTTCTGAGAAATAAACTCTATCATCGCGACAGTGGGTAATCAAGAATAGTCGTCGGAGAAGCAGATCCGTGCTTGCGATGCCGATGTGGGACCCTACCTGTGGGCGCCTTGTGACATTTTACTTAAAGTGCGCCGCTAATACATGTAAATCCACTTACTTACTTACTTACTTACTTACTTACTTACTTACATACTTACTTACCTACCTATATGCCAATCATCGTAGAAAATAACAATGAAGATGCTGCTGGTCAAAACTGATTTTGACAATCTTATGACCATGTGACCTTCACATTGACCTTGATATTTGGCAAGACCTTTATCATATCTCATGATCGCATCTTAATCTTGTCACTGCACTACCTTGCGAAATAGAAAGATTTAAAACAGCAAAACTATGAAATATTTAACACAATAACACCAGTTTACTTCTGTAATAATGTTCGCAAAATTAAACTAGAAATCACCGTATGCATGCTCTTTAGTCAAAGTATATATATATATATACATCTTTATTCACCATCGAGATGGTAGCACAGTATATGCTTTAAAACACGCACGGAGACATTGCAACACTCGACAGTCGCTCAAACGTCTTCGGATCTGCACTGATAGCATCTTTTGCTGGGTAAGTAAGTCAGTTAGCCTTTACTTTGCAAATAAACGTATGTGCAGACAGGTTAAAAAGGTTACAACTGGCATACATACGTATACAAAAAAAGTATTTAAAAAATGAAAAATGAAAAAGCGCAAAGAGAGACGCAAACACTGCGCCCTGACTGTAGTAGAGCCAAAAAATTTCGCTCCGCCGCAGACCCCCTTCCCGGGGCCGCGGACAGCCAAAATTTAATCAGCTGGAGATGGTCACTACCTTCTCCTACAAACCCAGTTTGGTGAGGATCGATGCATGCAATTTCGACTTATCGTGGTAACAGACCCACAAACAAACATCCACAAACACACAAACAAACCCCCACACACAAATCCACAGACAGGACCGATTACAATACACTGCGCCGCAGCTAGCTAGCGCGCAGTGTAATTACGACAAAATACAACTAATGCAATTAGGCCTAAACCGAACAATAATACAGCCATGCATAAAATCATACAAGCATAAAATCGAAAACCAAACCGGTCAGTAAACAGACTGCACCTACTGAGCGCGGTTGTTCCGCTGCTGTGTGCAGACGTGGACGAGTGTTCGACGCTGGAACGCGGCGGCTGCAGTCACGACTGCGTCAACACTGAAGGCAGTTACGAATGTCTCTGTCCGACCGGATTTCACGTGTCCGACAACCTCAAAACCTGCGACGGTAAGACGCAGATCACAACTATACGATTCAACTGCGATTCGACCGCGCTACAACCATTCAGAGCAGAACAGAACATTTATCAGGGTATTGCAGCCAGACGGCAGTGATGTATAGAAGACCAAATTCTTAAGACTAAGACCAAAATAACAAGACCAAGACCAAAATAACAAGACTAAGACCAAAATAACAAGACCAAAATAACAAGACCAAGACCAAAATAACAAGACCAAGACCAAAATAACAAGACCAAGACCAAAATAACAAGACCAAGACCAAAATAACAAGATCAAGACCAAAATAACAAGACCAAGACCAAAATAACAAGACCAAGACCAAAATAACAAGACTAAGACCAAAATAACAAGACCAAGACCAAAATAACAAGACTAAGACCAAAATAACAAGACCAAGACCAAAATAACAAGACCAAGACCAAAATAACAAGACCAAGACCAAAATAACAAGACTAAGACCAAAATAACAAGACCAAGACCAAGACCACCGGAAGTAAACAAAGGCACTTCGCGGATTTAACTTTTTAAGTAAGTGAACGCCACTGTTGATCTCCACAGTAGTGATGTTCCAAGCACAGTATAGAGAAACTATAAATAGTACTTGAAAAGTTGTTGTGTCATTCAAGGTCATTATGACGACGAGCGTGACAAGATCGAGCTTCACAAAACCAAGACCAAGACCAAGACCGAATTTTTTGGTCTCAGACCGGTCTTGTCCTAAGACCGACTGTCTCAGACCACATCACTGCCAGAGGGCTGGATTAAACACGTGCAAAGTTATAAAACGGTAAAACATATCCAGTTCGTAATGAATTAACAGTTCGACTCTTGATTATTAGGTACACAAAACGGGAGAAATGATTTCCTATTTTTTTCAGTCTAAATAAATAGATAGGTCAGCGTGACTGCGGTTCGCCACTGATGGCTGTTGTCCAGCTCACGACCAGAGTGAGCGTCAACAGCCGGACGCAAGGCAGCATGAGCTGAGGGCTTAGTGATAACTGCTGGTTCCATGTTCCATATAGGGACAGAGCTTTTACGGCCCCGTCGGATTAGGCCGCTAGATGGGCCCATACGCCATCCCCAAGAGTACTCCTAGCTAAAGTTAGGGACTGAAATCTACGGGAATCTGCGTGATTTCCTGATGAAACTCACCAGATCTCCTTCTATTACATGTTGAAAATCGTCTGGGTGTAAGTATGGCTTCGCCCAGATTTCTCGTCTTAGGGATGCATATCGGTCGCACTCGCCTACAAAGTGGGCGGCCGTTTCAACCTGACAGTGATAGCAATACGGGTTATCTGCAGCCCTCATGGTACTTGGGTGTCGGTTCGGATAAGCGTGTCGATGACTGCTGGTTACTGTCGGGTTTTTTTTGTGACGCAGTGTGTGACGACGTTGTTGCAGATGTTGACGAATGCGAGCGGAATCGAACGTGCGATCACATCTGCAACAACACGTACGGTAGCTTCGTCTGCTCCTGTCGTACCGGATATCAGCTCTACGGCGGAACCCACTGCGCAGGTTTGCTATTCCAGGGATGGCTCTAGGATTTCCGGGATGGAGAAGCCAGGAGAATATTGTTATTATTATTATCGCCATTATTATTGAAGCTTTTTGATCCTTGCTGGCGTTTGTCAGATCAAATTTCGGGCTATAATGATGACCGGTGATGATCTATTGTGACTCTGACACATGTTTCTGCTGCTGCTCCGCCTCCTCTTCTTCTTCCTCCTCCTTCCTTTTTCTCCTCCTCCTTTACCACCACCACCACTACCACTACCACAGTGTATTGTAATCGGTCCTCTCTGTGGGTTTGTGGCTGAGTTTGTGTGGGTGTTTGTATTTGTGTGTTTGTGGGTCTGTTACCATGATAACTGGAAATTGCGTGATCGATCTGCACCAAACTGGATTTGTAGGTGAAGGTAGTGACCATCTCCAGCTGATTTTTTGGCCGTCATGCACGCGCCCCCGGGAAGGGGGTCTGCGACGGGGCGAAATTTTTTTGGCTCCGCCTTACTACAGCCAGCGCGCAATGTTTGCGTCTGTCTGAGAGCTTTTATCATTGTTGATGTTTTGAAATATTTAAATAGCATTTTAACTAATTGTGTTTTAAATACTCCCCCGACGCTATAATTCTGTATAGTAATGTATACGTACGTTATATGTTTTTGTTGTTCAACACCCATGACCACATGTTACCGATGCCCAGCGTTTTGCACTGGTCATCATCATCATCATCATCATCATCATTTATTTTGCTCAAATAGCGTCAATACAAATACACAGGACACAGTACAATGATACAGTCTGTGAGCAAGACATACCAGGCTCATACAAGCACTAACGGTAGCCTTATCATTGCATCTAATATACAGAGATAATAATACTACAACAGTAAAAACAAAATGGCACTAGAAACATCTGAGGAATTTAGAAAAATCAACACGCATGATAGAGCGTCTAACTGGTCGAACTGCATTTCTGAATATTTCTGTGTTGTCGTCGTCAGACGTGGACGAGTGTTCGATGAACAACGGCGGATGCGAACACGAGTGCACCAACACGGAGGGATCGTATCGCTGCGACTGTCATCCCGGATACAGGCTTCATCCCAACAAACACGACTGCGTCGGTGCGTGTTGCCTCTTACACAGACTAGGACACCGGTAACGTTTCAATGCAACAAGACAATACAGTCGTCCGTAAAGTACATTTTTCAAGTACAAAGAATGTTAATAAAAAGAAGATTTCGCATCGTCAGCTAGGTCCGTTGTGTAGAACTGGGAGCTCATCCTCTTTAGCCGCTTGAGCCGGCGAGGGTTAAACCTCATAGGACCCAGATCAGCCGGATGGCCGGCTTAATTTGCGAACTGTCTGGAAACTGGAAAAAAAAATAATCATAATGATCATGATGTTTAAAGACGTACTTTTTATTTTAAAACCGCCAAACATTAAAAAGTGTGTGGCGGTTTTTTTTTTTCAAAATAAGAAGCACATCTTTAAACATCATGATCAACGGTTTGATTATTTTTCCAGTTTCCAGTCACGGTTATACGTGCTGCAGAGGCGGTGAGATGTCCTCCACTCAGGGCTCCGGCTAAGACGTCGCTCGACTGCATCACACACCCGGTATCCGGAGGTTCGGAGATCGTGAGGTGCGAACTGAGTTGCCGCGGGTCGTCGCGCTTCTCCGCGGCCAGCGTTGGAGGACACTGGACTACTACAACTCAGTGCGGCGCCCACACCGGCTACAGATGGACGCACAAGCTTCAGAACGTCAGCCTTCTGGCCTGCTCCGGTACGCCATCATTACCGATACTGTACCAAATTCAGACGTGGCCTCTGACGTCTGATGTGCCACCTAGCGAATACAAACAAAGATAATCGACATTGAGACTAGTATATATTTTGATATTAACTGAATGCTCAGACAGCATAACACTTGTTCGTATTGAACAAATAATTGAATAAATGTATATTTCTCAAGATAAATATATTTTATTATATATACATTATAAAAATAATTTTGGTGTAGGCCTGTGGTAAGTAACTTATTAGCCTATACTTGCACAGAAGACACCTGCACAATCTGTAAACTCATTTAAATGAATACGTTTCCTACAAAGAGTGCATAAATTATCATCTGTAAACGTTACAAAAAATTTTTAAGCCGTGCGATGCTTTGCAATAGCGCGGTGATTAACTCAAACAGTCCAACTTCAGTCATTTTCCGACGCTGACAGTCATCGCAAATATATGTAGCGTCGTTAAATAACCCGACTCCATTTCCAGTACTACACTCAGTCACCACTCGATTGCTTACTGTTAAGAGTCTCAGCCGTCGTAAATTAGCCGGCTAGCCGAATTTTGGGACGTTAGCCGAATATTATCCCTTAATTTTTCCGCTTAGCCTTTAGCCGCCGAAAAAAATAGGCTTAGCCGCCGTATATTTCACGGCTAATGGCAAGGAAGAGCTGAATGCGTCAAGATCTCAACGAAATGGGGGTTGCAGCAAGTGACGTCTCAACACAGGACACCTCAACTGACGTTGCCATGGAAGTGACAAACTATGACTATGAAATGCACCAGTTCTCACAATGAACCGTTAGCCTTCTGGCAGCAGCACTCCAGACGGTTTCCTATGCTCAGTAAACTTGCAGAACTGTACTTATCCATGTCTTCAGCATCAGTACCTGTCGAAGCAATGTTCTGCAATATTCTGAACAACTGGTCTCATTCTGAATGGCAAGCGATCGTTACTGGCACTAGACAAGCTCAATAGAATTTCATTCATTCATGAGAATAATACATACTTGCTTAATTCTGAATAGACAGAACAAATGAACATGAATGATTTTTTTATACATTTTTTCAGTGACATTTTCATTGATTTCATCAATGTGGACTTCAGTGTTTGACCTCGACATTAATATGTCCAGCGTGCAGTGTATACATGTATTTACTGTCCTTTGTCCAGTATTCTTATTTCCAGTATTTTGGAGATAAATTGTTTTTGGCTAGTTACATATAGGCAAATCTCGAGTCAAATTTAAACAATAAAAGTTTAGCCGTAAACGATGGGCTGTAGCCGAATTTTAGCCGTAAATTTTGTTTTGCGACGAAATTCGGCTTAGCCGAATATTAGCCGATTTTTTTCTGTTAGCCAGATTATATAGCGATAAAAATTCGGCTGAGACGTCTACTTACTGTCCATCGTTGCTGATTGTGTCGATGAGCGACACTGATATGGAAAAAATCAACAATCGATAATAATCGATTAACCTATTAATAATTAAATAACAGATTATTAAAACAAATGAACGATTATTCTAAGCTATGTTGCAGTCATAAGTACGTTATATAACCGGGCAAAGCAGAAACGAGACGCTTTAACTTAAGTCGCAGGCATTCATGCGAAACAGATTTTTCGACTGATATGGTCAAGATTTGTTATGTCAAGATTGACGTCAAAGCTTACTGTTTTTTTTATCACGCGCAACACACTGAAGCGCGATATTGATATAGGGCATGTCCGTCAGTCCGTCCGTCCGTCCAGTGCTGCTTTTGTGTCGAAACCTTTTCACCGTGATACAGATTTTCTAGTCTTTTTAGCCCAATAGGTGTTACAAAATGCCAGCGGTAACACATTCAACGGAGATGGACGTAAATAGCCTATAAGGGGCATAAAATGTACATTTTCGACCGAAATTGCCGCATATCTCGACAAGAAACTCAGCTATCGCTGACAAACCGCGCGACGCATTTATGCAAATGCAATGGCGTGGCTTACCTCCTGAAAACACGCCTCTCCCCATATGTGTTACTATGCCGAATTTAGTCATTCTGCGTTAAGGGTGTAGGCATAAATACAGGAGATCCCCAAAATGGGGAGCCCTGGATCTCCGCTCTCTTGTGATGGGAGGCGTGACTGACCCCAAGATCCCCCTCCTCACATGTGTTAACCATATCACATTTGGTAGGTCTGCAACAGAGGGTGTACGCATAATTATAAAAGAATCTCAAAAATTGGGGAGCGCTGGGACCCCCCCCCCTTGGGGTGGGGGCGTGATTGACCCCAAACAAGCCCCCTCTCCACATGTGTTGCTCGTCAAATTTGGTAGTTCTGCGTCAAAGGAAGTATGCATAAACAGAAGCAACCCCCAAAATTGGGGAGCGCTGAGACACCGCCCCCTTATGGTAGGGGCGTGGCTGACCCCCTAGAAATACGGGCTACAGTGTAGTGCAGTGCAGTGCCTAGGTCAACTCAGCCTTCTACCCTCCGTGGGACGGACTCGCAGCCCAAGTCATGTGGCTTGGTCTGAGGGTCGGCGGCCGCCTGGCGCTGCTCTACATTCACCAGATGAACCGAGTGAACTCTCGCAATGACCTGGTCATGATGACAGCACTATAAATATCGTCGTGGTTATTATTATTATTAAGTAAGTAAGTAAGTAAGTAAGTAAGTAAGTAAGTAAGTAAGTAGTAGTTTAATAAATGGTTGACAAACCGCAACCAGACAATGTATATGAGAATATAAAGGAAAATATTAACAAATATCGTCCACTTGAGCGCCTCCAGGAAGAGTCGGTAGGTATCCATATCCGGAAGAGCAGCAGATGGCGAGGATGTTGGACGCTGGAACATCACGACTGAATCTGGCGACGTGGCCGAATTCTAATCGGCGCGCACGGGGAGCTATGTTGATGATACTGTCCAAGCCAGATGTGGATGTCCAAGATGTCCAAGCCACTGTGTAACATTCGGGATGAAGTCGTTCCACTTGACTGATAGGATTCTGCGCTGACATCTCATATGGGATATTTGGACCTTAGCCCACATGCCAGCCAAAATTCTGGGAGGGGGGGCAGAGATATGTGCTCTGCGGTGTGTCCTTCTGTTTTCCGTGAAGTCAATAATTACAACACGCCACAATGGAGTCGACCGGTAACCTAATTCGACGTTGTTACTATTTATAGAGCACGTGTTGGCGCCGGGCTACAGAGGAAGGGCCAAGTTTATGTTCTTCGCGGAGAACTGTCAAGTGCATCGCAGTCATCTGGCGGACTTCGAGAAGCAGCTCAGTCCGATTCTTGTCGGTCAGTGCCAATATTTGTCACCGCGTTTATAATCAACAGCAGCGCTGCAAATCCAGTGGGCTGATGCAGCACTGACTGAAGGTGCAGAATGAAGCCGAGAGATGTTTTAAACATCTCTCGGCTTCATTCTGCACCTTCAGTCAGTGCTGTATCAGCCAACTGGAATTGCAGCGCTGCTGTTGATTAGGAGTATGGTGACAAGTACTATTAGACTATTATTATTATGCCCCCGCCCCTAATAGGCGGGGGCATTAAGCGATGCTTTTGTCTGACGTCTGTCTCATGTCTTTCTGTCGCGTACATCGGGCCTAACTTGAGAACAGAGAGGCCTAGGAAGACTAAAATTGGCACAGAGGTAGCCCACGTCACACGTGATTCGGACACCACTTTCAAAGTCAAAAAGTCAAAGGTCAAGGTCACCAGGCCGCTTTACTCACCGCGGCCTTAACTCGTCAGGCAGCTGCAGCGGTGAGCGTGGGAACGTACTGGGCGTGAGAAAGTATATTACTGCTACGTTGCGGTGTGCTCGGCGGCATCATGCGCTTCGGCGCCCGCAGAGGGAGGAGAGGGGCGGGGCATATCGTGGCGGCCGCCCGCCTACAGCTTGTTACTATCATCATTACGCCTGCCACGGCGGTTGTGCTTTTTCATCGGCGTTAGATTTTAGTTAGCAGAATTTAGGTAAAAATGACTACTCAACCGATTTTCACCAAAATTGGTGAAAAGGTGGTACATGGGTCACGAAGTAACCATCACATTATGGTGGTAATCCGGATCACGTTACATTAGGGTTAGGGTTAGGTGAGGGACAAGTCATATCCCGTGTCACCGTAACATTTTGAGGGATTTTTTTACACGGCTATGAGTTTCATTTTGGACAGGGGTTGGCTGAATTCAGCGGGACTGTTGAGCCTTGGCGGAGGTATGTTCTTTCCAGAGTGCCTTTCTATTTATTATTCCCATTATTATTTAACACCAGTAACAAAAATTCCGAGGTTTAAATCTAATGTTAAAACGAAAAAAAAATGGTGGAACGGTTAGAACACATCGTAAGTGGTTTGTCGGGCGACTGTACCCTGAACAGTGATCGAATTAAGTCTCTGACTGACGCTTGGGAGATGCACTTTCAACGTCGCTGAGAAAATCCAGTCGTTGGCTGTTGATTGATCCGATGGTTTCCATGGCGCTTGATGTGAACATGTTGCTTGTTTATTATCTGTCTGTCATTGTCTGTTTTCCCATTGTGCAAGACAGTATCTGTTTAAAATTGGTGGCCAGCTAGATAAGCGTATGCTTCACTGGCAACCCGCCAAATGTTGTATATTTCAACTGTTCATTATTGTCTGTTATTTGGCGAATAAAGTGCTACTACTACTGACAACGATATTAATAACAAGCTTAGCGGGAGGCCGCCACAATATGCCCCACCCCCTGCAAGTTGACCTTTGACCTTTTGACCTTGAAAGTGGTATCCGAGTCACGTGTGACGTTGGCTACCTCTGTGCCAATTTTAGTCTTCCTAAGCCTATCTGATCTCGACTTAGGCCCGATGTACGCGACAGCGAGACAGACGTCAGACGTCAGACGCGCATCATCGCTTAATGCCTCCAGCCTATGGGCGCGGGAGCATAATTATAACAATGCGACAATTTATAAGGCGCAGTAACGTGTCAATAAAGTCACTATAAAGGCGCCGAACAACTAACGCAGCTTGAATTAAGTTGATAGTATACAATAGAAGTTGCAGAGCAGTATTACTACTACGTAGTACGGTTGCAAGAACAAACGAGTTTTGAGCCGGTTCTTGAAAGTATACAATGTTTGTTTGTCTGTCTATCTATTTGTCTGTCTGTCTGCCTGTCTGTCTGTCTGTCTCTGTCCTTTAAACATTATGTTATACCATCGAAAGTAAGGTTTGAAGTTTAAAAATCTATCGTAAAAAGGAAAGATGCCGGAACGGCTAAAACTCATGATCGGCAATTGTTATGAAAGGTGGAGGTAAGCACATAATTGCTTATTTGCTGAGATAAACAGAAAGTTTTGAGTCGACACCAGAAGACTGTGACCGACCATAGATAACTGTTCCATCCAGATGTCAGGTAACATTGTTTTTTTCGCGAAATTTTTGGCATCTTGCGAAAAAAATGCCGCAAATTTGACATTGTCCTCGTGAAATAAGTTGGACCCTGCTAATAACGTCTCTTGCGCGAGCTCCACAAAGCCTTTACGTCTCGTGGAGCTCGCACAAGAGACGTCATTAGCAGCGTCCGACTTATTTTTCGAGGACAATGTCAAATAATGTACCGGTAGTTGAAAGTTGAATGGCGTTTCTGCGCTCGCACCGAGTGGACTGTGTATTTGCCGCAGGTGAGCGGGCACTGTGCAAGAACGACTCGTGCTCGGTGAAGTTCGTCGACGTCAGGTGCGACTCGCGACGACGCTATTTCCGTCACCTTGGCAACGACCGATCTCAGCAGCTAGTGTCGGCGGAGTTTGAGATGAACGTTAAGCCAACGAATCCTACCGGTAGACAGATGGAAAGATGTGCATTCGTTTACGTACAATAGGCTACCAGAATGTGACGGACGGACGGATTTGCTAAAACAATATCACGCTCTATATCAGTAGCCTAAACAAATTCATTTGGTTGGTAAACGTTTCAGATTAAAAATTCATAAAAACACAATCAATAATGTTAGACTTCAAGAACACAAGAATGTGAATCGAAGCATTCACAAGAAGTCAGCGCACTGCCAGTTTAGCAGAGATCAACAAATCCGCTCTAACCGACCACGCAAACCAGGAGAATCACACGATCAACTGGTCCAAGGCGACAGTGATTGACAGAGAGCCAGACCGTCTTACCAGGTTGATCAAGGAGGACATACACATCCGCAAGGAAGATGCACAATCCACGAAGGCAGCTGTCAACTCAGTCACGCATGCGACCGCTTTCCTGACACGACAAGTTCAAGTTCTCATCCTGCTAAGAACCGTAAGAACGAGTACCAGCTTCTTCTGATGAAGGTCTCCGATAGAGATCGAAACGTCAACAAAAAGTAAGAATTGGTTGTGTTTCGATGAATTTTTAATCTGAAATATCACGATCTGCACGCATAGTATGCTGACGCGCGATAAAAAGCAAACTTGATGGTGAAAACCGAAAATGTAAATAAGTACCCGAGTTATGCCCCTATTTTCCACTGATGAGAACTTTCGATTTCTGCTGATGTCCTTGACCTTTGACCTTTTTGCCCGAAAACGAGGCCATCAGTAGCACGCGCCTGGGGAATGTGGTTCCCCGAATTTAAAGTTCTATACCCCATTCCGTTTTAGACTTACGGACGTGAACCGGAATGACAGACGGACGGACAGCGGGACGGACAGCACCACTGCATGATACGGCTGTGTAGAGGGAGGGCTGTATAATACCGTGGTTACAAATACGATTCGATTTCGATTCGACGGCCGTTCGACTGCTTATCAAAGGTCATTGAGATCACAGTGACTTAACATGTCACTGAGCGCTGACCTGCCATCCGCAGTCTCTCTGATCTGTTCATTTATTTAGCCCTCAGTGCAACACCCCACACACAGATAGGCCTATGCACAGGCGCCAAAACGGTTTTGAAGTTAGGGGCACAAACGCCGGAAAAGTTTTTAGCGTGCCCCCAAATTTGCGTTGTGCCCCCCCCCCCCAATTCC
>Ga0049107_10000329_pt1 | contig 13516 bp, 9 predicted proteins | sample WorMetilPIANOSA1_FD_61187 | JGI IMG/M metagenome (GOLD analysis project Ga0049107, IMG submission 61187) | Marine gutless worms symbiont microbial communities from Max Planck institute for Marine Microbiology, Germany - Olavius ilvae PIANOSA.1 | ecosystem: Host-associated > Annelida > Digestive...
TTCATCTGTTGAGTGTGTGTTGTGTTGCCAGCAATGCCCTGCCCGGTAATACGAGCTCCAGCGCACGGTAGGCTGGGTCTCTGCTCCCAGCCGAGCGTCTACGGCGCCGTCTGTACATTCCAATGCGACGTCGGGTACCGGCTTAGCGACCGCACGACCCTTCGGTGCGAACTCGGCGAAGACGGCGCCACCTATTGGACGCCCGACGCACCTCGATGTCGCCGTAAGTACTCACTACCCGGGATATTTTACCGCCCAGCCGGACGTGATTTCATTAACAACTCCGAGGAGGTTATGTGTTCATCGACGTCAGTTAGTTTTTGTTTGTTAGCAGCTTTGCGCAAAAACTACTCAACAGCTTTTTACAAAATTCGACGGAAAGGTGGCAAATGCATGGGCAACGGAAGAAACCACATTAACTACTGAATTTTCGGCGATCTGCGAATCTTGTTGTTGGCTGGGTTTAGAAGCAGTCTCAGAAAGTTCCCATGCAGTTTCCGCATTTGGCAAAATATAGCAACAAGTTGTGCGCGAGGCCGCCACAATATGCCCAACTCCCTGCAAGTTGACTTTTGCCCTTTTGACCTTGAAAGTGGTGTCCGAGTCACGTATGACATGGGCTACTTCTGTGCCAATTTTAGTCTTCCTAGGCCTCTCTATTCTCGACTTAGGCTCGATGTACGCGACAGACAGACAAACGTCAGACGCGCATCATCGCTTACTGCCCAGCCCTAGGGGCGGAGGCATAATAAGTACCAGGTCCCGCCGCAAAAAGTCGTAAAACTGTCGCAGGTTATATCATTCCGCGGTTATATCACACGCGTCATTGGCGGTTTCCTCTAGACTGCAGGACGTATGGTGGTCCACGTTATCTCCCGTCTAGCAGCGATCAAGAACACTTTGCCGTTAATGCGTATTTAACAGCATACAACAAATCAACATTGAGGCAATGTCAGGAACGCCAGATATTTAGAATGTAGCACTACATGTATTCTTACTGGCTAACTGCCGCACGGCAAACGTCTGAAAACTAACAGACACCGTGCAGTTCCAAATGCCACTTTCCGTCAGGACTTTTTTAATACCCAATAGACGATAGTGGCTACTTGATAAGTTTAACGGCAGTTTGGTAGTTACGAAGTACTCAAAGTCAGACAGACGTAAATAGTCACATTATTATGCCTCCGCCCCATAGGGCGGAGGCATAGAAACGTGACGAGTTGCGTCTGTCTGACCTTGAGTAGGCCTACTTCGTAACTACCAAAATGCCGTTAAACTTATCCATACGGCGGAGGCATTAAGCGATGCTTTTGTCTAACGTCTGTCTGTCTGACGTCTGTCTGACGTCTTCGCGTACATCGGGCGTAACTCGAGAACAGAGAGGCCTAGGAAGACTAAAATTGGCACAGAGGTAGCCCACGTCACACGTGACTCGGACTCCACTTTCAAGATCAAAAGGTCAAAGGTCAACTTGTTGCTGATGTCTTAAATAGCCGACATGCCGGAACAGGACTGGTACCACCTGGCGAATAAATACGAAGATATTGTCAACTTGCATGGGGCGGAGGCATATCGTGGCGGCCGCCCGCCTACAGCTTGTGGTTACCTAAAACAACGTTATGAGGTCTGTTATTTCTCTGTGGAATGTTACATCCGAGCTATGAGTTTGCAGAGCATATTCCTTCCGCCGCTCCGTGTGGGACTCGGAGTTGTAAGAATAGACCCGCTCCGTTTCATGTCCGGATGTCGTAAAAGGCGACTAAACCAGGCTCTGTCTGTCCTCTCTTTTATTCTGGGTGTATCTGTTGTGCCGTTAACTATGGCCACTTTTGTGTTGTGTTATTTTGTGCGTTCTGTCTCTTGGTTGTTCTGTTTAGGTTGTCAGTACCAGCGCAGGTGATAGAGGGGGAAGACTCGTCTCCTGAATGACCTATAATGTGTTGATGGGGACGTTAGACCCTACTCACTCACTGATTCACTATTCCTTCCGCCATGTACAGTGGTGGTTCTAGCCATAAAAATTACGGCTCTGCTCATCACTCACAAGGCCTTCCAGTCCCTAAGGCAGTTTCCTCTAGGCATTCATTCTACTGCTTGCGCAGTGTATTGTGTGTTCTTCCATATTCCATATTGGGGCCCAGGGCTTGTTTCATCCCTGGAGTGTGTAGGCCGCTAATTCGGCCCTTTTCGCCGTACCCTGGTAAAGCCCGGCATTACGCCAGGACACTGAAGGACAGAGTAGGTGAGTGCTGAACACACTCGTGCGTGCGCGTGCTCTTGACAGCTACAGCTATCAAGGCGTGTGTTGTATATGTGTATGGCGTCCTTCAGCTAACATCCCTATAGGCAGTGTGGCCTACAGGTTTCGCCGCGCTGAGGTATGAAGGGACGAGGAGAAGGGATAGTAGTTGAACGAGTTGAGACCTAGTTTGAGTTCCCGGCCTTTGTGTATACTTAGTTACTGTACTAGAGTTTCATAGTTCATACATATCCCACCCGTTCTCATCCCCACCCTATATCCGCAATAGTCATCCGTGCTGTAAAAGTTTAAGCATTTCGACATTTACAACTACACAGTATTACACTAGCGAAAACCATTGCGTTGATTAGTTTGTAAAGCACATTCTCCGTCAAGTCACAGTAGGTCAAATGTCGCATCGCAGTCACCAAGAAACGCAGCTGGTTTTGCTTGCCAGTAAGGGGCTTTGTGCTCAATGACTGCAGGCTACAAAGTAATATAATATGGTGTAATAATAAATGATGATGAATGATGATGATGATGATAATCATAATAATATATCACGGTCACAACATTTTGTCCCACGCTAAACTGGGGGTGAAAGCATCCGCTGCTTCGGCTGCTTCAACCTATAAAACCGCTTAATAGTTAAATGTCTGAAGAGTTCGAACAATGTTCATCGATCTTTTAGGGCGTCTGTTTTCATTTTGATCACAGTATCAGTTCCTTGCTTTTGGCACGTCTTTTTCCACTTAGGACTAGGCCTACAATCGGAAAGAAGACGTACCAGCATATTCGTTTTGAGACTCTGATGCCGTCTTACTCGACTTCTAAAGCTCAAGTTGATTTCACAGCTGTTATACATTAAACACACCTTTACAGGCACTGTCCACTTTCTAATGGTGAATTTATTGGTTGGGTGTTTCTACACTGCTTAGGTATTTTACGGCCGTCCCTATAATAGGCCTTGTTATGGAATAGTCTTTCGGTCCATCTGTTAATCTGACGTCCAGGGCAATAAGTCCAGGACAGTGTGTCGTAGAAACTTCAAAGTTGGTGGAAGTGTTCCCCGTTGCGTGTGTAACTGAGAGCACCATTTCGGGCAGAAAGGTTAAAGATCAAGGTCACAGGGTCACGTAGTGCTCAGACAAGTGACATAACGGCGACAACTGGTGAGTCAGTAGACATCAATGCGCGCCGGCGTAAACTTTGCCACTTAGCGCAGTTGGTAGAACAACGAACCAATGGCAAGAACGCCCCGCTATATATGTATAGGTCTACCTCTAGGCGTTTACCTTGCAACTTCATCTGCACGACTGACTTGACTCGACTTGACTTCAGTCATCCTCGATCCGAGGTTGACCGTACCATAGATCGTCCTTCTCCATTGGCTTCTGTTATCTTTCTAAGTCCATATCTGTCCATTGAATGATGTTGTCTAACTATGTTGTGTTTGGTTTTCTTCTTTCCTGATAAGGTTCCTCAGATGATGTCCTTTTCTAAACAACTGTGTCTCTTGATGTGACCAAGATAGCGTAGACATAATTTCTTTGACTTTACACTTGCTAACCAAGTTCTTTTTACTCCAGCTTTTCCGGAATCCATTCATTGGTTTTTCTTGCTGTCCACGACGCTCGTAGGATCTGTCTTAATCCCTTCGTTTCAAATGCTTCTATTCGTGACTCGACAGTTTTCACGTCCAGCCTTCACCTCCGTTGGTGGCAGCCGACCATATGGTGATTTTAGTAAGTAGTAACCGAACTTTACTGTCAAATGAGATGTCACGTCTCTGCACGATTACTTAATTGGAAAGATCCAGTTCTTAAATTGAGCCTGTACGACGTCCGCTCCTTTTTTTGAAACACCGTTCCGGCACTTCTTGCCGGTACAGCTGTTTTTTTTTCTTACGGCGTTTTAAAACGTTTCAAAATGCACCATTTTAGGCTAAGATAAATAACCAAACCATGCTGCCGCCGAGTGCAATTTTCCAGCTCAAAATACACCAAAATGCGTTTGCGGCCGGGGCATTGTCCCGGACCCCACTGGGGGAGCTTGCAGCACTCCTCCAGACCCCTAGCTGGTTTTCAGGGGCCGCTTCGCTCCAGGGAGAGGAAAGGGGAGAGGAGGGGAGAGAAGGAGGGAAACCTGGGAAAGGGAAGGCGAGGGAAGGGAGGGGAGCGTTCCCGCACTTCTTTTTTATAATTTAACCACTGAGCAAGAACGTCCCGGTATGTGTATGAGACTACGTTTAAACGTTTACCTTATAATGACACCTGCACGATTACGTAATTAGCAATGTCGTCTGTGAACGAGCAGCAGCTGGTAGTGCTGTGCCGGTGTCGACGAGCACGGTGGTCCTGCGTGTCGGAGCGAGACTCCAGCTGCGCTGTACGGACCACGTGCTGTCCTGGTCCAAGGACGGCGTCAATCTACTGGACGGCTTCAAGTACACCATCGACGCAAGCATGCTCACTGTTCGACATACCGGTCGGTTTTATTAAATAATTCATACAACCTCCAATATTCTGTTCGACAACGGTTTTCATGTTTTAGCTTTTATTTATTTATTTTCTCTCTCTCTCTCTCTCTCCCGTTTTAACGGTCGTTTTCCAGATGGATCTGGGTTAGCCAGTACCAGAACGCCTCCATTCCGGATTTTATTAGAGCTAAGGATGACCGAGATGGTGGTGACAACTGGAGCTATATGACGTGCAAAACTCCAGTCAAATTGTCACCACCAGCAAACCAACAGTCAACGCAGTTGTAAAACAAGACTTTTTAGTTATAGTGACAGTTATTAGACTTTTTAGTTATTAATTTAGTTATAGTTTTAATTTCGGTCAAACTCAGCCATTGCAGAGACAGTGTACTGAGTGACTACTGAATAATACATTACAAATGTTAACTAGTGTTAGACTCATAAGTTTTAAAAAAACTAAAAGTTTCTCTCCTTCTCAACTTCTTTTCACCTCACAGTCTCACAGTCACATCTAGTACCAGCGTGGCTTGTCATTGATTACATTATATAATACTAAATACTACAAAGTGCAGTCTTTACACACCTTTTTAGTTATTAAACTGAAACTTTTTAGTTATTTAGTTATGCATTTTAGTTATTGTTATAGTTATAGTTATTTTGATTTTTTAGTTATAGTTATAGTTAACTAATATAACACTGACAGCAACCATTGTATATCTGACTTTATCCCATCACTCGTATTCTTTGAACGCTGTTTCAGACACTTAGGTGTGGACGTAATTATTACTCGCTAAGTTTATGACTGTTTTTTTTCTGTCCAGTACGAAACGATGCCGGTCTTTACGTCTGCAACGTCCATCGAGACATGACCGTCGTTGGTCAATACAGATTCAACGTCACAAGTACGTCATAATGTGGAGTTTAAAAAAAACTGCCCTAAGCTTAACAAAAGCGTGTCCACGAAGAAATAAACCAAGGTGTTTTTTGATATAACTTTAAAAAATCGTTCGCAAATTTCCGTAAAATTTGGCAGGTAGCTGCAGCAATTAATGCTGAACAGTGTGTTATCAACTTCACCTGGCGTCTGTACACACATTACCTTTTAACGTTACGAGAGTCAGTGACAAAATGCAGTAATTTCACATAGATTTCGGCGGAAATTCACACAAGATCTAAGATTTAAAACAATTATTTGCCTGAAATCAGGGATATTTCTAGACCCCCTAGGGGGTATATACCCCATAACCAGAACGGCGTACCCCCTAACCGAACTTTACAAATGATGTGTCCTACAGGGCTAGTGCAGACATGGTATGGATGACAGTCTCATCATCTCTCATGTGGAAAATGAGTGTGCCCCCCCCCCACAATAAGCCTGTTCTGTTCCGGTACGTTCTACGTTGCTTATGAAGGTTGACTAGACAGATCACTGCTAAACATCTCTTCCTTAGCTCCCAGATTTAGCAACCTACGTACAGTCGTACACGGTTTAACAAAAACATGCAGTTCAAATGAGTAAATTTTTGTTGTTGAAATTTCTGTTCCCAAAATGGCTCTGTTATAAGTCATCATTTGCTAACCCATGAAACTTGATCGGTTGATTCTCAAGAAAATCATTAAAATTGTTGCCACCAGATGTCAGATAAAGTTAAAATGCACCAAATTCGATTTCGGCTGGGGCTTACAGCGCTCCCCAGACCCCCTAGCTGGATTTGAGGGGCCTACTTCTAAAGGGAGGGAGGGGAAAGGGAGGGGTTGAGAAGAGAGGGGTAGGGAAGGGAGGGAATGGGGAGGGGAAGGGAGGGGAGGGGAGGGGAAGGGAAAAGGAAGGACCCCTGGTACTTGCTCACACCCCCTAACTTCACCGTTTGACAGCGCGTGTTACAGCGAACGGCGAACACTTCGAACGTTTATATAGTAACTGTGTAAACAAATGATGTGCTCAGAACAGAGAGAAAATTGTTTTTGTCTTATTAATCTACGAGTTTTTGCTAACAATACGGTGAAATTACACGATGTTTGTCACAATTTTGGCTCTCATAACTTTACAAGGTAGTGTGAATACATACATTAGGTGAAGTGGACATTTTAAGCCACATTTCTAAGCATCTATAGCTAATGCTATATGCCAAATTTGAATATAAATTGTTCACAAATTTTAAAGTTATAGTCAAAAAACGTCTGGCTTACTTTGTTTGTGGACACATATACAGATATGCTCGTTCAAAATGCACTGTAACTCTAGTTATAATGCAGTAGTTAAATATATTTTTCTTCTTTTTGGAATTAATTTTGTTGTGGAGTACCTTATTACTTTTTTACCTTATTACTTTATTATTATTATTATCTTCTTTATTATTACCATTATTATAATGTTTATATTTTTAGTTTGATTGATTGAATAATAGGGCCCGATATTAGTTGAGAATGATATTAGTAATGCAATGGAGCGCTGATTCAGTGACACTGTTGATTGGGTGACATCTGGATCTGGATAATAGTCGCCAGGAGCCGGAGGCTATCACAGCGACGGGTTTGTCAGCATCAGGGTAAGTAGGTAGGGAATCCGGCCTGTAAAAATCTTGCACCCGCATTTATCCCCAAAGTTTGTTTCTTTGGGGGATCTTTGGGAAACCCAGCCTAACCTGAAGTGATCTCCAGAAAAGTAGGGCAGTTAAACAAAACAAGAAGCTCAGCTGATGCTGACAAACCCGCGCGACGCGTTTAGAGGTTAGTCAAGGACTCAAGGTCACCAAAGACGGTACCATTCCATATGTTAGGTATAGTTTCTTGTTAGTGTGCTACAGTGACTTTGTCTCTAAGATTTTCCGATATTTGACGTCAAAAACGTCGTGACCTTGAAATCTGGGTCAGAGGTTACTCAAGGTCATTGAAAGTGGTATTATTCGATAGATTGTGTATGGTTTCCTATTAGTGTTCTATAGAAACTCTGTCCCTAACATGCACCGTTATTGAGATATTCGGCTTAAAATGGTACCGTGACCTTGTAAACCGGGTTAGGGTCCGTCAAGTTCATTGGAAATATCACCGTTCGATAGAGCGCACATGACTTCCTATTGAGGTTCTGAAGTAACTATGGCTTTGTCATTTTTGAGATATTCATGTCGAAAAAAATCGTGACCTTGAAATTAGGATCAGAGGTCACTCCCGGTCATTGAAAGTGGTACCATTCTATAGATTGGTTATAGTTTCCTATTAGTGTTATAGTAACTTTGTCCCTGAGATATTCGACTTGTAGGTAAGTAAGTAAGTAAAATGAACGATTAACGTGTCGGATTATGACAAGTCACACCGTGACCTTGAAACCCTGGTTATGGCACTTAAGGTCATCGGAACCGACACGGATTTATCCGCCATCTATGATTTCCTATTGACATCCCATAGTAACCATGGACCTATCTCATACCGTTTCCGAGATAAACGGCACAAACCGTCAAAAATTGCATTTTTTTCCCACCCTCCGTGTATTTTGCGCCCCCGCTGACAGGGTTCCCCTTGGAATTGAGTATCTGCCCAAGGGGTCAAAAAACTAGAACGATGCGGCTACCAGATGGTTCTGGTCGAAAAAGTTTTAAGATAGGTCTAACCGTTTAGACACAATACCAGCGTGTGAGAGACGGACAGACTCGTTTCGACGGCAAAGACCGCGCTTCTTACGCATAGCGGCGTGTGGGTAAAAACCAAAAATAGTTGTAGTTTTTGTCGAAAATAAACAGTAAATGCTTGTTTAGTGCTAGAATAGTGCTCGCAGAGCACAAATCGCCGAAAATGACCTATTTTGAAATCACGAGAAATTCCGGAAAAAAATTCCTGTAGCCATAATTGATGCGGATCATCGCCCAAATCTTATCACTTTGTACCCGGTACTAGGCCCGATGTCTCGGGTAATGTGCAATATATAGTCCTACGTTGCACGTTTAGCGAGTTATAATCTTCTATTTCATTGTCATCTGACCACTCCAAGCTTTGACCTCTACCGATCTTTGAAACTGTCAGAAATACGGCCATGATCATATTGAGAAATATTTAGAGATATGAATAGGCTACATTTTAATTTTGTCGCGACTGTCTACGACAATTTTGATCGGAGTTATTCACACAAACGATTTTGACCTTTGACCTCTAGTGACCTTGATCTTGGGTCAAGGTCACTCAAGATCTAAACAATTGGTCCCTGGATTATGTCTTTCTCTTGCGTCAAATTTCATAAAGAATTGCTCAGTAATTTTTGAGTAGTCCCATTAGCAGACAAACAGACACAGCGCAGTTGAAAACAATCGCCTATTCGGCGATACTTAGCACAGCTAACAGCCACATGCAGTCGGAGTAGTCAATAAAAATGTTCAATGTTGTGTTATGAGACGCCTAATATTCATCGTTGTCAGATCACAAAGCCTTATCTAGCATGTACAACATGGTGTTAACTTACAAACAGTTAAAATAGATACATTTGGGCACATCACTTTTACAATCACTGGAATATTTGCCGACACACGTTTCAACGTATGGAATGATGATACAACCTCGGAACAAAGCGTTCGGATATAATGTCACGTAGGAACAATTACTAATAATTGAATAATCTAATAATCTACTGTACACTCTGAATTTACGTCACTGGCGTATCCGAAGGGACCCATTCGACCATGGCTTCCAACCCGGTCTGTCAGAGGTACTTGCTTCCCCCGGGCGGCAAGGAATTTAGCATGGGCTGATGGGCATTGGATAATTTGTAGTACATATCAGGATAATATACATCGGACCCCGCTGGGGGAGCTTACAACGCTCTCAAGACCCCCAACTGGACTAAGGGGGTGGGGAGGAGAATGGGAAATGCTGAGAAGGATGAGGAAAGGGAAAGGGAGGGGAGCGAGGTTGGGAAGCGGTAGGGGAGAGGTACAGGAGGGAAAGAGGAAGAAAAGGAAAAGGAGGGAGGGGAGGAGGGGAAGGGAAGGGAAGGGGAGGGCATGGCCCCAGCTGTTGCTCCTAGATCCACCAGTGATTCACGTTGACTAATCATCGGTGCGTATCGAAGCAACGTAGAGCTTCAGCGAGCGGTAAGTCAGATTCAGAACCAGCCGATCGAGAAAATGGTCAGCGGATTTCATCCTACCGCGTACAAAGCAAATCAGCCGAAACACGCTACCAAGCGAGACGCTATGAAGCTTCTTGTGACATTCCACCATTAAATACAGCGACAAAGTCAGCACGGAAATTCTTAGACAGTGAGGAAACTGGGCCGCAAAATATATCCACACGGGATGTAAGAGCCGAATAATTCCGAATAGCGATACCAACTCGCCGTCCAACAAATATAGCATCTCCGGGTGTGCTACGTTATAAACATAGTATACCCAGCAACCATCACGAAGCAGAATATTGACATTACGTCGACACGTATCCAGACATTCTTCAAACAAACCGCATTTGTACGCATACAGAGCCTCAAACTCGTTTACAACAGGACACTGCTCGGAGTGCAGTTCGTGGGCTATTTTCTGTCGAGATGTTACGAATTTTTCAAGTGCCACCAGTTCTAACGCTGTAACCAATTCAATCACGTCCGTTGAGTTCGTTTCGCTGTTTGCCGCATCGTTTGCTCTAGCGTATACCGATGTTGTTTCTGCATTTACGTCCGGCTGCATTTCCACAGCTTTGAACAGAAGTACGTCACTCGTAATTAGTTGTTTAGAGTGGCACAAATGTTTCCGATATATTGTCACTTCGCTACCTTTTGCGTCAACTGCGTTTCGACATTTCGTGTATATATACCGCGCCAATAATTCCATCGTAAATGCGGGGAGGTCTATGCTTTCTGCCGGAGAATGTTCGTACACCTTTAATGCGTTTCGCTGCACGTGCTGGTATAATATAATAAGACCACACACGGCGTCAACGTTTTCGTCAATCTGCGGTAAAAATTCTGCTCCGATGCTGCGTAAGCCGTTCTGTCTGCGATCGTGTTGGTCCAGTACTTGTTTGCAGTGTCCAAGCGCTGCCCGATAATGCCCCGACTTGTAGTAGAGAGCGGCTAGTAGAACGTACACCACGCCATAGGCAGATTCATGTCCATATGCAAGAGACTGATGCAGGTATACTTTCGACATTTCGTTGTGTAACATCTCTAGAGCGTGGCTTCGAACAGTGGACAGAGTTGCTAGCTTAATTGCCTTCTTGATATACAAAAGAGTCACAGACTCGCTCCTGCCGGTGGCTGTGTCACCAGTAGCTACTGTACAAGGATCGAAAAGCGACCACAAAACTTCAAGAATGTCTTCAGTCATCGAGCGAGCCGACATTCGGTATGCAACGTGTAGACTTGCTACCGCAACGAAGTAATCTTGAAGACGCAGGTCGAAACTTCGCAGTTCTTCCATAAGTATCAGTGTCCACCCAACGTCTATGCGGAGATCTTGTAGAAAGCCCAGTATTGCTATTTCATAAATGCGATGTCGCTGAAAGAGTTCAAACGGCAGTGTGCTCAATTTCCATTCAACGACTGCATATACCGCTCTCTCTAATTGGTCACTGGAGCGAATCGTTTCAAACATATCTGCGGGACAGCATTTGCTTATATAATTCTCAACAAACCACGACAGTAGAACCGAGGGATCCGCCAAACTTATCAAACTGTTACACACTGTCGGAGAAGGATCCTGGAAATGTTGAAGAAGATTGCAGTTGCTGATGAAGTAGTTCTGGCAACGCCTGTCTGCGATCCAGTCGGAGAGTTCTTGTAACAGACAGCTGCATAGTTTGACGACAGAAGATTCTGCTGACCACCACCTTTGAGGTTTCTGTTCACACTCCCACAACATCAACGTTTTTATGTGGTAATTGCACAGCGTAGGCAGGTCTGGGTCTTTGGTGTTGGTTTCTGACAAAAGCTTGCGTTTCATAACAAAACGCAACATGTGGTATAGTATCTGCTGCACCGGCGTCCAGCCGTTTATCAGTGTAACTTCTGCTCGTGAGAATGACAGTCGCCATTGATATTTTCTCATCCACTCGTCTTGTTTGCAACTCGGATGTATCGCTCCAACCACGTCGCATCCGTTGTTAACAACCGCGCTGATAGTTGCTGGGTCCGGCCAGCCGTGACTTCTGGGTCTTGTTGACCAATCGGCAGCCTGCGGTGGCCAGAGGTGACAGTGTATGCTGTGGACATTATCAATGCCTGAAACCGTAGCACCCCATCTATAATAAGAAGGAACGAACTCGCCGCAAGGTCGATGCATCATTCTTGTGAGTGCCGGTCCGTGCGCAAAGGTACCGCGAAATTGAGGCGATTGCGGCGAGAAGCTGTGCAAGTTCTTTTGCATTTGAAAAAATTGCTGGAAACACCGTCGGGTAGTGTCGTTGGCAAAAGGGCAGTAGACAGCGTTTAAGCCTGGTATCACTTCCGAAAAGTAATTGGACCTAATTACGAATCTCTGCGCGTTATCGCTGTTTTCAAGTTTCTCTTTAACATAACAGCCGTTGTCGTTTTTCCTGAGAATGCACGACTTCTGTAGGTAAACATAACCCGGACAGTGACTGTCGACGATTTCAAACACGTTAACGACGCTTCGATAGTGACTGGGTAGTTCTGAGGGAGGCGTATATCCGCCTGGAATTGCTATGTAGCCGTTTAAACAAAGCATCACGTCAATGTCACCAACGCAAGGCAGCATGGGCGTGATGTAGAATTCGACAGAGCTGCCCGACCAAAATAGTTCTGAGTCACCGAAGATAGTTTTGGCAGTAGATCTGGAAAAAAAGCGGAGGAAGGAAGCCACCACAGCATTGTCGCTGCTCGTTGCGCAGCAACAAGTGTCGAGCATAAACTTCGTGACTGCTCTGTGTAGTTTGTGTTCGTTCGCCATCACAAACGTTACCGGAATGACAGATGCTCGCTAGTTACGACAAAAATACTGCCAGTCGCTGGATCAAATGTACGACGAAATTACATTTCTCAACTTACAAAGTAATCTGATTAAGTCACGTTGCCAGCAGATACTCTCGTCAAATCTTTTTACCGAGTCGTCTGGGCGCAGAAGGTCTTATAAATGTTGCATTGATGAGTTAACGATGTCGGCACCGTCGATGGCTCCAACAGGTGCTCTAGATTTTCAACCCAAGTTATCTCCGCTTTTGTTCGACACTGGGCATTTTCTACAACACAAGAAACGGTCGATCGTTTCGTCTAACTAGACACGCAATCAGAGACCGCGTTCTGTCCGCGCCCACCCATAGCGGTGTTTAATAAAGTAAGTAAGTAAATAAGTAATACCAAAGTCTAATAATAATCAGGACGCGCGGTCAGCAGCCTATGGTCGCGTCATCTAGTGAATACCAATGAAGTGTGGTGACGCTATGGGCATAGACAGGCACGCACACATTTTTTGAGCCGTGTGACCTTGACCTTTGACTTTTTGGACTCACATTCGATTGCCGACCAGGGTGCCTCGTATATACCAAATTTGGTGACCAAATTGTACAATTGCTTTTGGGTTTTTGTGCGGAAAGACCAGTGGTTAAAGTGGTTTTGTGAAGCAGGGGGCTCACCTGACGAAGCCAGGCTGGAGCAAACCCCATACCCATTCCAACCCCACTAATTTGACGTTATTTAGGCATAAAATAACACTTTATAGATTCAATCAGGGGGCTCATACTATTGTAAGGGTGTGAAATCCTGCTTATATACGTTTGAATAAAACGAATATTTCAACAATTCGACAAAAATTCATTCATCTTTCATTCCATTACCTTGTATATTTTAGAAAGCAGGGAAAACA
>Ga0049107_10000330_pt1 | contig 13515 bp, 8 predicted proteins | sample WorMetilPIANOSA1_FD_61187 | JGI IMG/M metagenome (GOLD analysis project Ga0049107, IMG submission 61187) | Marine gutless worms symbiont microbial communities from Max Planck institute for Marine Microbiology, Germany - Olavius ilvae PIANOSA.1 | ecosystem: Host-associated > Annelida > Digestive...
GAAGCGCGTGCGGCCGTCCTCGACGGCGGCAATGGCCGGTTTGGCCAGGGTCTCCGCGTCGACGTACCACTGCTCGGTCAGCCACGGCTCGATGACCACGCCCGAGCGGTCGCCGTACGGTATCGCGTGGCGGTGCGGCTCGACGCGCTCGATCAGGTCGGCCGCTTCCAAGTCGGCGACGACGCGGTCGCGCGCCGCGAAGCGGTCGAGGCCGCGATAGGCCTCCGGCGCGTTCTCGTTGAGGCGCGCGTTGGCGTCGAAGACGTTGATCAGCTCGAGATCGTGGCGGCGGCCGACTTCGAAGTCGTTGAAGTCGTGGCTAGGCGTCATCTTGACCGCACCCGTGCCCTGCTCCGGGTCGGCGTAGTCGTCGGCGACGATGGGCAGGCGGCGGTCGACCAGGGGCAGCACGCAGTGCTTGCCCACGAGATCCGCGTAGCGCGGATCGTCCGGGTGCACCGCGACGCCGCTGTCGCCCAGCATGGTCTCCGGCCGCGTCGTCGCCACGGTCAGGAAGCGCCCGCCCTCGCCCTCGACCGGGTAGCGGATGTACCAGAGGTGGCCGTCGACCTCGCGCGGCTGCACCTCCAGGTCCGAGATCGCCGTGTGCAGCTTCGGGTCCCAGTTGACCAGGCGCTGGTCCTTGTAGATCAGGCCCTCGCGGTAGAGCCGCACGAACACCTTCAGCACCGCGCGCGACAGGCCGTCGTCCATGGTGAAGCGCTCGCGGCGCCAGTCGGCCGAGGCGCCCAGCCGGCTGAGCTGGCGCTTGATGGTGCCTTCGGACTCCTCCTTCTGCTGCCAGACGCGCTCGACGAAGGCCTCGCGGCCGATCGTCGTGTGGTTGCCCGGCGGCGTGCCGTGGCCGCGGTCCAGCACGACGCCGTCCTTCGCCAGTTCGCGCTCGACGACCAACTGGGTGGCGATGCCCGCATGGTCGGTGCCCGGCTGCCACAGGGCGTCGCGCCCGCGCATGCGCTGCCAGCGGATCAGCACGTCCTGCAACGTGTTGTTGAGGGCGTGACCCATGTGCAGGCTGCCGGTGACGTTCGGCGGCGGGATGACGATGGAGAACGGCTCGCCGTCGGCGCGCCGGCCGCAGTCGAAGGCGCCCTGGGCCTCCCAGTCGGCGTACCGCCGGGCTTCCACGGCGGCGGGGTCGTAGGTCTTGTCGAGCGGCATGGCGGGTACGTCAGAGTTGGCGCCCGGCGCGCGTCACCGCCGCCGGGCCGGGTCGTCGCGGGTGTTTAGCAGGGCGGCCGCGGCGCGGCCAAGCGGATAACGCGCCTAGCGGCGGGTGCGGGCGACGACGTGCTCGACCTCCTCGCGCACGATGCTGTCGACGACGTCGGGCAGGTTGGCGTCCAGCCACTGCTTCAGCATCGGCCGCAGCAGCTCGCGCACGATGTCCTCGACCGTGCTGCCGGGCCCGATGTGCATCTGGCTGGTGATCGCGCCCATCAGGCCGGTCAGGGATTCCGACGCGGCCTGCGCGCTGATGTCGGACAACAGCGGCTCGGCCGGCTCGGGCTCCGGCTCGTGCAGGGGCACGATCTCGGCCGGCTCGGGTTCCGGCTCGGGCTCGGGCTCCGGCTCCGGCTCGGGTTCCGGCTCGGGCTCGGGCTCGTCCTCGACGACGTCGGTCAGGTCCAGGACGTCCTCTTCCTCGGCAGCCGGTTCCTCCGGGGGCTCCTCCGGGGCCTCTTCCGGAGCAGCCTCCTCCTCCGGGGCCTCGTTGCCCTCGTCGTCTTCGCTGTCTTCGGAGATGATCCGGCGGATAGACGCCAGAATCTCCTCCATCGACGGCTCTTGTTGCTGCGCGTCGGCTTCGCTCATCGAAGCGGTTATCTCTCTGTGCGGGCAAAGAAATGGTTAACGGAACGTGGCGCCCGCCACCCCCTCGCCCCGCATATCGCGTTGGCAACATAGCACAATTGGCGGGAGTCGAGCGCCCGCGAACGGGCCTACTCGTCGATGATCCCGGTGCCGATCAGCTTATCGGCGACCTCGCCGTAATTGACCGTGAAGTCGTACAAATCGACGGGCAATGCCAGGTCCCGCGCGGTCAGCCGGCCGATGGCGCCCAGCACCTCGTGTGAGGCGACGATCTCGTCGCGCCGGGCGGAGACCAGGTTGACCCGCGAATCGAGCAACTCCTGCTCGGCGTCCAACACGTCCAGCGTCGTCCGCGCGCCGACCCGCGCCTCCTGGCGCACGCCTTCCAGCGCGATCTCCTGCGCCCGCACTTCGGACTCGAAGGCCAGGATCTGCGAGCGAGCGGTCTGCAGGCTCTCCCAGGCGTCGGTGGCGTCCTCGATCGAGGCGCGCTGCGTCTCGAACAGGTCGGAGCGGGTCTCGCTCGCCCGCTGCTTGGCCTCGCGCACGCGCGAATAGACGTCGCCGGACTGGTACAGCGGCACGCTGAGATTGGCGGTGACGCTCTGCGACGTGATCTTGACGCGGTCGGAGACGTCCTCGCTGTACTCGGCGGCGCCGTTCACGGTCAGGGTCGGCAGCAGTTCGCCGCGCACCAGATCCACGCTGTTTATCGACGCCCGCTCGTCGAACTCGGCCGCCAGCACGTCCGGGTCGTTGGCCCGGGCGCCGTCGATGGTCTCCTCCTCGCTGGCCGGCAGGTCCTCCGGGATCGGCGGGATCTCCAGGTCGCCCGGCGGCCGGCCGACCACGTTGATGAACGCGGCGATCGACTCCGTCAGGCTGCCTTGCGCGAAGACCAGTTCGCTGACCGCGCGCTGCAGGCGCGCCTCGGCCTGGGCCACGTCCGTGCGCGTCAGTTCGCCGACGCGGAAGCGGTCCTGGGTGGCCTCCAACTGGCGCGTCAGCACCAGGACGTTGTTGCGATTCAGCTCCACCGTCGCCTGGTCGCGCAGCACGTCGGCGAACGCCGTCACGCCGGCGAACAGCACGTCCTGCTCGGTGGAGACCAGCCGGGCGCGGCTCGCCGCCACCTGGTTGCGCGCCTGGCGCGTCTCGGCCAGCGTGCGGAAGCCGCGGAAGACGTTCTGCGACAGGGTGATGTCGGCGCTGCGCGGCGGGTTGGCGAAGTTCGTCGAGGTCGGGTTGCCGTCGGTCGTGCGGGTGACGTCCTGGTAGCCGTAGGAGCCGTTGACGACGACCGTCGGCCGCCAGTTCGACACCGCCTGGGCGACGCCTTCGTCGACGGCGCGCAGCGAGGCGCGCTCGGACTGCAGCGTCGGGTTGGTCGCATAGACGTCGACCAGGGCCTCGGTCAGGGTCTCGGCGCGGCTCGGCGCGGCTGCCAGGACCAGGCCGGCGGTCAGCACGGCCGCGGCGCACGCCGCTGTCCGGGACGTCAAGGTAAATCTGCCAATTCGCGGGGCTGTGCGCATCGGCTCGTCTCCAGTCCTTCGGCCCGTCAAACGCACCAGCCCCAGCTTGCCACGGCCCGGGACCGGCCGGAAACAATTCCGGCTCAAAACACGAACTGGGGTTCGGCGGCAAAGCCGGGCAGTGCCGGGGTGCCGGCGTCGAACAGCGCGCAATGCGAGTACGCGCCGTCGTCGCGCCGCCACAGCACCGCCTTGCCCATGCCGCCCGCGGGACCGCTGTCTGCGCCGACGACCGCGACCAGCCGTCCGCCCGCGGGGTTGAGCTGGTCGAGCACCGCGCGCGGCACCACGGGCACCGTCCCGCCGATCAGGATCACGTCGTACGGCGCCTGCTGCGCGTAGCCGTCGCCCAGCGGCGCCTCGACGACGGCGACGTTGTCGACGCCCAGCTCGGCCAGTGTCGCGGTCGCGGCCGCCGCCAGCTCCGCGTCGCTCTCCAGCGCCACGACGGCACTGGCCAGCTGCGCCAGCACGGCCGCGTCGTAGCCGCAGCCGCAGCCGACGAGCAGCACCGTGTCGCCCGGCTCGACCGCCGCGGCCTGCAACAGCCGGGCCAGCACCAGCGGCTCGATGAGATAGCGGCCGCCGCCCAGCGCCAGATCCTCGTCGACATAGGCGATGCCGCGCCGCGCCTTGGGCACGAACGCCTCGCGCGGCAGCGCGCCCATTGCCGCCAGCACCAGCGGGTCGACCACTTGGTTGGGCCGCAACTGGCAGTCGATCATGTTGAGGCGCGCGGTGTCGAAGTCGGTCATGGTCCGGTTCGCGGCTGTCCCCCGGCCGGCGCCAGAGCCGCCGCCCGCGCCGACTTATACTGGCGCGCCGGGTCGTTGACAACGGCGCGGAGCCCAGGCCGGGACGTCGCCTTGACCGGACCTGCGCATGCCCGTACATGTCGTTGAGCGCTCGATCCCCGGCGGCCCGGTGGGAGAGTGGTGATCCAGCGGACTGCAAATCCGTTCACGCCGGTTCGATTCCGGCCCGGGCCTCCAGCCGCGCCGCAACGTTGGGCGTACGTGGCACTTTGCATCGCGTTAACCGCTTTGTTATATAGCCGGCCGTGCGGCGCGGGACGCGTCCGCGACCACTGATCCGCGGTAGCTCAGTTGGTAGAGCAGGTGGCTGTTAACCACCGGGTCACAGGTTCGAGTCCTGTCCGCGGAGCCAACAGACGACGGGGCCGGTCAGCCGGCCCCGTTTGTCGTTTGCAGCCCCAGGCGCGCGGATTCAGGCGGGGGCGCCCATCTCGCCGTTGGGCGTGGTTCCGCTGGCGATTTCGCGCACGGCGTCGGTCACCAGGTGCACGAGGTCGCGGTTGAGCCCCGTGAAGCGCAATCCGATCGCGCCGCCGTCATTCGAGACCCAGCAGACGTCGCCTTCGAAGGGCACGGGCGCCAGCGCATCGCCGTAGCGCAGCGTGCCGGCGACGTGGGCGCCCTCGCGCCAGCCGGACGGCCCGTTCGGGTCAAGCGCTAGCGCGACGCCACCCCACGACCAGTTGAGCGAGCGACCCTGCGCACCGGCGACCTGGGCGTTGAATTCGGGAATGTCGAAGCGCACGTGACGCCGCGGATCGTTGGGCACGGAACCCGGGTTCATCGGCTCCTCCTGAGCGCGCCCGGCACTGGCCCCCGGTCCTGGGGCCGCCGTTCGGTGGCAGCGCCGTTCATCTCGTCCCCCAGCAGGCCGCGACATGGCGGACATGTCGCCATCGCGCCGCGGGCCGGTGACGAGGCCCCCGCCCGTCGGCGGTACCGCGGCGGCCGCGCACGCTAGGGGCAAATGGTTAACAATTTCCTTTCATTTCACTAACATGCCACCGGACGTTGAGGTCCGGCGCGAGCCCGCGCACTTCCCGCGGCTCAGTCGTCCGCGGCAGCGCTGCCGAGCGGCGGGGTCGCGCGGTAGTGCGCCGGCGGCGCCTCGCCTCGCGCATGCCGGGTCGCCGCCGCCGCCGGGGTCTCCACGACCTCGGCCGCCTGCAGGGCCGCCTTGCGCACCACCGGCACCGGCTCGGGCGCGTCCGGCGGCGGCATCGTGTCGGCGTGGTAGTAGGCGATGTTGGCCTTGGCCTTGAAGCGCTGGAGGTCCTTCTCCAGGTCCAGGCCGCGGGTGTTGGCGCCCTTGGGCGCGGCCGCGTGCCCGTCGTCCAGCCATTCCAGGTCCGACCACCACTTCTTGACCGGGTTGATGGCGCCGTTGCGCAGGCGGTCGTCCAGGCCGGCGATCCACCGCCTTGTCCACGGCAGGTGGATGGCGCACCACAGGAACAGCCGGTGGGTCAACAGCCCCTCGTTGGTATAGGGGCACATCTTCATGCAGCGCCCGCAGGCCGAGCCGTACGGGTTGGTGACGCGATAGCGCGTGCAGCGCTCGACGTCCGGCTTCCACATCTCGTAGCCATTGAACATCACCTTGTCGCCGTAGGAGATGGCGTCGCAAGGGCACTCGCGGGCGCACTTGAGGCACTTCGAGCACATGTCCTGCAGGCCGAAGTCGATGGCCGGATCGACGTCAAGCGGCATGTCGGTGGTGACCACGACCGACTTGAAGCGCGGCCCGACGAACGGGTTGAGTACCAGCTCGCCGATGCGGCTCAGCTCGCCCAGCCCGGCGAGCAGAATCAACGGGATCTGCAGCACGTCGCTGTCGCGGTTGGTCTGCGCCCGCGCGGCATAGCCCAGGCTGCGGATCTGGGCCGCCACCAGCCCGGCGATCTCCGCCCCGCGCAAATACCCGCGCATGGACTGGGCGCCGGAGATCCAGTCGTCGCCCGAGGCGCCCTCCATCGTCTCGTGGCCCTGGTCGATCAGCATGACGATGGCGTACTTGTGCTTCACCGCGATCGGCGTGCCGTCGTCGCCGTGGCTGAACCAGGCGTAGGGCTTGGCCTCGCAGATGCCGACCAGGTCGGCGTCCAGGTAGTAGGAGAGCGATTTCACCGCGCGGGCGTTCGCCGCCGGGTCGTCGGTGCCGGGGGCCACGTCCGCCACGGCGCCGTCCTGGTGGGGCACCAGGCCCATGATCAGGGGCGTCATGGCGTGACTGAACGGGTGCTTGGTGGCGAAGCGCAGGCGCTCGCGCTGGGCCTTGGCGCCCAGGTCGCCCTTCAGCGCGCGCTCGAAGAACGCCGCGCGCTTGGGCACCCGCGGCACCTCGTCCTCCAGGATCAGCGTCGTCGGCTCTGGCACCCGGCGGATGCGTTCCATGGGATAGCGGCTCAGGTGGCTCGCCCGGCGCCGCTCGCGCCGTTCCTCCAGGCCCGAGCGCGTGCCGCCGACGCCCAGTTGGAAACGCCAGTCGCGCGCCCGCGCGGTGGTGCCGGGCGTGAGCGGCCGGTCGGCGGCGAGCGGCATGTCGGTGGAGACGATGGCGAGGCCGAAGTCGCCGCCGACGAAGGGCGCGGTCAGGCTGTCGCGCTCGACGAGGCCGGCGAGCACGGCGACCCGCTCCAAGATCCAGGTCGCCGGCGCCCGCCACGTGCGCCTGCGCCGGCCAGCCCAGGCGGCGGATGTAGCCGGCCAAGACAATGGCGATCTCGGCGCCGCGCAGCGTCGCCCGCGCGCTGTGCGTACCGGCGACCCAACCGGCCGCGGCGTTGTCCGCCTCGGGCGCGCGGCCGGGCGCGATCAGCAGTGCCAATGCGTTCGCGTGGTAGGGCTGGAGCGTGGCGCCGTCCTCCGCGGTCGCGAACCACGCCCCGTCGGGCAGCGCGCAGGCGCCGACCAGCGTCGCATCCATGAAGTATGCCGCGGCCTTGAGTTCGTTCGCGAGCGCCTGCGGTTCATCGGCGAGCGGCGCGCGCTCTGGCGCCACTTCGCCGTCGCGGAACTGGGCGAACAGGCGGGCGTAGTCGGCAAAGGCGCGGGCCAGGCCGCCCTCGCCCGGCGCCACCGGCGCCGGCCGTTCGGGCCGCGGCCCCAGGTCGCCCGGCGCCTTATCCAGCCGGGCCAGGCGCTCCAACGGATACGGGCCCAGATGCGCGGGCCGGTCGCGGTAGGAAAACAGCTTCAACGGTTCCTCCGGTGCAGCGACGTCTGCCGGTCGCCTGCCCGTCATGGTGACGGCGCGTCGTGGCGCATGCAAGCCGGCCGCCGTCACCGCGATCCGCCCAATGAGCCGGAGTCGTTTTCGCGTGGGCGGAATGCGCGCTAGACTTTGTCTCCCGGCCAGGGCTCGGGATCCGTGCCGCCATGACGCTGCGAACCGTATTGTGGGCGCTCGCCGCCCTTGCCTTCAGCGGCCTGCCCGCCGCCGCCGCCGACGACGACTACGCGGCGGCGCGCGACGAGATGCTGCGCGTGATCGAGCTGCACGCCCGGCACGCGCAGCCGGAGACGCGCATCGAGGCGCTCGATAAGCGCGTGCTGGCGGCGATGGGCCGGGTGCCGCGCCACGCTTTCGTGCCGCCCGAGATCGCCCGCTACGCCTATCTCGACACGCCGCTGCCGCTCGGCCACGAGCAGAACATTTCGCAGCCATTCATCATCGCGCTGATGACGCACCTCTTGGACGTGCAACCCGGCGACCGGGTGTTCGAGACCGGCACCGGTGCCGGCTACCACGCCGCCGTGCTGGCGGAACTGTCGGCACAGGTCTACAGCGTCGAGGTCATCGAGCCGCTGGCGATGTCGGCGGCGCGGCGCCTCGACGAGCTCGACTACGGCACCGTCGAGACCCGGATGGGCGACGGCTACTTCGGCTGGCCGGCGCAGGCGCCGTTCGACAAGATCCTGCTGAAGGAGGCGGTCGACCACCTGCCGCCGGCGCTGCTGCGCCAGCTCAAGCCCGGCGGCAAGCTGGTCGCGCCGATCGGCCCGTTGAAGGACGTCCAGTTCCTTACGGTCGTCGAGAAGCTGCCTGACGGCACCCTGGGCCAGCGCCGCGTGCTCGAGGTCCGCTTCTCGCCATTGCAGGGCGGCGACCGGATCTAGAGTGCGCGGCGCGTTGCCGGCCGCGGCCGTTTCGAAAAAGGAGAACATTAAAGCAACATCTGTTGACTCAACCTATCGTTCCGCGGTAAGAACAAAACAGGAATATCAATCCGCCGAACGGTCTGCCGCCTCATGTCCGCCTCCCCCGCTACCCTTGCCCGTCTGCGCCGCCGCGTCGCCGCCCTCGAACGCTCGGGCGGCGGCATCGTCGTTCCCTTCGGCCTCGCCGCGGTCGACGACCACCTGCCCTGGGACGGGCTGCCGGCGGCCTGCGTGCACGAGGTCACGGGCGCCGGCGATACCGGTGCCGCCACCGCCTTCGCCGCGGCGCTGGCCGCGCGCATGGCGCGGCGACGCGGCCGGCCGGTGTTGTGGCTGGCGCCGAAGGGCCCGCGCGGCGAGACGCTGTACGGCGCCGGCCTCGCGGCGTTCGGGCTCGACCCCGCGGACACGCTGGTCGTCGCCGCGTCCCCGGCCGACGCCCTGTGGGCGCTGGAGGAGGCGCTGCGCAGCCCGGCGATCGGCGCCGTCGTCGCCGAGCTGCCCGGTGCCGTCGACTTGACCGCCAGCCGGCGGCTGCAGCTCGCCGCCGAGGCCGGTGGCGCCGCAGGGCTGCTGCTCTCCGCCAACGCCGGCACCTCCGCCTGCGTCACCCGCTGGACGGTCGCGGGCGCCGAAAGCGCGCCGGTCGCAGCGGTGCCCGACAGCGTCGGCGCGGCGCGCTGGCGGGTCGAGCTCGTGCGCTGCCGCGGCGGCCGCCCGGCGTCCTGGCTGATGGAGTGGACCGATGACCGAAGCGCAACGACGGGTGGTTTCGCTCTGGCTGCCCCGCTTTCCGACCGACCGGATCCGGCGCCGCGAAGCGTCGTCGCTGGCGACAACGTCGTGCCCCTCGCGCTCGCCGGCTGAGGCGCCGTCAGAACCGCTCGTCACCGCCGCACCCGACGGCGGCCGCGGGCTGTGCCTGGTCGCCGTCAACCGCGCCGCCGAGCTGGCCGGTTTGCTCCCCGGCATGACGCTGGCCGACGCCCGCGCGCTGGAACCCGGCGTGCGCATCGTCGACGCCGCGCCGACGGACGACCGCCGCGCCCTCGTCGCCCTCACCGACTGGTGCGGCCGCTATAGCCCATGGGTCGCCGCCGGCGGCCTGGAGGACGGCGGCGCCGGCGGCATCTGGCTCGACGTCACCGGCTGCGCCCACCTGTTCGCGCCCAGCGGCGCCGCGCCCGCCGCCGCTGAGGACGCGCTGTTGGCCGACCTCACCGGCCGCCTCGCCGCCCTCGGCTACGCCGCGCGCGCCGCCGTCGCCGACACCCCGGGCGCGGCCTGGGCCATGGCCCGCTGCGGCACCCCGCTGGCGCGCACCTGCCTCAACGTGCCGCCGGGCAGGCTGGCCTCGGCGCTCAAGCCGCTGCCGATCGCCGCCCTGCGCCTCGGCCCGGCGCAGCGCGAGGGGCTGGCGCGCCTCGGCCTGCGCCGCGTCGGCGACCTCCTGGAGCTGCCGCGCGGCGGCCTGGTGGTGCGCTTCGGCGCCGATCTGGTGACCCGGCTCGACCAGGCGCTCGGCCGGATCGACGAGCCGATCTCGCCGCACCGCCCGCCGGCGCCGAGCCGCGCGCGTCTCGCTTTCCCCGAGCCGATCGCGCGGCCCGAGGACGTCGCCGCGGCGCTCGACCGGCTGCTCGCCGTGCAGTGCCGGCGGCTCGAGGAGGCCGGCCAGGGCGCCCGCCGCATGACGCTGATGCTGTACCGCAGCGGCGGCCGGGTCGACGCGGCCACGATCGGCACCAGCCGGCCGAGCCGCACGCCGGGCCACCTGGCGCGGCTGTTCGCCGAACAGCTCGACCGCCTGCCCGAGCCGCCGGCGGACCCGCTGGGCGCCGCCGAGCACGGCATCGACCTGATGATCCTGGCGACCGCCGCCAGCGCCCCGCTCGCCGCCGGCCAGACCGATCTCGACGGCGAAATGGTCGGCGTCGACGCCGTCGCCGCTCTGGCCGACCGGCTGACGGCGCGGCTGGGCGGCGACGCGGTGCTGCGCCTCGCCCCGCGCGACAGCCACCTGCCGGAGCGGGCGCAGCGCGCCGTGCCGCCGCTGGCCGCATCGCGGACCGACGTCACCTGGCCGCGCGGCCCGCGCCCGATCCGCCTGCTGCCGCGACCGGAGTCGGTCGACGCGGTGGCGCCGGTGCCCGACGACCCGCCGCGGCTGTTCCGCTGGCGCGGCCGGCTGCACCGCGTGGTGCGCGCCGACGGCCCCGAACGGCTGGCGCCGGAGTGGTGGCGCGCGGCGCCGGTGGCGCCGGCGGCGCTGGCCGACGCGACGCGCGACTACTACCGGGTCGAGGACAGCGCCGGCGGCCGCTTCTGGCTCTACCGCGAGGGCCTCTACGACACCGCGCCCAAGACGGCCCCGCGCTGGTACCTGCACGGCCTGTTCGGGTGAGAGGGCCGAGCATGTCCAGCCCCGACCCGCCCTACGTGGAACTGCAGGTCACGACCAACTTCAGCTTCCTCCGCGGCGCCTCCCACGCGGAGGAGTTGGCGGCGACGGCGGCGGCGCTGGGTCACGCGGCGATCGCCGTCGCCGACCGCAACAGCCTCGCCGGCGTCGTGCGCGCGCATCTGGCGGCACGCGCCCACGGCATCCGCCTGGTGGTCGGCGCCCGGCTCGACCTCGTGGACGCGCCGTCGCTGCTCTGCTTCCCGGTCGACCGCGCCGCCTATGGCCGGCTCAGCCGCCTCTTGACGCTGGGCAAGCGGCGCGCGGAGAAGGGCCAGTGCCGCCTGACCCGCGCCGACCTCATCGACCCCGCGGGGCCGTTCGCGGCCGGCCGCGACCAGATTTTCGTGGTCGTGCCGCCGGACGACCCGGATGAAGGGTTTGCCAGCGATCTGAAAGAGTTCGCGGGCGTCTTTGGCGACTGCTGTCATCTCGCCGCGCACCACCTCTACCGCGGCGACGACGCCCGCCGGCTGGCCGCCCTCGCCGCCCTGGCCGACGACGCGGGCGTGCCGCTGGTGGCGACCAACGACGTGCACTTCCACGCGCCCGAGCGGCGGCCCCTGGCCGACGTCGTGACCTGCATCCGCGAGGGCACGACGCTCACGGCGGCGGGCCGGCTGCTCAGCGCCAACGCCGAGCGGCACCTGAAGCCGGCGGCCGAGATGGCGCGGCTGTTCCGGCGCTATCCCGACGCCGTCGCGCGCACCGCGGACCTGGCCGCGCGCTGCCGCTTCGACCTCGAGGAGCTGCGCTACGAATACCCGGCCGACCCGATCCCCGACGGCCTCACCGCCGACGGCTATCTCGCGCGGCTGACCTGGGAGGGCGCCGCCGAGCGCTACCCCGAAGGGGTGTCCGGCAAGGTGCGCGCCCAGCTCGAGCACGAGCTCGCGCTGATCGCCGAGCTCGGCTACGCGCCCTACTTCCTCACCGTCTACGACATCGTGCGCTTCGCCCGGTCGCAGGACATCCTCTGCCAGGGCCGCGGTTCGGCGGCCAACTCCGCGGTCTGCTATGCGCTCGGCATCACCGCGGTCGACCCCGCCAAGCTCGACCTGCTGTTCGAGCGTTTCGTCTCGGCCGAGCGCAACGAGCCGCCCGACATCGACGTCGACTTCGAGCACGAGCGGCGCGAGGAGGTCATCCAGTACGTCTACGCCAAGTACGGCCGCGAACGCGCCGGTCTGGCCGCCACGGTGATCACCTACCGGGCGCGCAGCGCGGTGCGCGAGGTCGGCAAGGCGCTGGGGCTCAGCGAGGACACCGTCGGCGCCATCGCCGGCCAGATCTGGGGCTGGTCGAGCGAGGGCGTCACCGCCGAGCAGATGCGCGAGATCGGCCTCGACCCCGACGACGCCACGCTCGACCACGCCATCGCGCTGTCGCAGCAGCTCATCGGCTTCCCGCGCCACCTCTCCCAGCACGTCGGCGGCTTCGTCATCACCAAGAGCCGGCTCGACGAGTTGGTGCCGATCGAGAACGCGGCGATGGAGGACCGCACGGTCATCGAGTGGGACAAGGACGATCTCGACGCGCTGGGCATCCTCAAGATCGACGTGCTGGCGCTCGGCATGCTGACCTGCATCCGCAAGGCGTTCGACATGCTGGAGCGGCACTACGGCCGGCGTCTGGCGCTGGCGACGGTGCCGGCCGAGGACCCCGCCGTCTACGACATGCTGTGCCGCGCCGACAGCCTGGGCGTGTTCCAGGTGGAGAGCCGCGCCCAGATGGCGTTCCTGCCGCGCATGAAACCGCGCAGCTTCTACGACCTGGTGATCGAGGTGGCGATCGTGCGCCCGGGGCCGATCCAGGGCGACATGGTCCACCCGTATTTGCGCCGCCGCAACGGCGAGGAGCAGGTCGACTACCCGTCGGAGGAGCTGCGCGAGGTGCTGGGCAAGACGCTGGGCGTGCCGCTGTTCCAGGAGCAGGCGATGAAGATCGCCATCGTCGGCGCCGGCTTCACGCCCAGCGAGGCCGACGGGCTGCGCCGCGCCATGGCAACCTTCCGCCACGTCGGCACGATCCACACCTTCCAGCAGAAGATGATCGGGGGCATGACGGCGCGCGGCTACGAGCCCGACTTCGCCGAGCGCTGCTTTCGCCAGATCGAGGGCTTCGGCGAGTACGGCTTCCCGGAGAGCCACGCCGCCAGCTTCGCGCTCTTGGTCTACGTCTCGTCGTGGATCAAGTGCCACTACCCGGAGGTGTTCGCCGCGGCGTTGATCAACAGCCAGCCGATGGGCTTCTACGCCCCGGCGCAGATCGTGCGCGACGCCCGCGAGCACGGCGTCGACGTGCGCGCGCCCGACGTCGACGCCAGCGACTGGGACTGCACGCTGGAGCCGCCGACGGAGAAGACTTCGGAGCATTGCGCCCTGCGCCTGGGCTTCCGCCAGATCAAGGGTTTCAAGGAGGACGACGGCGTTCGTATCGCCGCGGTGCGGCCGGCCGGCGGCTTTGGCAGTCCCCGCACCCTGTGGCAGCGGGCCGGGCTCGACGCCGCGACGTGCACGCGGCTCGCCGACGCCGACGCCTTCCGGTGCATGGACCTCGACCGCCGCGCCGCGCTGTGGGCGGTGCGCGGCCTGGGCGAGCGGCCGCTGCCGCTGTTCGCCGCCGCGGACGGGCACCGGCCCGAGCCCAAGGTAACGCTGCCGCAGGAGAGCGACGGCGAGGCGGTCGCTAACGACTACGCGACGCT
>Ga0049107_10000331_pt1 | contig 13500 bp, 11 predicted proteins | sample WorMetilPIANOSA1_FD_61187 | JGI IMG/M metagenome (GOLD analysis project Ga0049107, IMG submission 61187) | Marine gutless worms symbiont microbial communities from Max Planck institute for Marine Microbiology, Germany - Olavius ilvae PIANOSA.1 | ecosystem: Host-associated > Annelida > Digestive...
TCGTGAATACCTACCCATTCTAAGTGGAAAAGGATTCTCGTTAAAACTGAAAGGCAAGGTATATGCTACTTGTGTGAGGAGTTGTCTGATGCATGGCAGTGAGACCTGGCCTATGAAAGTTGAGCATTAATTGAAGATGAATTGCACTGAAATGAGTATGATGAGATGGATGTGTGGGGTTAAGCTGAATGAGAGGAAGAAAAGTGAACGAAAAGATGATAATGACTGGGTCAAACGTTGTATAACGTGTGAAGTTGAAGGAATTAGACAGAGAGGACGCTCAAAAAAGACCTGGTGGGATTGTGTTAAGAATGACATGGAAAGTTTAGGTCTGTCCCAAACGGATGCGCAGTCCAGGAATAAATGGAGGAAGAGAATTAAGGGGGCAACCGGCTAACCCAGGTTCACCTGGAAAATGGCCGTTAAAAAACGTGTGTGTGTGTGTGTGTTTCAAATTTGTATATTGTTTGTTCATACACTTACTACGCAGATGCAACGGGGCAGTAGATTTCATTGCTTCTTTGTTATTGTCAGTAAATTGCTTTGCATATCACTAACAACATACCACTTTTCGAGGACATCTGGCATGGGTCTGAACAAGAAATACACTCATAAGCATCAACCCACACTGTCATCGCCGTCCTCTATAACATCAGTCCTTCACTTCTTAGCCTACTCACTCTCATCGTTCAAAGCACATGACCATGATGACGTATTACATTGCAATACTGTCGTCCAAACTCGACATATCTCCTTAGCAGCAAAACATCTCAATCACTTCATTCAGTACTAGAATCACCAGAGTCACTACTAGTAATCAAATGTGCTCTCGTTCTGCTGACATCTGGGTTCACACAGCTGTTTCACACAAACAATCTGTATGTCTTGTGCAGATTGCTCATTATGCCACTACATTTGCACTATATCTGAGTTACAACCAACCCATTTACGGTACCACATGCAGCAAGACGGCCTGTCAGATTGCTGACTTGTCTGTCCTCCAGTCATTATTTCTGACCTTCATACCTTTCATTTCCATTCCATATTTCCATTAATTTAGTTTCAAGACCAGTTCTTGTTCTGCATCAGCAATAAAAACCAAATCATGTGTGTATACTAGTTGTCATGGTAGGCTGATTCTGAACTCACAAAACAGTTGCCTCCATGACAATAAGCAGACAGTGATGTGCTTAGTCTGCAACCCTGATGCTTGCCGATCTGAACCAGTAAACTTTCCGCGTTACCAAAGTCAGATGCTCCGTGGTACATGGCCGTCACTGCGGACATACTTTGCAGGCTGTGCACAGGATAGTCGAAGGTAGCCTAAAAACGCAAAAAATGCTGTTTTGGGATCTGGCTCCGCCCACGCTACAAAATTCAGGAATTTTTCACAATAGCACACGTCCTCACCTCCACTCTGATCACTACCGCTACGTCTACGGGTCTAATCACTACCGCTACGTCCACATCGTCATACGGCATTTCTTCCAGTTGGCACCATCTTTGCAGTCAGCATATCTAAACCATCTTAGTCTGCCTTTCCTAACCAAGCTGACAGTTTCCTGGCTACAGTTTAACTATAACATTAGAGTTAATCTTGTGTAAACTCAGACGTGATGTGAAAGCTAATGAATCCGTCTCATGCTGCTGCTGTTGTGCTTAAGCCTATTTACTTCATTTTTGTTTATTCAAGTCAAGTCAAGTCAGGTAGCCTTTAATTAATCAATGACAATGGCACTGATTTTACAAGAAGTACAGAAATAGACTTACACTTATTTTACAGTTAATACCTCTGCCAAGGAGGTTGTATTTTCATCAGCATTGGTTTATTTGTTAGCAGGAGCACACAAAAAACTACTCAACGGATTTTCTCAAAATTTGGTGGAAAGGTGGCATGTGGGCCATGAAAATGTGCCACAGAAGATAGCATTAGATCTTGGTAATAATCCGTACTGCCAGGTCACGGTTATGGTTAGGTGACGACAAGGCACATTGGATATGTGTTAGCCGGCATTTGTGTAACAGTAACAGTTTTGATTGGATTATGAGTACATGGCCATGAGATTGATTTCGGATGAGTTGACTGAATTAAAGGGCCTTGGCGGAGGTATGTGCTCTACTGAGTGTCATTCTAGTTTTTATAGTATTAGTTTTACTAATTACTTTTGCATCTGCATTTACTTATGCCATCTGTGCTTCTTCTATTGTTGACTTTTATTAGTATCGTCAGTTATCTTCATGATGTGATTTGCCTTGCGTCAGTTTTTTTGTTTTATTTGCACCGTTACTGTAACATGTGAGCCGTGTTTACCAAATGGTACTCACTAACAGACTGTAGCATTTGTGTATGCAGTAAGTCGAGGTCTGCTGTGACGCGGGACTGCATCGGTCACTTCTAGTTTTCTCAAACATTTCTGACTCGTAGACATCGTAGTGTGGTTGTTGTATGGTCTTTGCAACAGCCGAGCTTCTTGTTATTTTCATTGATTGCTTTTGTTTAATTTTTTATTTATGCTGCCAAGCCACTGCGGTTCATAAACACGCTGTGCGGCCTGTAATGAGGCCGCCACAATATACCCCGCCGCCTGCAAATGTTTGATTTTTCGACCTGTGAATGGGGTCACGGGTCACCCGTGTCACAAGCTTCCTTCCTGCCAGTTTTCAGCTTGCTACGCCCTTCACAGGACAGACAACTGTCATCAATGCATTATGGCCTCACCCTAACGAGTCATTCCTTCCTGCCAGTTTTCAGCTTGCTATGCCCTTCACAGGACAGACAGACAACCGTCATCAATGCGTTATGGCCTCACCCTAACGGGTCATTCCTTCCTGCCAGTTTTCAGCTTGCTAGGCCCTTCACAGGACAGACAGACAACCGTCATCAATGCATTATGGCCTCACCCTAACGGGTCATTCCTTCCTGCCAGTTTTCAGCTTGCTACGCCCCTCACAGGACAGACAGACAACCGTCATCAATGCGTTATGGCCTCACCCTAACGGGTCATTCCTTCCTGCCAGTTTTCAGCTTGCTACGCCCCTCACAGGACAGACAGACAACCGTCATCACTGCGTTATGGCCTCACCCGATGGGGTCAGGGGATAATAATGTGTATTGATGTGTATTGCTGGTAATTACTGGTAATTACTGGTTGGTAGTGACTGTACACTGTGTGTGTGTGTGTTTTAGTGACATGCTGCTGAGCTGCTGAGCTGACTAACTCTCTCATTTCTCTGTTAACACTACTAACCGCCTGCCATAGAGCTTTGCGTCATTTACTAACAGTGAACTAACAGTGCTGTCTCTTTAATAGATGTGTTAGAATAGTTGTGTTTATTGTTTGTTTACCCAAAATAGTTTGCCTTGTAACTGAAATAGTTTAATGGTTAGATGAGTTATGTTGAGTTATGCACCATAGTCATAGAGTGTTGTGTGCTGTGTATGTGGGTGTGTGTGGGTGTAGGTGTGTGTGTGTGGGGGGGGGGTGTAGGTGTGTGGTGTGTGGTTGTTACATGTGTCTGTGGCTGGTTGCTGATGCAGGTGCTTGACGAGTACAACGACCTGTTGGCTCAGCTGCGGACTCATCGTGACTGGATTGATGGTGTTGAGAGGACACTCGCTGCCCTGAGACAGACACCATTAACGGATAACGTTGACAGACTGCAGCATCAACTCACCAATGTGCAGGTGTGTCTATGTACCTGTACATTACCTGTATCACTAGTGTCTGCTGTCAGACGAACACATTGTTATTCTTGTGCATCATCTTTCAGCTTCTTCTTTTGAAGATCAGTTTTCGTGTGATTTAGGAGCAGATCATTCTGATGACAGCAGTATGTTTGCATGATTGCTTGAGTTGTGCAAATGTGCAGCTAGATGAACTCTCTGATCAGTGTTGTTGTACATTGTATGAAATCAAATGTAATGTGACAATTTATCAGCCACACACACACAAACTGGAGCAAGGATGTAGCATTAGGCTGTATCTTTGTGTTTGTGTCTGTCCATTCCACACGATAACTCAAAAAAGACTGAAGCAAGTGGTCACCAAATTGTGCCAATACACACGATGACCTTGAGGCACCCTTGTTGCTGGGATTGGGTCCAGAACAGACAGCTGTGCGGAGATTGGTATGATGGGAATAGAAGTCAATTGTGCAGAGTTCCTGCAGGGATGGAAACTAAGGTTTCAAGACTCATGCACGGTGGAAAAATGAAACGAAGACACGGAGACGTATTCTGCTGTACTGGTGTCATCGCTGCACCTCCAGCTGCACCCTGTGTGAGCTCCTGGTTGTAAGAACAGACGCGCTCCGTTTCCTGGCCGGATGTCATAAAAGACGACTAAACCAGGCACTGTCTTTTTCTGTTAGAATAGGCTTTTTTGAGTGTATATTTTGTTGTTTATTAGGGCCACTTTTTGTGTTAACGTTAATTTGCATTTTTATGTGTTCTGTCTTTTGGTTGTGCTGGTTAAGTTGTCAGTACTTGCCAAATGATTGGCTAGAGAGTCTCTGAGGACACTTTTATGCAGTAAGTAGATATCTCCACACACCACAGGCCGAAGAGCACTTATGACTCAGTTTATTGAGTTATTTCATTGTTTTATTGTATGTTTTATTGTGAGTGTGTGCCCTACGCAATATATTTCATACTGTTATGGCCTGTTTGTGCTGAAAGTGTCGTTCAACACCAATCAACTAACCAACCAACCATCCAGCAGCAAAAAAAGGAATTCGTCAGCAAATTCTTCAAATGCCATCCCAGTGAGAACGAAAATTTAAGCACCAGCTTCGTTATTCAGGAATTATGAGTGACACATGTTCATTAAATGTGGTTTGACAGCGGTCATGGAATTGAGATGGGAAGAATTGTCCCAGGACGTTTCAGGATGGGGATGAACCTCTGCTGAGACAAGTGAAATATGTGGGGATGGGTTTAATTGTGTCCCTGTGCATCTCTGTAGTCCAGAAAGTTAAAGGTCAAAGTGGCGGGGCTAGGCAGTGGGTTTGCGTGTGTTGCATTGTGTGAATCACTCGCCTAGTGACTGGAATGCGAGTGGAATTGACGTCAGTGAGTAATGAGAGAGATGGTGGTGGCGGCGCTGTGGAGCACGTGGAGTGGTAGTTCAGTACATGGAGTGGTAGTGGAGTTGACGTCAGTGAGTAATGAGAGAGATGGTGGTGCTGTGGAGCACGTGGAGTGGTAGTGGAGTTGACGTCAGTGAGTAATGAGAGAGATGGTGGAGCACGTGGAGTGGTAGTGGAGTTGACGTCAGTGAGTAATGACAGATGGTGGTGCTGTGGAGCAGGAGATGCAGGATGAGGTGACGTCACGGCGCCAGGCTGCAGTGACGCTGACGTTCCACGTGCAACAGCTGCTGAAACAGGCGACGTCATCCCAGCTGACAGCGGAGCAGACTGGTGCACTGGAGGCGGTGATGGATGACATCAGGCACAGGCTCAACACAGTCAGTACTGCTCACTAGATTACTTCACTTCTTCACTCGGCTTTGTTTTGTCATCACACTTCAGCAATGGCACGATATAGCCTATTTGTGCTGAAAGTGCCGTTAAACACCAACAAACAAACAAACAAACAAACAAACACTTCAGTGACACTCTCATTAACTCTAACATATCTGCTTGCTTATGCCAGTGAATAATGGGGACTTATTACACTGCACGCTAGCTTGCTGTGACGCAGTGTATTGTAATTGGTCCTGTGTTTGTATGTGTGTTTGTGGGAGTGTTTCCACGATAACTCAAAATTGCATGCATCGATCCTCACCAAACTGGGTTTGTTGGTAAAGGTAGTGACCATCTCCAGCTGATTAAATTTTGGCCGTCCCGCGCCCCCGGGAAGGGGTTCTGCGGCGGGGCAAAAATTTTTGGCTCTGCCTTACTACAGCCAGCACGCAGTGTTTGCATCTCTCTGAGCACTTTTTTTCATTTACGATGGTTTTCTTTTTATTTGGCTGCTTGGTTCAGTAGTACAAATTTCTCATTCTCGTAGTATAAATGTCTCACTCGTGTCGTTTTCACTAGCTGTTCCTGTTGGTTGGGTCGCAGGAAGGACATTCAGCTTGTAAAATATCTTGCTCCACAAGATCTTTGGGAGTCCCCTGGGAGCAGCCTAACCTCCTGAGAAATAGGCCTTTTAAACAGAAACCAAAATAATAGTAGTATATGTAGATGTTCGGGTACTGGCATCAGAGGGCTGAGTTTGGAGTTTTCTAGCATTATGAGTTGTAAAGATGTCAGATTTCATTACTGCTGTTGTCAGCCTAGTTTCACAGCAGTATCTTGCGTGAGTTCTGTGGTGCACAATGTCTGTGTGTTTGTGAAATGTGAAGTGTGTCTGTTGTAGGTGAGCAAAGACTGTGAGTCGCAGCTGAAGCTATTGAACTCGTGCGTGGAAGAGTTGTGTAAGTTTGACTCGGAATGCAGCAGTTTTGAGACGTGGCTGAGCACAGCTGAACAGAAGGTCAAGTCAAGTCGTGAACCAATCAGAAAACCAGAGACACTTGATCAGCGTGAGGCTGCTCACAAGGTACTGCATTTAATGTAGAATTCTGTTCAGTCATATACTTTAATAAGAAGGTAAATAAGTGAATGATTTCTGAAGTCTAATGAGCCGAATAAAGTGATAATTGTGAAGTTTTTCTGTCCTTTTTAGTGTGGTTCAAAGCAGGGTCTGTGTACACCATTTCAGATTTATTTTGTGAAATGCTGATACCATATAAATTGATACCTTGTATGAAATTGATAAGTTGTGCATCGACACACTAGAAAGGTAACTGCTAGCCTGGGCATTATGTTGCATTAGTGAACTATCTCTTTGCTGTAAAGAATACTGTAGGATCAGTATGATTGTCTGTGGTAGTTTGTAGTGTGACGTGTGTGTGTGATGTTGTAGGCATTGAGTGAGGAGGTGATGTCACGTCAGGCAGATCTTCGCTACATCACTATGTGTGCCAACAGATTTGCTGAACTGTCCAAAGTAAGCTGAACTCTGCACTCACTCAGTGTTTACGTTTGAGTGATGCTCGTGCCGCTCGCCGTCTGTACATTATATCTCACTAATTTTGTCTTCGTAGCTTTGTTGAATGATTAAGCAGTCTTGACAGCTTTGCTTCTGTTGAGAACATTAAAGATTTTTATGATAATATACAGGTAGTAAAATATACGTTGTATTTTTGTGTGTTACAAGCTTCACGATGATTTGTTCCAGATTTCTTTATACCAGCTTACCCTGTTGTCGTGAAAATGACTGTTTAAATGAGGGTATTGTCATTGATATTGACGACAAATACAGAGAATAGTAAGTGTATGGTGTTAAGTGTAGATGTGTGTTGATGTGTGTTAACAGCAGTTCAGCAGGGAACACAAACCGTCCAGTGCTGGTGAACAGTTCACTGTCATCAAGACGAGAGTTCAGAGTTTGTCTGATCGCTACCAGCAGCTCAAAGTGTCGACTGACGAGGTCCAGAGTCGACTGCGACGCGCTCACGACGCTCGTCAAGAACTGGAGACTGCGTCAGAACTGCTGACGACGTGGATGGACGAAGTGAAGCTTGATGATAGTCCAGTCGTAGGACTCGACGTGTCGGCCTTGCAGCAGGCGTTGAGTCAGGCTAAAGTGGTCACGGCGGAATCATCAGTGCAGAAGAAGATGATGGACAAGTTGCGTTCTGCTTCTGAAACTCTCAAGTCCGTTGGTGCGGACGATGAGTCGCTATCGGTGCTAGTTGACAGCATCAGTGCCAAGTTTGCACGTATCTCAGAGTCTGCTGCTCAGCGCTGCACTGAACTGCAAGTAGCAATTGTCAGGTCACAAGGAGTCCACGAAGGTGTCGACGGTCTTCTTGGCTGGATTCGTGACGTCGAAGTGTCACTGGGAAGTTTAGACCGACCAGTACATCTAGATCACGACAGCATCGTCGCTAAACTGACTGAAGCATCTTCACTGCATGCAGACATCGACAGTCGAGCAACAAGCATTGATGAGGTGAAAAGAAGTTCGGCTGCAGAGTCTGATTCTCCTGATGTTGATACCAAGCTGCATGACCTGAGCTCACGCTACGAGCGTGCAGCAACTGCTTGTCAACATAGGGAAGCACAGCTACGCAGTCTGTCCTCACAGCTGTCTGAGTTCCATGATTCCGTGAAACAGTTCGACACTTGGATTCTGCCAGTGTTTGATGTACTTGACTCAAGAGATGTGTTGACTGAGACACAGCTAAGAGAGGTTTCTGACACCATCAAGGCACATGAAACTGACGTGGACAACATCCGGCAACTGGCGTCTGAGATGGCGAGCAGCACTATAGTGAGTGACTCAAGCCGAGTACGTGATACAGTGACTGACATGGAGAGAACCATGGACGACGTGGACAAGGCACTAACTGCCCGTCAGCAGGAGGGCAAACTGCAAGATCAGAGGTCAGAACATTTTGAGGATCTGAGGCAAGCAGTTGTTAGTTGGCTGAAGGAGAAAGAGCAGCACACAGAAGTGTTTGAACCTGTTGCTGTCAACGCCGACCTGCTGAATGCTCAGATGGAAGAGATAAAGGTTCGTCATACGTCGTCGCTGTTTTGTCATTGCTTCACTCTCTCAGCGTCTTTATCATGATCAGCACTCGGATGATACATTACTTCTGTTTTGTGTATTTTCAAATTAATACTATTGTAATTAATGTGTGTTGTGCCTTGAGTATTTTGACAGTGTTGATTGCACAGCTGGAACAGCATCCAGCATGTAAAAAGTGCGTTGTTGTTTTGGTGGTGCAGTTGTCACAACCGCCACCACGCAACTCCATTGTCTCTCGCTCTAGCAAAATCCAGAATGGCTTGTTTTGACATTCTGGTACCGACTTACCCAGGTTGTCTGGAAACTGGCTGTTAGAACGAGTGTTGTAATTAGTTTTAAGTTCTGATGCAGACTGCTGTTCTTAGTATTCTGTGTGTGTGTTTTTTTTTGTCTGTCTGTCTGTCTGTCTGTCTGTCTGTGCTGAATGCATGCTTACACCGTTTGGCACAGAGTACATCATGGAGAGGGAAATTATTCCAGTGGGCTGGAGATAATGACTTACAGTACTTCTTTCACATGATATGTTTCATTCTGTCAGTTTAACATTACTGTGTGTACGAGTGTGATGTGTGATATAAAGTGAGAAAATAACTGATTGGTTGTCTGCTGTAGATGCTGATGCACCAATATGATGAGTTTGCAGCAAAGATTGACGAGCTCAATGAAGTTGGTAGCGCATACGATGCTTCTTTGAAAGGAGTTGAAATCTCAACTACACCAATTGCACGAAGTACGCTACGCATCTACAACATGTCGACTGATTTGCAGTTCACAAAACTTAACTTTCAGTTTACCTTTCAGCGCTTCGGCAATGTTGGTTTGGCGACAGGAAGGGCATCTGGCCTGTAACATACTGATTAGCTATCTCCAAAGGTTCTCCTTTGAGGACCTGGCTTTACCTAGAGTGATCGTCAGCAAAATAGGTCATTTAAACAAACAGACAAAAATTGTAGTGTTGTAGTAGTAGTAGTAGTAGTAGTAGTAGTAACAGTAGTAGCAGTAGTAGTAGCAGCAACAGTAACTAATAATAATTGTGTTGTTGCGCTTGAGAGTGCACGTTCTAGCTGTGTGGTTACTGTGCAAATGCTGTTGTGTTGTGTTAGAATTCAGACGTCAAGGAATTTATCAGAGACTGTCCTCTTCATCGCTGCATGCAGGCCGCACTTCACCGGGCTACGTACATCACAGGCTGTTAGCATCACCAGCATTCAACACCGAAGGTACTCAACATTTCATGTACTGAACATGATGTTGAGTAACTTGTAACTTGAGTGAGTTAATTACTGTTGTTGCCTTCAGCACTGCTGTGAAACACCATTCACTTGGCGTCAAGTAGTGCATCCACTCATGCACACTCATACACGCATTTTAGTCACATTTTTCCAGCTGAACCCGGGTTAGCCGGCTGCCCGTTGATACTACTGCTTCTCAATTATTCCTGGACTGTGCATCCTGTTAGGGCAGGCCCAAGCTTTTTTGATCCTCTTTGACGTCACTAGCCCAACCAAGTCTTGCTCTGATGACCACTCTTCATTGCTGCATCAACCTCAATCTTCATACATTTCACCCAGTTTAATTCTTACGTTCAACATGTCCAAACTCTCTTTGTCGAGAGCCAAACAGATGGTCTGCAGTCCCGATGATCTCTCATCTTTGCATTTCTTGCTTTTCATATGGTATAGAATTTTAATACATATGCTGTTGTTTGTGTGGTCAGAGTTATCAGAAACCGAGCATCATTTGTTAGATGCAAACAACCGCTACGAGCTACTTGGTCAGAAGCTGGGAGATCGTCATTCAGAACTGGAGTCGACTCAGCGAGCAGTTAGACAGTACTCTGAAGAGCTACAGAGTCTGCTATCGTGGATGGATGACAAAGAACAGATCATTCTGCCGCTCAAGTCGTTGCCTGCCAACGAACAAGAAGCTGCCAGGAAGTTGACGGAACATCAGGTCAGAATCCGTTACTTTGATTTTCTTTTGAAACCATTCTCAGGCTTTTGTCAAATAAAATCATTAGTAGTTAATTATATATACCCACTGCCCTTCCCTTTATCATCGTTGTTAAAAGACATTTCTCCTAAGACGGTGACCAGTCACTCTTGTACTTTCTTCTTTAAATCACGTACATTGAGTATCATCTTTCATCTACGGTACTGTATCTAATTTTTCCATGTTTTTAAGTTTATCTTTCCAAGATATGTCTTCCATTTGCCTCCATCTTCACATACCAGAAGCACATTTTTCAGCATTAATTGCTGCTGCTGCCTACCAAAGTTGATGGAAATTTATGAGAAATTCTTAAAGTTGTATCAACAAAACATTTGGCTTGCTTTTTTGTGGACACAGTGTAGATACTTGAACTGACGGACTTGCATTGTGATTTCCTCATTCATTTTGACATATTTACACTGCGCGCTATCTGCGGCACAGTGTATTGTAATCGATCGTGTCTGTGGGTGGGTGTGTGTGGGTCTGTTACCACAGTAATTCGAAATTCGAAATTTCGTGCATCCGATCTTCACCAAACTGGGTTTGTATGTAAAGGTAAGTGACATCTCCAGCTGATTAACTTTTGGCCGTCCCACGCCCCCGGGAAGGGGTCTGCAGCGGGGCAAAAAAAATTTTTTCGCCTTACTACAGCCAGCGCACAGTGTTTGCGTCTCTCTGGGCGCTTTTTTCATTCTATGTTCGGACCATTGTTGATGTTCTTACTGTATTGATCATTATCATCTAATTCTGTGTGATATACTTTATATTATCCACCCTCAGCGGTGTGTCTAACTGAACGTTGTCTGGTAATGTAACAGAATCCATCATATGTCTTCCCACTTTCACTCCTGCTTCATCTGAAGCTTCTCCTTTGTGGTGCAAGATATTGATTAATGATTGTCCAAGAATTGATCTACGTACATATTTTGCAATGTAAAACACTCGTATTATTTTGACATTATCTTGAAAGCTGTTGTGGTGAGCAGGAATTCCAAGCCGAGTTACAGCAGAAGGAGTACGAGATCTCATCAGTCAAGGCCAGAGCAGATGACATTCTCAAAGGTCATGGTGATGACAGCACTGGCTACAAGGAGCTGAAGAAACAAAAACGTCGTCTTGGTCAGTGGACGTTGACGTCTTCTGTTTTCGCTGTTTTCATGTTAATGCAATGAACGTGATCTTGTGATCTGACACTTTGGCTGCTCGTGTAGCAACACTGCTCTCTCACTATCTCTTAAGTCACGATTTTGATTTCGTCTTGATATGACAACTGTTGTTTCATTCCCAATAATACTTCCTACTGCTACAACTTTCGATTCTTACCCACGCGACGTAGTAAGCACAGTACTTGGTACGGCAACATGGCTGGCTGGCTGGGTGGGTGGGTGTCTGTCACACGCCGGTATTGTATCAAAACGGCTAAACCTATCTTAAAACTTTTTCGACCGCCTGGTAGCCACGTCATTCTGGTTTCTTCTCACCCCTGCGCCGATACCCAATTCCAAGGGGAACCCCTTCAGTGGGGCGTTAAATACATGGAGGGTGGGAAAAATGGCGATTTTCGACAGAAATCTCCGTTTATCTCGGAAACGGTGCGAGATAGGCCGATGGTTACTATGGAACGTTAATAGGAAGTCGTGTGCCGGATTGAATGGTATCATTTTCGATGACCTTGAGTAACCCCTAACCCAGGTTTCAAGGTCACTATATACTTACAAGTTGAATATCTATCAAACGGTGACATTTCCAATGACCTTGACGTACCCTTAACCTGGTTTTCAAGGTCACGGCATTTTTGAAGTCAAATATCTCAAAAACTGTGCATTTTAGGGACAAAGTTACTAAAGAACACTAATAGGAAATGATACACAATCTATCAAATGATACCACTCTCAATGACCTTGAGTGATCTTTGACCCCAATTTCAAGGTCACAACATTTTTCGACATTGAATATCTCAGAAACGACACGAGATAGAGCCATAGTTACTATAGAACGTCAATAGGAAGTCATATGCGCACTATCACATGGTGACATTTCCAATGACCTTGACGGACCCCTAACCCAGTTTTCAAGGTCATGGCATTTTTGAAGTCGAATATCTCAAAAACGGTGCATTTTAGGGACAATATTTCTACAGAACACTAATAAGAAACCATATGCAATCTATGGTACCACTTTGAGTATGGAGCGACTTTGAGTGACCTCTGACCCGGATTTCAAGGTCATGACATTTTGTGAAGCCGAATATCAGAAAAATGGCATGTCTTAAAGACAAAGTTACTATTGCACAAGAGGAAAGTATACCTAACATATGGAATGGTACTATGTTTGGTGACCTTGACTGACCTCTAAATGCGTCGTGCGGGTTTGTCAGCATCAGCTGAGCTTCTTGTGTTCAACTGGCCTATTTTCCCGGAGATTGCTGTAGATTAGGCCAGATTGTCCAAAGATCTATCTGCCTTTGGGATTGCTTGTTTGTTTCTGATGCTGAGTGCTAATGATTACTAATGATGCTGACAGAGAAACGCTGGGCCAGTCTAAAAGAACTGTCTGGCAGTTGTGGAAGTTCACTAGCGGAGATGGTGGACGACTTGAAAGGCTTCGACGTGGCTAATGCTCAGATCACTGCATGGCTTGGTCAGAAGGAAAAGATGATCTCGTTTCTTGGACCATTGGCAGCAGAGCCTGTCATGATCAGAAACCAGATACAGCAACTGGAGGTGAATGAGATGCTACTTGCCCTCATCATCATCATCATCATCATCATCATCATCATCATTGGATATTTATAGGGCGCCTATTACTAACAGAACTTAAGTGCCTAACAGTGTAGATTAAAACAGTAAAACAGTACTACCAAACATTAAAAGCTTAACGAAAAAGATAAGATTTTAGCAGTTTTTAAATGTCCTTGA
>Ga0049107_10000332_pt1 | contig 13493 bp, 7 predicted proteins | sample WorMetilPIANOSA1_FD_61187 | JGI IMG/M metagenome (GOLD analysis project Ga0049107, IMG submission 61187) | Marine gutless worms symbiont microbial communities from Max Planck institute for Marine Microbiology, Germany - Olavius ilvae PIANOSA.1 | ecosystem: Host-associated > Annelida > Digestive...
AAAATGCAAACCTAGGCTAAATAAAACACACTCGGCCCAACCGGGCTGTATGAACTGGTCCTGGTAGCTGTGCACATGGAAAACGAAACTTCCGATGTACAGCCTACATGCCAGGGACCATTTCAACTGCTCTCCCCTCCTTTTCTCATGACCAGCACCACAAAACAGATGCGGCCAAGTGGAAGGGGGGCGCAAGTATTGACAACTAAACCAAATCAACGAACATGCATCAAATTATAGCAGAATAAAACAAAGACAAAGAATGCGATCAAACACAATGAACATACAAAGAAACCTAGGATAAATAAACAGGACAGACTGAAGATCACGTTCCCTGGATCTGCTTACCCCAAGGAGATCTCCCAGCAGTACACTCCCGCTAGTGCCAGAGGGTCCTCTTGGGGGTTTTCCACCCTTATCTCTGACCACCGAAGGCTCCTGGACCCACCTTGGGGGAGGGTCGCCAAACCTCTCGTCAGCCCACTGACGCCAGTACCTCCGTGTTTCTAGGGGTCAGCTACGCCCCTACCGCAAGGGGGCGGGGTCCCAGCGCTCCCAATTTGGGGGTTCCTTTCTATTTATGCATACACCCTTTGAACTACCAAATTTGACGTGGTAACACATCATGGGGGAGGGCTTGTATCTTGGGATCAGCCACGCCTCCCATCCCAACAGAGTGGAGTTTCAGCGCTCCCTAATTTCTGGCGTTCTGCTGTATTTATGCCTACATCCTTCAACTTAAAACGACCAAATACAGCATGGTGTTTAGGAGGTCAGCCACGTGCCATTGTATTTGCACAAATACGTCGCGCGGTGTGTCAGCGATAGCTGAGTTTCTTGTTTCAGTTACTTGGAGCATTAAAATGATCCACGTGAATAATAATCTGTCCAAGTTTGTTCTTGAATACTGCCATTCTCTTTTTTTTCGGGCACGATGTAGTGCAGCGACATGTTTTACGGTCGACCACCCCCCCGTGCCCCGAATTTTTGGGACCCCTGCGTATTGTATATATGATACAGAGCGGCCTAACTTTGCATGATGACCAAACTAAGTGGAGGGACTAGTATAGGCACAGAGCCAAACAATTTTGGACTTCCCTGCATATGCTTATATCGAACAAATTCAGCCTGATAACCAAACTATATAGGGAAGGAGCAGTTTTAGGGTCGTCCCGGTCCAAGCCGTCTCTTAATGCACGCCTAGACCATTTGAAGCACAACTGACAAATTTGTTTAACTGAACGAGGTGATGGAAAGATATGTACCGTGTGTTCGAGAAAAAAATGAGCCCCCTAAACATTTTGTAGTAGCAAGTGAAAAATTGCACGGAATTGAACATAGTTAAACATACGCAAACCTGCAAGTATTTGGGCTATTGTTCCCAAATTTTGTACAGTTCCACCGTACCATTTAACATATTTTCAATTTTTACGAAACGTTACAGATTTAATTTGCCCACATTACGCATTAACCTGCTGACGCACGCATGGCGCTTATGTCATGCGTGATGTCAAGCTGTGTTGATATACAAAATGCTGGCAGAAGAAGACAGTGTTTTAATTAAAGTACTCAGAGTCGAAAAAGGACATGGCGCAAAAAGAATAATGAACGAATTCACGCGATCTGGGGCATTTTACAAGAGCGAGTCTACTGCTGCCTGATCCGTGAAGTCGACCATTTGAAAGAACGACTGAACGACTGATTGAGGAATGGCGCCACTTTGATCACGGCATCATTGATAGAGCTGTCAATGTCAATCAGTGGCGGAAGCGACTGCGAAGGTTTATCCGTGAGAATGGAGGACACTTCAGCATCAACTTTAAACGTTGGGGCTGTTCACTTTCTGGGTTGACAGCAGCTGCGCTGTGTAGTCTAATTTTTTTTTGATTATTTTGTATTGTTTACAATTTGATTTCTGAGTATGAGTTCCACAAACTTCAGAACATCATTTGAAATACATGTGGCTGTGTGTGTGTGTAAAATTATATTTAATTTCGTGAAGGTTTACACATGTTGTTGCAAAATCTTTAGGGGGCTCACTGTTTTCTGGACACAGTGTATGTGTATGTACGTTGCAAGGCGGGGCGAGACTTGTAAAAGCCCCGATGGTTTCACGTCACTGCGTGGGTCCATATCACCATCCCCAACACCAGACCTAGGACTGCACGTGCCCATTTCACGCACGCGGTACTTTTCCCGTGTTTGCGCCGCATTACGCAGGTCTGTGTATGTGCGCGTGCGACTGTGTGTTCGTTGTTTGGCTGCGTCAAGTCAGTCGTCTCTCGCTCTCGACGAAGCCCCACATTACTGCCAACTAATAACAAAGCGTCTGCGTAGTAGAGTATAATAATATCTTTATATATAATAATATATTTTCTACTAGCACGTATACGTGGGTATTGTGCTGCATTCGATCATCAGTCAGTGTGTCTAGTGAGGCCGCAAGTCACATGCACTGTATAGTGTAATAACACTGTCATGCTTTGCGTTTGTACTGAATATAAGTACGTAATCACAACACTGTAACTGATGCACAAGAAAAATAATATGTGCAGGGCGTGGATGACGGAGATCGTTGGAGCAAGTAGCGGCAAGTTGTCTGGCAAGACGCTGGCCGTCAAAGACAACATACACATCGCAGGCGTGCCGATGTCTTGTGGCTCAAACTTTCTGCGTGGCTTTGTGTCGTCGTGCACTGCCACTGCCGTCTCTCGCATTCTAGATGCAGGTCATATGAAATGGGTTATGTAATGGTGTGATGATATTAATAACATCATCACAAGCGTCTGTTAATCTGCGTTGACTGTGATGTATGCCTCATAGCAGTCTTTGCCAATTCACAATCCGAATTTATAGACATCTTTACACAATTACCGGTATTTGTTTGCATTTTGAATTATATAGTAATCAGTTCATTATTAAAGAGGTAGAGAAAAAACAAAGAAAATTAAACCAGTTAATTAGTGTGCTTTTGTCTGAAGCTTTTTCCAAGAGTAGGTCACTTGTAAGCAATTTTATGATATCAGCATTGCATACTGGTTAATTGCATACAGTTGCCTCACTTGCGAGATTTTAATCATCTCAAGTTGATGTTGGCACCGTGCAGTATGTGCAATGTGTGTGATGAATGCATCATCTGCAGGTGGTCGAATCAAAGGCAAAACAACATGCGAGAATATGTGCCTCTGTGGCAGCAGCTTCACGTCAGCGTCTGGACCTGTGCTGAATCCATTTGACATGACACGTTCAACCGGCGGCTCCAGCAGTGGAAGTGGTGTCGTGGTCTGTTACCATGGAACTACATAAGCTGTTTTCGTTTGAGAGTATAAATGCTGTTTGTTTTAGCAGTTGTTTAGACTGCATTATACAAAGTGCAGTAAATGCTATGGCGGTTCCATTTGTCCCTCAATATGTTACATTCATGCTTTGTGGTTTATGCTGCATAATAGCTTATTATTCTTGTAATCTCAGTCAAATGTAGTTAAATTCTTATACAGTGAGTACAGGTCAGCTATGAAAATTTTGTGAGTCCACACCATAGGTGATTCAGCAGTTTTAAATGAGTGATGAATTATCATGCAGGTTGCCGTTGGAGACGTGGACATGGCACTGGGAACTGACACGGGAGGGTCGGTGAGGCTACCGTCATGCTGGTGTGGTATTGTCGGTCTGAAACCCACGTATGGTCTGGTTCCTTGCACTGGATTTCTGGCAATGGATAAATGTTTTGATCACGTCGGACCAATGGCAAGGACTGTCCACGACTGTGCTTTGCTGCTTGAGGTAGGCTACTGGCTCATGTCAAGATTAATGCAGCAACTGTGGCCAACTTGTCTTTTTTAATTTTTTTTACTAAATCTTTTCCTCAAATGACATAATAGTTAATGGCCATCAGTTACCAAGGGTTAGTACTTGTAAAATATTTGGAGTGATTATTGATGACGAGTTAAAATGGACCGAACATGTTGATAATCTTTACAATAAATTAATTGAATATACTAGTGTGTTTTATAGTTTATGCATAAAACTCCCAAATTCAATGCTGAAAGATATATAATAATTATGCATTTCTTCACTCATATATATACTCTGTGGTATTGAAATTTATGCTGACACTAGATTCAGTTACTTGGATAAATTAATAAAACTAAATAACAGACTCCTCAGTATACTGCAATCCAGTTCCCAAGCTTTATAAGAATTTCAGTACTTTATTAATTTCTGATCTTCACGAGCAACAGTTACTTTATTTCATTCGTTTACATATTTATCATCCTAATTTGTTACCTGTTGTATCACGGATTGTAATTATTTTTTATTTAATAAAGAGATCCACAATGAGAATTAAAACCAGTATTCATGTTTATCATTCAAATACTAATTTAGGACACAAATTGCTAAAATATAAAGCTGCTGTGCTATGGAATGAACTACCTTTATTTATTTGAGAAATCATCTTATTTCCTGCTTTTAGAAGTTCACTGCATAGTTAGTAGTTACCTTTTGTTACCTTATTGATGTTATGATTATAGACCATTATTAGTGCTTTAACTGCTTTTTCTAGTTATTTCTTTGGATGTGATGTACTTGCAGATATTATTGAGACATTGGTCTGGACAATATTTCCAGGCTCATAATCACTTGTATGCTAATTTTACTTCATCTCTAAGGCAGCCAGTTTTGTTGAACCGTATGGCTTTTCTGGCAGCCTGCCATTACTACTCATTTTTACTGCGCGACGCTATGCGTAAGCGCGGTCTTTTCTGTCATATAGCCGCATCATTCTAGTTTTTGACCCCATGCACCATAATACACAATTCCAAGGGGGAACCCCGTCAGCATCGGCGTCGGAACTAATTTTGGAGTGGAGGTAGGAGAGGCGAGGCCCGAAGGGCCGAGAGCGGGGTGATGGGGTTTTCGGGGAGGGGACATCCAGCCCCTCCCCAACAACTAGTGGGTTTGCGGGAGCGCTATAAGCTTCAGCGGGGTCCGGGGCAGAGCCCCGGCCGCCGAAAGGTTTTCTTGTATTCTGTGCCGTCAGATTGCCTTTCCCAGCATCTCAGTATATACAATTCAATATCCCCTCCACATAAATAGTTGTGGTGTCAGATCCCGTGCATACCCCGCTTCCGACGCCCGTGCCCATCAGCGGGGTCACATAATACACTCGGAATGGGAAAATTTTGCGATTTTCGACTGAAATCACCGTTTATCTCGCAAACGGTACAGGATAGGTCCGCGTTACTATGGAACGTAATAGGAAGTCCTATAGGCGGCGGATCGTTACGTGTCGGTTAATTCCGATAACCTTGAGTGACCCTAACCCGGGTTTCAAGGTCACTGTATACTTGCAAGTCGAATATCTCAAAAACAGGTCTTAAATACAAAGTTACTATAGAACACTAATAGGAAACCATCGAATGGTACCACTTTCGATGACCTTGATTGACCCTTGACCGGGATTTCACGGTCGCGTTATTTTTCGACATTGAATATGTTATTGTTAATGTTAATTTTTATTTCAATTTATATAGCGCATCATCGCAAAAATGACGCCTTTAATGTGCTCGACGTGCCGAGTACTGTTCAACAAAACAGTCAATTTGCATGTCCGGCTTACGCAAGTTGTTTCGGAATCGGAACAAGTTCCACGTCGTTGGTCCAGCGACAGTGAAGGTGCGACGGCCGTATGTATCGAGCTGAAACCTTGGAACAACGAGTAGATGGCGGCTAGTGGAACGAAGATGCTGTCGTTCAGCAACTTGAGCGACCGGTGTACATACATGTAGCTCAGACAGGTAATCTGGTGCCTGGCCATGCAAACTTGTACACCGTCACCCCAAGCTTGCCACATCGAGCCAATGTAGCTCAGAGTGAAGCAGATGTGTCAAGCCGCGGTCGTACTTCGTGCCGCTCATAATTCGCGCTGCAGCGTTCATGACCCGCTGCAACTTGTCGGTAACAGACTTTGGTGTTCCGGCCAACAGCAGATTGCACTAGTCGACCCTGGACGTAAGGAAGGCGTGAACCAGTATGACTGCCGATTCATTGTCGAGTGATCGGCGAACTCGCTGAAGCTGTCGTAGCCAGTAGAAGGACGCTGAACTGACGACGGACACATGGCGGTCAAGGCTCAATCAGCCGAGATAATTACTCCAAGCAACCGCACATGGTCACAAGCTGGGACAGTATCGGCGCCCAGTTGTATAGATAGACCAGAAACGACACCAGGTAGGACATAGTTATAGTTACTGTTGAACGCCAATAGAAAGTCGTATGCAATCTATCGAATGGTATATTTTTTGATGATTTTGAGTGACCCCTAACCCGGGTTTCAAGGTCACTGTATACTTACAAGTCGAATATCTCAAAAACAGTGCGTCTTAGTGACAAAGTTACTGAAGAATACTAATAGGATTAAACCATACCTAACATATCGAATGATGTTTGGTGACCCAGCTTGACTGACCTCTAAACGCGTCGCTCGGTTTATCAGCGATAGCTGAGTTTCTTGTTTCATTTAATATTGTATCATATCTGTTGGCAAGTGAAGATGGTGATGATATCACGGTGCCAGCATCTCGAAGGGGAACATCCCATTGACTAGCTGCATTCATTGCGCTGAGCAGTGTTGACAGTGTAAGAATGTTGCATTATGACTTTTTACTTCAGTGATAAATGATAATGATGATAATTGTGGCTGTAGCAATTTGGTTGTTTGTACAGTGTATGTTGTAGATGATGTGTTATAGGTTATTGCTGGATATGACAATGGGCTTGATCCTGTGCAGCCTGCTAACATCTCTGTACCGCACTACACTGAACAGGTAACTGTTATTATACAGCGTTAACACGACACTAAATACCACTAATCGTATATAACTGTTGTAGCAGGCTCACTCTTCAGGGTGACAAAATTACTGTTGTTTTACGTGGCACCTCAGATGTGCTTACAACAGTTACTCTACCATTTCCGAGATAAGAATCATAAGATTCTATATTGGTGAAAAATCGTGAACTCTATACTGTAAGTTCTGATGAATGTGACTTCACTGGAGTTTACCACAATATTTGCTGCCATATGATGTGCTTTGCAGTAAAATTGCACGTTCAAAATATTACCAAATACAAGCATTGCACTTTCCAGTTATAGTCTCTTAGTCCAGTTATGCTAATGCGAGCTGTCTGATTGTTTGAATTGCTGTACACAGTTGACTGGAGACGTGTCTGGACTGCGTGTTGGAGTGATGACCGAAGGCTTCGCTGGTGCTGAGACGGATGTTGAAGAGACAGTGAAGGCGGCTGTGAATTCACTTAAACAACTCGGAGTAACTGTGGAAGAGTTCAGTTTCCCACTAGTAAAAGACTGTTAGTCATCTGATTGCTCACAAATAATTGTTTTAAGTTCTGCTGCACTTTACACAACCCTGTTATTCGCTGGGAAAAAAACAGCTTTTATACATGCCAATGCAAGTACCACGTGGACTGTCTGCTCATTAAAACTCCGGTTGGAATCATGCAGCTGTGAAGTTTCTGCAGTCAGTGCAATATCAACTGTTAGAACCAAGCTCGTCAGACCGGAATGGCTTAAGAGTTAGCTCAGCCTGGGTGTGGATGGGTGATTCGGAGGCCACAAAATAACGCTGCAAATGAAAGTTTCTATTTAGCTGACAGTTAGCTGGCAGCATACCATACTATATGTCACACACGAGCACTCACAAGAGCAAAAGTGTTAAAGAGTAGGTCAAGATATTACGAACTGTATACCAGGAAATTTATTATAACTGAAGAATCGATGAGAGTATTTTTAACTTGCTGCATAGCACAATAATAATAAAAATAGTATTCATATTTTATTGGAATCACTGCTCCCTGTTCTGTAAACAGAAAATTAGTTTCTGCTTCTTGCTTGGATATTGTTCTTTATTGTATACTGCATTGTGTATGTCATCTGTAGTATTGACAATTAAATTAATTTATATCATCTATTTGTTTAATTTAAATTTATGTACCGGTATTTGTTACAGTGAGGGCAGCTGCTTTTGCTCAGTGTGTTGAAGGAGTTTATGATTCATACAAAAATGGCGGTAAATAATTTATACTGCTGTTGTTTATGCAAATATGAAGTAAGATATGGCATAACACTGTTGAAAAAGGGCTTGAAGATTACTGGCAGAAGACACAGCTTCCGGCTTACGGTGGAAACCAACTTGCGCCATATTCCAATACCGTTCATGACGACGACGTTGCGAAAGAGTTGGCATATCTCGGCACTGTCATGCAGCCATCCTTCCAAAGCAGTCCACAGACATCCTCTACCACATACTGTTCAGCAGAGTGTAAACAAGTTCTGGAAATCAAGAATCACAGCTCACTTGAAGTCGAAACTGTATCTAGGCTTGCGTTCTTCCAACCTTTACGGTTTGTCACGTTGGGCAATTTCAAAGTTCTTGACCAGTGGTGTTTGCAATGACTATCAGGCATCAAATGGTAGTAGTTGGTTCCCAGTGGCGAAATGCAATGTCAACCACTCCTCACCTCAGTCAGAAATGCAAACACAGTGTTTCTCTATTTCGACACATTGCATTTATGGATGACAACGCCAATGGCAAGAGCATTTTAGCTGCACCTTAATCGCTGGAGGAATGGAGGAGACCTCCGGGATGCATGGAGAAACGTTGTGATATGTTTGTTGCAACTTAATGTATTTGTAATACACAGCTTTAAAAAGTTTGTGACAGGGCATGTAGGTGATCTTGGTTAATTTGGGGTTCATTCAGTCAGTTTTTCAATTTACTTGCATGTCAGAATTTTTGCAGTGAAAAATAAGCAAGTTCTTATAGTACTGTTTATCTTGTAGCATGGTGTTTTATTGCACGTTCTTTATTGCATTGTCAAATTGTTAACATTATACCAAAACATTGTTAGTGAATTCAGTGAGCAGCCATGGTTCAGTGATTAAGGCGACGGACTTGCACTCAGCGAGCCTGGGTTCAACTCGCACTGGTATCTGTGTCAGTCATTGGTGGCGGCAGGAAGGGCATCCGGTCAGAATTGCTGATGCTGCCGCCGTCATCATCACCATCATCATCACACATCTTTATTACAGAGCTGACATAACGGAGCCTGTGTATATACGTATAGAAAAATAATAACAACGAGCAAGCCGATGTGCCATGTGCCACAGTAAAAGTCCTACCTTGGTAGGCACGTCCAAGCCCTTGAGCAAGGGAGTCAACGACGTGAAATTCTGACGTAATTTCCGAAGCTCTGTAAATGAAATTGGCATGTAGCTGCTCTCATACTGTGCCATTGACATTGTGTGTAGGAATTGTGCCACTGAATACGAAAGGTTTCAAAGACACAGCAACTCACGATTTCATGTTCAAAGCGTCTCGAGCGGATGCCGACAGCTTACCAATTTCAAGGAAATTCGTTATTCTCATGTCACATTACGTGCGGGTATACACTGCATTTTCTTTCTTTTTTAGCCTACCATTCCACACTATTCTACAATGTAATAGTGCTACCAGCCTATTTCATCTTGTAGGAATCTCCAGTTTTTTTCACACCATATAATGTGGCAGAATTCAGTTTGTACCACTTTGAACTCTAATGAACTGTAATCAGTGTCAGCAACCGTAAAGAATGTCAGTTGAATGAAAGATACATTACACTATTCTGACGTTTGTCCGTTGTAGAACACTTCTTGTGTGTGCCGTCTGAAAATCTGAAGAATGGGATATATGAGATATCATTTTGGTGCTTTAACATTGTTGGTTGTAAGTAAGTAAAATGTCGATTTGTATAGCGCATTACGCGAAAACACCGCTAATGCGCTAAGCGAGACGCAATGTCACTGAAACAGATGCGTTTTCAAGTCACGTTGAAACTGATCAGGCCCAACAGCTGGATCACGCAAACTGTCAGGCAGAGCCGCAGAGAATTCCAAACTGTTGGGCCCGCAATGGCGAAAGCACGAGCGCCGAAAATGCTGCGACGGACGCGTGGAACGATAAGTTGACGGCGACTGGCGGATCGCAGGTGCTGGCGACCAGGAACCGTGGAGACCGGCACGCAGTAATTGGCGTGGTTGGGTGGCACGAAGAGCATCCAGCCTGTAAAGAATACCACATCAGCAATCACCAAAGGTTCTTTGGGAGACCTTCAAGGACCTGGCTTATCACTGGAAGATTAAACCACATTAAACAGCAACAGCAGTATATGAGAGACTATGTCTTTAACAACGTCTTTGAATGTTCTGAATTTGTGGCTTTTTAAATGGATGGATACTTTAATAACTGCAGTTTACGAAAACCTGAGAATAACAAGAAATATGCAGTACACAGATTTGATCAGAGATATGGTAACAGTTAACTACAGTGCATTTAGTGAGAAGTTTTGTTTTGACAAACTGTTGCCCCATTTAGTTTACTTGTGCTTACATAAGTCACGATGCACTTCGTAATTAATCATAGCGTCGGTTAAAGCGTTTCCGTTGAATCCTTTCAGCGTAAGACAGTTGACGGGTGAATGCGTGCTGCTGTAAATGTAGGAGAATTACGGCTGTCGTTTCTATGCAAAAGGAGTTAACGTTATACGTGGCATCGCGGAATCATATGACCAGTTGTTTAAACACTATGATATAATCGTCATGCCAACCACCAAGTACAAGCCGCCAGTGCTGCCAAAAGTGGGCTTCACTGTTACCGGTAAGATTGACAACACGCGTGCATTTTCATTTTGGGTCTGTGGATAGGTGAGCAGGATTTGTGTATTGCGACAAATGTCTTCTGCTGTCTGTTAATCTGTGCCAGCAGGTCACGTAACCAGTTTGCAATGATGCAGATTTAGAAGATGTATCAAACAGGAACTGGAAATATTTCTGCTCATACAGGCATTTGACTCATTGACTGCTGAAACTTCTTGTTTTCGTTATACTTTACCTTCTTATGGCATTATAATGCACCTTCATTGTGCATATAGTCATGGAGTCACTTTTAAAATTATTTTTAACCTCCCTTCTGGAGACACTTCTTAGGCCTAACAATAACGCGCCATTTCTGTCTATGGAGTCATTCTTGATGAGTTCACAAATCTCTAACTACCCTGTTGAAATTTGATACAGTCAGTCCATTCTGTCTGTTTGTCCAATCATCTCACTGGTGTACTGTGATTGCCAAATCGGCTTTAGACCCAGTTCTATCGTACTGACATATCGAGTGTCACTGTCATTGATCTGTACAAACTATTGGCGACTGAGTGTTCAGGGTCATTGCTGTCAGGGGCGTAGATTATGGGGGTTGGGAAGGTCCTAACCCCCCTGAAAATATGTAGGAGGGGTCAGAGTATGTTTTGACCCCCTAAAATGTCATATTCTTTCATTCAAAATTTGTTGTATAACTGCAAGTTTCACAGCGTCAAGGATGAACAGTTGGACACTATCACTTCACTGATCCTGCTTATTCTGACGATGCTACCATCCTTATGTCTGATCATCTCCGAGCAGACACTGTCCTCCAGTCAATGCATTTGCTGCTCCACTGGGGTTAAAGTTATCGTGCCTAAGACAAAACTCCAAAACGTGGGCGTAGATCCTGGGGTTGGGACTTTGGGAGGTCCTGATCCCCTGAAAATATGTAAAAGGGATCAGAGTATGTTTTGCCCCCCCCCCCGCTAATTGTCACATTTTATCATTCAAAACTGTTGTTGTATAACTGCAAGTTTCACATCATCAAGGATGAACAGTTGGACACTATCACTTCACTAATCCTGCTTATGTTGACGGTGCTACCATCCTTATGTCTGATCAGCTCCAAGCAGACAGTGTCATCCAATAAATGTCTTTGCTAATCCAATGGGCTTAAAGTTATCGTGGCTCAAGATAAAACTCCAAAACGTGGGTGCAGGTGACCCGCCGTCGAAAATCCTCATAGATGGTGTACCAGTTGAAGGAGTAGAGTTCATCTACCTTGGCAGTAAGCAGATTCTAATGGCTACTGCCGACCAGATGTCCTACGCAGGATTGGATTTGCCTGTTCAGTGATAAATTCTCTACAGAGGGTATAGAATTGCAGTTCTCTCAGTATCAGCACAAAAGTACACCACTTCTGTACCAAGCACTGATAAGGTCTGTTCTGCTGTAAAGTACAGAAACATAGACGCTCTTGGTCGCCGACATGAATACACTGGAGGCTTTCCACACGAGGTGTGAGCGACTTATACTTGATGTATGCTGGTGGGCTTATGTCTCCAATGTAGAGGTGCTTCAGCGATCTGGTTTGTCAACCATCGGTGACATCTTACGTCATCGACGCTTATCTCTGTTTGGTCAACGTTGCACGCCTTGACCCTAGAGTACCAGCACATGATGGATGCTGTGCGTCTACGAAGGCAGAAAGCTAATGGCCAGCTGGACTAGACCGCCGGGTCGCCCTCGCAACGTCTGGCTCAACAAGGTTCAAGAGGATGCCAACGCTCTACTGCTATCTACTCAGTGGAGACCTAGAGATCATCGGGGTCATGGAGGGGCACAACGGTTAACTCGGACTACGCGATGATGATGATGATGATGATAAGACTTGTGTCAAAAATATAGGGTAAAACTAATTTTTCAAGGCACCTACAGGCTCTCCGGAACCGGGATTGTTGAGTGCTTGAAAATCATTTTCGTAGGATGTAATCTGAAACAGTTTGATGTAGAAGCCGACCGAAAATGCATTTTTCATTATAGAGGCCGTAAACGAAAATGCCGACGAAAATGAAATACCATAATCGGCCGAAAAACGGTCACCTGTGCCTATATCACAGAACTTAGTTACGGCTCAGTTGCAAACATAACATTTTCGGCCCAACGCAAATGACATTTTTGGAATGAAAACGAAAAATAAAACGACAAGGAAAATTCATTTTCGGCCGAAAACGATAAAACCGAATATGACCAAATAGCTCATTTTCGGCGCCGAAAACGAATTTCGGTCGGCTTCTAGTTTGATGGCTTGACCTGACGGACCCTGACCCCCTCAGATTTTACGACAGATCTACGCTACTGATTGCTGTCACTTATGCACATTTTACTCCTAAACAGGCGGTTAAATAAACGAACAATATGCAAGATAGTGACGTGGTTAGGCCTATATGGAGCACGTCATATAGGCTATGAACTTCTCTGCTGATTACTATTCACTTTTCACGTTGCTTTCACTTTTCACTATTTTACTTGCCACACCTTGTTAATAATCCTCTCTCTCTCTCTCTCTGTCTCACTCTCTCTCCGTTTTAACGGCCATTTTTCCATGTGGACTAGCACCCGAATCAGTGGTTAAAGTGAGGGGGCTCGGCTCAGTCCCCTGCTCCTTTGAGCCCCCCCCCCCTGATTGAATCTATAAAGTGTTATTTTATGCCTAAATAACGCCAAATTAGTGGGGTTGGAATGGGTATGGGGTTTGCTCCAACCTGACTTCGTCAGGTGAGCCCCCTGCTTCACAAAACCA